>PJQF01000281.1_pt1 | contig 18633 bp, 13 predicted proteins | sample 1503741 | NCBI WGS metagenome assembly PJQF01 (sample SAMN07775949, study PRJNA414020) | Biofilm metagenome, whole genome shotgun sequencing project. | isolation source: biomolecule (vanillin) treated reverse osmosis membrane biofilm | place: India: Nagpur | collected 2017-03-21 | reverse complement strand
ACAGCATCAGCACCGGGATCAGGTACACGAAGCTGGGCATGGTTTGCATGATGTCGAGCAGCGGCATCAGCACCGAACGCAGGCGATTACTGCGCGCCGAGAGGATGCCCAACGGAATGCCGATCAACACCGAAATCACCGTGGCAACCATCATCAAGGCCAGGGTCTGCATCAGCTTGTCCCATAGGCCAACCGCGCCTACCAGGAACAGCAAACCGACAATCACCGCCGTAGTGACTACTTTGCGGGTAGCGTGCCAGGCCACGCCGCCGACGATGGCCAGCATCAGCCACCAAGGGGCGGCGCGCAGCAGGCCTTCCAGGTTGACGATGGCCCACAGCAGCGTGTCGGAGATCTGCCGGAACACATCGCCGTAGTTGGTGACCAGTGAATCCACCCAACCGTTAACCCAGTCGGCAATGGAAAACGTAAAACTCTCAGGAAACATAGCGTGCTCTCGATCCAATGGGTTGTGGCCGGGCGCCCGGCCACCCCTCAGGGTAGCCGTGCACACTTGACCTACAAGGCCGCGTCGATTTTCTTGGCTGCGTCTTCGCTCACCCAGGCGTGCCAGACTTCAGGATGTTCCTTGAGGAAGATCTTCGCCAGTTTCGGCGACTCAATGCGCTCCTTGGCCATGCGTCCCAGGTTCTGGTTCAGCAGGTCGATGGGCAGGTTGACCTTTTCCAGCACGGCCACCAGTTCAGGGGCTTGTTCGTGGAAGGTCCTGGACAGGCCGACCTTGATGGTCACGGTTTTATCCACACCAGGTTTTTCTTCAAGCTTGACCAGGTCGACCTGACCCATCAGCGGCGTCGGCGACCAGTAGTAGAACAGGATCGGCTCGCCACGCTTGTAGCTCGACAGCACCGCCGCATCCAGCGCCGGGCCGGTGCCCGGGCGGAAGTTGGTGTAGGTGCTTTCCAGGCCGTAGCTCTTGAGCATTTCGCTGTTGTCCAGCTCGCAGGTCCAGCCGGCCGGGCAGTTGTAGAAGCGGCCCTTGGATGGTTCTTCCTGGTCCTTGAACACCGAGGCGTACTTGGCCAGGTCGGCGATGGTTTTCAGGTCCGGCGCCTTGGCTTCCAGCTTGCGCTTGGCGTCGCCTTCGATCACGTAGCGCGGCACGTACCAGCCTTCGATTGCGCCCACCACTGGCGCACCAACGCCGACGACTTTGCCGGCCTTCTCAGCCTTGTTCCAGACTTCGCTGCGGCCGACCCATTCTTCGGCGAACACTTGGATGTCGTTACTGCTCAGGGCGTTTTCCATGGTGATGGAGTTGCCCGGCAGGCTGTCGGTTTTGCAGTCGTAGCCTTTTTCCAGCACGGCTTGCAGGATGTCGGTGAGCAACATGCCGCTTTCCCAGTTCAGCCCGGCGAATTTCACCGGTTTACCGGACTCGCACCAACCGGCCGCCTGGGCGCCAGCGCTGGCCAGCAAGCCTGCAGAGAACAACGTGGTCAGCAGGGTCTTATGCATTTTCATTGTGTGACGCTCCCAATCATGAAATGGATTACGGCAGTCAAAAGGCGTCCTGCCTTGTCCACGTCCTGTCAGGCCCGCGCCGCAGCGCGACTGGCCCCGCTTTTTTTAGTGGGTACAACACTGTCCTGCTCGATCGGCAGAATCAGTTGATCGGGCACGCTGCCGTGCCATTTTTTCGCACACAGGTAATACAGAGCAGCGGGCAGCACCAGGCCGATAATCCAGGAGATATCCACCCCCCCAAGCGCGCTCACCAGCGGACCGGTGTAGAACTTGGTAGCGATGAACGGCATCTGCACCAACACCCCGAAGACATAGACGCTGATACCCAGAGGGTTCCAACGACCGTACCGCCCGTTTGGATCGGCCAGCGCCGGCACGTCATAGCGCTCGCGGGTGATGAGGTAGTAGTCCACTAGGTTGATCGCGCTCCAGGGCGTGAAGAACGCCAGCAGGAACAGAATGAAAGACTTGAACGCACCGAGGAACGAATGCTGGCCGAGCAATGCGATCAGGGTCGCCGTACCGACGATAAGCAGCACGAACACCAGACGCTGCAGACGCGTCACCTCCAGGCGACCACGAAAGCCGCTGATGATGGTCGCGATGCACATGAAGCTGCCGTAGGAGTTAAGTGTGGAGATGGTGACCTTGCCGAACGCGATGCTGAAATACAGCAGCGCAGCGGTGGCGCCCGTACCACTCAAACCAACGATGTAGGCCACTTCATGACCGGCGAATTGCCCGTTGGCCATGGCGGCGGCGAACACGCCGAGAATCATCGCCACTTGTGCACCAATCACTGAACCGGCGCCCGCAGCGAGAAAGGTTTTCACCGACGACGTGCTGCTCGGCAAGTAGCGCGAGTAGTCCGCCACATACGGCCCAAACGCGATCTGCCAGGAGGCGGCGAGGGACACCGCGAGCAAGAAACTGCTCCAGCTGAAATGGCGAATTTGCAGCAATGCGCCAATGTCAGCCTGGCCCATCAGGCGACTGAACAGGTAAACGAAGGCAATCACACCAATGACGCTGGCAACGCGCCCTATGAAGTGGATCACCCGATAACCAAGCACCGTGACCAGCACAATGACGCTGGCGAAGATCAGGATACCGACGCTGCTGCTGACACCAAACAACTGGCCCAGCGCCTGGCCGGAAAGCACCGTACCGGTTGCGGTGAAACCCAGGTACATCAGGCACACCAAGACGATCGGAATGGCCGCGCCATATACGCCGAACTGCACGCGGCTGGAGATCATCTGCGGCAAGCCGAGCTTGGGCCCTTGCGCCGCATGCAACGCCATGACGCCGCCGCCGATCAGTTGACCGATCAACAGACCGATCAACGACCAGAACACATCACCGCCCAGCACCACGGCCAAGGCCCCGGTGACAATGGCCGTAATTTGCAGGTTGGCACCCAGCCACAGGGTGAATTGGCTCAATAGACGACCGTGTCTTTCCGCTTCCGGGATGTAGTCGATCGAACGTTTCTCGATCAACGGGGTGGTGCTTGCACGCGCGTCATTTGCAGCCATGGGTGTTCAACCTCTGATGGATTGTTTTGGGGGTCGCAGCCGCTCAACTGTGGGAGGGGGCTTGCTCCCGATAGCAGTGGGTCAGTCACCAGACCTATTGGCTGATACACCGCCATCGGGAGCAAGCCCCCTCCCACATGGGTTACTTGATCATTGGAAGATTGAGACCCTGCTCTTTGGCGCAATCGATCGCGATCTGGTAACCCGCATCGGCGTGACGCATCACCCCTGTCGCTGGGTCGTTGTGCAGCACACGGGCAATCCGCTCGGCCGCTTCGTCGGTGCCGTCGCAGACGATCACCATGCCGGAGTGCTGGGAGAAGCCCATGCCGACGCCGCCACCGTGGTGCAGCGAGACCCACGTCGCACCGCTGGCGGTGTTGAGCAAGGCATTGAGCAGCGGCCAGTCAGATACGGCGTCGGAACCGTCCTGCATGGATTCTGTTTCGCGGTTCGGGCTTGCTACCGAGCCGGAGTCGAGGTGGTCACGACCAATCACCACCGGCGCCGACAGCTCGCCGCTGCGCACCATTTCGTTGAATGCCAGGCCGAGCTTGGCGCGCTGGCCCAGACCGACCCAGCAGATACGCGCTGGCAGGCCCTGGAAGCTGATGCGTTCGCGAGCCATGTCCAACCAGTTGTGCAGGTGGGCGTCGTCGGGGATCAGCTCTTTGACTTTGGCGTCGGTCTTGTAGATATCTTGCGGGTCGCCCGAGAGCGCAGCCCAACGGAACGGGCCGATGCCACGGCAGAACAGTGGACGGATGTACGCCGGAACGAAACCTGGGAAGTCGAAAGCGTTTTCCACGCCTTCTTCCTGTGCCATTTGGCGGATGTTGTTGCCGTAGTCGAAGGTCGGGATGCCTTGCTTCTGGAATTCCAGCATGGCTTTGACGTGGACTGCCATGGACTGCTTGGCGGCCTTGATCACGGCAGCCGGCTCGGTCTTGGCGCGGGCGCGGTATTCGTCCCAGGTCCAGCCGGCGGGCAGGTAGCCATTGAGCGGGTCATGGGCACTGGTCTGGTCGGTGACCATGTCCGGGCGCACACCGCGCTTGACCAGTTCCGGCAGGATCTCGGCCGCGTTACCCAGCAGCGCGATGGAAATGGCTTTGCCTTCTTTCGTGTATTTGGCGATACGGGCCAACGCGTCGTCGAGGTCGGTGGCTTGCTCATCGACATAACGGCTGGCCAGGCGGAAATCGATGCTGACCTGCTGGCACTCGATGTTCAGCGAGCACGCGCCGGCCAATGTCGCGGCCAGAGGCTGTGCGCCGCCCATGCCGCCGAGACCGGCGGTGAGGACCCAACGGCCTTTCAAATTGCTGTCGTAATGCTGGCGACCGGCTTCAACGAAGGTTTCGTAAGTACCTTGGACGATGCCCTGGCTGCCGATGTAGATCCAGCTGCCGGCAGTCATCTGGCCGTACATAGCCAGGCCCTTGGCATCCAGTTCGTTGAAGTGTTCCCAACTGGCCCAGTGCGGAACCAGGTTGGAGTTGGCGATCAACACGCGCGGGGCGTTGCTATGGGTCTTGAACACGCCGACCGGTTTGCCGGATTGCACCAGCAGGGTTTCGTCGTCGTTCAGATTGGTGAGGCTCTCGACGATCTGGTCGTAGCACTCCCAGTTACGCGCCGCACGGCCGATACCGCCGTATACCACCAATTCTTTCGGGTTCTCGGCCACTTGCGGGTCGAGGTTGTTCATCAGCATGCGCAGCGGTGCTTCAGTCAGCCAGCTTTTGGCGGTGAGCTTGTTACCGCGGGCGGCGCGGATTTCGACGTCACGGTATTTTGTAGGCTTGGTCACTGCTAGGACTCCTCGGCGATCGATGCGCGAACATGGATGGTGCGAAGGAGAGTCTTACGCACACATCTTTACTTGTATGTACAAGCATATGCAATCAAGCGGCCAACTTTTTGAGCGAGGTGTTGGAATTTTTTTGCAAAGCGCGTGGGAGCCTTGGAAATTAAGGCTTCGAGGGACGATGAAATTTCTTACGTGGGAGTTTTACGACGAGAGAGGTTTGTCACGACAACGTGGCTTTGCGCCACGCTGGGGCATTCGGTAACAAATTGGTGCAGGGGTTCGAAACAGATCGCAACAACAGCGGGAAACAAATGTGGGAGGGGGCTTGCCCCCGATAGCGGTGGATCAGTCAGCCCATCTGGTACTGACACACCGCAATCGGGGGCAAGCCCCCTCCCACATTTTTTAACCGCGCTGAGTCAGTTCGATGATGCAGCTACGGCCAGTGATAGAGATGTCCAGCAAGCCAGCGTTACCGTCCACTTGCAGGCAATCGTGATGGCCCAGTACCTGGCCCAGCACCTTCACTTCATCCGCCACGCTGAACACCAGCACCGTCTGCGCCGTGCTGAAAAACCGCTGCACACCATCCATCCACTGCAACCGCGCGTGGTAGCGCTCGGGCGAATAAATCAGGTTGAAATCGCGAATCGGCCCAGTGATCAATCGGCACGACACCTGGCTGTCACCCTTGAACGCGAACGGTTGCAGCGGTAACAGTCCGCGCTGCTCCTCGCCATCCACGGTCAGCACCATGCCTGCGCCCTTGATTACCGTGATCACACGCTGGTAACCGGCGAAGGTAGAAAAGCCGCCCGACTCGGCGATATCGGCAATCGACAAGCGCCAGCCAAAGCCATCCAGGCCATCGCCGGCATCACGAGAGATTTCTTCGGTACTGCCACCGCCGTTTTTCCACGGCATGCGGACGTAATCGGCGGCGCGCCAGACTTTCAAACTCATTTACTGAAGCGTCCTTCGAGGCTGTGACGGGAACCAGGGTGGATCAACCGCGCGGCGGTCACCGGCTGGCGTCCGGACCAGGTGCGTCGGCGAATCAACAGGCACGGTTCGGTGGGCTCGATTTGCAGCAGCTTGCACTCGTCGGCGTCGGCGAGGATCGCTTCCACGACGTGCTCGCCTTCCGTCAGCGGCGCAACCTGGTTGAGATAGGCATAGGGCGTTTGTTGGGTGAAATCCTGCTGCAGGTATTCCGGCGCGACCAAGGCGTTGACGAAACGGTCTTCGATTTGCACGGGAATATCGTTTTCGTAATGCACGATCAGTGAGTGGAACACCCGCCCGCCTTCGCGCATTTCCAGAGCGACGGCACGTTCGGAACCGGCGGCCTCTTCGCCCAGGGTGATGACCTGGCAGGTATGCCGATGACCGCGGGAAGCGATCTCATCGGCAATGTTGTGCACTTCAAACAGCGCCGACTGGCTTTTGGGCTCGGCGACAAAAGTACCGACGCCTTGCATGCGAACCAGCAACCCTTCGGCGGTGAGTTCGCGCAGGGCGCGATTGATCGTCATTCGGCTGAAGCCCAGTTGGCTGACCAGTTCACTCTCCGACGGCACGCGGTAATGGGGTGGCCAGTTGCCGTTGAGGATCTGCTGGCTGATCATCTGTTTGACGCGGGCATACAAGGGCGCCGGACTTTCGTCCATGTGGGCAGCCAGTGAAGACTTGGCGGGCGGAGTCGGCACAGGGAATCCTTGCAGGGGGAAAAGATGCATAGATTGCCGGAGTTTACCGAGCAGGCAAACGTCTGTATATGTATATACAAATAAACACACGACCGGAGTGCTCTGAACATGTCCGCTTTTTTTGCCGAACGCGCACTGCTGCCTAATGGATGGGCCAACGATGTACGTCTTGAAGTCAGCGCCGATGGCCTGCTGACACAGATTGCGGCCAATGCCAGTGCAGACGGCGCCGAGCGGCTCAAAGGCCCAGTTTTGGCTGGCATGCCCAACCTGCACTCCCACGCATTCCAACGCGCCATGGCGGGTTTGGCCGAAGTCGCCGGCAACCCGAATGACAGCTTCTGGACCTGGCGCGAGCTGATGTACCGCATGGTCGGCAAGATCAGTCCGGAGCAACTGCAGGTGATTGCGCGCCAGCTGTACATCGAGATGCTCAAGGCCGGTTACACCTCGGTGGCCGAATTTCACTACGTGCATCACGATGTCAGCGGCCAGCCGTACGCCGACCGTACGGAACTGTCGCGGCAGATCAGCCACGCGGCCGCCAGCAGCGGTATTGGCCTGACCTTGGTGCCCGTGCTCTACACCCACTCGGGTTTTGGCGGGCAGGCGCCGAACGAAGGCCAGCGACGGTTTATCAACAGCACCGAAAACTACCTGGACCTGCAGGCGCGCCTCAAACCGATCCTCGCGGCGCAACCGGCGCAGCAACTGGGCTTGTGCTTCCACTCCCTGCGCGCTGTTACGCCACAACAAATCAATGAAGTCCTGGCCGCCAGCGACAAGACGTGCCCGGTGCATATCCATATTGCCGAACAACAAAAAGAAGTCGACGACTGCCTGGCCTGGAGCGGCAAGCGTCCGCTGCAATGGCTGTATGACAATGTCGAGGTGGATGAACGCTGGTGCCTGGTGCACGCGACTCACGCCAACCCGGAAGAAGTGACGCGCATGGCAACGAGCCGGGCGATTGCCGGATTGTGCCTGACCACCGAAGCCAACCTGGGCGACGGAATTTTCCCGGCAGTGGATTTTCTCGCCCAGGGCGGGCGCATGGGCATCGGTTCCGACAGCCATGTGTCATTGAGCGTGGTGGAGGAATTGCGCTGGCTGGAATACGGCCAGCGCCTGCGCGATCAACGGCGCAACCGCTTGTATCGCAGTGACCAACCGATGGTTGGCCGTACGTTGTTCGATGCTGCGCTGGACGGTGGCGCACAGGCACTGGGGCAGCCGATTGGTCGACTGGAAGTGGGCAAGCGTGCGGATTGGATCGTGCTGGACGGTAATGACCCTTACCTGGCGACAGCAACAGAGGATGGCATTCTCAATCGCTGGCTGTTTGCCGGCGGTGATCGCCAGGTGCGTGATGTGCTGGTCAACGGGAAATGGGTGGTGCGCGACGGGCGTCATGCAGGCGAAGAAGAAAGCAGCCGGGCATTTACGCAGGTGCTAAGGGACTTACTCGGTTAAAACATATGGGAGGGGGCTTGCCCCCGATTGCAGAGTGTCAGCCAGCAAATCAGATACTGACACACCGCTATCGCGGGCAAGCCCCCTCCCACATTGGATTGAGGGGCTCTCAGGTTATTGCGAAGTCTTGGCCATCTGCTTATCCGATGTCCGGAAGATCAACCGCGTGGTGTCATACCCCTGCTGTCGCGCCCTGCTCAGCAGGTCTTCGCGAGTATCGGCACTGACCGTTGGCGTGCGCGACAGGATCCACATATAGCGCCGGCTCGGGCTGCCGACGATGGCGGTCTTGTAGTCATCGCTGACGTACAGCACCCAGTAATCGCCCTTGGCGACGCCCGGCAGCAGTGACGTGAACCAGTTGTTGAATTCCACCCAGAGCTTGTCAGTCTTGCCAGGCACTTGCGGGGTGGCGGTGCCCTTGGCTTCTTCCCACTTCCATTCGGTGGTCAGGCAGCGGTTAAACACCGACATGTCGCCATCGGGCAACAAGGTGTAGCGTGCTTCGGACTGCGCGCAGTTGCGCTGAAAGTACATCGGCAATCGGGCCAACTCATACCAGGTGCCCTGGTAACGCTTGAGGTTGACGCTGCCGGCAGTCTTGGGTTGCAGATCATCGCCAGAATGGCTGGCACAGCCCGCCAAAAACAGGCTGGCACAAAGAAACAAAACAAAACGCATCATTCTTCTTCTCCCGCAGGCTCTCGCCCCGGTTTACTTCAGGCCTTGCCCGGAAAACATGAGAACTTTGTCACCGGCATATTGAACGCTGATAAAGCTGGTTTTATCGCCCCACGTGCAGCTGGACATGCCCAGTGCGCCGGAACAATCGGTCGGCTTACCCAACAACGACTCCACCTCGGCCTTCGGCATGCCGGCCGACAACTTCGCGTAATTTTCCTGGTTGATCTTGCTGCAAGCGGCCAACAGCACGCAAAAAGCCAGCAAAGCGAGACGGCGTAACGACATGGAATAACTCCTGGAGGGACAAGGCAGCGTGGGTATCTGCCAGAAGCTTAGAAGGGAAAACAGGTGTCTGGTTCCCGACGAGTAAAAACAAAAAAGCCCCGAAAACGCTGAAACGTTTCGGGGCTTCTTTAAGGGTGAACCGGCTCACAACAACGCCGATCACTTATCGCCGCAGCTTACTTCTTGTGATAGGCCGTCACGCGCTCAACTTCTTCCTTCGAACCCAGGAACACCGCTACACGCTGGTGCAGGCCTTCCGGCTGGATGTCGAGGATGCGCTGGTGGCCGTCAGTGGACGCGCCGCCCGCTTGTTCAACCAGGAACGACATCGGGTTGGCTTCATACATCAGGCGCAGTTTGCCCGGCTTGGATGGCTCGCGGCTGTCACGTGGGTACATGAACAAGCCACCACGGGTCAGGATGCGGTGCACGTCGGCTACCATCGCCGCGACCCAACGCATGTTGAAGTTTTTCTTCAGCGGCCCTTCTTCACCGGCCATCAACTCGCCCACGTAGCGGGTAACCGGTTCTTCCCAGTGACGCTGGTTGGACATATTGATCGCGAATTCCTGGGTGGACGCAGGAATGGTGATGTCTTCGTGGGTCAGTACGAAGCTGCCCATTTCGCGGTCCAGGGTGAAACCTTTAACGCCGTCACCCAGGGTCAGCACCAGCATGGTCTGTGGGCCGTAGATCGCGTAACCGGCAGCGACCTGCTCGGTGCCTGGCTGCAGGAAAGCCTTTTCGTTCAGGGCTTCGTTCTGGCTCAGGTATTCGTTCGGGCAGCGCAGCACGGAGAAGATAGTGCCGACCGGTGCGTTGATGTCGATGTTGGACGAACCGTCCAGTGGGTCGAACACCAGCAGGTAGGCACCTTTCGGGTATTTACCCGGGATCTGGTAGGCATTGTCCATTTCTTCGGACGCCATGCCGGCCAGGTGACCGCCCCATTCGTTGGCTTCGAGCAGGATCTCGTTGGAGATGACGTCGAGCTTCTTCTGCACTTCGCCTTGGACGTTTTCAGTGCCCATGCTGCCCAGGACACCACCCAGCGCGCCTTTGGACACGGCGTGGCTGATTTCCTTGCAAGCACGCGCCACCACTTCGATAAGGAAGCGCAGATCGGCAGGCGTGTTGTTGCTGCGGGTCTGCTCAATCAAATAGCGACTCAAGGTAACGCGGGACATGTAAGGCTCCGGAGAATGGGGGGCTTGAAAACCCGCGCAGTTTAACGCGAGTCGGGGCGTATTTCCTCCTATCAGAGGATTTAAACCCAATAGAGTTCATGGACTTTATTTAACGCGCCGCCGGTGGCTTGCGCAGCAAACTGTAGGCCATGGCGCCCAGTGCCGCCACGCCGAGCAGCAAGACGGCCCAGAGTCCGAGTTTTTTCCAGTTCGGCCCGTCCTCCACAGCGGCTACGACCACCGGCGACGCGACCGCAACGTCCCCCACAACCTTGGCCTGTCCCAGCGTATTGAGGCGCTCGGCACTGTAATCGGGGATCAGGGTCGACAGTGGCAGGCTTGCGGCTTTCACCGATGCATTGCCCAACGCCAGGCTGAACGGCGGCTCACCCCGCGCCAGGAACACCAACTGGGTAGCGCGCACCGCAAAGCGCAGCGCCGGCGCATCGGCGCCCAAACCGCCACCGCGCTCGTCCACCTGCAACTTGAGTTCGGTCACGACCTGACCCGGCAACTGCAACTCATCCTGCACTACGTCCTGGCCGTTTTGCGTCAGGCGGTACAGCAAGCCATTGTTCAATGGCTGCCACAGTTGTTTGGCATCGCTGCGTCCCGCCAATGTCACCGGTGCAAGCGTGTTGGGCTGCTTCAACTCAATGCGCAAACGCTCGACACTCAGCCCAGTCGGCAACTGCCAGCTGTACTCCCCAGCCTTGAGTCGCGTTCCCGCCAATGGCTGCGACCACACCAACGGCATTGGCAGACTGCTGCGCGTAGCACTCACCAGCTTGGCCGAGGTCAGCAGCGGCGCCGCCTGCCCCTTCCATACCAGACGCAGGTAGCGCGCTGAGCGTCCTGGCAGGCTGACGTCATGCTGTTCGACCCGTTCGTCGGCGAACGACAAGCGTGCCACCTGCCCCTCGCCCCAAGGCTCCCAACGCTGCAAGTCATCACTGGCTTCAATGCTGAAACGCTGGAAGCCCTCTTGCTCACGGCTCCAGTCCAGGCTCAGTTGCTGCAACGGTGCCTTGATCGCGCTGGCGTCCAGCACCCAGCCGCGCAACACCTGCATACCGGGCTTGGCGGCAGAAGACGGTTTGATTTCCACCAGGGTGCCTTCGGTGGTGGTTTTCATCACCACACCGGGCAGGCTTTCCTGAGTGTCGGCGGCGTATAGCGGGAACCACTTCACATCAGCGACGTTGCGACTTTCGGTGCGCTGGGAAGATTGTCGCGACAGCGCATAGGCCTGGGGCTCACCGGCGGCGTTAAACACGCGAACGTCACCGAGGTCCGCCTGGCGCGCGTTGAGTTGCACAGCCAACGGCAATTCAAGGCGATACCAGGGGCCATTGCCGCTCACACTCAGCGGCACATGGTGGGTGAAATCAGCCGGGGCTTCCTGGGCCGACGCCGCCAGCGCCGCACACATGCCCACCATGGCCACGCTCAACTTACCGATCAAGAGGATGCTCCTTCAGTTTCCATCACAGGTTCGGCCCGCTTAGGTGGCAGCGGTGCGAAATAACCCACCACCAGCAACAGCCCGCCCACGCCGATAAACGACACGATCCGCGCCAGGCCGCCACGGTTACTCAGTTCGACAAAGAACAGTTTGGCCACCACCACCGCAATCAACGCAGCGCCGATCAACCACACTTCGCGACGATGGCGCAGGTGGCCGCCGATCATCAGGCCGAGGGCGATCAGAGTCCACACAATCGACAGGCCGGCTTGCACCAGCATCGACTCCAGCAACGCATCCAGATGGAACGGCACGCCGCCCCAGTGGTGCGCGGTGCGCATGACCAGTGCCGTGAAGAACGCAAACAGCGAGAGACCCGCGATCCCTTGTGCGGCCAATTCGGCACGCGGCCCGCGTTGTGGCGCCACGCTTCGGGACCACAGGTAAACACCCAGCAGCGCGAAGAGCAGGCCCAGTTCCAGAGGGTTGAGCAGAGGCACGTAAGGCAACGGATTGGCGGTGCCATCGCTGAAGGTATTCGCCAGCCAGAACCAGCCGAGCATCAGCACAGCCAATGGCAGCGCGGCCAGGACTCGGTACTCCCTTGGGTACGCCGACACTGGCCACGGAAAGGTGCGCGGTGCGGCGGCCAGCACCAGGTACAGGCTTGGCAGGATGGCCCAGCCCAACCAGCGCCAGGCGTTGTATTCAGCCGACAGGCGCAACAGTCCATAGCGCAATTCCAGTGCCAGCACGCCGATCAGCATCCAGCAGCCTAGGACATGGGCAATACTCAGCATCCTGGCCGGAACCACCGGCGCCAAGCGGCGCAGCGAGATGAAATGCACCACAAACACCGCCAACCAGGCCAGCCATCCGTACTGCGCCGCCGGGTGATAGTAGCTGTGGGCAGACACCAGCAACGCCACGCCCGCCGCCGGCATCAGCAAGGTGCACAGCACACCCAGGGATGCCCAGCGCAGTCGCGCCGCGAGCAACGCCCAGATCGCCACGCTCGCTGCGGCAAGCTCCAGCAGGAAAGAACCAAGCAACGCTTGCGGAACAAAGCGCAACACTTCACCGCCCAGCGCCAATGTCCACCACGCCGCACCCCACACCAGCAAAAGGTCGGACAAGCGTTGCAGCTTCAGCACCGCAAACACCGGCGCATGGGGCTCACGTTGCAAGCGCCAGGCGCCGATCAAGGCGGCCAGGCCCAACACCATCGGCGTCCAGAAACCACTGTGCGCCAGCGGACGCAGGCCTTCGCCGGTCAACGGCCCGAGCAATTGCGGCACCGCCAGCAGGAACGAACCACCGCCGACCAGTTGCAGCAGCAACCCAAATACAAAACTGACGCGTTGTTGCAGGTACAAGCTCAGCCAGATGATCAACAACCCACTGGCAGCCCATACGCCGCTGGCGCTTTCCCATGGCAGCACAAACAGCACCGCCAGATTGATCAACACCAGACCGGCGAGCAGCACCACCGACAACCCACGTAACAGCCGCACATCGCTGCGCACCATGTCGTCGCGTGCCGCCAGCAGCATGCCGCCAATCAAGGCCAGGCCGATCAGTGAGGCCGTGAGCAAACCACTCCATCCCGCATTGAATACCGCCGCGCCCTCCCCGCCCTGCAAGCGCACCAGGAATAACGCGCCACCCAGCAATTGCACCGCGAACGCAGTGAACAGGAAAGTGCGCGAGCCAATGCGCAGGCCGATAAACAGGGTCGCCAGACCGGCGATGGCCCAACTGATGGCGGTACCTTGGGTCAGCAACAGCAAGGGCGCCAGCAGGTACAAAAAGCTCAAGCCCAGAGACGCCAGGACCGGCAGCCCTTTGCGCTCCCACTCTGCCGCGTGCTCCGCCGATGCCTTGCGCAACTGATCGAAGCTGAACAGCAACGCGGCGCCGAGCAACAACGCACCCAGCGGCGCACCGTCGAGCAGGCTGTGTTCGCCAATGCGCAGTTCGCTGAGGAAGGCCAGCGCTGAGCCCAATTGCAGCAACAAGCCGAACGCACGCGCCAACGGTCGCTCCTGGCGCAAACCGAGCCAGAAGATCCCGGCGCCTTCCACCGCCCACGCCGCAGCCGTCCAACGTGCATCAAGGCCCAGAGGAATCGCCAGGCTGGCAAAGATCGCGCCCAGGGCCAGGCACGTTTCCGCCAGCAGCAACGCGCGTCCGCCACTGAGTAACCGCGCCAGGCCCATGTAGATAATGCCCAGGCCCAACGCACTGAACGCCGCGGCGAATTCCAGATGCTGTACCAATGCGAACTGCAAGCCAAAGCCCACCAGCGGCGGGCCGAACAGCATGCCGCCGTCAACGTAATCACCCTTGGCAGCCGACCAGCGCAACAACGCATCACGGCCTTCGGGCGCGTCGCCCAGCTCCAGCAATTTGCGTCGGGCGAACAACAGGCCGATGGCCAGATACATTAGGAAGAACAGGATCAGGAATGGCTCGGTGCTCCACAGCAATTCCGGCGTGTAGGAACGCATTCCCCAGGCGAAGCCGATGCCGAAGGTACCGACGAACCCGATCAGGTTGAGCAAGCGCCAGGCCTTGAACCAGGCGATGGCGAGAATACCGGCGTTGAGCAGGGCAAAATAACTGAACAGCGCAACATGGTTACCGGCGCCGGTGGACGTGAGGATCGGTGCCGCAAAACCGCCGAGTGCTGCCGCGCAGGCCAGGCCCAATGCGTCCTGGGTGACCGCCAGGATCGCCGAGAACACCGTGACCGCAACCAGCAGGCCCAGCGCCGCGCTCGGGTCGATCAACGGATGCAGGCGCATCGCGGCAAACACCGTCAAGTACAGCACCGCAATCCCGGTGCCTTGCAGCATCAAGCCGTAGTTGCTGTTGCGCAGTCTCAGCCACCAGCCCAGGCCCAGCAGGCCGACGGCGGCAGCAGCCACACCGGCGTAACGCAACTCTATCGGCACCACCATGCCTTCGGTGGCATAACGCAGCAGGAACGCCAGGCCGAGAAACAACAGCACCACGCCGACGCGCAGGACGGTGTTGCCACCAAACAGCCAATTGCGCGCACCAGCGAGGGCACGTTCGAACAGGTTGGGGCCACGGGGGATAGCAGGTTCTTCAGGAGGGCGCGGAGCCGGAGCAGGCTTCCAGGCGTCTTCGGGCAATGCAGGGCTTGGTTCGGCGATCATGGCGACGGGCGCCAATTCGGCCGGCAGCTCCCAAACCAGTTCGGGGGCCTTGGTGATGGGTGTCGGTTCAGGGATGGAGGGTTCGACCACCGCGGGGCTGGCCGGCGCGGGCACTTCCAATTGCCGCAGTCGCTCACCGAGGGCGATCACCGACTTCTGCGAGGTTTCCAACTGACGCGCCTGCTGTCGCACCTGGGCCGCAAGCTTCGACAGGCCAATCGCTTGGCCAATGCCCAACCCCAGCAGTGCGCCGATGCCTGCGTCATAGAACGACTCATCGAGCGTCCAGCCGACAACCAGGCCAATCAGCATGAAAATCCATTGCATGGTCGATATTCCCTAAGCAAACCGGCGCTCAGTATATCGACGCGCAACCAATGTGGGAGGGGGCTTGCCCCCGATAGCGGCGTGTCAGTCGACATATTCGTCAACTGACCATCCACTATCGGGAGCAAGCCCCCTCCCATATTTGGATCCAGGGTGCTTAGTCGAGCGCTTTCCAGATCTCCGTGGCGTACTCGCGGATCGTCCGGTCCGACGAGAACCAACCCATGCGCGCGGTATTGAGCACCGCCGAACGCCACCATGCCTTGGAGTCATGCCAATGCGCTTCGACCCGCGCCTGGGCATCCCAGTAGGAGTCGAAGTCGGCACACACCAGGAAGCGGTCGTAGTCGATCAACCCGTCGATCAAGCCCACATAGCGGCCCGGATCATCCGGCGAGAACACCCCGCCACGGATCGCTTGCAGCACATCGTTGAGGCGATGGGACGCAGCAATATCAGGCCCGGCGTTGAACTCGCCAGCGTGTTTTCGGGCTTCCACCTGCTGTGCACTAAGGCCGAAGATAAACATGTGATCGGCGCCCACGCGCTCGTGCATCTCCACGTTGGCGCCGTCCATGGTGCCGATGGTCAGCGCGCCGTTGAGGCCGAACTTCATGTTGCTGGTGCCCGACGCTTCAAAGCCGGCCGTGGATATCTGCTCCGACAAGTCCGCCGCCGGGATGATGCTTTCTGCCAGGCTGACGTTGTAGTTGGGCAGGAACACCACTTTGAGCAAACCGCGCACAGTCGGATCGTTGTTGACGGTGCGGGCGATGTCGTTGGTCAACTTGATGATCAACTTGGCCTGGTGATAACTGGCCGCCGCCTTGCCGGAGAAGATCTTCACCCTCGGCACCCAGTCGGTGCCCGGCTCGGCACGGATCGCCTGGTACAGCGCCACGGTGTGCAGCAGGTTGAGCAGTTGGCGCTTGTACTCGTGGATACGTTTGACCTGCACGTCGAACATCGCCGCCGGGTTCACCGAAATGCCCAGGCGCTCGTGGATGATCTCGGCCAGTGCACGCTTACTGTGCAGGCGCTGGTCGGCGAAGGCTTTGCGGAAGGTCTGTTTCTCGGCGAAGGTTTCCAATTCGCCCAAGCGGGTTTCCATGGTATCGAGAATGTCCGGACCCAGGGCTTCCACCAGCATCTCGGTGAGCTTGGGGTTGGCCTGGTACAGCCAGCGGCGGAAGGTAATGCCGTTGGTTTTGTTGTTGATGCGGTCTGGGTAGAGCTTGTGCAGTTCGGAGAACACCGTGCTGCGCATCAGTTGGGTGTGCAAGCCCGACACGCCATTGACGCTGTGGGAGCCGAGGAACGCCAGGTTACCCATGCGCACGCGGCGACCATTGTCTTCTTCGATCAGCGACACAGCGCGCAGCACGTCAAAATCGTGGATACCTTTGGCGCGCAGCGAGTCGATGTGCTGGGCATTGATCAGGTAGATGATCTGCATGTGCCGAGGCAACATGCGTTCCATCAGGCCTACCGGCCAGGTTTCCAACGCCTCGGGCAGCAAGGTGTGGTTGGTGTAGGACAAGGTTTCGACCGTGACCTGCCAAGCGGCGTCCCAAGCGATGTCGTGCAAATCCACCAGTTGGCGCATCAACTCGGCCACGGCGATGGACGGGTGGGTGTCGTTGAGCTGGATCGCCGCGTGTTCGCCCAGGCTCAATACCGAGCCATGCATGTTTTTGTGGCGGCGCAGCAGGTCTTGCAGAGAGGCGGAGACGAAGAAGTATTCCTGACGCAAGCGCAGCTCCTGCCCTGCTTCGGTGCTATCCGCCGGGTAAAGCACCCGGGAGATGCTTTCAGCGCGGGCCACTTCGGCAACGGCGCCCAGGTGGTCACCGGCGTTGAAGCGCTCCAGGTGCAAGTCTTCCACCGCCCGTGCACGCCACAGGCGCAGGGTGTTGACGCTTGCACCGCGCCAACCGACCACCGGCGTGTCATAGGCCACGGCGCGCACGGTCTCGCTGGGCGTCCACACTTGGATCAGCTTGCCGGCGGCGTCCGGCAGGGTTTCCACGCTGCCGCCAAAGCCGATCGGGTAGATCACTTCAGCGCGCTCGAACTCCCACGGGTTGCCGAAATCCAGCCAGCGTTCGGTCTGCTCCTGTTGCCAGCCATCGACAATCGCCTGGCGGAACAGGCCATGTTCATAGCGGATGCCATAACCGTGACCGGCAATGCCCAAGGTCGACATGCTTTCCATGAAGCATGCGGCCAGGCGGCCCAAGCCACCGTTGCCGAGCGCCGCGTCAGGCTCCAGCAGGCGGATGCGCTCAAGGTCGACGCCAAGTTCGCTGAGCGCTTCGCGGGCAATCTCCAACACACCAAGGTTACTCAGACTGTCGTAGAGCAAACGGCCGATGAGGAATTCGAGGGACAGGTAATACACACGTTTCTGGCCCTTGCGGTAAATACGCCGCGTGTGGTCCATCCAGTGATCGACCATCTGGTCGCGTGCGGCCAGAGCAATGGCTTCGAACCAGTCGTGGTCGAAGGCGTGATCCGGGTCCTTGCCCACCGCGTAGGTGAGTTTGGTCAAGACGGCATCGCGAAATGCGGCTACCTCTGCTTCTCGTGCAAGTGGTTCCTGAGACATCAATTGCGACCTCGGGCGAGATAGAAGGAGTTGCTAGAGCCTAGACGGTCTGACAGACGGTAGACGCTCTGGTTCGGCAGTTTTTTAACGCATTTACCTTTAGCGGGTTTTGATGCATTGGCCGTGCCTGCTTTCGCCCATCGCACCGTTCGGGATGAAATACGCAAAATATTGTTCAAAAAACCACCAATCCCGGTATGATCGCGCGCCCGGATACAGCCCCACCTTTTGGAACCTTGATGAAGCCTCAACTGATCGCCGCCGCGGAACTCGACCGTCTTGAGACCTGGCAGAAATATTCCGCCCACATGTGCGGTGGCTGCGTGTCCAGCTGCTGCACGCTGCCGGTTGAGGTGAAGATCAAGGACCTGATCCGCATTGGCATCGTCGATGAGTTCGAGCGCGGTGACCCGCCGAAGAACATCGCCAAGCGCTTGCAGAAAGAAGGCATCGTCGAGCGCTACAACTCCAAATCGGAGATTTTTACCCTGCAGCGCATGAGCAACAACGATTGCCTGTACCTGGATCGTAAGACGCGCTTCTGCACTATTTATGACAAGCGCCCCGATACCTGCCGCAATCACCCGAAGATCGGACCGCGGCCGGGGTATTGCGCGTACAAGCCGAAGGAAGTGGTGCGCGAGACCAATTTCAAGACCCTCGACAAGTTCTGATCCGGGTTTTGCAGGGGGCTCAAGGGCTCTATCGGGGGCAAGCCCCCTCCCACACCGACCGCATTCCAAATGGCTGTACTCGGTCAAATGTGGGAGGGGGCTTGCCCCCCCGATGAGGCCGGTACAACCACCACAAAACCAGCAGGCATAAAAAAACGCCCCCGGCCTTTCGACCGGGGGCGTTTTTCATTCAGCCT
>PJQF01000280.1_pt1 | contig 18837 bp, 29 predicted proteins | sample 1503741 | NCBI WGS metagenome assembly PJQF01 (sample SAMN07775949, study PRJNA414020) | Biofilm metagenome, whole genome shotgun sequencing project. | isolation source: biomolecule (vanillin) treated reverse osmosis membrane biofilm | place: India: Nagpur | collected 2017-03-21 | reverse complement strand
GGCGTGGTGCACCAGACTTGAGCGGAGTTTTACGTTGCAGTGGGGTGCGCTTCATGCCGCCTCCCCCATGTTGCAACGCATCTTCATGTACTCGCTGTCCTCGGGATGCGGCAGGTAGATCCCGTGTTCAGCAGCCCAGGCGTCAATGCAGGTCATAAACGAGTGCATGGCGCCCTTGTCCAGATCGCTGGTGTGCTTGAGTTCGTAACGCTCGGTGACTTCGCCAGTCTTGAGGTTGATGTCACGGATAACCTCTTCGCCCAGGAAGGTCAGCTTCAGGTTGCGCTTCATGTTCTCCATGTTCATCGGCGCACCGGTGGCGAACGTGGTCTTGCCCATGGACACGAAGAACTGGGCTGCGCACTCGCACCACTTGTGGAACAGGGCATTCTGGGGAAGGCTCCGACTGGCCCCGGTGATCGCCACATTGCAGGGGAACCCTTTCTTGCGGATGGCCGCCTGCAGGGTCGACAGTTCGGCTAGGGAGTTGATGCGTAGTTTCTCGGCCATCACTGATCCCCCCGCAGGCGAGCCAATAATTTCAGCTTCGCCACCTCTTCCCGCGCTGCCCATAGCTCAGGGATGAGCTTTTTGTATGACTTGTGCACACCAAATGCGAAACCAATCTGGCTACCAGTCGCTGTTGCAGTCAGGATTATTAAAACCAGCCACCAATCGGTCATGACTGCTCTCCCTTGCCCAGGGCGGCGTCGCAATTCGCGCAAACCCCTTCGTTCGCATCCATGAACCCGGCGCCGTAGCTGTTCACTGCATGGCCGTCACCGCAGGCGCACCAGATGATTGCATCCGTCTCGTCTCGATTCTTTGGGCGCCGCGCATCCCGAAGTCTGTTGACAGTGGCAATCACCGCTCCTGCAGCGCTTGATATCAGCGCATGCTGCGATCCTGTGAGTTCGGGCCATGGCGTAGACTCGAATCGCGAGTACTTGTGAAGCTCCATTGCCGCCGCCCGGAAATCACCGGAAAACAGGTGCCCTTCAGCGGACTTGGCGCGCTGTTTCCAGTACGCAGCGCGGTCAACATCCTTGCGCAGCCCCTCCACCTCAGCCTTCAGCTCAGCATTCACCCGCTCGTAGGCTTCGTAGCCGGTCTTGAGGCCGGCTACTTCGGCGCGGAGCTGGTCGCGATTGGCTTCCAGAAGATTCGCTCGAACCTTAGCAAGGGAGGCAGCCTTGCACTCGACAATGATGATCTGTTCTGCCCTTTCACACGCAGCCGCAAGACGCTCGTTCTCGGCCTTGAGCTGAACAATCAACTCCTTGTCCACCTGAATCCCAGCGGCAACGAGTTCGTCGATGTTCTTCTGGTCGTCGTCGCCTACGAAGCGGCGGATGACTTGCAGGCCGACAGCTTTGGTCAGCCGCTCGTTATCGGCGATCAACTGGTCGCGTTGTGTTTCGAGCAATTCGATCCGCTTTTTCAGGCGGATCGCGCACGAATGCTTCATGCCGTTGCGGGCGTCTTCGATGTCAGCGATCAGGGCCAGGATGTCGGTTGGCCCTAGCGCTTCGTAGACTGCCCATGCAGCATCGAGCGCGTCCGCGTCTTCAATGAACTCGCGCTCCAGAGCGCCCTGATTCAGGATGTATTCGATTGCAGTCTTCAGTTCGGTGTAGTCGGTCATGTCCGTTGCTCCGCTGCTTCTGCGATCAATGCCAGGCGCTCCAGGCGCTCGGCGGCCTGGCTCGAAAGGTTCATGCCGTCTGCCTCATCCGCCACCGGCATGCACACAAAACGAATGCCGTGCTTGACCATGGTGTTCGCCATCTCGAGGGATTGGCGTAGCTGTGCTGGGTTTGCTCGTTTCATGCTCGTGACTCCAATTCCTGGGCCTGCTTGATCAGCAGCGCGCGGCGGTCTGCCAATTCGTTGGCGGCTTCAATCCGTAGTTCCAGCTTTCGCTCTTCGCTGGCCTTGCGCATTTCCAGCATCGAGGACTTCACCAGCCGGAGCTTTTCACGCAGCACTGGGGCTGGCTGGGTTACGGCGCCGGTGAGCAGCCCAGCAATGGCGCGGCCATCCTCAGTGACGGGAACGACGCTCAGGTCTGCCAGGTACTTCTGGGCGCGCTCGCGGGGAATACGCTTGAGTTCCATGGCCTTGGTGACGGCCTGGATTCGACGGCTGGCGTCAAAGCCGACAGAGACGTGCCAGTTCACAGGCTTGGCATCCTCTCGGGATTGAGCGACAAACCGCTCGTAGGCGCTGATGAACGCCATCCTGGCCCCAATCTTGTCTCCGGCATCGAGCACAGGCTTGGCAGCGGCCAGGGCCAACTGGATTTCATCAGTCAGCACCACGGTTTCGAATTCGTCGTTGGTGGTCATGGCGATGGCCCAGGCCTCGTCCTTGCCAGGTCGGCCATCGGAGGACTGGACGCGCTGCAGGATGTCGGCCATCGCCAGCTTGCCCTTCACTTCGAAGCGACAGGCCTTGAGCGAGGCTTTGACGACGGGCACCGGGTAAGCGCAGAGGTCTTCGGCCATCATCGCGGCAGTGCCTGGGTTCATTTCCTGCCCCATGGCCTCGGCGGTTGCGCAGATGGCAGCGGCAAGCCCGGCGACCTGCTGGTCGTTCATTTCAGAGGTATTCATTGCGGTCACCTGCTTGGCGTTTAGCCAGAACCATCTGGGCGGCCTGCTCCGCTGCGGAGTGGTTCGCCTCTGTCCGTTCCATCTGGCGGGCGGTTGTCCCGTTGATACGCTGCCCGGTCACCCACTGGGTGTGGTAACTCTCGGCGTTGGCCAGCAGCTCGTTGAGGCTGTGGCACTTGCGCAGTACAGCGGCATCGCTGGTTTTCAGGAAGTGGGCAGCGACGTGATGGGCGACATCGGCGCCGAGGCGGTCGACCAGTTGGCCGAGCTGGCCGCCGACCTTGGCATTCCACACAGGCCAGGCGCTGTAGCGCTTGCGGTAAGCCATGGCGTAGTTCGCCCAGACCTTGAAGGTTTTGCAGGCCTGGTCTTTGGGGCCAGGCATGTCGGCGGGAATCTCGACCCGGGGAGTATCGGTGCGGTCAACCACCAGCACCAAGCCGCAGGACTGAGCCGGCTTGCCGGTGGCGTCCAGCAGGTCCTGACTGGTGTCCTGATTAGTACCCTGATGATTGGTATCCTGATTTGTCGGAGATTTATCCGACCCTTGCCCGGATTTTTTTCCGACCTTGCTCGGAGATTTATCCGAGGTAGATCGGATTTTTTTCCGACCCTTATTGTTTGGTGGGGTCGCATATTTTTCCGACCCGTCGAGCTTCTGGTTCCACTCGATCGCTTTCTCTGTGAGGCGAAAAAGCGTGATGTTCGAAGTGCTGGAAAGCTCAATCAAACCGGCCTCTTCCAGGGCCTTCAGCATGCGGTAAGCGGTGTCTGGCTTGTCAGTGAGCAGCGGTAGCTCCTCAGTGATCTTGGCCTTGCTCAGCGCGAAGAAGATCCCGTCATCAGTCTTGATTGGCTTGGCCCAGCTCGGGCAGCCGTAGACGAACGCGAACAGCAGGGCCTGCTGAGAATTCAGCCCCCACTCCAGCGCCTTCACCTGATTAATCGTGACGGTGTATTGCATGTCAGGCCTTCCCGACCTTAGCGGCCAATTCAAGGAAGCGATCCACGTACCAGTGAGGTTGCGTCTCGCGGGGGCATTGAGGGCTGGTGAGGTTCTTGCCATAGGCCAGGCCCTTCTCGGTCACGGACCAGAAATCCACTGTTTCCTGCTTGGAGTTTTTGCGCTGGAGGACCTTGAGGAAGCCGTGGGTCTCCAGTGCAAGGTTGAAGGCGCGGGCCGTGCTGGCGATGGCGTGATCTTTGATCAGGGCGGTAATTGCCTTGGTGGGCATCGACGAACCACCAGCGGCGTCAGGGGCGGTATCAACGGCGTAGCCTGGGAGGAACTTGGCATCTAAGCCGTTGTTGGTGGCGATCTGAGCGAGCATCATCACTTGGCTGGATGGCGCAGGCTTCAGCAGGCGCGTGAAGCATTCCAAGATTGCGAGTTCGCCGACGATCTTGGAGTTGTTCGGGCCCTGGACGGAAAAGGTGCCGATCTTGCGAATGCTCGGCAGAACCTGGCCCACCACCCACTCTTCGAACTTCTCGGCGGCCGGCAGCTTGGACTTCATCACCAGCCGGTACAGGTCGCGCTCAGGAATAATGGTCATGAAACCACCACCCTGTTTCGGGGTAGTGGTCGCGGCCTTGCAGTGACGGGACACGGCGTTCTCTGGCTTCGAGTAACCCAGTGCGTCAGCGACATCGCGCGCGACAAACCACGGATCGCCGAGCTTGTCGGTGATGACCCGGATTGCGGCGCCGTCGAAGTCGAACGGAATCACAGAGGAATTGCGCGCCACGTTTTCAGATTGCGAAAAACGTGGCGCGAGATTGTTGGGGCTATTGATCGATTCGGTGTGTTGGTGCATGATTCGCTCCAGTTGTTTACCGCTGTAGAAAAAGCCGACCTCGTACGTCGGCTTTTTTGTGCCTGGAATTCAGGCGATGGATTTCAGTGCAGGCTTGCCGTTGAGCAGAGCCTCGGCCTTGCGGCGCAATTCCCCCGCCTTCGCTTCAACCTGGCGACACTGCTTGGCGAACGCTGGCAGGTGCGGCAGGTCCTGCTCGCACATCACCTGGTCGTCGAACACTTCGCTGCCGGTGTCGATCACATCGCCCAGCGCGCGGATCAGCGCACCGAAGCTTTTGTTCGCGCATTGGTCGCTGGTCATCTGGCGGGCACCGGTCAAGCCGTGGCGGCTTGCCAGCTCGTTCAGGCAGTGATCGCGATATTCAGGCTCAAGGGCGCAGACCCATGACTCCTCCAGCCAGGACGGCATTTCTTGATCGCCGTTCAGCCACCGCTGTACACGCTTCAGCCAGCGGCTAGTCGCCTTCACGAACCCGCCGACTTCGCCTGTCAGTTCGGGCGAGTTGAAATCCGGCACTTCCTTCTTCTTGGCGCGATCTGGTATCGACAGATGCAGTTCGCGGCTCAGCGCCTGGGCGAAATCGTCCTGGCTCAAGCTGGTGCGAGCGATCTGGTTTTGAGCATGGGCGACCAGCACCTGATCACGGGTTTGTACGGTGTGTCTGGAACTGGACGTTTGCATGGGGACTGCTCTCTTCTAATCTGGCTTCAATGGAATGGCGGACAGGGATGTCGCTTATGCTGCCTGCGGTCTTTTCACCCTTGGTGGGTAAAGGTCTGGCCGCAGCTCAGAGCGATGAACCCCGGTTAATTTCTCGATCTCCAGCACTCGCTCAGCAGGAACGCGCCCGGTGGCGCACATCTTCTGCACTGCTTGTGGCGTGACCTTCAGTGACCGAGCTAAGGCGGATTGGCCGCCGGCAGCTTTCGCGGCCTTCTGGATTGCTGTCTGCGTCATACGCACCTCAAAGTTACAGCTACAACCTAAGGTTAACCCATGGACGCATTTATCTACAACTCAAATTCGCAATTACATCTACAACCGTTGTTTGTATGATTTGGCGATGAAAAATATCGGTGAGCGCATCGCGCAAAAAAGAGAGGCGGCAGGCCTTAGCCAGTCGGAGTTGGCCCGTCGTTTGGGGCTGAGCCCTCAGGCTGTCCAGAAGTGGGAGGCTGGTGTTTCTACGCCGCGTAACAGCAAGCTGGGCGACCTGGCTGAGGCTCTCGGCACTTCGATGGGCTACTTAATAGATGGCGGTCCTGGTGAGGCGAGCCGAGCCGCGCCTGACTCGAATGCCAGTTCCATGAAAGCCATTGATGGCTGGGACGAAAAGACCCCTCTCGATGACGACGAGGTGGCGGTCCCGTTTCTGCGGGAAGTTGAACTGGCTGCTGGATCGGGCCGATTCGTGATTCAGGAAGACGAGGGGGAAAGCCTTCGCTTTCGCAAGAAGAACCTCCGCGAAAACGGTGTTCAGTTCAGCAACGCCAAGTGCGTGACCGTCCGGGGCAATAGCATGACCCCGGTTTTGCGTGACGGCGCGACAGTGGGCATCGACTTGGGCAAAACGAGCCTGGGCGACATCATTGATGGCGACCTTTATGCCATAAACCACAATGGCCAGATGCGTGTTAAGCAGGTTTTTAGGCTTCCGTCAGGGGTCAGGTTGCGGAGCTTCAATCGCGATGACCACCCGGACGAGGACTACAGCTTCCAGCAGATGCAGGATGAGCAGATCGGCATCCTGGGGCACGTCTTCTGGTGGGGCATGTACGCCAGATAAGGAACCTCAACAGCCACATTTCAAGAAAAAGGAAAGGAATCCATGAAGAAGCTGTTGATTGCAGGAATCGTCGCGGCGGTAGCGATAGCTATCTACACCCAGATCACTATTTTTGTAGTTCCTCCTATAGGCGCAGTTCCGGAGGGTCGCACGCTGATAATGCTCAGGCTGAACAAAACCAACTTCATCGACAGCGCCGACGCTATTTGCGAGCGCATTCAGGGAAGCGTGAGCTTGCTTTGTCGAGGCATGACTATGGCTGGCGTCGTGAACAACACGAAAATTCTCGCGCGCCTACCTTATTCGGAATCGCTTTACCTGATTTCGACAGGCGGGAAGCAATACGACCACTAGATGAGCGCCAGAAAAGGACGCATCTGATGTCCCTGACCAAACCCAACCAGCAACTTCGCCGCGACCTGAAAGAGGCTGCCGCCCTGCTCAAGTGGTCAGGCGTCGACCTGAAGCAGGCTGCTGTAAAGCTTTCTGATGCCGGCCAGGAAGATGACGCTCGCGAACTGATAGCGATCGCTATGAGGTTCCAGGAGGTCGAGGAGCTGATGGATGGGTATGCGGATGAGGTAAAGACGGCGCATATAACGCGCGTCAGTCGCTAGGTAAATAATCGCACAGATAAATGCGGAGAACATGGCTATGACGCAGACTGCAAAATCTGAGATTGAAGCTTACTCGGCGAACCTTGAAGCTATCGCCGAAACGCTGGCCAGTCAGGCAGTGGAATTAATGAATGCAGGCCTTATCGATCTCGGCGAAGCAGCCCTGGAGCAGTCCGTAAAGCTCAGAGACGCCATTGAGCGCCTTCGAGCCATAGATCTGTAAGGACGCATTATGACCCTCGACAAACCAAACCAAGATCTCAAGCGCGACCTACAAGGCATCGCCTCCGACCTCAAGTGGTCAGCCGTAGAGCTGATGAGGGTTGCAGAGAGATTGAGTCAGGCCGGGAATGAAGCGGACGCCCAGGCAGTTCTGAAGATGTGCACCGTGTTTCATGCGGACGAGGATCGGCTGACGGGCTATGCGGATGAGGTCAGCGATCAGCGCATCACCAGGGCGAAGCCGGAATAGTTGTTTTCTTTCAATGTATGCGAGCGCAGCCCATTGCGGATGCCAAAGGAATGCAGATGCGGAGCATTGCGTGAATGGCACAGCCTTCAAAAATATCCTATGAAGAAGCAATAGCTGGCCTTGAAGTAGAAAAGCATTGGGATGCTGGCGACTCCATTGAGTGGGTTCAAACATCAGTCAAGCAGTGGCCTTCAAGCTTCAAATTCCGAACCGCGCTTCTAGTCGGCAATGTGCGACCAGAGGGGCTATTCCTGCAGCTCGACTACAAACCAAGCCTAATTCAGGATGTGCCGGACAAGCTTTACATGACTCTGCTTGTCAATAACGCACGCGTATTCGGGATAGATGAGAACGGATCAGCGAATCATGTGAACAAGGTCGGTATAGGGAAGGAGTTTTTCATGCAGAAGATTTCCCATCCGCACATCCATTTGCCGGTTCCTGAGGCTTCATACGGTTACATCGAGCCCCTTGAAGCGCAGCCCGTCTCAAGCTTGTGGCAGGTATTCCTAAGTCGTGCCAATATCATTGGCGCACCACCTATAAATCTTCCGACGGAAAACGATGAGCCACAAATGAGGTTGATATGAACTGCACACATATTACCGAGGCCTTCGGTCTAGCGTGTACGCATATCAACAGCGGCCTCGTTTACCTTGAAAGCCCTATCTCCCTATCCTTCGACGGCACCTTGATCGGTGCGTACGTCCAGGATATTGGTCAAGGTCGAGTTCGCATCACCGACAACGCAGATACGCTGTTCCACGCGATGACTATGGGTGTGAGCCCAAATGCAAATAAGGCCGCAAAACTGGCCAACATTGCTGCGGACTGTCACATAGCACTATCCGAAAGCGGTGAGTTGCATGCGTCGTGCGCTGAGAAAGATGTGCCGTACTACATGGCTCGATTTATCGAAGCGGCTAGCCAGATCAGCCAAGCTTGCGATGCTTGGCGACCTGCCCCCATATCAAAATTTGAGAAGATTGTTTCGAAGGCTCTTCGTGCCGGTTTTCCAAAGCGCGTAAAAAGGGACTATGAGGTTCAGGGTGCGAGCGGCCACAACCTGAAGTTCCAGTTCGCGCTTGACGTCGAGTCGGGCAACCCGCAGATCATTCAAACCGTAAGTGCTCAGGATGACAAACCGCATTGGCTGTCCGTCTACAGCACCCTGGGGAAAATGGTTGATCTGAAGAATGCCGCGCCACAAGCAAGACGCCTGGTGATTCTTGAGTCGGCCAACCCTCAGGACGTTGGCAAGGCAGCTTCTGCACTGGCAGAAAGCGCAAGCGTTCTGGTTTTCAAGACCGCGTCTCAGCTTATAGAAGACATAAGGTCGCTCGCGGCCTAACTTTGAAAGCCCGGCCCAGCGCCGGGCTTCTTGTATCCGCCCCTTCCCTCAGGTCCGGTTACGCCTTTCCGCCATATCTCTGCCAGGCCAGCAGCGTCTCCTTCATCGCAGTTTTCTGCGAATCCGGGAGAACGAAGTCGTGATAGTACTGGCGCCCGTCATAGCGAATCACTACCTTCTTGGCTGACAATATCTTGTTCAGCATAGCCATGTCCGACGCCCTGGAGTCAGACCACTCCCAAATGCTCCCGGCAGCGTTATCCCGCTCAAAGTCTAGTTTGCCCAAATCAAAAACCTGATCATCGGCCTTAATGGTTACGCTCTGAACGAACAGCCAGCTGTCGGCGTAGTAGTTGAATTTCATGCGCAGCGGGTAGGCCGCAGCAGATCCATCTTTCACACCGAAGTACAGAGACATGTAATTGTCGAGCACCGGAACGGCTTTGTGCGAGATCCAGGTCACACCCTTAATTTCATCGGTTCTCTTGATCAAATTGGCATCAAGCCGAGCAAGCGTTTTGCGGTTTTCCTCTGCGACCTTTGCCGCCTCAAGCAGTCGGGCTTTTTCAGCAGCGGCGATCTTGAGATCCGTTTCAGCCAACAAAGACTTGGCTTCCAGTGCTTGCGTTGATTCCGGGAAGCGCGATACCAGATCAGATAAGCTTTTCTTTGCAGCAGTCAAAGAGCCCTCAGAAATCTCGTTCTTCGCCTTCGCAAGCGCCCGCGGCGGGCCATTCCGCTCCACATCAAGCTCTGCACGCAACGAGCTCAATTCTCCCTGTAGCTTACCTACCTCCTGCTGAAGCCTGGCAGCATTTTCCTTATCGGCTTGGCCGCACCCGGAAAGCAACGCAGCCAGCGCGATCGCGATAACAATTTTCTTCATGAATCCATTCTCCCTTTAGATCTCACCATCTTATCAAATCGCCATCACACGCCCAACGACGCAGGCTTTTCCATGCCCGCGATTCAGGACTACAACCATGCCCACAACCGCCAACAACTTTAAATCGAAAAATCTACAACCAAAAAGCTTGCAAGCTGTAACTGTTGGTTGTAGATTTAACCCATCGCAGCGACACACAGCCACTGCGAAGGGCCTCCGCCCGCCGTTCTTTGGTTTCACCCTTTGCCGGATCAACACCGGCCCAGATTCAAAGGCAGCGATGAACCGGCCTAAACGGTTCAGAGGGTTGGCAACTGACCCGGGCGTGCAGCGTAAAGCGCCAAGAACAGTTATCCAGCGGGAGAACAAGCCGAAAGGCCCGCGGCTGGAAGAACAACGCGATTCAAGCCGGTGACCGACGCCAGTAGCGGGTCACGGCACCACAGATTTACTGATGCCGCTTCTATGAGGCGGCATTGGAAATCAACGGAGATCAGGAAATGAAAATAGAAGCATCGCCTAGACAGAAAGTCGTCCTGGAAGCGCTGAAAAAATGGATATCTGAAAACGGTTGGCCGCCAACTCGGGCCGAGCTGGCAAAGGATCTTGGTATAGCGTCGCCAAACGGCGTGGATGAGCACCTAAAAGCTCTTGCTAAGAAGGGCCACATCACCATGGTGCCAAAGGTGAGTCGCGGCATTCGAATTGTCGCCTGAACCATCCTCCTGTGCATTCACAGAGTGCGCAGCGGGATGCGGATGCACGCCCAGGCTGATGGGCAATGAATGGACAGCGTGGCTGGTAATTGTGCCAGTGAACATGGCGAGGAATGGGTTTAAGAGCCCCGCAACTCCTAAGTAAACCGCAACCCGGAGATCAGCACCGGGCATCTGCATCACCCATTCAATAGGTGGCCACTGCCTTCCCAGTGAGCGAACAACAGGAGATACGGCCATGAAGTAGATCAACGATTCACCCGCGTGGCGTAGCAAGCCTGAAGGCTGCGTCCAACACTCATACAGGCAGCGGACAGTAGGTCGTCGATGTCACCGCGCATCGGCCGGGTAACCGGTAGACCACCCCAGCGCACCAGGACAACTTGATGCTGCAAACCCAGGCCGTCGCCAGTAGCGGGCCTGGGCACCCTTCCCCACCTCTATTACGTCAGCACTCACCCCGCGCCCATCGGCAACCAGCGGAGCGGATGAGTGCAGCCGGGTTTTGTTGGATCAACCACAGAGGATTCAGTCATGGACTACATGGCAGACCAGATGGACCGCCAGATTGAAGGCGCCCAGCTTGCCCACGATGACGCAATGCTTGCTGGTCGTTCGGCAGCGTTTCCTTCTGCGCCAGATCACCAGTGTGGTCGCGAGTACGGCATCACCATCCGCGACCACTTCGCAACTCACGCCATGCAGGCGCTGATTTCAACTGCGGTTCGCCCAAGCATTTTCGGGCTGGATGGCGCCGAAAGCGATACCGCCAAAGCCGCTTACAAGATGGCGGACGCAATGCTCGCTTCTCGTGCCTTCCTGTACACCGCCTAACCCCAAACACTGGAGGTCGCCATGGCCCGCACTTACGAATATTGGACGGTCAAGGGCGGCGAGGACGTTGCCATCAGCCTGACCGTTGTCTCTTTCTCGGCCTCGAAAGGCAACTTCAGCTCGCAGGCCGCTGATCCCGATGAGTATCACGGGCACTGCGAAATCGAGTGGGAATCGAAAGACGACACCAGCTTCATGACTGAATCTGAGATCGCCTCGATGGAAGAGTGGCTTGTGAATGAGCATTCCGAGTACCTGGCCGATCAGGACTACTACGACTAACCCGCCACCCTGGAGGCGACCATGAACGCAGCATTGAAGATATGCCAAGAGCGCTTCGACGCTCAGTTGCCTCCAGAGATCAGCGAGGAGGATCTGGAACAGGAGTGGCTGGAACACTCGGCGGAACAGTTGGTGTGTGGCATGGATATCAAGTGGAAGCGCCGCCATGGCCAGCCGCAGGTGGTGACCTTCGACCGGTACTGCACCTACCTGCAAGGCATCTTGAATCAGCGCCAGATCGACGGCTTGGATCAGCGTGATTCGCTCGCCCGATTGTTCCTTTCGTCGATCCTGAGCGGCCAGGCAGATTCACGCGGACATGCAGCTGACCTTATCGGCCAGACCCGCCCCATCGAAGCCGCAGAGTGCATCGCCATGGACCTGCTCAGGCCCTACGCCGCCGAAGCTGTAGCAGCGGAACGGGAAGAGGCAGAAGACGACGTGGATGCAGACCTATGAGCCCGCACATCCTGATCGACGAAGCGCTCGAGGCTTTGGAGCATCCAGCCAGCGAGCCCGGCGCCCAGCGCGTCGTGCTGAACATGATCACCAACATGCTCACCGGCAGTGTGATCACCATCGAAGAGTTCAATCACTACTGCAAGCGCCTGCTCAAGATTTGTCAGCAGCGCAAGGAGGCAGCATGACCACCGCACCGGTTAAATCGCTGATCGACGAGCAGCTCGACGACATCGAGCACCGCATTGCCATTCTGGGCTTCGGCCTTCCCTTCAATGAGCTGATAGGTCGAAAGCGTGAAGACCTGGTTCGGGATCTGCCTCAGCGCCTGGCGCCAACAATGAAGGGTGGGCGGATTGCGGTGAGGGTTCGGCCGTGACCGCCCACCAGCGCACCCGGCGCCTACTCATCTGGCGCGGCTCCTTCTCTGCCCTCTCCGTCTGCACCTTCCTGATGTTGCTCAGCGCCCTCGCTGACCGAATTACTCAATAACCAACACCTTCAATCGCTGCGAGCATCGCGGCAGGGAGTCACCGTGTCCGCACAACAGCAAGTCATCACCATCGACGACATCAGCGCCGACAACGCGCCGGCCATTTACGTCGCCGGCGGCCTGAGCCAGTTCTTCGATGCGGTGAAGGCCGAAGTAACCGCCGAGGTGCCCGACCTGACCACCGTGAAAGGTCGCGCTCGCATTGCATCCCTGGCCGCAACCGTAAGTAAGTCCAAAAAGGCAGTCGAGACACCTGGCCGCGACTACCTGAAGCGCCTTAAGGAAATGCCGAAGGTGGTCGAGGCAGAGTTGCGCGAGTTCGTCACCAAAATGGACAGCCTGCGAGACGCCACCCGCCAGCCCCTGACGGATTGGGAAGATGCCGATCAAGCCCGCAAAGACAAGCACGTCGATGGCATCCAGGCCATGAAGGACTTTTTGATTTTCGAAGCCGCGCCGAGTGCCGACCAGGTCGGCCACATCATCGCCATCCTTGAATTGGTTGCGATCAACGACAGTTGGGAAGAGTTTCTGCCCGAGGCTGCGCAAGTGAAGGACGAAACGCTGGTGAAGCTGCGCACCCTGCACACTGACCGCATTCAGTACGAAGCCGAACAGGCGGAACTGGTCAGGCTGCGCGCCGAAACAGAAGCGCAGGCCCAGCGTGAACGTGACGCCCAAATCGCTCGGGAAGCTGAGGAGCGCGCCCGCCGCGAAGCCGAGCAGCGTGCACAGGCAGAGCGTGATGCCGCAGCCAAGCGTGAAGCCGAAGCAAAAGCCGCCGCTGATCGCCGCGAGCTGGAGTTGAAGTTGGCTGCTGAGCAATCGGAGCGAGCCGCCGCCCAGGCAGCGCGGGACAAGATCGAATCGGAGCAGCGCGCCGCGCAACAGAAGATCGAAGACGAGCAGCGACATAAGCAAGCGATGGCTCAGGCCGAAGCAGATCGAGTAGCTGCTGAGCAGCGTGCAGAACAAGAGCGCATTGACTCGGAGCGCCGCCAAGCTGAAGCCGCTGAGCGAGCGAGACTCGCAGAGATCGCCCGGGCAAATGCCGCTGCCGACGAGATCAACCGCCAAGCCGCCGCGCGGGAAGCGGACAAGGCGCACAAAGCAAAGATCAACCGCGCCGCGCTGGACGCATTTATCGCCGGCGGTATGCCCGTGGAGTGCGCGAAACAGGCAGTCACCTTGATTGCTCAGCGCAAGATTCCAGCCATCGCCATCACTTACTGAGGTCGTCATGAACGAGATCATTCAAATGCCGGCACGCGAAAGCGCCGGCCTTACTGCTGCCGAGGTTCACCGTTTCTCGGCCGTAGAGATTCGCCAGCGCGTTAACCTGGTGCAGGAAGTGATGCAGGGCATCATGAAGCGGGAAACGCACTACGGCACCATCCCAGGCACCCAGAAACCAACCCTATACAAGCCGGGTGCTGAAGTGCTTTGTGTGACCTTCCGGGTTGCGCAGGAATACCGAATTGAAGATCTTTCCGGCCCAGGTGTAGCGCGCTACCGGGTCACTTGTGTTGGTCGTCACCAGATGACCGGTGTTGCTCTCGGCGAAGGCGTAGGCGAATGCTCGTCCAGCGAAGAGAAGTACAAGTGGCGCGGCGTCATCTGCAAAGCGGAATTGGACGCCACTCCGGAGAATCTGCGCCGGAAGAAATATTACAAAAACGGCAATACGGCCGACCAGATCCGCACCGAACCAGCAGACCTGGCCAACACCATCCTCAAGATGGCCTGCAAGCGGGCCATGATCGCCATGACGCTCAACGTCACTGCTGCATCGGACATCTTCACGCAGGACATCGAAGATCTACCCGAGGAGCTGCGGCCACAGGAGCAGGCTCAGGCTCAGACGCAAAGCCAGAAGGCCGCACAAGTCCCCCATGATCCTGCCCTGTCCGCTCACTGGATTACACAGGCCGAAGCTGCAATCACGCCCGACGCGCTGACAGAAGTTTGGAAGGCCGGGGTGGCTGTCATCAATGACGCCAAGGACACAACAGCCTACGACCTGTTCAAGGCTGCGGTGGTGGCGTGCGGAGTTAAGCTCAAGGCCGCCGAAGAGGCCAAGCCGGAAAGCGAGGACGTCGCAGACCAGCAGCCCGAACCACCAGCCGACGAAGAAGTTGAATTTGAGGAGGTCCCAGAATGATCATCGTGAATTGCGCGCAGGGGTCGGAAGAATGGCACCAGGAGCGAGCCGGAGTTATCACCGCCAGCATGTTTGGCGATGCTCGAGCCAAACTGAAGTCAGGCCCGAACAAGGGCGAACCAACCGCCAAGGCCCAGGATTATGCATTCCGACTGGCTGTGGAGCGGATCAGCGGCAAGCCCCTTGATGGCGGTTTTGAGACCTGGCAAATGCGCCGCGGGCATGAACTCGAACCACAAGCCCGCATGGAGCATGAAGCTCAAACCGGCTTGATTGTCACCCAAGTCGGACTTGTAAAAACCGACGACGGCGCATTTGGCGCCAGTGCAGATGGCTTCATCGGCGAAGATGGCGGCTCGGAGTACAAGTGCTTCCTTGCCCCTGAAAAACTTCGGTCGTTCCACATCGACAATGACGCCAGCGAGATCATGGACCAGGTACAGGGGTGCATGTGGATCACCGGTCGCAAGTGGTGGCACATCGGGATGTACTGCCCTGCCCTTGAATCGGTCGGACGACAGTTGTGGTGGCAGGAATTCAAGCGCGACGACAACTACATCGACAAGCTTGAAGAGGAGCTTTGGGAGTTCAAGCTGCTGGTGGACGGATACGAGGAGAAACTGCGGAGCAAAGCAGCATGATCAGCAACCACCTCAGCCTGGTCGAGGCACTACGGCCAAAAGCCAATGAGCTGGCGGCCCAGGTCGCCGAGTTTGTGGCGGCCGGCGGACGGATTGAGGAAGGCCCGGCCAGCGGCTACATCCCCAAGCCGATCACCTACAGCAGTCAGATGCCGCCGGCGCCGAAGCCGTTTGTTCGGCGCCGAGTTGAGCCGATTGCACCGCCACCGATCACCCCGCTGGAGCGCCAGGAAGAAGAGCGCCGCCAGCGTGTGGCAAAGGTCATGGAACTGGCGCCGACCCACACGCAAAAGGAAGTAGCTCTGGCAACAGGCATAGGCAGGCGAACCCTGCTGAGCATGTCCAAGGAGTTCGGTTTCAGCTTCAAGCGTGTGCACCACCTGCCCAACTCAAGCCCCGAACATAAGGCAGCAATTGCCAAGCACGAACTGATCCTGGCTGAACGGATCAAGGCCTACAAAAAGCTTGGTATCAGCCGGCGGCAGGTGTGCGAAAAGCTGCATATCACCAATAACACGCTGAAGCGCCTGCTCGACGAGCACGAGATTGATTACCCGTTATCGCGGGCCGGGGGCAATCGATGCGCCGCATAGCCCGCACCCAGCAACGCAAACGACAAACCTGGCTCGCACTGCCGGCCAGCGGAATAGAAGAGGTAGGCCATGGCAAAGAATCCAGCCGAACGCAAGCGCGACCAGCGCGAACGGGACAAGTTGACACAGGCGGAAAAAGAAGCCGCCCTACTGTCACGCCAGATTGTCACGAAGCTTTATCACAACGATGACGCGGCGCTGAAGCGGGTCATGGCCAGGACCGGAATCGACGAAGAGCAGGATCTGATATCGCGCTTCATTCGCGGCGCCGACCGCATGACCGACGAGCAACTAGCGGATCACATTCGCATTGCGTGACACGTCGCCGTGACACAAACCCACCCTACTCGCTGCATCCGGTAAACGGAGGGCGGCGCCTGACTGGAGATAATCCATGAAAGAGCATGAAAGAACCGCGCTCGCCGACCGGGTCGCAGAAGATCTGGCCCAACACCAATACACCCAACTTGTGAATGAAAACGGCGTCGAAGTTTGGCGCTGCGCACGGCCAGGTAGCAGCTGCTACGGGTTCGACATCTGCGTTACCCGCTTCGGCATGAGCATGATGGGCGACATCGGCCCGCTCGTTTTCCACGTCGGCGCCAGCTACGGCATCAATTTCTTGCGCCACTAGAGCGATGGTTACCTGCATGAGAAGCTGGACGGTGACATTAAGCGCGTGGTGATCGACTTCGACGCTATCCGTGACACGGTGTGCGAGTGCGTCGCCAGTCGAATTTATTACGAATTTCCGAGCGATGAAGTCCCGGAATGGATCGCTGATATCCAGGACAAGGGCGCAACCCTGGAGCAGGCTGAACAGTTGGTCGAGTGGATGCGCGAGCGCGAGGAAGCGGAAGACGAGCGCCTTCCTTTCTCTGACCTCGCCGACGTAGTTGAGGAGGTCGAGACCTTTGCCGATGGCCGCGACAGCGAGGTAGTGCTGGCCTATGACTTCCTGCGCGAACACGAAGAATTGATTGGTGGCAGCGACCTCTGGGAGTCGACGATCAGCAAGCCATGCCCAAGCCTGATGGCTCGCCTGTACTGCGTGCGCCACGCCGCTAACGCCATCATGGCTATCAAAGAAGCGACCAGCGCCGCCGCCTGATCCGGCTCCATGCCGGTCACCCGTAATACCCCAACCCAAACCAAATTGCCACCACTGGTCACCGGAGGGAGGCGCTTACCCGAGGTAAACGAAATGCCTAGGGCTCACGGCGAGTACGGAAGCCAGTACGTCAACGCACCGATAGCGCCGGTCACCAGGAAGCTGTAGCCGAAGACCGAACCGGACGATTTGAACCGGGTCATGAACACAAAATAAGCAATGATCAATGCGAGACAGAAACCGAGGATGGTGACGCCGCCGGGGGTGGTGTGGCTGAACGCCGGCGCGACAAACGTGACGATTTTCCGACTGAACCAAAACGCGCAGAACATATAGGCAAGGCTGATAACGAGGATCACTTTGACGTCATCGTCGCTGGCACTAGAAGCCTTTCTCGGCTTGTTGGCCTCTTCATCTGCCCACTGGGCGCCCAGCATCGTGTCGTGTTTCTTCCCGCGCTCATCGGAGTACTTGGGCTGGTCGCTCATTGACAGATCCTTCTGGTCGATTAAAAGAGCCCTTATATAGACGGGCTCAACAGCTTGTCAACCGAACTTTAATTGTGAGCGGCGGGAAGTTTTTCATTTACTAAGCCCCCTCTCAATCGATTGTCTATTCCCCGCGCGATAGCGGGAAAGTTGACGATAAATCAACCCACCCGGTGTCATTCCTCAGCAGGTTGACCGCGCCCACTCAATTGCGGACAGAAAAGCAAACACGCAAGTAAGGGCCGAATAGTACTTGGCGGCAGAAGAAAGAATTTCCATTTTTTATCTATTAACCGAGGCATCTGCCCATGATCTTATACGGAAGCGTGTGCAGCGGCATCGAAGCCGCGACACAAGCTTGGCACCCGCTGGGCATGCGCGCCGCCTGGTTCGCCGAGATCGAGCCGTTCCCCTCGGCGGTCCTGGCCCACCACTACCCCGACGTGCCGAACCACGGCGACATGACCAAGCTGGCAGCCCTGGTGCTGGCCGGCAAGATCCCGGCGCCGGACGTGCTGGTCGGCGGCACCCCGTGCCAGGCCTTCTCGGTCGCCGGTATGCGCGAAGGTCTCACTGACCCGCGTGGCGCCCTCACCATCAAATACGCGGAGCTTGCAGATGCAGTTGACTATGTTCGCGCCGGCCAGCGAAAGCCCGCCAGCGTCATCGTCTGGGAAAACGTTCCAGGCGTCCTCAGTGACAAAGGGAACGCCTTCGGATGCTTTCTTGGCGCGCTTGCTGGGGAAGACTGCGAGCTGCAGCCTCCAGGGAAAAAGTGGCAGGACGCTGGTTGTGTGTATGGACCCAAAAGAACAATCGCGTGGCGGGTCCTGGACGCCCAATATTTCGGCCTGGCCCAACGACGCCGTCGTGTGTTCGTTGTCGCAAGTGCTCGAGACGGGTTCGATCCCACCGAGGTACTTTTTGAGCGCGAAGGCACTCGCCGGGCTAGCCCGCCGGGATGGCCGGCGAAGCTTGCACTTCACCCTACTCTCACGGCACAGGGGGGAGGATCTCTCGATGATCGAGAGGCATATGTGCTGGAGCCCGAAGGCATCCGCCGAACCAGTGTGATCGAGTGGGAGCGCTGCCAAGGTTTTCCCGATAACTACACGCAGATCCCTTGGCGCGGTAAACCTGCAAGTGAATGCCCGGACGGCCCCGCTACAAGGCGATCGGCAACAGCAAGGCCGTCACCGTGGTTCGCTGGATCGGCCGGCGACTTCTGCAACAACTCTGAACTCCCCCACTCCACCGCCCGGGCATGGCCCGGCAAGGAAATTTCTGTGCCCGAAGTATTGCGATGGAAACTGAAAGGCTTCATTCCGGGTGTCGAAGGCGTTTCGAAAGCTCTGTTCCAGCCCTGGGTTGTTCAGGCGGAAGACTTCGACAACGCCATCCGCCTGTTTCTGGATGCGGCAGAGCGCTGCATTGCCTCGGAGCGCCGGGAAAAGGAACTGCAACAGCGCCTGACCGCAGCGGATGAGCGGACGGATGTGCTGGAGGAGTTGT
>PJQF01000279.1_pt1 | contig 19139 bp, 17 predicted proteins | sample 1503741 | NCBI WGS metagenome assembly PJQF01 (sample SAMN07775949, study PRJNA414020) | Biofilm metagenome, whole genome shotgun sequencing project. | isolation source: biomolecule (vanillin) treated reverse osmosis membrane biofilm | place: India: Nagpur | collected 2017-03-21 | reverse complement strand
CCAAACTGGCGCGCCCTTGTGCAAGCCAGGAGTTGACCACTTACGGTTTCGTCGCGCCTTTCGGTAAAGGTGAAGACGCTCCCCTGGTCCACGTCAGCGGTGACTTCCTGCTGATTGCCGCGCGCAAGGAAGAACGCATCCTGCCGGGCAGCGTAGTGCGTGACGCACTTAAAGAGAAAGTCGAAGAGATCGAGGCCGAGCAGATGCGTAAGGTCTACAAGAAGGAACGCGATCAGATCAAGGATGAAATCATCCAGGCCTTCCTGCCACGCGCATTTATCCGTCGCTCGTCGACCTTCGCCGCTATCGCGCCGAAACAAGGCCTGATCCTGGTCAACTCGGCCAGCCCGAAACGCGCCGAAGACCTGCTTTCCACCCTGCGTGAAGTGATCGGCACCCTACCAGTACGCCCACTCACCGTAAAAACCGCGCCAACCGCGATCATGACCGACTGGGTCACCACCCAGAAACCGGCCGATGACTTCTTCGTCCTGGATGAATGCGAGCTGCGTGACACCCACGAAGACGGCGGCATCGTGCGCTGCAAGCGTCAGGACCTGACTGGCGAAGAAATCCAGTTGCACCTGACCACCGGCAAAGTGGTGACCCAACTGTCCCTTGCCTGGCAGGACAAGCTGTCCTTCATGCTCGACGACAAGATGACCGTCAAGCGCCTGAAGTTCGAAGATCTGCTGCAAGATCAGGCGGAACAGGACGGCGGCGACGAGGCACTGGGTCAACTGGATGCAAGCTTTACCCTGATGATGCTGACCTTCGGTGAATTCCTGCCGGCGTTGATCGAAGCACTCGGCGGCGAAGAAACGCCACAGGGCATCTAAGCCGTTTGAAGATCAAAATGTAGGAGGGGGCTTGCCCCCGATTACGGTGTTTCAGCTACGCACATGTTGGCTGACATACCGCCATCGGGGGCAAGCCCCCTCCCACATTTGATCGCATTTGCACTTCAAGAATCTAACAACAAGGACACCCCCATGCGCGCACTCGCCGCCTTGAGCCGCTTCGTCGGCAATACCTTCGCCTACTGGGTGCTGATTTTCGCCGTGCTCGCCTTCCTCGAACCGAGCTGGTTCATCGGGCTGAAAAGCGCCATCGTCCCGCTGCTGGGTCTGGTGATGTTCGGCATGGGGCTGACCCTAAAACTCGAAGACTTCGCCGAAGTCGCACGCCACCCGTGGCGCGTGGCACTCGGCGTGGTTGCGCACTTTGTGATCATGCCGGGTGTGGCCTGGCTGCTGTGCCAGGCATTCCACCTGCCGCCGGAAATTGCCATCGGCGTGATCCTGGTCGGTTGCTGCCCAAGCGGCACATCGTCCAACGTGATGACGTGGTTGGCCCGGGGCGACCTGGCGCTGTCCGTGGCCATCGCTGCTGTCACCACCCTCCTCGCCCCGCTGCTCACGCCAGCTTTGATCTGGCTGCTGGCCTCGGCCTGGCTGCCGGTATCGTTCATGGAGCTGTTCTGGTCGATCCTGCAAGTGGTGCTACTGCCGATCGTGCTTGGAGTGATCGCACAGCGCGTACTTGGCGAGCGAGTTCGCCACGCGGTGGACGTATTGCCACTGGTGTCGGTGGTGAGCATCGTGATCATCGTCGCGGCGGTGGTTGCCGCAAGCCAAGCGAAGATTGCCGAATCGGGCCTGCTGATCATGGCCGTGGTGATGCTGCACAACAGCTTCGGCTACTTGCTGGGCTACTTCACTGGGCGACTGTTCAAGCTGCCGTTGGCACAACGCAAGTCGCTGGCACTGGAAGTCGGCATGCAGAACTCTGGGCTGGGCGCCGCGTTGGCCAGTGCGCATTTCTCGCCACTGGCGGCAGTGCCGAGTGCACTGTTCAGCGTCTGGCACAATATTTCCGGGGCGTTGCTGTCGACGTATTTCCGACGCATGAGCGAGAAGGAAGACCGTCGCATCCTGGAGAACACCCCGCAAACTTGATCGCCCGATCCGTTTTCGGCACTCTACGGGCTTCGCGGGGACGACCTCGCGACGCCAACGAGCGTTGAATCCGGGGACGACCCCGCCTGAAGAAGCGAGGTCATCATGTCCTGGATCATTCTGTTTTTTGCCGGGTTGTTTGAAGTCGGCTGGGCCGTCGGCCTGAAGTACACCGACGGTTTCAGCAAGCCACTGCCCACCGCCCTGACCATCACCGCCATGGCTATCAGCCTCGGCCTGCTGGGGCTGGCCATGAAGGAACTGCCACTGGGTACCGCCTACGCCATCTGGACCGGGGTGGGTGCGGTGGGCACCGTGATCGCCGGTATTATCCTGTTTGGGGAATCCATGGCGTTGTTTCGGTTGGCCAGTGTGGCGCTGATCATTTGCGGGCTTATTGGCCTCAAGATCAGCACTTAGGCCGCTACCGCCATCAAGGGCTAGCCCCCTCCCCCATTTGACCGAGCTGTTGTGACGAGCGCGGTCTAATGGAGGAAGGGGCTTGCCCCCGATGAGGCCAATACATCCAGTACAGAACTACCTGACACTCCCCCGCAAAACACCAACCACCGCCTGCAACTGCTCAGGCGTCGCCGCCTCTGCATCGACAGGCTCGCCAGCTACCAACACTACCCGCGACCAGATCCGATGGAAAATCCCCTTGTTCGGATCGCGGCTGAAGAAACTTCCCCACAACCCCTGCAACGCCATCGGAATCACCGGTACCGGCGTCTCCTCCAAAATCCGCGTAACTCCACCACGAAACTCATTCATCTCGCCATCGGCGGTCAATTTGCCTTCCGGGAAGATACACACCAACTCGCCTTCCTTCAGGTACTGGGCAATTCGCGTGAAGGCCTTTTCGTAGATCTGAATATCTTCATTGCGTCCGGCAATCGGAATCGCACCAGCGGTGCGGAAGATGAAGTTGAGCACCGGCAAGCGGTAGATCTTGTAATACATGACAAAACGGATCGGACGACGCACCGAGCCGGCAATCAACAGCGCATCGACAAAGGACACGTGGTTGCACACCAGCAAGGCCGCGCCCTCATCAGGAATGGCCTCCAGGTTGCGGTGTTCCACGCGGTACATGGAATGGCTGAGCAGCCAGATCATGAAGCGCATGGTGAACTCAGGGACGATCTTGAAGATGTAGGTGTTGACCGCGATGTTGAGCAGCGACACCACCAGGAACAACTCAGGGATCGACAGCTTGACCACGCTCAGCAACAGGATCGAAACAATCGCCGACACCACCATGAACAGAGCATTGAGGATGTTGTTGGCAGCGATCACCCGCGCGCGCTCGTTTTCGGCGGTTCGTGACTGGATCAGCGCATACAGCGGCACGATATAGAAGCCGCCAAACACGCCGAGGCCAAGGATATCGATCAACACCCACCAGGCCTGGCCGTAACTGAGCACCGCCAGCCAGTCATTTGCCTGCACGTTCTGCGGAAACCCGCCAGAGTGCCACCACAGCAACAGGCCGAACACCGTCAAGCCGAATGAACCGAACGGCACCAGGCCGATTTCGACCTTACGCCCGGAGAGTTTTTCGCACAGCATTGAGCCGAGGGCGATGCCCACCGAGAACACCGTTAGGATCAGGGTCACCACGGTTTCATCGCCGTACAACCATTCCTTGGCGTAGGCCGGGATCTGGGTCAGGTAGATCGCGCCGACAAACCAGAACCAGGAGTTGCCGACAATGGAGCGTGACACCGCCGGCGTCTGCCCCAGCCCCATGCGCAGGGTGGCCCAGGACTGGGTGAAAATATTCCAGTCCAGGCGCAGTTGCGGCGTAGACGCCGCTGCTCGTGGAATGCTGCGGCTGGCCAGGTAACCCAGCACCGCCACGCCGACAATCGCCACCGCCACGATCGGCGCGTAATGGGTGGACGACATCATGATCCCGGCACCAATGGTGCCGGCCAGGATCGCCAAAAACGTGCCCATTTCCACCAGGCCATTACCGCCCACCAGCTCATCTTCGTGCAGGGCCTGGGGCATGATCGAGTACTTCACAGGGCCGAAAAGCGCCGAGTGAGTACCCATGGCAAACAGCGCCAGCAACATCAATTCCAGGTGGTTAGTCAGGAAGCCCGTGGCGCCCACGGCCATGATCACGATCTCGCCGATCTTGATCACGCGGATCAGTGCGTCCTTGTTGAATTTCTCGCCAAACTGCCCGGCCAGCGCCGAGAACAGGAAGAACGGCAGGATAAACAACAAGGCGCACAGGTTGACCCAGATCGAGCGGTCACCGTCGATGGTGAGTTTGTAGAGGATCGCCAGGATCAGCGATTGCTTGAAAATGTTGTCGTTGAAAGCGCCCAGCAACTGGGTGATGAAGAACGGCAGAAAACGCCGTGTGCGCAGCAAGGTGAATTGCGAAGGATGGCTCATCGTCGTCCGTGTTCCTGCGTGGCCTGAAGGCTTATAGGTTGTCAGGCCAAGACTTTACCTAATCCCGCTTACTTATTCGCTAGGCCTGCAATGCATGGCGAAACAAAAAGCTCACCTTTATAAGCGCCTTGCACGGTGCGCTTGGCCACGATCAACCACATCAGCGTCAATGCCATCACCAACACGCAACCAAATACACTGAAGAACCCCAGTTGCAACAGACTCGCCAGCTTTAACGTGGCCAGGGCGTACACGCCCAGCGGGAAGGTAAAGCCCCACCAGCCCAGATTGAAGGGAATGCCAGCGCGCAGGTAACGCAGGGTTATCAGTACAGCGATGAGCATCCACCACAAGCCGAAGCCCCACAGGGTGATACCAGCAACCAGGCCGAGACCATTGGCCATTTCACCCACGCCAGGCAAGCCATTGGCGGCAAAGATCGCTGGCGCATCGCCGCCCAGTAGCAACATGCCAAGGGCACCAGTGCCAATGGGGCCGAGCGCCAGCCAGCTCGACGCAGCCATGTTGGCGTGAGGCAGTTTATGCAGGGCCATGCGCAACATCAGGATGGTCAAAATGCTGAACGCCACCGGCAGGGAAAACGCCCACAACACGTAGCTGGTCACCAGCATTATCAGTTGCGAGTGAGCGTCCGCCAGGTGCGGTGCGAGCAGGCCACCGCTGGCTGCAGCGACTTCGGCCGCCACCACCGGCAGCAACCAGACAGCCGTCATCTGGTCGATGCTGTGTTCTTGACGGGTGAACATCATGAAGGGGATGAGCACACCGCAGGCCAGTGCCATCGCCACATCCAGCCACCACAGGGATTCGGCCAGCGGGATCACATCGCCCCCCCAACGCGGCAGGCCAAACAGCAGCAAGCCATTGAGAATGGTCGCCAGGCCCATGGGAATGGTGCCGAAGAACATCGAGACAGTGGAGTGCCCGAAGATCCGCCGCGCCTCGTGGAAAAACATCAACCAACGCGCGGCATACAAGCCACTGAACAGGATGAACAGGCCGATGGTGAACCACCACAGCCCTTCGGCAATGGCATGCAGACCGGGCATATTTACCGGCAACTGCGCCAGGGCCAGCGCCAGTACGCCGGTGCCCATGGTCGCGGCGAACCAGTTGGGGGTGAATTGGCGAATCACTTCCCGAGGACGGGCCAGGTGACTGAAGGGCTTGTAGCTGATGGCATTCGAGCAGGTCATGATGAAAATCCTCTTCCTCGCATGAGGTTGAGACCATCATAGAACCTGATCGAATATCTATATAACGGGTAATATCTCTAACTGTTATCTACTTTGCAGATATGCAGGCCGCCTTGGACTTTGCCGAATCCTGCAGCAGCAACGCGACCAACGCCCCGAGGGCCAGCAGAATGAGGACTGCGCCGTAACCGTCGGTGGTGGCGATCAGGCCAACGCTGCGAATCAGGTTGCCCGCCAGCAGCGAAGGCAAACAAAACGCCAAATAACTCAGCACATAGAATGCCGACATCAAGCCTGCGCGTTCATGGGGAAAGGCCAGCGGCACCACACTGCGCAATGCGCCGAGAAAGCCGGCGCCGAAGCCGCTGCCGGCGATCAACGTGGCGATAAAAAACAGCGGCAGGCTGGCGCTGTGCACTGCCGTGAGGATCAGCGCCACCCCCACAGCCAACAGCGCAGCGCCCAGGCGCAGTACCTTACTGGCCGGTCGATTGCGCAGGGTGAAGATCACCAGCGCCCCGCTCAACGTCAGCACCGCCACCAAGCCACCACCGATAAGGTTCGACGTAGAGCCTGTCGCCGCCCGCACCAGCGACGGCGCCAGGGACAAGTAAAAGCCCCCCATTGCCCACACCGCCACGTCCACCGGCAGCGAAAGCCACAACGCTCGACGCGCCTGGGGCGGCACATGCAGCGTTGGGCGCAGCGATGACACTGCACCGGGAATGCGATCAACGGTTTCCGGCAGGCGCCATACATAAAGCGCCTGCACCAGCATCAGCGCCAGCAGCGTCCAGTAGATCAACTGCGTCGGCAGCGGCGCGAACTCCACCAGCAAACTGCTGCCCATCGCCCCGCACGCCATACCCAGCAGAGGCGCAACACTGTTGACCAGCGGGCCCTGTTGACGGTCGGTGTCGAGCAATGCCGCGCCCAGCACCGCCGTGGCCATCCCGGTGGCAAACCCTTGCACGGTACGCGCGGCAATCAGCCAGGCCACGCTGCCCTCATTGATGAACAGCAGCATCGCCAGCATATTCAGCACCAACGCAGCAAAAATCACTGGCTTGCGTCCCAGGTGGTCCGACAGCGAGCCCACGGTCAACAGCGCCGCCAAGAGGCTCAAGGCGTAAACGCCAAAGATCAACGTGAGCATGCCTGCCGAAAAATGCAGCCCCTCCTGATACAGGTGATACAACGGTGTCGGCGCGCTGGAAGCCGCGAGAAACGTCAGCAACGTGATCGCCAGGAACACCAGGCTCGAACGATGAGAAATACGGCTGGACATAGGTACGCTCCACTAAAGCTAATATTTTGCTTTTGCGAAGTGTGCTACTGACCAACGCTTAAAGCAAATTCTATGTGTTAAGGTCATAAACATGGCGATTAAAGAAGGCCTCCGCCCGGGGGGTCGTAGTGCCCGGGTACAAGAATCCGTTCATTCGGCCGTGCGTGAGCTGCTGAAAACCCAGGAGCGCTCCAGTGTCACCGTGCCGATGATTGCCACCCGCGCAGGCGTCACGCCCTCGACCATCTACCGGCGCTGGGGCGACCTTTCCATGCTTTTGGCCGATGTGGCGCTGGCGCGCATGCGGCCTGATAGCGAGCCGGCCAACACCGGGACCCTGCGCGGTGATCTGCAAGCCTGGGCCGAGCAATATCTGGATGAGATGAGTTCGGAACCGGGGCGAAACATGATGCGCGACGTGCAATGCAGCCTGACACCCGGGTATTGCGTGAGCATCTTGAGTGGGCAGCTTCAGGCGATTGTTGATCGTTATCCAGATGACAACCCGCCCAGCGTCGACCGCCTGATCAACTTGCTGGCGGCGCCGACGGTGTTTCGTATTCTGTTCTCAACCGAGCCACTGAAATTTGAAGAACTGCACGCGCTGATCGAACTGGCACTGAAGGCCTGACACAAAACCAAATGTGAGAGGGGGCTTGCTCCCGATTGCGATGTGTCAGCTACAGATAAGCTGACTGACATAGCGCAATCGGGAGCAAGCCCCCTCCCACATTTTTTACGCGTTCGGGTCAGTACTCAGGTACGCATCCCACGCCCGCTCACCAGCAACTTCGCGCAACCGATATACAACACCACCGTCGCCACGATCATGAAAGTGATCGCCACACTGATCTTGATATCCGACACACCCAGGATGCCGTAACGGAACGCGTTGACCATATGCAGCACCGGGTTGGCCAGCGACACCGTCTGCCAGAACGGCGGCAGCAAAGTGATGGAGTAAAACACCCCGCCCAGGTAAGTCAGCGGCGTCAGCACAAAGGTCGGGATGATCGAAATATCATCGAAGTTGCGTGCGAATACGGCGTTGATGAAACCCAGCAGCGAGAAAATCGTCGCCGTCAGCACGACCACCAGAATGGTGACCCCGAGGTGATGCACTTGCAGGTGGGTGAAGAACAGCGACAGCAGCGTCACGATCACCCCGACCATCAAGCCACGCAACACACCGCCAGCGGTGTAGCCAAGCAGGATAGTGTGCGGCGACACCGGCGAGACCATCAGTTCTTCGATGGAGCGCTGGAACTTGCTGCCGAAAAAGCTTGAGACCACGTTGCCGTAGGAGTTGGTGATCACCGACATCATGATCAGGCCCGGCACGATGTACTCCATGTAAGTGAAGCCGCCCATATCACCGATCTGCCGGCCGATCAGGTTACCGAAGATCACAAAGTACAGAACCATGGTGATCGCCGGCGGCAGCAAGGTCTGCGGCCAGATTCGGGTAAAGCGCTTCACTTCGCGGTAAACGATGGTTTGCAGCGCGACGAGGTTGGGTTGCAGTTCGGAACTCATACCGCCACCTTCGTCAGATTTTTCTCCACCAGGGACACGAACAACTCCTCAAGGCGATTGGTTTTGTTACGCAGGCTCAGCACTTCGATGTTCTGGGTCGCCAGCTGCGTAAACAGCGCGGTAATGCCCATGGCTTTATCCACTTGGACTTCCAGGGTGTGGCTGTCCACCAGGCGGCTTGGGTAGCCAAGCAATTGCGGCGGCGCCGACAGATTGTTCTTCAGGTCGAGCAGGAAAGTCTCCACATGCAGCTGGCCCAGCAGGTTACGCATGCTGGTGTTCTCGACGATGGTGCCGTGGTCGATGATGCCGATGTTGCGGCACAGTTGCTCCGCCTCTTCCAGGTAATGGGTGGTGAGGATGATGGTGATGCCCTTCTCGTTCAGCTCGGTGAGGAAGGTCCACATCGAGCGACGCAGCTCAATGTCCACGCCGGCGGTGGGTTCATCGAGGATCAGCAGCCGCGGCTCATGCACCAGGGCGCGAGCAATCATCAGGCGACGTTTCATGCCGCCGGACAATGAACGGGACGGCACGTCGCGCTTGTCCCAAAGGCCCAACTGGGTCAGGTACTGCTCGGCGCGTTCCTTGGCAACTTTCGCCGGGATGCCGTAGTAACCGGCTTGGGTCACGACGATGTCGAAGGTTTTTTCAAACTGGTTGAAGTTGAATTCCTGGGGCACCACGCCGATGGAACGCTTGAGCGCCGCCGGGGATTTATCCAGGTCATGGCCGAAGATATTCACCGTGCCGCTGGTTTTGTTGACCAGGGTGGAGAGGATGCCGATGGTGGTGGATTTGCCGGCACCGTTGGGGCCGAGCAAGGCGAAGAAATTACCTTCGGCAACGTCCAGATCGATACCACTCAGGGCCTGGAAACCGTTGCCGTAGGTTTTGGTTAGCTGCCGGATGGACAGAGCGGAACTCATATCGGAATACGCACCAAAGAAGGGAATAGAAAGAGTAGATGAGCGCGCAGCGCACGTAGTTCAACGGCGGCGCATGACAAGCATGGTGCTTGGCTGCGCCGCACAAGTACAGTCACCTGTATTAATAGTCAGTATTAAGTCAACGCGGTCATGACCGCTTTGCGATAGGCCGGACGCTGTTGCAGACGCTGGTACCAGGCTTCCAGATGGGGCATTGCGGGGCGTTCGATGGGCATCTCGAACCAGGCATACGCAAAGCATCCCAGGGGGATATCGCCTATGCCGAACGCGTTGCCGGACAAGTAAGGCTGCTCGGCGAGGGCTTGATCGACTGTTTTGAGCGCATCGATACACGCCTGGCGCCCGGCGTTGATACTGTCCCAGTTCTGTTTTTCCGCCGGAGTACGCAGGACACCCCAGAACACCGCTTTGAAGGGCTCAGCCAAGGTGGAGGTTGTCCAGTCCATCCACTTCTCTGCGCTTGCTCGGGCTTGCGGGTCGCTCGGGTAAAATTCCGACGCATGCTTCGCGCATAAATAACGCACGATGGTGTTGGATTCCCACAACACAAAGTCACCGTCCTGAATCATCGGCACCCGCCCATTGGGGTTCAGTGCCCGATATTGCGGGGTGTCGACCACACCAAAAGCCCCGCCCGCATCAATTGCTTCATAGTCCAGGCCGAGCTCCTCGGCGCACCATAGTGCTTTCCTGACATTTGATGAATTTTTACGACCCCAGATCTTCAGCATGACCGCGCCTTATTGTTGATGAACATGGCTATGGACGCAGCAGCATACGCCGGTTCACCCGCGGCTTAAATCGCTCTGCATATCACCCAACAGGTTTGGCATGTCTGCGGCAAACAGGTGCGGGTAGCATTTCTGAATATGGGTGAAGAACAAATGCTCGGGTACATCAGCAAATTGCCCATGGTCCAACACATACTCCATCGAGCGTTGGCCCTGACGATTGAACGCGTGAAACACACTGTCGTTGAGCCCATCAAATTCCAGCGGCGGCACATCAAACACCGCGCACAATTGCTGATTGAACGCCGGCGTGGCTTTGACCCAGCCACCGTTCAGGTGCAGCTCGGTGTAACCGTGCATGGCGAACACATCACTCTTGAGCAACGCGAGCAGACGCGGCGTCGACAGGTGATTGCGCACATCCGCCAGGCCTATGCGCGCCGGGATACCACAGTGGCGCGCGCAGGCAGCGAGCAACGTGGCCTTGGGCACGCAGTAGCTCTCACGGGTGGCCAGGGCGTAGCTGGCATTCAAGGTGTCTGGGTCGCGGCTGAACGTGTAGGGGTTATAGCGCACCGCCTCACGCACGGCGTAATAGAGACTGACTGCCTGGTCAGTTAAATCCGCGCGGGTTCCGCGATGTTTTTCGGCGAACTCCACCACCGCAGGGTGGTCACTATCGATGAAGCGGCTGGGATTCAGGTACGTATCCATGAGCTTTATCTCCGAAGGAAGCCTGGAGTGTAACGACAGGTCTGCCAGGGAGATAACGACGAATCGGCCAAATGTCGGCGCCTGGTGATGGTGCGCCCAGTACAACTCGTTACACCCTGATCACCGCGCTTTTTCGGATGCCGACTAAGCTCCATGGTGGTTTCGCCCCTGGTTTCACGGAGGATTGAATATGCTGTTGTTGTGGATACTGGTTCTGGTGGTCGGCATTGCCTACCTGGCACACCGCCGCACCGCGCCCCTGCCCGCCTTGGGCGTGGTCGCCGTCTACCTGCTGGCGATGGGCGCTTGGAGCCATGCACCGGGCTGGCTGCTGCTGATCTTCTGGGTGCTGATCGCCGCCGTCGCAGCGCCGTTGCTGCTGCCCGACCTGCGTCGCCAATACTTCACCAAGCCGCTGTTCAGTTGGTTCCAGAAAGTCCTGCCGCCCATGTCCGAAACCGAGCGCGATGCCATCGACGCGGGCACCGTGTGGTGGGACGGCGAGCTGTTCAGCGGTCGCCCCGATTGGGACAAGTTGCTTGCCTACCCCAAGGTCCAACTGACCGAAGAGGAACAGGCCTTTATCGACGGCCCAACCGAAGAACTCTGTGCCATGGTCAGCGACTGGGAAATCGGTCAGGCCATGGACCTGCCTCCAGCCGCCTGGGAGCACATCAAGACCCACGGTTTCTTCGCCCTGATCATTCCCAAGGAATATGGCGGTAAAGGCTTCTCCGCCTACGCCCACTCCCAGGTCGCAATGAAGCTTGCCACCCGCAGCGGCGACCTCGCCTCAACCGTGATGGTGCCCAACTCCCTCGGCCCGGCCGAGCTGCTGCTGCACTACGGTACCGACGAACAACGCAACCACTACCTGCCGCGCCTGGCTCGTGGCGATGACATTCCATGCTTTGCCCTCACCGGCCCACTGGCAGGGTCCGATGCGGGCGCCATGCCCGACACGGGCGTGATCTGCAAAGGTGAATGGGAAGGCAAGGAAACCCTCGGTCTTCGCCTGAACTGGGAAAAACGCTACATCACCCTTGGGCCGGTCGCGACCTTGCTCGGGCTGGCCTTCAAGGCCCATGACCCGGACCACTTGCTGGGCGAAGAGGAAGACTTGGGCATCAGCCTGGCGTTGATTCCCACCGACACTCCTGGCGTGGAAATCGGCCGTCGTCACCTGCCCCTGGGCGCCGCGTTTATGAACGGCCCCAACTCTGGCAAAGATGTGTTTATCCCCCTGGAATTCCTCATCGGCGGCCAGGAAATGCTCGGCAAGGGCTGGATGATGCTGATGAACTGCCTGTCGGTGGGCCGTTCGATTTCCCTGCCAGCAGTCGGCACCGGCGCTGCCAAGTTCACCAGTCTGGTGACCGGCCAATACGCCCAGGTGCGCGAGCAGTTCAACGTACCGCTGTCGGCCTTCGAAGGTATCCAGGAAGCCCTGGCTCGCATCGGCGGCAACGCCTGGCTGATGGACAGCGCGCGCATGCTCACCGCCAATGCCGTCGACCTTGGGGAAAAGCCTTCGGTGCTGTCGGCGATTCTCAAGTACCACCTGACCGAACGGGGCCGCGAGTGCATCAGCCATGCCATGGATGTGCACGGCGGCAAGGGCATCATCATGGGCCCGAACAATTACCTGGGCCGTAGCTGGCAAGGCGCACCGATCTTCATCACCGTGGAAGGCGCGAACATCCTCTCGCGCAACCTGATGATCTTCGGCCAGGGCGCCATCCGCTGCCATCCGTTCGTACTCAAGGAAATGGCCCTGGCCGGCCGCGAAGATCACGACCAGGCGTTAAAGGAATTCGACGGCCTGCTGATGCAGCATATCGGTTTTGCCGTGAGCAACGCCGCCAGCACACTGGTACTGAACCTCGGTATTGGCCGCTTTGAGAAAGCGCCGGGCAACCGCTTGAGCCAGGGTTATTTCCGTTCGCTGAACCGCCAAGCTGCGGCGTTCGCCCTGCTAGCGGACTTGAGCATGATGCTGCTGGGTGGCGAATTGAAACGCCGCGAACGCCTGTCGGCACGCCTGGGGGATGTACTGAGCCATATGTACCTGGCCTCGGCGGCGCTCAAGCGTTATCACGACCTGGATTCACCGGACCACCTGGAACCGCTGTTCGCCTGGGCCATGGAAGAAAGCCTCGGCGAGTCGGAACGCGCGCTGGATGAGTTGCTGAGCAACTTCCCAAACAAGGTGCTCGGATGCCTCTTGCGGGTGATCGTATTCCCGTTCGGCCGTCGCCACACGGGGCCGTCCGATGCACTGGATGCCGAAGTGGCCGCAGTGATAGGCCGCGCCAAAGGCGATCCAACCCTGGAAGAATTACTGGCCGGCTGCTATCGCCCGCAATCGGCGGACGATCCGGTAGGCGCCCTGCAACATGCCTACGACCTGCTGGGTGCCAGCCATCCGCTGCAGAAAAAACTCCACACTGCGCTCAAAAGCGGTCAGGTCAAACCGAGCGCCGGCGAGCATGCCATTGACGCAGCACTGCACGCCGGGGTGCTGCAACCGGCCGAAGCACAGACTCTGCGTGACGCCGAGGCAGCACGACGCAAGGTGATCGACGTGGATGATTTCAGTAAGGAAGAGTTGACCCAGGCTGAGGGTAAAGTCCGCTGAGTCGAGCGGTCATATAAATACGGGCGCGAGGGCTATATACTCTCGCGCCCGTTTTTGCTTTAGAGGACTTATCTCGTGTCCAACGTCGTTGCCGATCATCTCGTCTTGCTCGACCACCTGCGCAGCATCCTGGTTGCCGTCGGCGAAGCCGAACAGGTGCCCGAGGAAAGCCACACCCTATTCCTGGAGCGCTTCGACGAATTGCGCGCGCTGCTGCCCATCGACCCGATCGAAAGCCAGTACCTGGGGCAGGACTTGATGAGCCAGGTCATCCTGCGCTACCCGCAAATTGCCCACCTCGTACCACGCGATCTGCTGTGGTTCTTCGGCGGCGACTGCCTGCACTTCATGCCCGACGAAGAACTGGACCTTTACCAGGCCTTGGAAGAACGTCGCTTTGAGGCCGAACAGAACGACGAACCGTTCGACTGGAACCAGGAAAAACAGTTGCTGGCCATGCCCCAGGATCAGAGCAAGCACTGATCAGCCAACCACACCAGAGGGCCGACGCAACGTCGGCTCCCTCGCCATACACTCCACCAAATAATCAATGAACACCCGCAGCTTAGGCGGCAGGTAGCGCGTGGGCGAATGCAGCAACCACGCCTCGCCATGGTAGGACGCAATAAAATCCCACCCCGGCAACACCTGCACCAACCGCCCCTCCTCCAATGCATGACGCGCTGTAAAGTACGGCAAGCTGCCAATCCCCACATGCTGCAACACCGCATCCAGCCGCACGCCGGTGTGGTTAGCGGCATAACGCCCACGCACGCTGACGGTCACCGCCCTACCTCCCTGGCGAAACTTCCAGCGCGAGTCGCCCGGGGTTTCGCCAAGGTAGATACAGCTGTGCTCCAACAAGTCGTGGGGATGCTCCGGTGTACCGTGCTCGGCCAAATACTGCGGCGTAGCGCAAAGCAAATGTTCAATCGGCAATAGCTGGCGCCCCACCAGGCCCGGCGGCGGGCTGTCGGTGATGCGAATACTCAGATCAACATTGTCATCGATCATGTCCACCTGCCGGTCTTCCAGGATCAATTGCACATCCACCTTGGGATATCGCCGCAGGAACTCGGGCATATGCGGATGCACCACAAACCGCCCGACCGCCTTGGGCACACTGACACGCACCAGGCCCTCAGCCTCATGGGTGAATTGACCGCTGATTTCCATCACCGAGCGCGCAGCGCTGACCATCTCCTGGCAGCGCTTGAATACCTCTTCCCCCCCGTCGCTCAGGCGCAGTTTTCGCGTGGTACGTTGCAGTAACCGGGTAGCCAGGGCTTTTTCCAGGCGCGAAATACTGCGACTCACCGCCGACGGCGAGACACTGAGTTGCCGTGCCGCTTCGGAGAAGCTGCCGGTCTCTACCACCTTGACGAAAATCGCCATTTCACTCAGCAGCGGTAACGGAAGATTGATGCTCATGACGCACAGGTCCATTGATAATTGAGCGGATTATCACCTAATCCGACAGCATTTATACTGCCCGCAGAACCCTGATGCGGATGTAGAAAATGACCGAGCGCCTGTTTTTCACCCATGACCACCTCACCGCAGAGCTTGAAGTGCTGGGTTGCACGCCCTTTGAGGACCAGTTTGCGGTCATTTTGCAGTCGACGATTTTTCATCCCCAAGGCGGCGGCCAGCCGTCCGACACCGGTTGGCTGGGTGAAGCCCGGGTACTGCGCGTCACTCAGGAGGTTGATCGCGTGGTGCACTATCTCAACCAACCTGTGCCACTGGGCGCCATCAATGCGCGGGTCGATGAATCACGCCGCGCCCTGCACACGCGCCTGCATTCCGCAGGGCACTTGATCGGCAACGCCGGCGAAACCCTGGGCTGGATGCCAATCAAGGCCCATCACTGGCCGGGCGAAGGCAAGATCACCTTTATCCGTGGCGAAACCGCGCAAGCCATCGACGCCGAAACCCTCCAGCAGCAGATCAACCAATGGATCGCCGCAGACTACCCACGCCATATGACCCTGGACGAAGGCATCCGCGAAGTAGGTTTCGGTGAGTTGCCCACGTACGCTTGCGGTGGCACCCATGTGCAAACACTGGGCGAGCTGGGTGAGGTGACGATCCTTGCCTTGTCGGAAAAAAAGGGAGCGCTGTCGGTACGTTACAGCCTTGACTAAACCGCAATCGCTCTCGCCGAGCACAATGAGCTGCGCGGCCTCTAAAACGCAGGTCACGACGTTGCGAAATAAGCATTCAAGGGGGCTATCGAGTTTTTAGATAAGCCTTCTTACGGCCTCCCCGGCACACCTTTGCAGTGTTAGTGTGTGGAAATGTTTCTGACACATTGATCAGAAATCTCCTACTTTCCCTTTGCAAAGGAATGCCTTTAGCCATGCACTTCCCTCTCAAACATTTGGCGGCTGCGACCCTGTTCGCGGCGAGCCTTTCGGTGATGAGCACTCCCGCCTTTGCCAATATCACCCCGCAGCAAAGCACGGCAATTCTGAAGAGCTTCAACGAAACTTCGGTCACCGACTTTCGTGGTTTCCTCAGCACACTAGCCAAGGGAGACCTGGGCAAAACGGCGGATGTAGGCCCTGCAATCAGCGTCTTCCTCGACAACCAGACCCTGACCGCCGACCAGCAGAACGAGATCCATCGCTTGCTGGGTATTTACACCCGAGTTAAATACGGAAAAGCCGCCCTAGAAACTCTGCGCGAACTGGTGGAAATCCCAACCTTCAACGTAGACGGTGTTCCGCAATACAAGAATCCGGAATTCACCCGGATTGCCGACAAGCTACAGGCCCTGGCCAAGACCTTTGACCTGAACTTCCGTAACGTCGACAACCGCGTGTACGAAATTTCCCTGGCAGGCAGCGGCGACGAAGTGGTGGGCATCCACGCCCACGCCGACGTGGTGCCGGTAACCCCGGAAAACTGGGTACTGAAAGACGGCACCAAGCTTGATCCGTTCAAGGTCACGCTGATCGGCGACCGCATGTATGGCCGTGGTACCGAGGATGATAAAAACGGCATCGTGGTGGCTATGTATGCCATGAAAGTGATCAAGGAAGAAAAGCTGCCGCTGGCGCGCAATTTCAAACTGCTGGTGGATACCACCGAGGAGACCTCCGGAGACGCGATCCCTTACTACTTCGAACGCAACCCGACACCGCAATACAACCTTGCGCTGGATGGCGGCTATCCAGTGGTGATTGCCGAAAAAGGTTATGGCACCGTCATGGCCACCTTCCCCCGCCGCAAAGGGGAAGGCAAAGGCGCAGAAATCATCGCAATGACCGGCGGCATGGCCACCAACCAGATTCCATCGGCGTCGGTGGCCACGTTTATCAGCGACAACCCTAAGGAATTAGCAGCCAGCCTCCAAAAGGCCGGCACGGAATACGTCAAGCGCAACGGTGGCGATTTTGAGGTGAGCGCCAAGGTCAACGGCAAGGACGTCAAGCTGACTGTCACCGGCGTGTCGGCGCACTCCTCCGAGCCGGAGTCCGGCATCAACCCGGTGGCGCGCATGCTGGAGCTGATTCACAGCGTCGACGGCAAGATCGCTCTCAAGCACAACCACATCACCGACGCTGCGCGGTATGCGTCCGACAATTGGGGCCTGGATTACTTGGGTGGCAAATTGGGCGTGGGTTTTGCGGATGATTTCATGGGCCCGCTGACCACCTCACCGACCTTTGTCGGGCTGGATGAAAAGGCTTTCAAGCTGGCAGTCAACCTCCGGGTGCCGAAGGGTAAATCCCCGGAGCAGCTCAAGGCCGAGATCGCCGAAAAGTTGAGCGCCTGGGACAAGAAAACCAAGGTCAACGTGGACTTCACCTACTCGGTGGCCGAGCCGATGTTCCGCAACCCGGAAGGTGAATGGGTGAAGGCCTTACTCGCGGTAGCCAGCGAAAACCTGGGCATGGAACACAAGTTCGGCACCTCGGCTGGAGCGACCTCCGTGCACGAGTTGCCCAACGGTGTGCAATTTGGCCTGGCGCGACCGGAAGTGAAGTACACCGGGCATACCGACAATGAGTTCAAGACGGTCGACCAGTTCTTGCTGGATCTGCAGATCGTCACCGAAATGATGGGGCGTATCGGACAGCTGCCCAAGCTCTGATTGCGATTGAAGCGCTCCCCAACAACAAACGCCGATCATTGCTGATCGGCGTTTTTGTGTGCGGCGCAGGGGTTAACGCGTCAACCCGCCGCGCCCAGGAACGGCAGCGCCAGATACAACTTGATCACCACCGCATTGGTGATATCGATAAAGAATGCGCCCACCATCGGCACCACCAGAAACGCAATCTGTGACGGCCCGAAGCGTTGCGTCACCGCCTGCATGTTGGCAATCGCCGTCGGCGTGGCACCGAGCCCGAACCCGCAGTGCCCTGCGGCCAGCACTGCCGCATCGTAATTGCTGCCCATGACCCGGAACGTGATGAAAATCGCAAACAGCGCCATCAGCAACGCCTGCGCGGCCAGCAGGATGACAATCGGCAAGGCGAGTGCTGCCAGGTCCCACAGCTTGAGCGACATCAAGGCAATAGCCAAGAACAACGACAGACTGACATTGCCCAGCACCGATACCTCGCGCTCGAACACCTGATGCCAGCCCAGCGCCGACAAGCCGTTACGCAGCACGACGCCGACAAACAGCACACAGACGAAAGTGGGCAACTCCAGTGCTGTGCCTTGAAGGAAGCCGTTGAGGTAGGTGCCGACCTGGAGGCTGATCGCAAGCAACGCGAGGGTTTCGATGAATGAGAGGGGTAATCAAACGCTCCCGGTTCGGTTGCTCGAAGCCCTTGGGCAGGCGCGGCTGCACCTGCTCGATACCAGGCACCTGGACCCGCTTGATCAGCAAGCGGGCAACCGGACCTCCAATCAAGCCCCCGAGTACCAAGCCGAAGGTTGCGGAGGCGATCGCCAATTCTGACGCGGAGGCCACGCCATACTTCTCGCTGAACACAGTCCCCCAGGCGGCACCCGTACCGTGTCCGCCTGACAGCGTCACCGAGCCGGCGAGCAAGCCCATCAACGGGTCGAGTCCCAAGGCCTTGGCCAATGCGATGCCCATGGCGTTTTGCACCACCAGCAGTGTGGTCACGACCAACAGAAAGATCGCCAGGATTCGGCCGCCTTTCTTCAAACTGGCGAAATCCGCGTTCAGTCCAATAGTGGCGAAAAATGCCAGCATCAACGGGGTTTGCAACGAAGGGTCGAAGCGCACCTCAATATCGGCCAGCCCCCGCAACGCCAAAAGCACTAAAGCGACCACCAGGCCGCCGGCTACCGGCGCGGGAATATTGTAGGCGCGTAAAAAGCCTATGCGGGCAACCAGCCAGCGGCCAAGCAAAAGCACAAGGGACGCGGCGACCAGGGTTGAATAGAAGTCCAGCTGTAACATCCGGGCAGCTCTCTGAGGTGAACAAGGAAAATAGGCACGCCAGAGTAGAGACAGCGGGACCAATTCGCATCAACCTCACGGAAAGTACAGACTATTCCTACAAGACCCACCACATCAGCGGCGCAGCAGATGGCTTTACCAGGAAAAGCACATCTGGAACCTGTAAGAATGAAAAAAGAGGCCGAAGCCCCTTTACGTAAATCGCAGGCAAAAAAAAGCCACTCGCTTGAGTGGCTTTTTTCTTGAATATGGAGCGGGAAACGAGACTCGAACTCGCGACCCCGACCTTGGCAAGGTCGTGCT
>PJQF01000278.1_pt1 | contig 19257 bp, 16 predicted proteins | sample 1503741 | NCBI WGS metagenome assembly PJQF01 (sample SAMN07775949, study PRJNA414020) | Biofilm metagenome, whole genome shotgun sequencing project. | isolation source: biomolecule (vanillin) treated reverse osmosis membrane biofilm | place: India: Nagpur | collected 2017-03-21 | reverse complement strand
CAGCCGAGCAATTCATCGGCATGTCGGGTTCCGGCTTTGCGATGGGACTTGCCATTGCCTCGTACGAGTGGATGGCTGCCGTTACGCTAATTGTAGTAGCTGCGTTCTTCCTGCCGATCTATCTCAAGAACAAGATTTATACGATGCCGCAGTTTTTGTCCCAGCGATACAGTCCGCTGGTGGCTACCATTATGGCGGTGTTTTGGTTGTTGGTGTATATTTTCGTGAACCTCACTTCGATTCTTTATTTAGGCGCGTTGGCTGTGGAGACCATTACCGGTTTAAGTTTTACGGTGTGTGTAATTGGACTCTCCATCTTTGCCGTGTTTATCACCCTTGGCGGGATGAAGGTGATCGGATATACCGATGTGATTCAAGTAGTTGTATTGGTTCTGGGTGGCTTGGCAACAACCTACTTAGCGCTCGAGTTGGTAGCCGATAAGATCAGTGGTGGTGGCGTGTGGGATGCATTGGTATTCGTCAAGAATAATGCGTCTGATCACTTCCACATGATTCTCAATCAAGGGGATATGATGATTCCCGATGGAAAAGGTGGAACCGAAGACGCGTATCAGAAATTACCCGGATTGGCTGTGATTATCGGAGCAATGTGGATCGCCAACCTCGGCTATTGGGGTTGTAACCAATACATTACGCAGCGTGCCTTGGGTGCCGATTTACCAACTGCACGTAAAGGTTTGCTCTTTGCGGCATTCTTAAAGTTATTGATGCCGGTGATTGTGGTGTTGCCCGGTATTGCAGCATTTGTATTGTATAAGAATGGATTCTTCCAATCCGAGATGCTGGATCCAACTACTCAAGTGATTAAATCCGACCGTGCGTATCCTGTCTTATTAAACCTGTTGCCTGCTGGCTTAAAAGGCTTATCGTTCGCAGCATTAACGGCAGCTATTGTAGCTTCACTGGCAGGTAAAGCCAACAGTATCTCCACGATCTTTACATTAGATATCTATCAGAAGTTTTTCAAGAAAGAAGCATCTGAGCGTAATCTCGTGAACGTGGGCAAGTTCGCTATTGTAGCAGCTATGATCATCGCGATTATCATGGCTCCGCAATTAAGCCGATTCGATCAGGCGTTTCAATTCATTCAAGAGTTCAGCGGATTGATTTCACCCGGAGTGGTAGCGATCTTCTTGTTGGGTATGTTCTGGAAGCGCGCCAACGGTATGGCCGCATTGGTAGCCGCTATTGCCACGTTACCACTCGGTATTGGTATCAATGAATATTATCCGGAGATTCCATTCCTCAACCGCATGGGTATTGTGTTTTTGATTTTAGTGGGCTTGATGGTAGTGGTGAGTTTGATTTCTCCTTACAAGGAAAAGAAAGACGGCATCATCGTTACCCGCGATATGTTTAAGATCGAGCGTCCGTTTGCCATTGGTGCTCTGTTGCTGATGGGCCTCATCTCGGCATTGTACATCGCATTCTGGTAAGTCGTACATGAGTGCCACGGTCGTTACGAAAGAAGAAAAACGTAAACTCTGGACGGTCATTGCGGCCTCATCGGTAGGCACGTTGATCGAATGGTATGACTTCTTCATCTTCGGAAGTTTGGCAACCATTTTATCCGAGCAATTTTTTCCGAAGGACAATCCTACGGCTGCGTTTCTTTCTACACTCGCCACGTTTGCTGCGGGGTTTGTCGTTCGTCCATTCGGAGCACTGGTGTTTGGCCGGCTCGGTGATAAGGTAGGGCGTAAGTACACCTTCTTAGTAACATTGGTGCTGATGGGTGGCTCTACGTTTGCCATTGGTCTCGTGCCGGGTTATGAAAGCATTGGCTTGTTTGCTCCATTATTGGTTTTGATTTTACGCTTGTTGCAAGGGTTGGCCCTTGGCGGGGAATATGGAGGCGCTGCAACCTATGTAGCGGAGCATGCTCCTGCCGACCGCAGAGGATTTTATACCAGCTTCATTCAGATCACGGCTACGTTAGGATTGTTTGTTTCGCTGGGAGTTATTCTGGCCGTAAGGCAGTCGGTGGGAGTGGATGCCTTTGCCAGTTGGGGATGGCGCGTGCCATTCTTGTTGTCTGCATTACTGGTAGGGGTCTCCATCTACATTCGCATGCGCATGAGCGAGTCTCCGCTTTTCGCGAAGATCAAAGCCGAAGGCAAAACATCGGTCAATCCCATCAAAGAGAGTTTTGGAAAAAAAGAAAACCTGAAGTTGGTATTGATTGCGTTGTTTGGTGCCACAGCAGGGCAGGGGGTAGTGTGGTACACAGGTCAGTTTTATGCACTCTCGTTTTTGCAGAAGACGTGTCAGTTAGAATACGTGCAGTCCAATTACATCATGGCGATTGCGCTGGTGTTGGGTACGCCCTTATTTATCGTATTTGGAGCGTGGTCGGATAAGGTGGGTCGAAAATTCATTATGCTCACGGGTATGTTGCTGGCGGTGGTGTTGTATCAACCGATTTATCAAAAGATGTTTGCGCTCACCAACGTAACTACGAAAACAGAAATCACTGCGCAAGCGCAAATCGAGCGGAGTATGTCGAGAGAAGGCAGCGATACGTTGCGGACGGTTAAGAACACGCACTTCTTTACGGATCAAACGCAAAGTATTGCGGTAGAGAAAACAAAGAATAATAAAGTCATTTCCTCGAAAACCGAAGTAGTGCTGAGTGGCAGTAACTATGGTTGGATGATTGGCTTGGTATTCATTCAGATTGTATTGGTAACAATGGTCTACGGACCGATCGCGGCCTTTCTGGTTGAGTTGTTTCCCACACGCATTCGCTATACTTCCATGTCGTTGCCGTACCATATTGGCAATGGAATTTTCGGTGGACTGACACCCTTCATTGCAACTGCATTGTACGAGTATAGCAAATCACCATCCAGCCCGGCAGGCGATCCATTTGCCGGTTTGTGGTATCCGATTGTAGTAGCTGCTGTATGCTTAGTGATCGGAATGATCTTCCTGACCAACAAGAAAAAAGCGGAAGTAGATTAGAAGTCATTTATACCTAATAACCATCGACTATATTCTTGAGTCCAATGACCATTGACTAATGACTATGGTCTAATTACCCCTTCCTTACAAAAATTGATTTCAGCGCCATCGCACCGAAGCCATCTACTTTACAGTCGATGTTGTGATCACCCGAAGTGAGTTTGATGTTCTTTACTTTCGTGCCGGCCTTGATGGCTTTGCTGGCACCCTTCACTGGCAGATCTTTGATTAAGATCACCGTGTCTCCATCTTGCAATACGGCACCATTGGAATCTTTTACAATCAATGCATCGCTCACCGTTTCAATGGGGGCAGACACTTCATTGGGATTCCATTCATGTCCACATTCGGGGCACATCATGGAAGAACCGGTAGGATAACCAAAAGGCGATTGGCAATTGGGGCAGGTAGTAGATTCAGGCATCTCGCAAAGGTAAGCAAATCATACGGCCTAAATACACACCCGATTTTGATAACTTCACATTAAACGATTCCGCATAAGGAGAGTCTAACAGTAAATGGTCAACCTACAAAATCACTTTCAACGCAGAATGGGCTTCGGCTTACGCTTGCCACTTTCCAAAGAGTCGGGTACGCCAGTAGCGAAAATATTCGAACAAACAACTTCACTAGAGCCCATCGCAGTCATCACCAAGCCGGTGATCGACTCGGATGCGGATATGGCTGCGAAGGTTAAGAAGATCTTTCAGAAAAGTAAAGAAGAATCCATCCAACTCAATCTCGCCTGGTGTAAGCAAATGACACAATCGGAAGTGGCTCTTCGGGAGAAGCTCACTTTCTTTTGGCACGATCATTTTGCTTGCCGTGCGCGCATACCTTGGTTGGCGCAACAACAAAACAACAGCATTCGCACCCATGCGCTGGGTTCATTTGCTGATTTGCTCATGGCCGTTTCTAAAGATCCCGCTATGATTCAGTTTCTGAATAATCAGCAAAACAAGAAGTCGAGCCCTAACGAAAACTTTGCGCGCGAGGTGATGGAGCTCTTCACGTTGGGCCGCGGGCATTATAGTGAAGAAGATGTGAAAGAAGCTGCCCGTGCGTTTACCGGTTGGGCGTTTGATCCGCGCACGGGTGAGTTTTTGTTTCGGCCGCGTGTACATGATGATGGCATGAAATTATTTCGCGGCAGCAAAGGAAATTTTACCGGAGAGGATATCATCGAGCAACTGATCAACGATCGACAAACGGCTCGCTTCATCACCGAAAAAGTGTGGGCTTATTTTGTGAGTAATGAAGTGCGCGATGAAGAAATCATGCGCACATTAGCTGCACAGTTTTATCAATCCAATTATAATATTCAGCAACTCATTCAATCCATCGCTTTGTCGGATTGGTTTTATGACACCCGCTTTGTGGGAAATCGCATCAAGAGCCCGATGGAACTGATTATCGGATTGCAGTTGCAAACACAAGGCTCTTTTGTCATACCAGCCACCGTTGCCTTTCTGCAACGTGCCATGGGGCAGATCCTTTTCTTTCCTCCCAACGTAGGCGGCTGGCCACAAGGCCGTGAGTGGATCGACAGCTCCAGTCTTACCTTCCGGCTCTCGTTGCCCGGCATTTTGCTGCGAGGCGACAGCACTGACTTCCAATCGAAAGATGATGGCGATGTGAATAACCTGACCAACAACTACGGACAAGCCCGATTCGCTTTTCAGGTAGACTGGGCGAAGATAGCACAGTCATTCACCGCGAATCAATCGGCAACCACCTTGCAACGCATCGAAGACTTTTTATTGGCCCAACCCACCACGCAGGCGAACCGCGCGCTGATCGAAAAGTATACATCTACCGCTGCCAACGATTTGGAATTTGTGCAGCGCGCTTACATTGGTTATATGTCTTTACCCGAATATCAACTTTGCTAAAACCCCTATGCACAACCGAAGAGTGTTTTTGAAGAAATCCATGTTGGCAACAGCCGGCACGATGTTGATACCGAGTTTTTTAAAGGCAATGGAAAGCTCCTCACTGCCCGGATTCAAAAAACTGGTGGTGCTGCAACTCTCCGGTGGCAATGACGGATTGAATACCATCGTGCCTTATCGGAATGATGTGTACTATCAGCTTCGCCCACAACTTGCCGTGCCACGCAAGCAAGTCATCGAAGTGGCCGATGAGTTGGGGTTTCATCCTTCGCTTGCTCCGTTGCGTTCGTTGTATGATCAGGGATATTTGACCATCATCAACAATGTGGGCTATCCCAACCCAGATCGTTCGCATTTTCGATCCATGGATATCTGGAACACCGGCAGCAGTACCACCGAATATTTACGCACCGGATGGCTCGGGCGCTACCTGGATGCGAGTTGCACCGGAAATGGAGGCGCACATCATGCCATTGAAATTGATGATGTGTTGAGTTTGGCGCTCAAAGGCGAACATTGCAAAGGGATGGCGATGCGCAACCCTAAACGTTTATACGAAGCACTGCATGGGAATCTGTTTCAAAAATTAAGCGAGGCAGACGGTGCAACTCATGACGAACCCAATGTGGCTTACCTCTACAAAACGCTGGCCGAAAGCGTGTCTTCCAGTGATTACATTTATTCGAAAAGCAAAGTAGCCCATTCGGCTATCACGTATCCAACGACTCCTTTCGCAGGTCAGCTCAAGACGATTGCACAATTGATTCGAAGCGGAGTGGATACGCGTGTGTATTATGCTTCACTCGCAGGATTTGACACGCATGTGCGGCAAGCACCCGCGCATGAACAATTGTTAAAAGTGTATGCCGAAGCGGTGAAAGCATTCACCGATGATCTGCAGCAACAAGGAGCGTTGGATGATGTGTTGATCATGACTTTCTCGGAGTTTGGCAGGAGAGTGGCACAGAATGCCGGAGGCGGCACCGACCATGGCACTGCCAATAATCTTTTTCTGATCAGCAAGTCGTTGAAGAAGAAAGGATTCTTTAACGAGACACCCAATTTACTTCAACTTGAAGAAGGCGATCTGATTCATTCGATCGATTTCAGAAGAATCTATGCCACCGTTATTGACCAATGGTTGCAAAGCGACAGTGCTTCGATACTCGGGCAAAAATTTGATCACGTTCGATTTTTGTAGAAGGATAGTAGCGCAGCAGAATTTCTAACTCGAAGTATCGGAATCCGATGGTAACGTAATCTCAAACTGCGATCCTAGACCATAATCCGATCGCAGCTGAATACGACCACCTAATTTTTTAATGGTTTCTTTTACAATAAATAATCCCAAGCCCGATCCTTTCGATCGGTCGCTGGCCCGGTAGTACATATCAAAAATCCGTTGCTGATGGTGTGGCTCAATGCCGATGCCATTGTCGGTAATGAAGAGTTTACAAATACCATCTGTATGCGTGGCGCTCACCCACACCGAAGGTTGCTCTTTGGTTACATCTGCATATTTGATGGCGTTGCCTACCAGATTGTGTAAAATTACTTTCATCCGATCCGGATCTGAGTTTAGTATCAAATCTTGGGCAATTTCATTCTTCATATGAATGTGAATTGCCTCGGGCCAAAAGGCCAACTCCTCAAACACCTCATTCACTAATTGATGTAAATTCAACGCTTCGTGTTTGAGCGGGTGGTGTGTGTTGCGTGAGAATTCTACCAAACTGTTAATCACGTGCTCCAATTTAGTTATGCTTCGCTCCATGTAATCGTGGTAGATGTCGAGCTGACTTTTATCGGTTTCCTTGCGGGAGATATTGATTAATCCCAACACCGATTTTAATGGAGCACTCAAGTCGTGCGAGGCACTGTAAACAAAACGATCCAACTCTGCTACCACCGTATCTAATTCCTGAATGGTTGCTTCCAGTTTGAGCGTACGCTGATGCACCAACTCCTCCAGTTGATCATTCATTCCTTTTAACCGGGCATGTGCTTCTTCCAAGTTTTTACGATGCTCCTGAATCAATTCGTTTTGCGAAGTCAACTCTTCGTTTTGCGCCAGAATCTCATTATCGCGCAGAGCTATTTCATCGCGTTGCTTTTTAAGTGTAGCGTTTTGCTGACTGATCATCTCCACGCGCGATACAAGTTCCTGATTTTTGCTTTTGATCTCTTGTGTGGCGATAGCTACCTGCTGCTGCAACGCCACACGTTGCCGGTTCAGATAGCGTGTGCGAAGGAGTATGAAAAAGTAAATTCCCATCAGGATTATGGCCAACACGGAGAATTTAAAATAAAGTGTTTCCCACCAGGCCGGTTGAATCTGTATATTCAGCGACAACGTGTGATCCATGTATTGTCCTAGGTTGTTGGTCGCTTTTACACGCAACACATAATCGCCCGGAGGCAATGCAGTGAAAGTAATTTTGCGATCTAAACCAATATCAATCCACTGATCGTTAAAATTCTCGAGCCGATAGCTGTAACGTGTAGTAGGAGTGGGCTCAATCAAAATAGCCGCAAATGCGATGCTGAAAGAGTTCTCTGTATGCCGCAAGGTGACTTGATTGGTTACAGTGATGTTTCGTTTCAAAGGCGATGCCTCACCAATGACTACCTCTTTGTTGTTGATTCGCAGTTCTGTAAACGCCAGTGGTGGATTGTAAACATCTATCCGAATGGTTTTCGGTTGATAAGTAACTAACCCTTTCAGATTACCAAAAAGCATCCAACCGTTTTTAGAGTAACGTAACGCGCAGTTGTTAAATTGATTTCGGGGTAACCCATCGGAAGAATAAAAGTTTTGAATGCGCTTCGAGGGAAGATGAATGGACGAAATGCCCTTGTTCGTACTGATCCATATTTTATCAGCTCCGGGTTCTTCCAATGCAGCCATAACGGTGTTGGTAGGTAGTCCACTCTCTTGATCATAGATTTTAAGCTGATTTGTTTTCGGATTGAATTGCATGATGCCTTGCGAATTGGTGCACAACCACAAATTGCCCTGACTACCTTCCAGAATGGAGGAAATGGTAATTGATCCATTCAATGCTCCGTTTTGAATGACCGAATAAGTTCCTGTTTTAGAGTCTATCATGGATAAACCACCACCATCGCGCGCCACCCACACACGTCCGCTTTTATCAAGATGCACATCGTTTACCTTATTAATCTCCGGATTCAAATTTCCAAAAGCATGCAGGTATTGCTGATATGTATCTTCTTGTGGATTATAATGAAGTACACCAAATCCAAAAGTGCCAATCCATAAATTATCCAGCGAATCCGTTTCTATAGTTAAAATCTCCTTGACAGGAAGTTCGGTTCCATGCATGGCTACCATTTCCACATGTAATGCCTGTTTTGTGGCAACATTTACTTTAAACAACCCATCGCCCCAGGTGCCAACCCAAATATTTCCTTTTCCATCAGCACGCATACATTTTATTTTTTCTGCTTGACGCCCTTGATGGATCAGAGGAATTTTTTGAAACAAAGGAACTTTTGTTGAATGATTTAAAAATGACTCAGTATAGTTCAGGCCACCTCCATCGGTACCAACCCATACCGTACCGTTTTGATCTTCTTCCAACGCAAATATGTTGTTGTGAGTCAGCCCGGAAGGATTACCGATAACAGATTTGTAAACATTGAACTTTTGTGCATTTTGATCGTAGACGTTAACTCCACCAAAATACGTAGCTGCCCATACGCTGTTTTGTTTGTCGACATACAAGCATTTGATCGAATTAGAAAGCAGGCTTTCATTGTCATACTCGTTGTGTTGCAATCGCACAAACGGTTGATCGGTAAACGGGTCTGCATTCTTTTCGAGTATGTTAATACCATTTTCTGTTCCGATCCAAATCGTGCCATCGTTAGATTCTTTCACAGAATAGATCTGATTGCTGATGAGTTCACCGGAATTTTCACCGGCCCGATGCTGAAATATTTTTTTGGTTTGGCGATCGTAGACATACAATCCGTCTGACCATGTTCCAATCCATAACCGTTGTTTGCTATCGCAATAAAGAGCCTGCACACGGAGATTTACCGTATCGCGAAAGAGACGCGTAAATGCTCCAGTAGTTGGATTGTATTGATTCACGCCATCTCCGTTCACCGCTACAAGCAAGCCATTCGTATTTTCGACAATCGCACTGGCCCAGTGGTTGGCTACATCCGGAGCGATGTTAAATGTATGATTGGTAAATTGTACGTTTGGATGGATTTGATCGGGAATCTGAAAGGAACTGATGCCCTGACCGACCACAGAAATGTAAAGTCGGCCGGCTTTACTTTCGTAGATGGTTTGCACAAAATTACCGATGAGCGATTTCGGATTAGCCGGGTCATGACGAAAGCGGATAAACCGATCGTTTTCGCGATCATACCAACAAAGGCCTGCATCAAACGTGCCTACCCACAGGTTATGCTTGCTGTCTTCAAACAGATATTGAATGATGTTGCTGCTGAGGCTAAGTGAATCGGATTTTTGAAAGTGGTAATTCTTGAATGAGTATCCATCATAACGCTGCAAACCTTCTTCGGAGCCAAACCAATAAAAACCTTGATGATCTTGTAAAATGGAGAGCACATTGCTGCTCAATAACCCATCATTGGTAGTAATATGCCTAAATGGGTAAGATTGAGCTTCGGCAAGTTGAAATCCCAGCAAAGCCAAAACAAGGATGCACCAAGGATGGTGGGGGCGTGGGGATTTCATGTACAAAAACGCGGTCTAGGTTGGCTAAAAATAACAAATATCAAATAATTATTGTCATTTCAGAATGATCGGGCTTTACTCTGACTTTGTTTTTGCAATGCGCCTAATTGGCTCCTCTCAAAAGTCATTTTTCTTTATATATCGTTAGTGATTTCGTTATATATCGTATAATTTTTATTCCACACTTTTAGAAACCTCAAAATTACTATCAATTTCCACGATTTTATTTTGGCACGTTGTTTGGAAAGCAACTACACGTGCGCGGTGGTAAAACGTTACCACCACCAGTGATTGAAAAGTAGGAGGTAGGCTTGATGTGCCAAACGATCATTTATTCTCGCATGGAATGGTTGATTGCAGAGCACGCAAGCTTCATGCAGGCGTTGCATGCTTCTTGTAAGCGTTGCAAGCTTCTTGTAGACGCTGCAAGCTTCATGCAGACGTTGCAAGCTTCTTGTAGGCGTTGCAAGCTTCTTGTAGGCGCTGCAAGCTTCATGCAGGCGTTGCAAGCTTCTTGTAAGCGCTGCAAAGCTTCTTGTAAGCGCTGCAAAGCTTCTTGTTAGAGCTGCAAAGCTTCTTGTTAGACCTGCAAAGCCTCTTGCAAAGGCTGCAAGCTTCTTGTAGCGTTTACAGGAGTCATGTAGGTCTGCAAAGCCTCCTATTTTTTAATCAAATGGTCTTCGCAAAAGCACATGCGGTTCTATTTTTTGGGCAGAACGATTTTCTGCGGGTAAACAAAAAATAGAGGCCAGTGCCTTTGTGCCCCATTACCAAGGCACGAGGGCATCAATCGTGTGCTTTTGCTGAACGCATCATGGCGTCTGTAGTGGACGCTGTGGTTCTGGTCATATGTTTAACCCCGTAACCCATACAAAAATATGGATACTCCCAAGCGAAGGTTGAGCTCTAAAGTAGCAGAGAGCAACCATGTGGCCTACAACAATTTGGCGGCCATGCCCGATTATGCTCCTAAGAAAGAGGAGTTCGCGAAAGAGACAGCCGCTGCGCATTTCAACCAAGTGTTGGATGCAAGGCGTATGGAAGCGGAAGCCGAGGTAAAGTGGCGCGCGCAACGTGCGAGTGCCATTGCTGCCGAGTGGAGATTGCACTACACCTTGCTGGGCTGTAAAGCACAGACGTTGGCGCAATTTGGCCCCGACAGCAACGAGGCTGAATCGCTCGGTCTCAAGAAAAAATCGGAGTACAAGAAGCGCAAGCGGAAAGCTTCTGTTGCTCCGGTGAAGGTGGCCTAATGGTACGGGCTTATGCAGCAAGGCTGCATGTACCAAGTTTTAAAAAATCCTGAGTGATGAGCTCAGGATTTTTTTTGATTTTTACCAAAGATCTAGAATGGAAAATTTGTGTATACTTTCAATTCTAGAGGTAAAGCGCAACTAACCGACTATAATGATTAGAAAAATAGAGCTTTAACTTGTGCTAAAACTGTTAAGCTCTTGAGGGTTACACTTACGACTAGCAAAACCACTTTGCTATAAGTTGCTGGTTAGGATTTATAGTCCTGAATGAGTAAAATTGAATGGAGAAGTATTGAAAGGTTCCAACTTATAGTTGAGGAAATTTAAGTTGACTGATCTATAAACAAAATAGCCTCATGATTTAGGCTAAAGATGCGGGCATCTTCACCAAGTAATATATTTTACAAATTTTAACTACTTATGAACAAACAACAACTCTTCATCTGGTTTTTTCTCACGACAGTAGCTGCTTGGGGGCAAACCGACAAACGCTACATTGAAGTAATAGGTTCTGCGGAGGCTGACATTGACCCTAACATTATTGTATTATCGGTCCAACTGAGAGAATATGACGAGAATAAAGAAAAGGTAGTGTTAAGCAAGATTGAGGCGGACTTTAATGCCGCATTGACAAAATCCAAAGTTCCAAAAGAAAATGTAAGGCTTGCCGACATATCTTCGAATGCATTTCGACCAAGAAAAAGGGACAGAGACTCTTACTCAAGAAAGACTTTTGAAATCACATTTTCAAAAAGTGAGGACGTTTTAAACTTTCTGGACAATTTAGCGGAAGTTAAAATTGAAGATGTTCATGTGGTAAAGCTGAGCCACACAGAAATTCAAAAATTCCGACTGGAAACAAAAATAACCGCTCTGAAAGCAGCTGAGATGAAGGCGGAAGTTTTACTAACCTCAGTTGGTGCGAAAAAGGGAAAAATAACATTAATTGAAGAGAAACCTGAATTTCAAGATTGGTTATCAACGAGTTTGGGAGGTAATGCCATGTATTACTCAAACGCAACAACGCATGATATGATTGGCAATGACTCACAGGGTACCAATCACACTCCTATAAAAAAGATTCATTTAAGATTCGAAATTATGGCTCGATTTGAGATAGAGTAGAAAGGCATTACTCACAAAAAATGCTTTTGAAGTAGCAAGTTGAATAAGTGTTATTTTTGTCACACGTTTGATATGGCGGACAGGAGTCGATTTCGGAGAGATAAGACCTCAGAAGCACAAACCGTTGTAGTAATTTTTTTGGATAGATGAGCAAAAAAGAAAAAAGCATATTGTTGATTCTTGGGGGACTGATAACAATGCTTATCGTATACGTGATGGTGAGATTGAAGACAAATGATGCTGCGTTTTCAATTGTGCCTGGTTGGCATACAACAATTTATCCACCAGAGATTACATGGTCAATTTTTACTGTAATCATACTTATCCTATTCTTGGTGGGCTATTTAATTCTTAGAGTAATAGCAAAACTTTTCACTTTATGGTGGGCAAAGTTAAAATCATAAGATTGACAATGTTTGCAGCTCAATCTCAATTCCTCCAATTTTCGCGCGGTAATATAAAAGAATACACGACTTTCTTGTCATGAAATCGCTACATGATTTGTAGAGATTTTACGACAGACTTTTTTTTGTGGATGTAAGTGAGATGGTCGAACTTGCACGCGATTAGGTGTTTTAAATAGGACGTGCGAATGACAGAAAAGGAATTGACGGAGGCGGATAAAAGGCGAATCAGAAGTCATATTATTTTAACTTTAATTTTAGGCACAGTTGCCGCTCTGGGACTTATTGTGTTGCTATTCATGGCCTTGGGTACAGCCTATCTGATGGGTTTTAAACCGGCACACACTTTAAGTATGCGCGTTTGGATGGTTGTGGGATGTATATGCATGCTTATTCCGCTGCTTGCCTCAAAGAATATTCTCAAAATGATTGAGATTGTTGGACAAAAGAAAGTGGTATTGGTGACATATGATTTTCATATCGAAAAGCAAACCGACAAAACCTATTTAGTGTCAACACTACCGCCTCTTAAAATCGAAATCTATGATGCGATCGTACCGATGCTGAAGCCTTCTGTAGCGCTCAATATTGAATTGACCAAACTCAGCAAAACAGTTTTGTTTATCTCTCACGATCATGAGAACCTGATTGAGCGGGTGGAGAGCGAGCACGAGTAACTGGCAAATGACGCATTCGGAAAATCAATGCAGTAATTTGCAAACAATAAAATGTATCGAGCAGCAACAACAAAAACTGATACAAGCCGAGCGTTTGGCAATCGAAATGACCAATGAACTTCGTCTGAAAGAACTTGCTAAAAAGAAATAATTAGGATACTAAAGAGACTTCATTTTATAACCTTCTGGTAAAAGATATCATCCAGTGGGTTTTTAAACTCAGCGGGAAATTGGTTGTCCGGCATTTTCGTAAATCCATGTTTCAAATAAAATCCATTTGCCCGAACATACGATGATGATGTTCCAAGGCAGATGGTTTTTGCGCCACGAGTCAGCGTATAATCCATGAATACATCTAACAATTGTTTAGCGAGGTAGTGAGGTGCTCCTCGAAACTCCGGATCAACAAACATTTTCCTTAAAACAAATAGTTCATCACCAGCCGGAACTACTGCAATGGTTCCAACAACACGATCTTTATTCGTAGCTACCCAGAAATTTCCATTTCTATTCAAATAGTATTCTTTGATATTTAACAAATCCGTATCATACGATCCATTGGCAGGAAGCTGGTGATCTTGTATGCGAATCGAGCGAACTAAGTTCTTGATTTGATCTTCCGATGCTGTAGATATCAGATAAGGCTCAATTTGGATATCCATGCGTTAATTATTTATCACGATACTACTATTTTAAGTTGGGAATTAAAAGAATAGGCACTGCTCCGTTATTTATGATGCTTTAGAATTTGTTTCTTATTTTGCAGAATAGAAAAGAGACTACCTAATAGTTCATTTAAACAATTGTAACTTATATGGCTTACAATACATCTCTTGCCGATCGAATCAGAGAACATCTTTACGAGCAAACAAAACTTAAAATTACCGAGAAGAAGATGTTCAGCGGACTGGCCTTTATGGTTAATGGGAAAATGTGTATTAATGTTAGTCACGAAAACTTAATGTGCCGATTCGATCCCAACAAACAAGAGGAAGTTGCAGAACGAAAAGGTTATCAACCCATGGTGATGAAAGGGAAGGAGTTGAAAGGATATTGTTATGTAACTGAAGATGGGTTTAAGTCCAAGAGAGATTTTGACTATTGGATGAAGTTGTGTTTAGATTTTAATAGTAAGGCAAAGGCCGCCAAGAAGAAAGCGAAGAAACGATAGCCAGAGGAGATTACTATAGGTGTAATTTTATAAATAGAATATAATATGAAGTCATTATTAAATGTATCGTTTTTGTTAACTATTATAATTAGTTGTAATAGTCGACAATCAGATAAGTTACACCGAGAAGGTGAACCGGAAGTGTATTACATGGAGGAAACTGATGCTGAAATGAATGAAGCAATAAAGAAGGCCAACGAATCGATCGATCAATTTAAGAATGCCTTATTAAATAAGGATCCTAAGTACAACTATTTTGCTTTAAAAGCACGCTTTAATACGGAAGAGGGTGGGGAACATATTTGGCTAGGAAATGTATGGCTCAAGAATGATATGTATTATGGTGTAGTTGATAATCTGCCGGTTGCCACCAGCGATGTTCAATTGGGTGATACAGTGCAAGTTTTATCGGAAAGAATTAGCGACTGGATGATGATCGAGAATCAAAGATTAATAGGTGGTTATACCATAAGGCTTTTGCGAAAACGAATGACTGAAGATGAGCGAAAACAATTTGATTCGGAAAATGGCCTCATCATCGAGGATTAGAATTCGGAAAAATTTTATTCGTTTATTGGTTATTAGTTGATCATTAACTGTACTTGCATTTACACATTATTATTATCTGAATCTTGACGAGCTCTCGCTTGTACTATTGGTAGTCACGGTTTTCACCGTGGGCTTAAATTTCTTTCAGCCCCACAGTCAAAAAGCTTCATAGTTCATAAATTTTTTCAAAAAAAATTAGGCATTTAGTCTGCTGCGCAAAAAGACTGCGCAGGGTGCCCTCACATTTGTAGCGTAATGGAACACAAGGGGGTGCGCTAACGTTGGAGGGTTAGGCTAGACTGTAAATCTAGTTCAGATAAGAGTAGTCGGTTCGAATCCAACTACCCCCACAAATGTAAAAACGATTAAATAGAAGAACGATGAAAAGAGTGAGAATCAATCAAGGAAACGTAGGATTAGTGTTCAAAGACAACAACTACCAACGTGTGATCACAGAAGGGGAGTATTGGTTTTGGTGGGGTGAAACCATCTATACATACGATAAAAGCAAACCATTTCACTCAGCGGTAGAACTAAATTTATTGCTGCGCGATGAAAAGTTGGTGGAAATGTTGCATGTGGTCGAGGTGCGCGACACAGAGATCGTATTCCACTATGAAAACGGAAACTTCAAAGCGGTGTTGATGCCCGGACGCTATGCCTTCTGGAAAGGTGTGATGAACTACGCGTTTACACGCATTGACCTCAGCAAAGTAGATATCACCGAAGCGGTGGATGTCAACCTGTTTTCCCGTAAGGAAATTGCACCCTTTGTGCGTGCATTTGTAGTAGAAGCCTATGAAGCGGGCGTTTTGTTGGTAGACGGTAAGTTTCGTCAATTGCTGACGACCGGAGTTTATTACTTTTGGAAGAATACCACCGTTGTAAATGTTCTGAAAGCAGATTTGAGACATTTGCAACTGGAAGTAGCGGGTCAGGAGATATTGACAAAAGACAAAGCCGCTTTGCGGGTTAACTTCTTTGCGCAATACAAAGTGGTGGATGTGCTCAAGGCGTTGTTGGATAACAAGGAGTATGAAAAACAATTGTACATCTTATTGCAATTGGCTTTGCGCGAATATGTGGGCACTTTGTCGCTGGATGAATTGCTGGAGAGAAAAGAGTCCATCGCACAGGTGGTCATGGCTTCCATGGCAGACAAGGCTGCGCATTTAGGCGTGGAGCTCAAAGACTGTGGCGTGCGTGATGTAATCTTGCCCGGTGAAATGAAAGATATCATGAACCAGGTATTGGTGGCACAAAAGAAAGCCGAAGCCAACGTCATCATGAGGCGCGAGGAAACTGCTTCTACCCGCAGCTTGCTGAATACGGCCAAGCTGATGGAAGACAATGCCATGTTGTTGAAATTGAAGGAGATGGAATATGTGGAGAAGATAGCTGACAAAATCAACAGCATCTCATTGTCGGGTGGCAATCAGATCATTGATCAGTTGAAAGATATCTTTGTTCCTGCCAAGTAAAGTTGAGGCGCCAATGGCGCCTCTTTTTTTTATTTTTCAAAATCCTTTTATGCATCACTTTTAGAGACAAACTTACTAATCAGTATACCTACCAGCACCACGGAATAAAACTGACCGACAATACCCACCAAACTAACAATCAATTTGGTGTAGTGAACATTGGGTGTAATATCTCCATACCCAATGCTGGTCAAAGTAATGGTGCTGTAATACAACAAATCAATAAACGTACTAGCCGGATCGGATGTAGTTACTCCAATGAAACTCGCTGGGTTCTTATAAAAGAAAAACTGCATCATAAAAGTGCTGATCTCAATCAATAAAAAATATCCGCAGGCACTGGCGGAAATAATATCCGCATTGATGTAACTGGGCTTGAGCAGATAGCGCATTACCTCCCACAGGATGAAAAGAAAAAACACCACGTAGGCTACATTCAAAAACTGGAAATACCCCAGCACTTTTCCAAAAAATGGCAACCCGATCGGTAGGGCCAATACAAGGATGAACAGCAAATTGCGAATGATATTCTTCCACTTGCCTTTGCCGACAAACACGCCCACACTGGCAATGCCCAGAATCAACATGTTGATGGGCCAAACGATGGTGGTATAAAAATACAAATCACGCAGGAAGATGCCGATAAACAAATGCTGGATAAGAGCAATGAGCAGTAATTCGTATTTGCGCTTATGAAGGATGTGAAGGAAAGTCATCAACTAAAGATACTTACTCATTTTGAAATAGCAATTCAAAGTCATGGCCCTTATATCCTTCCGGGAAGGAGCCATTTCGCATCGCATGGGCGGTTACACTTCCAATGGCTTCTGAGCACATGGCCGAGTATCCATTACATCCACCGGCTACAAACCAGCCTTGCACTTGCGTTTCACCAATGTAAGGTCTTCCGTGAGGCGTGCGACTGATGATACACTTTTTAGTTTGATAGCTGCGAAGGGGTAGGGTTGGCATCAACTCGTGCAGTGCATTCACCAAGCGTTCTGCGAAGGGTGCACTATCCGCTTCGCGAAACCAATGCTGTATATCTTCAAGTCGCTCGAAATAACGATCTTCAGGCACATTCGCTCCGATCTTCAGATAATAATTCCCATCGGGATACAACACCGGTTGGATCAAATAAATGCCATCCAATTGAGATGTATTGATTTCGTAGAGAAGAGACGGTAATCCGGATAACGAAAGGGCTTCTTCCTTGCTTAGTTCAACTAACAATACAACCTCACTTTTGGTGACCAATTGTAATTTTTGTGGTAGTAATTGATAATGGTTGATAAATGAACCAGCAGCTACCACCACTTGTTGCGAAGTATATCGATTTCCTTCTTGGGTTTGAACGACAAAGAGTTCGTTTACCTTTTCAATTTGTGTGATGGTTTCGGAAATGGTAACTCCTTTGTTTTTGTGAAAGAACTTAGTTTGCGCGTCAATTAACTTACGTGGATGAATATACCCAGCGGGAGCCGTTTCATAAATCCCGACAGAATCTAACGGAAAATGGAAGTGGGGAAAATGATGATGGAGTGCGTGTGCATTGGGGAATTGTTGTACCGACAAACCTAAGCGTGCCGACAAGCTCGGCTGTTGGTTCAGGTATTCGTCTTTGCCGTAAGGGTTTACATAGAGACAACCTACGGGATGATGAAAGGAAATTCCACTCTGTTGTTCCAGCAAAGGGTAGGATAGGGCAGCATCGCGGTTGAGACGCGTCCAAGCTTCGTCTTTGCCCAACACCCGTTGCACCCGCGCTTCATCATAATGGCTGGCAAAGACAGACGCGCGGTGATAATCAACAGGCTCATCGGGCCCGATTAACGCAACGGATCGGTCAGTGGAAAGATGCTTGGCGGTCGCAGCGCCAACTAAGCCTTTACCGATAACAATGGAGTCGTAATGTTCCATACCAATAAAGATACTAGCTCTAGAGCTTAGTTGCTCGCAGTATTGTTTCTACTTTTTTCGAATGGATTTGTGATTGTTAGGTTAATTCGGCACTTAACGAACAACCTATTTGGATTGGTATGTCGAATCAATCCTCAGTCTCCAACAATTCCAACACAGAAGATAAATGATCGTATTCCATCAAACCGGGACTGGCTTCGGTGCTGCCTTGTAACAATATGCCGGCAATCGGCAATGAAATGGCCAGTAATGCCTCATCGGGATTAAACACCGCCACTACCGTACGGGCCGGTGCTCTTTCCAACGATTCGGGGGCCCAGTTTTCGAGTAATATATAGTCCGCCCGGGTATGGGAAGGAGTTGATCCGGAAGATGATAAAGATTTCTTTATCAGTAACTTACTATCGATTGTTGCGGGTAATTCATTTACCTGTTCTTCACGTGTCAGCAGGTATTCACAAGCATAGTCAGCCACCTGAGCGGGCACGGTCATTTCCTCGCTAATGTCAAGAAAAAAGGAAGGTCCTGATACCCAGCCGGTAATATCCCGATAGGTTTTGACATCGACTACTGCGGGCTGAAAACCTAAGAACTGCACGCCCATTCCGGCACAATAGCGCGCCTCACTCAGCGTAGTGATCTTGTTTACCCACACATTGGTTTTTAATGGCATAGATTATCTGAAAAGAAGAAATAACTTTGAGGAATTAACGTTGTTCCATTTCGATGCAAAAGTCTTCATTCCGATTCAAGTTAGCAAAGGCAATTTTTGTGGCTTGGGCGATTGCAATGGCAGGCTGTGGCGACTCGGTTACACCCATTGATTCATCAGCTTATTTTCCGCTCGAGGTGGGTACACAATGGATCTATTCAGTGGAAGAGTCTACTACTTTGCGTAACCTGTGCGCAGACGATGGCGTAACCACCAGCAACTATGAATTAAAGGTGATGATCACCCAATCGTACACCAATGCGGAGGGCGGAACTACTTATGTGTTTGAACGCAGTACCCGCACTTTACCTACTGACCCATGGATACCGGTGGCAACGTGGACAGCT
>PJQF01000277.1_pt1 | contig 19368 bp, 17 predicted proteins | sample 1503741 | NCBI WGS metagenome assembly PJQF01 (sample SAMN07775949, study PRJNA414020) | Biofilm metagenome, whole genome shotgun sequencing project. | isolation source: biomolecule (vanillin) treated reverse osmosis membrane biofilm | place: India: Nagpur | collected 2017-03-21 | reverse complement strand
GCCTCTCACTTCCATTCATGGAGATTTGGTAGGCGAAACCGATTTGACTTTCAGTGCAGATTTTGATCAGCCAGTTGATGTGCTGTTTTTGTGCCTGAGTCACGGAGAAAGCAAAAAACTGTTGAGTGAAACTACGTTTCCAGAAACTACACACATCATTGATTTAGGTAATGATTTTCGTTTGGGCGATTCGGTTGCTGGAAGAGAGTTTGTGTATGGGTTGCCGGAATTTCAGCGCAAAAAAATTGCAAGTGCCAAGAACATCGCCAACCCCGGTTGCTTTGCTACCGCGATTCAATTGGGATTGTTGCCATTGGCGAAAGCAGGTTTGTTAAAGTCCGTACACACAACCGGCATTACGGGTTCTACTGGTGCCGGACAAAAATTACAAGACACCACGCACTTTACCTGGCGAGCGAATAACATCTCGCCTTACAAAACGCTTACGCATCAACACTTAGGAGAAATCCAACAGACGCTTCGCTCGTTGCAGCCAGCATTTACCGACAATGTTCACTTTATTCCTTGGCGCGGTGATTTTACAAGAGGCATTTTTGTGACATCGGTGCTGGAATCAAATCTAAGTTTAGAAGAGGCCAATCAACTTTACAAAGATTTTTACGGATCGCATCCCTTCACACATGTAGCGGACAGCATGATCGATATGAAGCAGGTAGTGAATACCAACAAATGCCTGTTGTATTTGGAAAAAATAGGCAACCAATTGGTCATCCACTCTGCGATTGATAATCTGGTAAAAGGCGCTAGCGGGCAGGCGATTCAAAATATGAATTTGATTTTCGGATTCGATGAAACCCTCGGGTTGAAACTGAAACCGATCGTTTTCTAAACTTTTAACTTTACCAACTTGAAACTATTTGATGTATATCCACTTTTTCCCATCGAACCTGTTAAGGCGCAAGGCTCTTGGTTGTGGGATAAACAAGGCAAAAAATATCTTGATTTATATGGTGGCCATGCGGTTATCTCCATCGGGCACAACCATCCACACTTTGTAGAAGCACTGAAATCTCAGTTGGACAAAATCAGTTTTTATTCCAACAGTATTAAAAATGAATTGCAAGAAAAACTAGCGGAGCATCTCGGAAGACTGAGTGGCTATCCCAACCATCAATTGTTTCTGTGTAACTCCGGAGCCGAAGCCAATGAAAACGCATTGAAGCTTGCTTCATTTGTTACCGGTCGCAAAAAAGTAATTTCCTTTAAAAAGGCATTTCATGGAAGAACCTCCGGAGCGGTTGCCGCCACCGACAATCCGAAGATCGTGGCTCCTTTCAATGCCGATCATGCTATTACATTTTTACCTTTCAACGATGCGGATGCATTTACGAAAGCTATCAACAACGAAGTAGCGTCAGTTATCATCGAAGGCATTCAGGGAGTTGGCGGTATTCATGTACCTACCATTGAATTTCTACAACTGCTCTCTAGAAAGTGTAAAGAAGTTGGTGCACTGTTAATCTTAGATGAGGTACAATCCGGCTATGGACGTACCGGAAAATTCTTCGCACATCAGTTTGCCGGCATTGAAGCCGATTTAATAACTACTGCGAAAGGAATGGGTAATGGTTTTCCGGTGGGTGGTGTGTTGATTCATCCTTCCATTCAACCGTGGAGCGGCATGTTGGGCACTACCTTTGGCGGAAACTATCTGGCCTGCGCTGCATCACTCGCGGTGCTGGAAGTAATCGAAAAAGAAAATCTGATGGCGAAGGCTCAATTGCTAGGTGAGCAATTGATCACACAACTTAAATCGATGGACGCGATTTTAGATGTTCGAGGTCAAGGTTTGATGATTGGTTTTGATTTGCCCGATGCCTTGGCTTCGCTCCGAAAAGAATTGCTTTTTAAACATCATATCTTTACAGGAGAAGCAAAACCCAATACGGTACGCTTATTGCCATCGCTTGCGATTTCACAGGCCGAGATTGATCTCTTTTTAGAAGCCCTTGCTCACGAACTTAAACCCGTTTCTGTAGGATGAAGAAATTTCTATCTTGCCACGATGCTGGCGACTTTCAAGCGCTGATTGCACAAGCATTGGAATTCAAAAAAAATCCGTTGAAGGCAGCCCATTTAGGTCAGGGAAAGCGGATGGGTTTATTGTTTTTAAATCCCAGCATGCGCACCCGACTAAGCACGGAAATCGCTGCGAAAAATTTGGGAATGGATGTGATCGTCTTTAATGTGGGCCAGGATGGATGGGCATTTGAATTTGAAGACGAAGCGATCATGAGTGGCACTACTGTGGAGCATGTGAAAGATGCTGCGCCTATCTTAGGAAAATATTTTGATGTGCTTGGCATTCGCACGTTTCCTTCGTTGAAAAACAAACAAGACGACTACAGCGAATTGTATATCAATCAGTTTATCAAATATGCAGGAGTGCCGGTGGTTAGCTTAGAAAGTGCTACCCTACACCCTTTGCAAAGTCTGGCGGACTTAATCACCATCAACGAAAATTTTACCGAGAAACGAAAACCCAAAATTGTATTGACATGGGCACCGCATGTAAAAGCATTGCCACAATGTGTTGCAAATAGTTTCTCGCAATGGATCAACGCCTGGGGTGGTGCTGATTTTACCATTGCTCATCCAGAAGACTACGAATTGGACCCTCAGTTTACGAAAGGTGCCACTATCACACACAATCAGGATGAAGCTTTGCGCGATGCGGATTTCATCTACGTAAAAAATTGGAGCACATATCAAGACTACGGCAAAATTTATTGCAACGATCCCGAGTGGATGTTGACCACCGAAAAGATTGCAACGACTCGTCAAGCTAAAGTGATGCACTGTTTGCCGGTGCGTAGGAATGTAGAGCTGAGTGATGAAATATTGGACAGCACTTCGAGTATTGTAACACAACAAGCAGTTAACCGGATTTGGGCTGCACAAGCGGTGCTGGCAGAACTATTGAAAAAGTAATTTCTAAGTATGAATAAATTGTACGTTATCAAGATTGGGGGCAATGTGTTGGATGATGAAAAGTCGTTGCAACATTTTCTGAAAGATTTTGCTTCCATTCAGGCACCAAAAATTCTGATTCACGGAGGCGGAAAGATTGCGACCAAGTTAGGCGATCAGCTCGGCATCAAAAGTAATTACATAAAAGGCAGACGCATTACCGATGCACCCACGCTTGATCTCGTGACGATGGTGTATGGCGGTTTGGTAAACAAACAGATTGTAGCAGAATTACAATCCCATCACTGCAATGCGATTGGCTTAACCGGTGCCGATGGAAACCTGATCAAAGCTACCAAGCGCCCGGTGGGTGAAGTGGATTTTGGTTTTGTGGGCGACATTACTCCAGATAGCGTCAACTCCACACTGCTTTATTTTTTACTGAAGCAAAATGTCATTCCGGTATTCGCACCACTCACGCATGCCAATGGATCAATGCTCAATACCAATGCCGACACCATTGCATCTGTGTTAGCCATCGCCTTGAGTAAGCATTTCGACACGCGCCTCATTTTTTGCTTTGAAAAAACGGGTGTGCTGGCCGATGTAACGAAAGAAGATTCGGTCATTACTTCGTTGAATAAGACATCGTATGAAGAGCTATTGAAGAAAGGGGCTTTTCACGATGGCATTTTACCCAAACTGGAAAATGCATTTCAGGCGATACAATCAGGCGTAAAAGAAGTGCTGATTGGTGAACATACACACTTGATTGCAAACACAGGCTACGAAACCAAAGGCACACTAATTACACTGTAGTGAAAGAACACCTCGCCCCTATTGCGATCGACTTGCTGCAACAGTTGATCAGTATTCCTTCCTTCAGCAAAGAAGAAGATAAAACAGCTGGATTACTGATGGGCTTTCTCAATTACCATGGTATGAAGGCTGAGCGGAAAGGAAACAATGTTTGGGCGGTGAATCGATTCTTCGACAAAGCGAAGCCCACCATTTTACTCAACTCGCATCACGACACTGTAAAGCCCAATCCCGGTTACACACGCGATCCATTTGAAGGAGTTATCGAGAATGGAAAGCTGTTTGGTTTGGGAAGCAACGATGCGGGCGGTCCGTTGGTCTCGTTAATCGCTACGTTTTTCTATTTCTACGATCGACCTAATCTTCCTTACAATTTAGTGATGGCGGCAACAGCGGAAGAAGAGATCTCCGGCACAGGTGGAGTTGAATTGATCTGGAATGATCTACCAACAATCGATTTTGCCATAGTGGGCGAACCAACACTGACGCAAATCGCGCGAGCTGAGAAAGGATTGTTGGTGTTGGATTGTGTGAGCGAAGGCAAAGCCGGACACGCAGCGCGCGAAGAAGGTGTGAATGCTATTTATACCGCGCTGGAAGACATTCAGTGGTTTCGCAATTATGAGTTTCCAAAAATTTCGGAAACACTGGGCAAAGTAAAAATGAGTGTTACCGTGATTCATGCCGGACAAGCCCATAATCAGGTGCCACCGGAATGCAAGTTCACAGTGGACATTCGGGCCACGGACAGTTACACCTTGGAAGAAATATTAGAGACAGTACGACAAAATGTACGTTGTCAGGTAACGCCACGCTCGTTGCGTTTGCGTCCATCCGGAATAGCCAATGATCATCCATTGATGAAAGTGGCGGAGAAATTGAAAATTCAAACGTACGGCTCTCCTACTACATCTGATCAGGCGTTGATACCGATTCCTTCTATCAAAATGGGTCCCGGTAATTCCGCCCGCTCACACAGTGCGGATGAGTTTATCTATGTTGATGAAATTGAAAAAGGTATTGAAACGTATATAGCCGTACTCGATTGTTTGATGAAAACCGCCTGATTTCTTTATGCCTTTGAGCGCTGTGCTGGAGAATTTGATAAAATTACCTGATTTCTTTGTGCCTTTGAGTCTTTGTGGCAAAAAGCATATAGGCCACGAAGACACTAAATCACAAAGATGCTAATGGGAATAAAGAAGTTCACGATTGAAGATATCTGGAACACAAAAACTAGAAACTAGAAACTTGTAACATGAAACTAGAAACCAGTAACCAGAAACATCCATGAACCAACGCGTCAAAATTGTAAACACCGAGATTCTTTCGAACAACTGGTATACGCTGAAGAAAGTAACTTTCGACTATCAACATCAAAACGGTACGTGGATTCAACAAAGTCGGGAGGCGTATGATCGCGGTAATGGAGCGACTATTTTACTCTACAATCTAAATCAAAAAACCATCCTTCTTACAGAACAATTTAGACTGCCCACCTATATCAATGGCAATGCCACCGGTATGTTGTTGGAAGCATGCGCTGGGTTATTGGATTTAGATAATCCGGAAGATTGCATTCGCAGAGAGACGGAAGAAGAAACCGGTTATCAAATCAAAGAAGTCAAGAAGATATTTGAAGCGTACATGTCGCCCGGATCGGTGACAGAAATTTTGCATTTCTTTGTAGCGGAGTACTCACCTTCGATGAAAGTATCATCGGGCGGTGGTGTAGATGTTCACGAAGATATTACCGTAATCGAGTTACCTTTCGCGAAAGCGGTTGACATGGTGGCTTCGGGAGAAATTCGCGATGGTAAAACCATCCTTTTAATCCAGTATCTTCAAATCAATTATCCTTCACTAATCAAATGACAAGATGAAGATTTGGCAAAAAAATACAGACTCCAGCAAGGAAGTGACCCGCTTTACGGTGGGCAAAGACCGCGAAATGGATCTTTATCTGGCATCGTTCGATGTGCTGGGTTCACTCGCACACATTCGCATGCTAGAGTCCATTCATCTTTTAACTAAGGAAGAATTGGATTTACTTTCTGCCGAACTTAAAAATATCTACAGTCAAATCGTTCAAGGTGATTTTAAAATGGAAGAAGCCGTAGAAGACATTCACTCGCAAGTGGAATGGATGCTGACGAAAAAATTGGGTGATGTCGGTAAGAAAATTCATAGCGGGCGTTCCCGCAACGATCAGGTGCTGGTGGATGTGAAGTTATTTTTACGGAGTGAAATTTTAGAGTTAGCACCTCAAATCGAACGTGTTTTTCAATTACTTCTTCAACAGAGTAATCGATTCAAAAACCATTTATTACCGGGCTATACTCATTTACAACTAGCGATGCCATCTTCATTTGGTTTGTGGTTAGGCGCTTACGCGGAAAGCTTATCGGATGACTTGATCACGTTGGAAGCTGCGTATCGGGTGGTAAACAAAAATCCGCTTGGATCTGCTGCCGGTTACGGTTCATCGTTTCCACTCAATCGCACACTCACCACACAATTGCTTGGCTTTGATGATCTGAACTACAATGTGGTGTATGCGCAAATGGGGCGCGGCAAAGCCGAACGTATTGTCGCGCAAGCGATCAGCAATGTTGCGGCTACCATTGGAAAGCTGGCGATGGATGCGTGTTTGTATCTCAATCAGAATTTCGGATTCATCAGCTTCCCTGAAAACCTAACTACCGGATCGAGCATCATGCCCCATAAAAAAAATCCGGATGTGTTTGAGTTGATCCGCGCCAAGTGCAACGGACTCATGAGTTTGCCGAACGAGATCGCACTACTCACCACCAACTTGCCTTCGGGTTATCACCGCGATTTGCAGCTGCTCAAAGAAAAACTCTTTCCGGCTTTGCAAACCCTTCGCGATTGTCTGGAGATGACGCATCTGATGATTTCGAATTTGCAAGTACAAGAAGATATTCTGAATGACGAAAAGTACCGCTACCTCTTCAGTGTGGAAGAAGTGAACAAGTTAGTATTAAGTGGTGTCCCCTTTCGCGATGCATACAAAAAAATTGGCAGTGATATTGAAAACGGCAGCTTCACCTATTCTACTGCCATCCATCATACCCATGAAGGAAGCATAGGAAATTTGTGCCATGCTGAAATCGAAAAAAGTTTTCAGAACACGTATGCGAAGTTCAATTTTCAGCAAGTTGAAAATGCAATTGCTGAATTGCTGAAGTAATTGGTGCTGGTGTCAGACGGCTATAATCATTGGAAACATGCCGTCCGACACCTCTACCCCTTGTTTGGTTTAGTCGAGAAGATTCCTCGTGCCTCGCAATGATAGAGAGATTAATGAATGCGGTCTGCGCGCGGAGCAAGATTCGCCATAATTTCACCTTCCTGACGCAGCAACTCGCGCCATCTTACTTCTACGGTCTCCGGATCGCAGTATTCCTTGGCTAAAGCCAAAAAGTTTTTATAGTGGCCCGCTTCTGACACCATCAGTTCATAATAGAATTTACTGAGTTCTTCATCGCCAATTTCCTTCCACAACAATCGGAATCGCTCGCAACTGCGCGCTTCAATCAACGCACAAATCAATAGTTTTTCTAACAGTTGTTGCTCACGGTTGCCGCCTTTACGAATTACTTTATTCAATTGCTCTACATATTCATCTTTCCGCTGGAAACCCAAACGGTAGCCTCGCTTTTTCAATTCCTCCAGTACTCGTTCAAAGTGTGCCCACTCCTCCGCCACTACAGGCGTGAGTACCTCCACCAATTTCTCTTTATCCGGAAATTGCAGAATAAGCGATATGCAAGAAGAGGCAGCTTTCTGTTCACAATAAGCGTGATCAACCAAAATATCTTCAATGTGTAGCTCAGCAATATTCACCCATCGCGGGTCTGTGGGTAGTGTCAGGCCCAACACATGCTTTTCCATAGATCAATCAAATAGAGGAATTTCAAAACCAAAGTCAATCACATTGCCGACTCCCGGATAGCCATACGTCAACAAATACCCGGTACCCGTAAATGCTTGCGCTGCATTATGATATTTTAAAAACAATCTGCCTTGCTTAATGCGTGCGTTCAAAAACACATCGGTAACGGGAAAACCTTTGATGGTTTGTGTGTCTTGCACATAATACGATTGAATGTCGGGTGCATAACCGTACGCTTTGTAATCGGATTTATAGTGTACATCCACACCCAATTCCAATTGCAGTGCTTTCTTAAAGAAAAATCCCTGATAGGCTAACTGTCCATTCACAAATAGTTCAGGGATGCGGATAATGTCATCATCGTTTTTCCACAACTGGGTGTAGATGGCCTGAGTTGACAATTTAAAGTTTCTGAGGAATCGAATGGACAGTCGCACCTCCGGTGAAAAAATTTGCTGATTACCGGAAGATTGTCTCGAAATAATTCCATCTTTAAATTCCGTAAAATAAATGGAGTTGCTTAAAATGGTGTACGTAACACCGGGGCTAAAACTGAGTCCTCTCCAATTCACTTTCACAAAACCATTCAGTTGATTTGAAAAGGTGTTTTCGAAATTATTCCGCCAATAGTTAAAGCTTCCGCGATAAGCGCGTTGCAAATAGCCCGGCTTTGCCAGCGAACTAACTATGCCGGCATCCAGCCATGGTGTGGAGAGCGTTCCTTCGATCTTATAGTTACCATCGAATAACAATTCGGCTGCTCCTCGCAATTCGGTGAGCGAATCAAATCGCAAGGCCATGCGACCACCCACGTAATGTTCGTTCAGGCTCGCATTTGCCCGTGGGTCAAAACCCTGCAACTTCGGAATAGTGTTGTTGACCGTGCGCAGCTTGTAATAAAAATTATAAAACAAAAAGGCAGCATTGCCTTTCACCCCCATCTCATTTTGAAATGTTTGAAAGGTAGATTCATCGGCTGCCGCACCCGCAATGATAATCTGTTTAAAATAATCGGACGCTAGGTCGGATGTTTCCATCCTAAACATATTAGAGCGAGTGAGGTAGTCAAGCGTTTGATAAATCTGAAAAGGCTTCGCCAATTGATAGCGATGGTGAAAATGCAGATTGTGTCGCAAGTCTTCGGACTCGGCTGTCGTTAAATTGGGTAATGCATTGGCATCGAAGAACGATGCAAAGGTATTGTTGGTGGGTAATGCCACACCACCATTCTCTTTGATGCGGTGACGAATTCTTCGATAGTTGAACGCCAGAAAATATTTCTCTTTTTTGGATCGATAGGTGGTAAAGAAATCATAATAATGACTGATAGTTTGTCGATCGGCAAACTTTCTTTGAATCTGTTTGTCCGCCAAAATTGGGCGGTAGTTAAAACCAAAGTTCCATCGCGGATTAATATTTCGTGTAAACTCGATATGCGTGGTAGCGCGTCCGTTACCTGCCCATACTACGTACATGCGGGTGAATGGCGACTTCGTGTCATAATAGCGCGGTTCTTTCGTATCGAAATACGGATCATACGATGTGAAGCCGGGACTTGCACCAATCTGAGTAGATACAATCGGATAAATCGGATTCATAGCAGTGCCCACATTTCCTAAATCCTGGTATTTGTTATCCAATCGTTGGATGGGTGTCCAGTGATGAAAATTATGGATACTCGTATCGAGCGGTTGAAAATTCTTCTTATTAAAAAACAACTCACCTTCAGTGGACCACAGCGAAGTTTTGGGGCCGTAAACGTTTTTGGTGGAGTCGTTGATGATTTTGGAATACAACCTTTTTTTGGGTTGATCGGAGGAAGTCTTGGGCGCAGCTTTCAGCACTTTTCGTTTTTGCTGAACCGAATCTTTCTTCACTTGCGATAACGCGGGGGCTGTTATCAACAGCACGAGGGAGAGGAAAAGAAAGGGCTTCTGGAAAATCACGCGCAAAAGTAGCAATTGTTATTCTTCTAAAGGATTTTGTTTCAATTCGGCCAATCGAGTTTCTACCAACCGGCTAATCATATCATCAAATTCCGAACCACTTTTCAAAAAAGCTGTCTGAATCGGCAAATAAAACCAAATCGATGGCTGCAATTGGGAATGAAACTGTGGGGCAATCAGCTTCACCATGTCTTTTTCTGTTGTTAAGATAGAAACTTCGCCATTTGCGCTGGCATAGGTTTGAATGGCTTCTATATCGGCTAATGTGTAGGCGTGATGATCGCCAAATTGAAAATGTTTTACCAATTGATAATGGGTAGAAACGTGCTCTTGCAAATAGGAACTGGTGGCAATGCCCGTCACTAAAATGATGCGCCTGGCCAGCTTATTCCTTTCCTGAAAAGGTTGTGGCTCCATATAGGTAAGTCCGCTGAAAAAGACCGGTTTATCTCCCGCATATTTTTTTACTTCTTCTTTATTCAACTGTTGCTGAGGCGAACATTTAGTAATAATAATCGCATCGGCACGCTTCGCACCCGTTCGGCTCTCGCGCAAGCGACCCATCGGCAACACGTGGTCGGAATAAAATGGCTTACTGGCGTCCGTCAACAATATTGAAAACTGCGGAACCACTGATCGGTGTTGAAAGGCATCGTCCAGCAAAATAACTTGTGGCTCTTTCGGTTCATTAAGCAACGTAGGAATTGCCAACGCCCGCTCCTCGCCCACCGCCACCATTACCTCGCTACCAAACTTCCGGTAATATTGGTAAGGCTCATCGCCCAAAGTTGTTGCATCGTCCGCATCATTCGCCAAACGAAAACCTTTTGTCTTTCGGCCATAGCCGCGGCTCAGGATGGCTACCGAATAACGGTCTTTCAACAAACGCACCAGGTATTCGATCATCGGGGTTTTCCCTGATCCGCCTACATTGAGATTGCCTACACTGATGATAACACTCTCAAAGGAAAAGGAGGGCTTGTGCCCGATGTCGTACAAATAATTGCGCAGGCGAGTAGCCAAATTGTAGAGCGCTGCCAATGGCCAGAGTAATACTTTTAGAACAGACATAAGCAGTGCCGCATTCTTTCGCTAATTTTAAAATTCAAAAATAAGCAAACAATGGCAACGACCACGATAAAAGAAGTAGCCAACTTTTTAGAATCCATCGCCCCAAGGGCTTATCAGGAAAGCTATGATAACAGCGGCCTGCTTACAGGCGAACCCTCTGCGTTGGTGAAAGGTACTTTGGTAAGCCTCGACTGCACAGAAGCAGTTGTAGATGAAGCCATCGCTAAAAATTGCAACCTGGTTGTGGCGCATCACCCAATCATTTTCAAAGGGCTGAAGAAACTCACTGGCCAAAACTACATTGAGCGCACCATCATCAAAGCGATCAAAAATGATATTGCCATCTATGCCATTCACACCAACTTGGATAATGTAATGATGGGGGTCAACAAGCGAATTGCAGAAAAGATCGGTCTAACCCAATCCCGCATTTTGCAACCCAAAGCCAATACCTTAATAAAGTTGACCACTTTCGTGCCTCCGGAAGCTAAAGAGCAGGTATTGAATGCGTTGCACCAAAACGGTGCCGGGCAAATAGGCGAATACAAGAATTGCAGTTTCGAAGTTTTGGGCGAAGGTTCCTTTGAGCCTAGCGCAAATGCTAACCCAACCATTGGCACACAAGGCAAAAAAGAAACGGTGCGAGAAGTGCGTATCGAAGTGATTTTTCCGGAGCATAATAAAAGTAAAATCGTAAGTGCCTTGCAGGCGGCCCATCCCTATGAGGAAGTGGCGTATTTCCTCCACCGTCTTGAAAACGAAAATCAGGAAGTAGGTGCGGGTATGGTGGGCATGTTACCAGAACCGATGGAACTAATGGACTTCTTAAAAGGTTTAAAAGTACGCATGAACATTTCTACTATCCGATACACCGCTCCCATTGGCAGAAAAGTACAACGGGTAGCAGTTTGTGGCGGTTCGGGAAGTTTCTTGTTGTCGGCAGCCATAGCCGCTCAAGCCGATGTTTACGTATCGGCTGATTTTAAGTACCACGAATTCTTTGATGCCGAAGGTAAAATTGTGATTGCCGACATTGGCCATTTTGAAAGCGAACAATTCACAAAAGACCTGCTTTCGGAGGTTTTAAGGGAAAAATTTACTACGTTTGCAACCACTTTTTCAACGACTAACACAAATCCAATAAGCTATTTATAAGTAATGGAAAATCAGACAGTTACACAGAAACTTGAAGCGCTTGTAAAACTTCAATCCATCGATTCAAAACTAGACGAACTTAAAAAACTGAGAGGCGATCTTCCCGATGAGGTTCAGGATTTGGAAGATGAAATGGAAGGCTACAAAACCCGCTTAGGTCGCTTTGAAGGTGAAATGAAGGAGTTGGAGGAGAATATCAAGAAGAATAAGGAAGGAATAAAAGAGGCTGAAAAGCTGATTAAAAAATACAACGAGCAACAAAAGAACGTAAAGAACAACCGCGAGTTTGATGCCATCACCAAAGAGGTAGAGCTGCAAGAGTTGGAAGTTCAGATCTGCGAGAAGAAAATCAAGGAAGCCAAAGAAAAGATCGAAGCGAAGAAAGCTGAAATCAATTCCATTGAGGCGATTATCAAAGACCGCAATCAAGATTTAGATAATAAGAAAGGCGAATTGCAAGATATTTTGGCCGAAAGTCAGGAAGAAGAAAAACGCCTGATGAGTGAGCGCGAAAAGGCAGTTAAGAAAATTGATGACAAGATGTTGAAGCACTACGATCGCCTTCGTAAGAGCTTGAGCAACGGTTTGGCCGTAGTACGAGTGGTACGCGGTGCAGCCGAAGGTTGTAACATCATCATCCCTCCGCAAAAAATTGCTGAGATCAGAGAGAAAAAGAAAATTGTAATTGACGAGCACTCCGGCCGTATTTTGGCAGATGTAGACTTAGGCTCTATGGAAGAAGAACCAAAAGCTAAGAAAGCAGCACCTGTTAAACGAGCCACGAAAAAAGTTGCGTAGTTACTTGTCAATATCTCCCACCAAAAAAGCAGGCCTTCTCGCCTGTTTTTTTTTCGTGTTTCATAGTGTCGTTGCCATTGACAAAATCTGGCAATTCAGTCCTGAAATGCAGAAAGCCTATCAACTGGTTTTAAATCTCCAGCCTGAGTTGGCGTTGGCTCAACTGAATAAAATTACCGCCAAAAGCGATGAGTTGCACAAAATGTATGTGCTGAGCCTCAACGAAACCATCGACATTCTGGTAACAGAAGACCCTAAGCGACTGGAACAGTTTGAAACAAACTACAAAATCCGGCAGGAGTATTTGGACAATCTTCCCACCTCAGCCGAAGTGTTGTTTTTGCAGGCTGAATTGAATTTACAACGGGGATTTAATCTGTTGAATACCGGGCAAGAGTTTAACGCTGTGTTCGCCATTCGCAGAGCATATAACATGGTGCAGGAATGCCAGAAAAAGTATCCGGATTTTGTGCCCATCAAAAAAACGGCCGGTGTCATTCAGGTAATGGTAGGCTCTGTACCCGATAAATATGCTTGGTTCATGGGACTGCTTGGAATGAAAGGGCAAGTAACCATTGGCCAAAAACTGCTTTCTGAATTGCGCCAATCCAAGTCGTCATTGAGCTTAGAAGCAACCATTCTGTTTTTCACCGTCAAAGGATTTATCAACCAGCATTTTGCGGAAGCCGCTCAAGGCATGAAAGACTGTTTGAAAGAGCAACCCAACAACCGGCTTGTTTTGTTCATTGCTATCAACATGCTCATGAAAGATTCTCAAGCTGAAAATGCGCTGGAGCTATTCGCAATTCTTGACAAGCAAAACCAAGGGCTCCCCTTGTATTATGTGGAATACCTTCACGGTGATGCGCTCTTGCAAAAAGGCGAATACCAAAAAGCCATTCCTTATTATCAGAAATTTCAGAAAGGCTACCGCAGCATCAGTTATCTGAAAGATTCCTATTATAAAATTTCATTGTGCTATTGGCTGATGAACGATGAAGCGCAGGCAAAAACCTTCTTCGAAAAAGCCAAAGTCATGGGTAAAGACAATGCCGAACCGGATAAGCATGCGGCCAAGCAGTTAGCCGAGGGAAAGCTACCCAACGCTAAAATTTTGAAAGTTCGTTTGCTGACCGATGGCGGTTATTATCCCGAAGCCACTGCCGCATTAGTAACGATCGCGCTGGCGGAACTTAAAAATCCCAAAGATCAGGCAGAGCTTGCTTATCGCAAGGCAAGGCTGGCTCACAAACTAAAGGATTTTACCGGTGCTAAGACATTCTACCTTCAAACGATCCAGTTGACGAAAGATAACCCGTGGTACTTTGGTGCAAGTTCTGCCTTGCAACTAGGCTACTTGGCGCAAGAGCAAAAAGACTATGCCAATGCACGCAAATACTTTGAGATGGCGATGAGCTACAAACGTCATGAGTACAAAAGTAGCATCGATAGCAAAGCGAAGGCAGCTTTGGAGGAAATGAAGTCTGCGAAAGTCTAAATCAATTAAGCGCTTACCACTTTTTCATTCACCGGTTGATTCATCAACTGGTAATGCGAAACATCATTATGTTTTTTAATGGCGAACATGGAGCCTGTATAGTCGATTTGATAGAGGCATAAGTTCTGGTGTTCAAAAAGGTCCATGCTTTTCAATGGATAATTCAACAGCACACATAAGATAATACGGAGCGCACGTCCATGCATGCAAATCAATATGTTCTTCTCGTCTGTTTTAGATAGAATATGATCCAAAGCCACGCGCTGACGAGCCACCACGTCTTCCGGACTTTCGCCACCTTGAATTCGCTCGTCCGTGTTGCCCGCTTGCCATTGCTTCAGCATCCAATGATAATAGGCATCTTCTTCCGGGGTGATTTTCTGACCTTCATTGGTGCCCCAACTGATCTCATTGAGTCCTTCCAGTTTCTCGAAGGGAACGCCCATCTCAATAAAATCACGAACAGATTCGGCTGTGCGCTTCAGATTCGACACATAGATTTTGTCGAATGGCACCGAGCGATACATCTCAAAAAAAGCCTTGGCTTGCTGTTGACCAATGGCATTCAATGATGAATCTACGCCACTTCCCTGCACAATGCCTTTCAGGTTGAAATCTGTTTGGCCATGGCGAATGATATATATTTTTTTGGTGGTCAATTTCTATTAATTTGCCTGCTTTGGAATCGGGCGCAAAAATAAGGAAATACTTCTATCCACCATCATTATGAAATTGTTCCCTCCGAGCCTCACGCTCGATTTAATCAATAAAATGTCGGTCAACACCATGGTGGCACATCTGGGCATTGAATTCACGCAGATAGGCGATGATTTTATAGAAGCAAAAATGCCGGTGGATCATAGAACCCATCAGCCGGCCGGATTGTTACATGGAGGAGCTTCGGTTGCGTTGGCCGAAACGATGGGAAGTGTGGGGGCCACCTGTTGCATTGACCGCACGAAAGAACATTGTGTGGGGCTGGAAATCAACGCCAATCACATCAAATCCGTGCGAAGCGGGTATGTGGTCGGTGTGGCCAAACCGATTCATATCGGTAAGAAAACACAGGTTTGGGAAATTAAGATAACGAACGAACAACTTGAGCTGGTTTGTGTTAGCCGAATAACGATAGCGGTACTAGACAAAAAATAGATGGAGATAGCGGAAGGCAGGCGATTTGTAAATGAGGCAGAAGCCATCCAAAGTATATTGGCAGAATGCCTGACGGAAGGTGGTGCTTTTTCGCTTTGGCGGATGCCGAATTCTACCGAAAGTGTTCTTTTCATCAGCCAGCAAGGTGTAAACGAAGTAGACGAGGTTTCACTGGAAGAATCCGAACCCGGCTTTGTGTTTTCACCCTTTCTTCCGAATCAGAAGAAGATATTCCTCAAAGCTGATCTGATTTTCAAATTCAAAAACGGAGAAGTGGCGCAGGATGTTGTTCATGGTAGCACCGCCTCCTACTCCATTCCTGATCACAAAACCGAGAAGATAGTTCGCTACCATATCAAACCAGCGGAAGCTGGTTCATCTCACTCCTATCAGGATATTGTAGCGCGAGGCATTCAGGAAATTGAAAAAGGTACATTTGAAAAAATTGTTCCTTCACGTTATAAAGAAGTGAAGTTGCACACCCCATTGGATTGTTTGAACACATTTCTAAAAATGAGCGCCAAGCACCCAGCCGCATTTGTTTCTGTTTTCTCATCGGCACAAACCGGTACCTGGTGTGGTGCCACTCCTGAATTGCTGGTGAGTGTGGATCGTGAATCCAAATTCAGAACGCATGCGCTTGCGGGAACTCTCCCCTACTCGCCTGAAATCAATTTGAAGTCGGTAGCGTGGACGCAAAAAGAAATTGAAGAACAAGCGCTGGTGTGTCGCTATATCATCAACTGCTTTAAAAAAATCCGCGTACGCGAATACCAAGAATACGGACCGAAAACCATTGTAGCAGGAAATGTGATGCACTTGAAAACCGATTACATGGTGGATATGAAAGAAGTGAACTTCCCACAACTAGGATCGGTCATGTTGAAGTTGTTGCACCCAACCTCTGCCGTATGTGGTATGCCGTTGGATGCCGCCATCGCTTTTCTTCAAGAGAACGAAGGATATGCGAGAGAATATTACAGCGGCTATCTGGGGCCTGTTAACTTTCAACAAGAAAGTTTTCTATTTGTGAATTTGCGATGCATGCAAGTGTTGGAAAATGCGGTGCGCTTGTATGCCGGTGCCGGTGTCACCATCGACTCCATCCCTGAAAAGGAATGGGAAGAGACTGAAATGAAAATGAAAAACATGATGGGTGTAATCGAATCTGCATGACACGCCTACAACCCATTTATGATATTGCTCCGCTCTGTGTCGAGCACGGATTAACCGAAGTAATTCTTTGTCCGGGCTCGCGCTGCGCGCCACTCACAGTAGCCTTCGCTCGACATCCTGCCATTACAACTCGAACGATCAGCGATGAACGCAGTGCTGCTTTCATCGCACTGGGTATTGCGCAACAAAAGCAACAACCTACTGTTTTGGTTTGCACTTCGGGTTCGGCTGCTTACAATTTTGCACCCGCTGTGGCGGAAGCGTTTTATCAGGAAGTGCCGCTGCTGATTTTTACGGCCGATCGTCCGAAAGAATGGATAGATCAATGGGACGGGCAAACTATTCAGCAAAACGGACTCTTTGGAGCGCATGTAAAAAAATCATTTACGCTGCCCGAAGATTACGAGCATACGGATTCGGTGTGGTACATACAGCGTGTAGTCAACGAAGCTATCCATTTGTCACGCAGCTTTCCGCAAGGACCTGTACACATCAACGTGCCGCTCCGCGAACCACTTTATCCTGCCAAGGGAGAAGAGATCAATTATTCTACCCCACGCGTCATCACTGAAAAGGAAACGGTTCCCGCTTTATCGCTAATTGAAAAAGAAGAGATCATCGCGTCTTTGAAAAAATACATAAAGGTGCTGATCGTAGCCGGGCACCAAGAATACAATGCTGGTTTACACAAAGTAGCGGATCGCTTTTCAAAAAAGTTTCATGCGCCCATCATAGGAGATGTTATTTCAAACTTTCATGGTTTAGAAAATACGATTCGCTTCAGCGAATTGATTGTTGGCAAAGGAAATGCGTCTGTGCTTTCATCTTTGCAACCGGAGTTGCTGATCACGTTTGGCAAATCGGTGATTTCAAAAAGTTTGAAGTTATACTTGCGCAAACATAAAGCAGTGGAGCATTGGCACATTCAACCCGCCTCACGTGTGCCGGATCCGTTTCAGTCGGTGAGTAAGCTCATTCGTACTACTCCCAAGCAGTTTTTTGACGAATTGGCTACGGATAAGTTGGAATCGGGATTTGCTTCTCAGAAAAAAGGAAACTACTATAGCCTGTGGCAAGCTGAAGAACACCGTGTGCAGCGGCTGCACGAAAACTATTTCAAGGAATCCGATTTTCATGAGTTGGGTGTTATTCAACAATTGATGCACGCCTTGCCGATGCGATGCAATTTACATTTGTCGAATAGCATGGCTGTGCGCTATGCAAATCTGATTGGCTTAACGGCTCAGCAAAAAGGTGTACACGTCTTCGCGAATCGCGGCACCAGCGGCATTGACGGATGTAGCAGCACGGCCGTTGGAAATGCGTTGGCTTCGGATATTCCTACGATTTTGATCACAGGTGACATGGCGTTCTTCTACGACCGCAATGCATTCTGGCATAACTATCCCGTTCCGAATCTTCATGTGGTAGTAGTGAACAACCATGGAGGGATTATCTTCGGAATGATTGACGGCCCCAGCCACCTCGCGGAAGCCGAAGAGTATTTTATCACCCAGCAAAAGCTCACGGCTAAAAATCTGGCCGATGAGTTTGGCTTTGAGTTCACTTTGCTGGATTCAGGGAAGAAGACAAAAAATGCACTGAAGGATTTTTTTGAATTTGGCTCCAAAACAAAAATTCTCGAATTGCACAGCGATAAGAAATCAGCACAGGAAGCATACACACAATTTAATTCACAAATCAAAAAAGGATATGACGCTTAAGTACGATTGGAAACCCGTAAAAGAATACCAGGAAATATTATTTCACAAATACAACGGCATTGCGCGCATCAGCATCAACCGCCCACGTGTACACAACGCGTTCACGCCTCTCACGGTGAAAGAAATGATCGATGCCATGAACCACTGCCGCGAAGATCAGGAGGTGGGTGTGATCATTTTAACCGGAGAAGGAGGCAAAGCGTTTTGCAGCGGTGGCGATCAAAGTGTGCGTGGTCATGGAGGCTATGTAGGCCAAGATACTGTGCCGCGATTGAATGTACTCGATCTTCAAAAATTAATCCGCTCAATCTCTAAGCCAGTGATTGCCGCTGTGGCGGGATGGGCAATCGGTGGCGGCCATGTGTTGCACGTGGTTTGCGACTTGACCATTGCTGCGGATAATGCACGCTTCGGACAAACCGGACCGATCGTAGGCAGTTTTGACGGAGGCTTTGGTGCTTCCTATCTGGCTCGCATTGTCGGGCAAAAGAAAGCGCGTGAGATCTGGTATCTCTGCGATCAATACGATGCAGCAGAAGCATTAGAAATGGGCTTGGTGAATAAGGTGGTGCCGCTCGATCAGTTGGAAGAAACATATGTGGCATGGGCCAACAAAATTTTGAAGAAGAGTCCCCTGGCAATACGTATGTTGAAGTGTGCGTTCAATGCCGAATTAGACGGTCAGGCAGGTATTCAGGAATTGGCAGGCAATGCTACGCTTCTGTATTATCTAAGTGATGAAGCGAAGGAAGGCAAGAATGCGTTTCTCGAAAAGCGTGAACCGGATTTTTCGAAGTTCCCGAAGTTTCCATAGGCTAATTCGGTGATTCGTTAATTCGATGATTCGGCAATTCGTTAATTTGATGATTTGAAAATGTAATGATGCTGAAAAGTATTTCGATCGCCTTAGTACTTGTTTTAACTGTTGTAACATTTGGTATGGCGCAGGAAGTAAGCAGTAAGGCTACGTTTATTACGATCCGGTTGAAGCCGCATCAGGACTTGAAAAAGGAGTTGATGGCGTTGGCGGTGAAAGAGAAAATCAAAGCCGGATTTATTGCCACCTGCGTGGGTAGTCTAGAGCAGGTGAATTTGCGATATGCGAATCAATCTTCCGGTTCTTTACGACAAGGTCATTTTGAAATTGTGTCGCTGGTGGGCACGTTTAATGAAACTGCGGCT
>PJQF01000276.1_pt1 | contig 19480 bp, 5 predicted proteins | sample 1503741 | NCBI WGS metagenome assembly PJQF01 (sample SAMN07775949, study PRJNA414020) | Biofilm metagenome, whole genome shotgun sequencing project. | isolation source: biomolecule (vanillin) treated reverse osmosis membrane biofilm | place: India: Nagpur | collected 2017-03-21 | reverse complement strand
CATCCGATCCCATTGGTATTTGAAGAGCTTGTTGCCGTTGGCATAGTCCATCAAATTGTCGGTGCCCTTTTCGGGTAATGTGTTCTTCTCTTCGGTGAATGTGTGTCGCAAGCTAAACGCCCCGTGGCCCAACTCGTGTGCCATGGTATGAATGATGGACTCCTCGCTGCCATTCTTATCAACGAAAATAAATCCACACTCTTTGCTGCGTGGCATGAAGCCCGCCAGCGTGCTGCTCTTCGGGTTCTTCACTAAAAACAAATAGTAGGTGTTGGGTTGTAGGTTCGCCTTATAGGCGTTCACTACCTTGCGCATGTCGGGGCTGTAGTTACTCAGCAGTCCGCTGCCGCCATCGTCAAACGGATCGATACCCGGCACATCAAAATTGGAAGCAAAGGTGATGTTCCACTTCACTACGGCTTGTCCATAAATTTTATTGAGTTGTGTGCGTAGTGCATCTTCGCTGTAAGGATACTTGTTTCCATTTACCGGAACGATCACCAGGTCTTTAACAATTTGATCGTAGGTAATCACACTCAGCTTTCCTAAAACCTGATCCTTATCACCCGGATAAAGAGCGATCAACTCACTTTCCACACCATCTCCGGAACCTAACAGGTCAATAGTTGACTGGTCATTGGTCACTGGTGAACTACCCGATGACCATTGACTATTGGCAACTGCTCCATTCAGTTCAAAACGGATTTTTGATTTGTCGATGCCGGTGCCTTCCAGTGTTGCGAGCACTTTATCCAGTTGGCCTGTGGCCACGGACTTCCACGAGAGGTATTGGTCTTCTACTTTTGTGTACGTAGACGCAATCGGATCATACCGTTTTGCATCAAAGCCAAACTTCTGATCTTGTGCTTCGGCAAACTTTAATTTCAGGTTGTACTCGCGCTTGGCAGCGGCTGTTGCAATAGCGGCTGTGGTGGTGTGTACTTTTCCTTTACTGTCGATGATGTATCCTTTGCCACTGCTATCTACTACCGAAGCAGTTGTACCCGCAGGTACTTCCGTGCGCTTGCCGCTTCCATCTACAATCACCACGCTACCATTACTGCCGGGTGTTACTGTGGCTGTTCCCGGCACGGTGATCAGTGTGCTGGTGACGGCTGCATTTTCATCAAACTGTTGCGGAAGATTGGCTTCGTATTCATCCAATGCTTTATCGGCTTGTGCGAGCGCTTCATCCAGGTTATCCATTAAATTCATCACGCCCGCAGGGATCACTTCTACTCCGGCTCCGGTCACATTCATGTAACCGTTCACCATCCGCATTTCATTATTGACGTTGATGTTGGTGAACTCGGCTTTTACTTTTGCCTGATTGAAATACGAAACTTCAATCACGCCCTCACCCGAGAAGGTGCCGTTGCTGCCGGACACTTTACTGAGCACCACATCAAAATCTCCGGCCTTAATGACATCGCCTACTTTCAAACTATTGATTAGCTGCGAGGGGTCCAGATTAAATGGCGTGAGTGGAACACCACATGAATACTGAATGCCCGGATTATCTTTGGTGGTTACACTGGTCACCGATGAATAGTCACTTGTGAAGGAACCACAGCCGGCATTGACTTGAAATTCGTAGCGTGTGTTTGGCTGAAGTGAGTTGACGGTTACATTTGGCGTAAGCGATTGGTTCGTGTACCAATTACCCGTATTTGCAAATCGGTACCTGAGCGCATACGTTGTTTGATTCGATGCTCCATCCCAACTCACATTAAAGCGCGTAGTGCCTACATCGCTAACCGAAATATTTTTTGGAGGTAAACACGCATCGCCATATACAAATGTGTAGACCTGACTGTAGCCATTGTTTTTGAAAAGACTTAGTTCGTCCGCACCCGCATACGCATGTGCGCGCAGCTGAAACGCATAGCGCCTGCCCGGCTCCAGCGGTGTTTCCGCAGGGCCATAGATGATTGTCGTTTCACTAGTCGTAGTTTGAAAAATAACCGGTGACGTTAATATCGCATCGTTGGGATTGCGTGTGGATGGCCAAACTTCCACTAACTTAAAATCATACTCTGCATTGAATGCGCTGTTGGGGGTGCCCCGATGGCGAGGTGTCCACTGGAAGATAACTTGTTGTGGATCTTGAATGCGAATCTTCTCGTTGTCGGCCGGAACGTTTACAATAGGTGGATCATTTAAAATCAACCATGCCACCGCGCATCCGGTATTCGAAATTTTAACACCGCGATTGTATTCGAGTACTTCGAAACAAAATTGGTAAAGGCCTTCCGGTAAAGCACCGCGCTGTTCAATCTCGCGTTGGGTGATGCCGGTGAAATTTAAATTGCGTGGATCGAAATAAGCCGCCAGATCCGAGCTGATCAATTGTAATGGAACACCTCCCAACAAAGTAACTGGTGGTGGCATGAACTCCGGCTTCGTTTCAATTTTTATTCCGTTGCCCTCAATGCGCAGTCGAAAGCGGACGTTCAATTCAGGGCGGGTAGCATCAATCAGGAAAGCCGTTACCCGTAATCGCTCCGAACCCGGTGCCGCATAATCCGACAGGTACAATGAATACGGAGGCGTCAACTGCACCGTAGACTGGACGGGGAAGACTTGGCCAACTGACTCGACTTGCGAAGCCAGTAATAGAATAAACAGTATCGTTTTAATACACCTCACTGAACTAATTGTTTGCGAACGGTATCCTTATCAAAGTAATTCCAATTGTAAACATTGCTATAAATCCTCTCAGCCGCCTCAATTGCTTTTTTAACATCTTAAATTCATCCAAACTTTGAATCATAACAATCTATCTTCTTTTTATATATTCAGCATAAAAAATTCTAACTCCTATACTGTAAGTCCCAATGCCTAAGTTCTCATCCCCAAGTCCCAAGTCCTAAAAAGAATACACATACCCAAGCGTGGCAGTAAATTCGGTGAAGGATTTTGCTGCGCCTTCTTGAACACTGTTTCGATTTACTACTACAGTGCTTAAGTTAATATTATGTTTCTTTTTAATTGACACGTTGCCGGATAATCGGCCATTTAAAATACTTCCGGTATGCAAACCATTGGCATACGACTCATTATGCGAGATCGAAGCCGTGGTTCGCAATTTCTTTTCAAAGAACTGCTTAGTCACCGCTACCGTTGGGCCAAAGGTGCGTGACTGCGATGCAACGCCATCGCTCATACTTAAATTGAATGAAGTTGAAAGCGTTAAGTTCTGTGGCGTCAGCGACAGGCTATAGGATGAATTGAAATTATAAAAACGCAATCCTGAATTTTGTTCTACTTGCCCCTGCTTATCAGAAGCATCTTGCGCGGTCAGGTTGAGGCTGATGGTTTGCCGTCTGTTTTTATTGTTACCCAATTGATACATGGAATTAATGTTGGCGTTCTGACTGATTTGTGTGAAGTTGAGTGTATCTAAAAAATCAAACTGTGTGAGTCGGTTGATGTTCACAAACTGCGAACGGACATTGGTGAACGATTGAAAGCTCGAATAGGAAACTGATAAGTTAAATTTCTCTGACGGTGCAAAGGCTACACTCAAAGCTGTCACCACCCGCCTCATGGTTGTGGCTTTGCTTTCATCGAGGTTATCGCGCTGCGTGCCTACGTTGGCCGACAAGTTTACTTTGCCCTGTAATACTGACGTGGCCGCGTTTACCGTAATGTTTTCTAAGTCGTTGTTGAAAAAATAGGAGCCTAATGTTCTGTATTGTGGATCGATACGCTCGTAACCCATCCCCACTGAATAACCGTTGCCCTGGTAGGTGACATTGGCCTTCATTGCATTGTAGTAAGAGGATGAAGTGCGCGGAGTGAAAAGTCCGCCCACATTACCTAACGGATTTTCAGTGGTGGTTTGACCTGCGCGCGTATCTCGGGTGATCGCGCTCGTAGCCCATTCAAATCTTAGTAATAATTTTTGGAACAATGATTTGCCTCCGGTAAATCCCAGAACTAAATTTTCCTGTGGCAAGATGCCTTGCGTCTCCGGCACGAAGCGGATTGATTGTTGTTCGTCTTGCGCTCGGAAAACAATCGCTTCCACAAAATCTTTTCCATCGCCATAGCCCACCTTCATACCATATCCATAACGATCATACGCAGCTTGCACTTTTGATCCGGCTGTTGTGTCGGGTTGAACCGCTTTTAAAAAGCGACCATAGAGCGCACTGATTCGTAATTTACTAGTAGGATTGGCATCTACTCCTACTCCACTGAACAAATGACCGCCAACAGTGTAAGGCGAAAAATTCATACTGGTAAATCCGGCATGAATTGTAATCCACTTGTAGGTGGGATGCATTGAAAATTGATTGAAGGGTTGCTGAAATGAAACTCCCTGATTGGAGTAACTAAAACTCAACGGAATACTCCAACCATACAAACTCACATTCAAATTTCCGGTCGCGTAGTATGAATAAGGATCACGTCTGCTACTGATACCGCTAGCGGCATAGCCAATCTGACTCAACGAAACACCGCCTGAGATTTTTATCGGGTTCTCTTTACCGATGGTCTCGAGGTTCTGGCTATAAACATCTGATCGAAAAAATGCCCCAATCACAAAGATGCAACAAGCTAGTCTTAGGCTTGTAGCATAACTATGATATGGTACTAATCTTTTCATTTCTTTTTATCTAATTCTCAAAAGTCATTAGTCAATGGTCATTGGTTATAGTTACAATATTGACTATTGACCAGTGACCAAGGACTGGTAATTATAAAATCACAATCCTCACCACTCGTTTTTGATCTTTTACATCTACTAATAAAAAATAAACACCCGGTGCTACACTTTGCAGAGTTATTTCAAAATCATACGCATCTTTGCCGCTATCACTAAAATCAGTGACGATTACGTTACCTTCTAAACTTACCAACCGCACGCGCACCGGAGCCACTTCATTTAATTCTAATTTTAAATTGATGAAGCCTTGTGCCGTTGGGTTTGGAAATGCTTGTAGCAATTTGATCAAGTCGGTGTTACCGCCTCCAGAGCCTCCACCCGCTTCTCCTGCTTTTAGGATTTCAATTGACGCGGTGTATTCACTCTGACACTCGGCTAATTTGGCCGTTAGCTTCACTGGATATATTCCTTCCTTCTTAAATAGAATAGAGGAATAATCCTGCGATTGCAAAATGACAGTCGCCTCGGTTGGAAATGACCAAGTAATTTGATCGGGCAGCGGCCAACTAATGTCGATCACTATAATGGTGTCATTCACATGCGCTTCAGGCGCCATCAAAAAGTCTGCTTTTAATAAATCATTGGAGGCGATGAGTTCGAATGAATCTTCGGCTACACAACCATTGTTGTTCGTAACCCGAAGTTTGTAGACACCCGGTTGTGTCAATGTAACTTGCTTACCTGTTTTGCTAAAACCGGCTAAGGAAGTCCACAAATAATCTGCAGCATCGATGGGTGATGTAATCGTTAATATACCTCCTGTACATATTTTTTTATCCGGACCTAAATCGATCGTAAACGGAGGAGGGTCAGTCATTGTAAACGATTTAGTAAAAGAACATCCGTTGGCATCTTTCACTTCCAACTGATAAGTTCCTGGTTTGATGTTTTGGATAAAAGAAGTTCCGGATTGACCGTTCCATAAGAATGAATACGGAGCTGTTCCTCCTGCGGCAGTAACTTGTATTGAGCCATTGCCTCCTGCGCAAACAGGCACAAAAATGGTTTCAGCGATTAATGAAATAGCCGAAGGAGCAGAGACAGAAAAAGTTTGCTGCAACGAACAGCCATCGGCATCTGTTACTTTTACTGTATTGGTGCCGGCCGTTAATTGCGCAGCGGCAACAGTTGTTTCTCCACTCGACCACAAATAAGTGTAAGGTGCTTTGCCCACTATATTAGAAACCTGAGCTGATCCATCGGAAGAGGTTGAACATTTTGTTGCTATCACATTAGCGATGGAGAAACTTACATTCGCAGACGGAGCAATGGTAATTATTTTTGCAAAGGCGCAGGAATTTGCATCAGTGGTTATTACTTCGTAGTTACCGGCACTTGCATTTTGTAATGTATTGGTAGAGGCGACTAATTGGTTGGCTGCGTTGAACCATTGATACGTATAAGGTGCAGTGCCGCCCAATCCGGAAGCAATAGCCGAACCATTTGCCAGTCCACATGTGGTATTGATAGTTGAACTGATCGTGCTCGATAAAACAGGCGGTTGGGTGATAGTTACACTGGTTGTGCTAATACAGCCATTGCTATCTCTGGTAGAAGCATTGAAGGTGTTTGCTGCCAAGCCGGTAAAAGAAGGAGATATTTGCCACGTGCTTCCACCATTGATGGAGAATTGATAGGTTCCTGTTCCACCCGAAGCAGAAAGAGAAACGCTTCCATTCGCTCCGGCAAAACAACTGACTTGTGTTGAATTAACAATAGATAAACTGAGTGGCGCAGGCGCAGTCAATGTGATGGATTTTACTTGCGTACAATTCTTAGCATCTTTTGCTGTAACGGTGTAGGTTCCACCCATCAGGCCATTGATCGATGCACCTGTGGCACCGGTATTCCAGGAATAAGTAAAACCACCATTTCCTCCGGAAGAAGAAACTTGGATGCTTCCATCTGCTGCTGAAGAGCAAGATGGGGGTATTTGATTGACGGTTGCTATGGTAATTGTCGTTGGATCATCGAGAGTAATATCTTGAGTCAACAAACAGTTTTTCGAATCTTTTACTTGCAAGGTGTAGGTGCCACTCGAAATTCCAGAAAGAATATTGGTTCCACTGGCACCATTCCATTGATACGAATAACCACTGTTTCCTCCTATTGCTGTCACTTGTATACTACCATTATTTCCTCCAACACAATCGGGAGATGTTTCAGTAATGGCACTCAATGATATGGCTGCAGGTGATGGAATCGTAAAAGTGGAAGATACCGAACAATTGCTTGCATCTTTTATGGTCACTGAATTACTACCCCCCGGCAATTGAATAGCTGAAGCGCCTGTTTCTCCGTTGCTCCAGGTGATTGTAAATGGACCTACTCCACTTGAAATATTTACTTGTGCTTTTCCATCGGTAGAATTAAAACACGAAGTACTTACGAGTGACCCCACCGTAAATACTGCACCGCCATTGGAACCCACAGATGTGGCCAACGTTTTCGAACATGATGATTGATCGGTAACCGTTACCGAATAATTTCCGCTAATGACATTCGATAAGGTGGAAGAATTACCCACGACATTATTTGCTTGATCACTCCACTGATAGGTTAACGCACCCGTTCCCCCTGATGCAATCGCTTGAACAGCTCCGTCTGCCGCACCGCAGTTTGCATTTTGAAATCCAGAAAAGGTGATTGTGATCGCTGCAGGTTGTGTAATGGTTACCGCTAATAGCGATGGACTACTGCAGTTATTCTGATCTCTCGCCAAGAATGTATATGATCCTTGCGGTAAAGCAGTAAATGTGTTGCTCGCTTGCCAAACGATTCCATCTTTTGAATAATTATAACTTCCTGCTCCTCCTGATGCGTTGAGCGTGACAGCGCCATCGGTTCCACCACTACAGGTCGAATTAGTTTTGCTTGCGAGCGAAACTGCAACCGTAGTGGGTGTGGTTAAATTAGCCGATGTTATAATTGTGCAGCCTTTCGAATCAGTCACAGTAACTGAATACGAGCCAGCCGTTAAACTTGAAATATCTTTGATGGTTGCACCATTCGACCACACGTAAGTATACGGTGAAGTACCGCCTGATACAGTCAAATTAATAAAACCGGTAGCGGCACCATTACAGGTCACTCCAAATCCATTGTAATTGGAAGTAGTGGTGGAGGCAGTTAACGCTACAGGTTGTGTCACTGAAAAACTAGCTAAGCCTGTGCAGCCTTTCGAGTCTGTCATGGTAACGGAATAATTACCAGCAGGCAGCGAACTAATATTCTGTGAGGTCGCGCCATTATTCCAAAGGAAAGTAAATGGTCCTGTTCCTCCGGATACAGAAAGATTAAGTGCGGCAGTACTTTGTCCGAAGCAATTGATGAATGCCGTTTGAGAAATAGAGCCGGCTATGGCAGTCACCGTAGTAATTGTTGCTGGACGAGTGATGGAACAATTGTTTGCATCCTTTATGGTGACGGTATAATTGTTAGCCAGCAATCCATTAAAAACAGAACTAGCTTGAAAATTTGTTCCATCAATGGAATACTGTAACGCTCCTGTTCCTCCGGATGCAGAAACAGTCAATCGTCCGTCTACGATGGCTGAACAACTTTGTGGTGAAGCATTAACCGTAGCCGTAAGTGCTGCAGGGTTGACTAATGATTGAGAAGCAGAAACGACTGTACAATTATTTGCGTCTTTTATAGTCACCACATAATTTCCAGCCATCAATCCGCTAATGGTATTAGACAAAACAAAGTTTGTTCCATCCAAGGAGTATTGATAGGGTGCAGTGCCGCCAGTAACTGACACCACCAAACTTCCATTGGCGTTGCCAGCACACAAGGGATTACTTTTTACTATTCCAGAAATTGCGAGAGCCGCTGCTGGTTGTGTGATGCTAATAGATGAAGTTACTTGCGTACAATTATTTGCATCTTTCGCGGTAATGGTGTAGTTGCCTGGCGCGAGACCCGTAAAGCTGGCGCTCGCTTGAAAATTGGTACCATCCTTACTGTAGGTAATGGTTCCGGTTCCTCCGGATGCAGTTACCAGAATACTGCCATTCGACAAACCAAAACAAGTGGCATTCGTTTTTGATTGGAGAGAAACCCCGACCGGTGCAACTGGTTCCGTTATAGTTACGCTAGTGGAATTGTTAACACAACCATTCGCATCAGTGACTGTGACAGAATAAGATCCCGGTGCAAGGCCTGAAATATTTTGAGAGGTGGCTCCAGTCGACCACAGAAAAGTTTTTACCCCCGTGCCACCGTTTACGACTAAGTTAATGCTTCCATTATTACCACCTTTGCAACTGATATTGGTTGTACTCGGTGTAACGGTTAATGCCGTTGGTTGACTGACAGAAATACTTGCTGTTCCCGTACATGTTTTACTGTCTGTAATGGTGACATTGTAACTTCCTGCGGGAATGTTTGGATTGTTTTGAGTGGTAACACTATTTGACCAAGCGTATGTATAAGGCGCGGTGCCTCCAGAAGGTGTCACAGAAATGGAAGCGGTTGACTGGCCAAAACAATTAATAAATGAAGTTTGCGAAATGGTTCCCGTGATTGCCGGCTTTAATGCGACCGCAGCATTGGTGATGGTAAACACACAACCATTCCCATCTTTTACTTTTAATACATACGTAGCGCCAGTCGCTAATGAAGGGAAAGTAGGGCTTGCGCCAAAGGGTCCATTATTAATGGAGTACGTAAAGGATTCAGTGCCACCCATCATACCTGTTATCGATAATGATCCATCACTAACAGATGAACAACTGGCGGGATCAGTAGTATAGCTTGCGGTAATCGGAGCGTTCACTACAAAATTAGCCGTGTTAACTGAACATCCATTGGCATCTGTCACTTTTGCGTAATAGGTTCCAGAGGCTATATGGATAGTATCTGTAACTGCTTTTGATGTTGATACAGCCAAATTCGAAAGGTTATAAATCTGCCACGTGTGGGCAGGAGTGCCGCCTGATACTCCGGTGATGGAGATGGTGCCATATATAGTGCCCGAACATGTGGGCTGGTTGATGGAGATTGATCCGGCATTTAAGGGGTTTGGAACAGTAACGGAGCCATAGTTTACAATACATTCATTCAAATCCTTCACTTTGACCAAATAATCTCCAGAGGCCAGACCTGTAAATACGTTATTATTTGGAAAATATGTTAAGCCATTGTTTATACTATAGAAAAGGGTACCTGTGCCACCTGAAGCAGTAATTGAGATTTGGCCATTACTTCCATTATTGCAAAAAGTGGGGAGGGCTAACGGAACCGTTAATGTTGGTGGCGAAATAATACTAACTGTGGTAGATGCTGTTGCAGGCGTAGGACATGAATCTTTCACATTTACTGTATGAGAACCGGCCCCCAGATTATTATTGAATACGTTGGTAGAAACAAATGCCGAACCATCAACGCTGTAACTGTATGGCGGGCTTCCCCCACTTGCGTTAATAGTTATCTGTCCGTCAGTTGATGCCGGGCACCTTATCTGGGCACCGTTATAGTTAGATGTAACATTCGCACTAACTATAGACAATACACTCTGTGGCCCTGGCGGAACTATGACTTGTACAAAAACAGGGGTTCCACAATTACCGTAATTACTTTCAATTAATGCATAATAGGTTCCGGCTTGCAAGTTAGTAACAGTGATACCATTAGCTTGTCCTTTAAGAGGTGTATTGGGTAAGTTACTTCCATCTAAAGTATTACCGGCATATAAGCTGGTTACTAAGTTCTCACTCGGGAGTAATACTCGGTTTAAATTAGTTATGGTAACTGTAGCATCAGATCCTCCAGCACATGTTGGTTTAGTTGCGGAAGCGGCTGTAGCAAAAATTTGATCAGCGGAAAAAGAATAGCCTGTCAAAACATTGCTATATGGTGTACATGAGCTGACTGAATATCTAAACTGTATATTCTTGCTTGCCGCGGTCATATAGCTATTAAGATTTGTACCGAAAATTTCCTGTGCATTAACTGTAACTGTAGGTGCCGTAGTACTCTTAAACTGAGTCCAACCAATATTTTGCGTTCTATACTCCCAATTGTAGCTACTATAATAGTTTGGTGCCACTAGTGTAATGGTTTCAGTCGCACAATAGTTTTTAGGTGTAGATGAAGGTAAAAAAATAGGAACAGGTTGCCATGAAATAATAAGATCTGTTCTAGTGCAACCACCAATTGTATAAACGGTTGGGTCTAAACAGTCAACATTTGGCAACCCAAAACTATATGAGCTTATGCATGTAGTATTTGGACACAAAGGAGGTATTAGATCATCAAAAATTATACAACTATAGTTAACATTAACACCCGTTGGGCGACCTGCTGAATTGTAATTTAAGGTATATGTTACATCATAGGTATGCACAGGTGCCCAAGCACAGTCGCAACCTTGAATTACTCCTGAAGTGGCATCCGTGACGACAAAACCTTGTCCAACAGCTTTAAGGCAAGCCAATCCAAGAACTAGTGTAAAGCAAAAAAATACGGACCTAGTTATCTTCATGCGCTAAAATTTAATAGCAATTTCTTCCGAAAGGGCAGATTCTGCTCCTCCTTTAGCAATTGCTTTTATTCTAAATTTAAAGTCTGCCCCAATCTTTAAGTTCATGTCCTTCATTTTGTCATTATCTCCGGATAATGTCTTGTAAAGTGTAAGCGGTTCATTATCTACGGCACGGTAAATCAGAAATTTGGAGATGTCTCTCTCTGGATACCTCCACACTAGGGTAATACTTTTCTCGACACGATCAACTTGCACTTTAATATCGGTAATAGGTGGCTTAGGAAGGTTATTTATCATTCTGCCAGATACAAAGGATGATAGCTGCGATTTTAGTTTAGATTTGTCAATGGCTATTATCACGTAAAGGTATTCTCGCCCAGCCTCCAAGTTCCTATCCGTAAACTGAAGAGAATCACTTTGATTAATCGTATAGATAGTATCCCATTTAGTCACATTCTGCTGCCTTCGCAACAATTTATAATACAGCACATCATCACTTGCACTCGGTCCCCAAGTAATTTTTACGCCATGCGAAGTTGATAGGACCGATTCAATAACTGGCGGAAGTGGAGGGATAATATCAGGTAATTCAACTGCTACCGGCTCAGAAAAATCTGAGGGATTAAATCTGCGATCGATAGCCACCAACTTGTAATAAATTTTAGAGTCAAGTCGGTTAATGTTAACTGAATCGAGGAAAGAAGCTTGCAGGAAAGGATCCCTGTTTATTTGTGAATATTCAGATTTAGCAAAATTTGACCGATAAACGCGATACCCCAATAAGTCATTCTCCTGATTGGGAGTCCAAGTAAGTTTCGCAACCCCTAAAGTATCGATCACGATTCTCAAACCTTTTGGCGGGGCAGGTGGGACGCTGTCTGCAAGTTGCGCTAAATATGGAAAAGAAAAATTCTCTTGTCCGTTTTCTCCCAATACCTTGATTCTGTAATAACTAGTACTTATTGGCTTGTCATCTTCATAAGTAAATGTGGTCGGGCTCAAATTACTTTTATTTACCGCCTCAAATGTGCCATTGACGGTTCTCGATCTTTCAACACTAAATCCTGTAATGCTATTTCGATCACCTGATAATTCCCAGTTAATCACCATCGCCTCCTTCTTTTCTCTGGCACTTTTAATGGCTGCTGTTGCATTCAGTAACTTGAAGCCTTTCCCTGCTACACGTTCTGATTCCGGACCGATATCACCAAATGCATCCATCCCCCTAATGCGATAAGAATACTCTATGCCATTTTTCGGAAGCGAGTCCATTGCTTGGAAATGAGTTTCTTCCGTAGCAAGGGTGTTAATCAAAGGGAGTGTATTAACACGCTTGAACTCGCCTTTCCCTTCTGCTCTTTCTATAACGAAGCTGGTATATTCTCTTTCCACTGCAAATCGTGGCCATCTCAATTGAACCAATCTATCAGCAAATTTTGCTTGAAGGTTGATCGGTGCTGTTTGTCTTACGCTATCCTTCAAGCCGATGTAAAATAGTGCTGTATCTGATTTCAAATTCTCATCGCCCGTTATTAAGCTTACACGATAGAGATAACGTTCATTTGTTTTTATAGAATTATCTAGAAAACCAAGAGCTGAAAGCCTGGCCGTAGCAAATGATTGATCAGCCGCAAACAAAGCAAATGAAAAACGCTGCTCTTGCTCGCGGGATTGATTAATAATTTGTGCCAGATCGTTTGTATTTGAAACCTTCACTTGAAACGACTTCCCGTAGATCGCCTGAGCTGCAATCGCTGAATACTTATTTGTTGACGCACCCTCTCGCCATTGTTCCAGGGGTTTTGGTTTAATCGCTTCGTTAGTTAAGATAACTTTCTCTGGTTTTTTGAGAAGTGTTGTGCCTCTTGCAATCGTATATCGTTCCACATAATATCCGTTGGTGTTACCAATCATCCATGCTGAAGGGTCGGTTGGTGCCCAGCGCAATAAAATAGCGTTGGACTTTACTTTAGCCAGTAATTTAATCGAGCGCGGTTGTTGCTGCGAGTAACTTGGTATTACAACCAAGTAGATAAATGATATTGCAACTACAATCTTTCCCATTTCAGTCTCCAATTGGATTATCTAAAATTATCTGCTTAGTCGAATTAATGTTTGATCTGGAAGGCAATGTATACTGAATATTGACCTTATAAACTCCCTTTAGCATAATAGGGAACTGACCCCAGAGTATTTTTTCAATTCTTGAATCTACTTCTGTATTTGTCAGATAGTGATTTGCCACTTTATTCTGAATTTCTAAAAAATCGTAATACATGTAATAGGGCAAATCATACCAGTAGTATTGCTCAGTCGGAGCAAAAGAGTTTCCAGGGTCAGCTACGTTCATCTCAAGGTTATCTGGACTTTGCACTATTCGCAAAGCTCGTGTTGGTGGTAATCCTAATTCATTTGGTATTCGATTCGTAATTGTTATAAAATCACCCAGCGGATAACCTTCGTATATCAATGGATACAATTCCTGATTATAGTACCTGTTCTCAGCAAGATCGGCTTGAAAAGTAATAAGCGGTTTATTTTGCGTAAATGAATTGCCGTACAACTCAATCTTATCAAAGGGTTCGTCAGATACGATGGAGGTTTTGAGGTTATGAACTCTCCAAAGTAATCGCAACTCCCTAAATGTTGTTGCCAACTTATGCGCTGAAATTTTCTGAGCAAGGGTAGAGTATTTACTGGATCGAATGGTAGCCGTAAAAATTGCCTTCTCTTCTAATTCAGTTAAGTTGCTTTCTGCCTTCTTCGTTTTGATCTCCGTATTGGTATTTTGACCGGCTACCGTCAGATTTGTTTTTTGGGATGTTACATTTCGATCGATGGTACCGGATGCTTGCTTAGGCACATTCAATAATTCAAATGCATATATTTGATTGGTTTGTAAATCAGAGGGTGTTGAAAATGTTATCATTCCTGCATTGTAGGCAAATCCGAAGTCAGACTTTTTGCCCGAAGTTGATGTAAATCTGCCCACTTGATTCCACTCTGCGCCAGGTTCAAATAAATAAGGTTGTCCCTGCTTTAATTTGATATATCCTTCGCGCGTTTCGTCTTTGTAATAATTCAATTGCCCGATGACAGGATACGTATACTCAATATTCGAATGAGGAATATAATCGGGGGCTGCACCTGTAGAGAATGTGGTCTCCAATTTTTCGGTTACACGTTTCCCCTCAAACAAAACTTGTGTCCAAACTCCATTTTTGTTTTCCTCAAAACTTACTTCAACAATTGCCTTAATTTCTTTTTTAGGAGGAAGGACATCAACCGAATTAAAAGCTACTACATCCTTTGCTTCATTCCATTGCATGGCTCCGACAATATCTTTTCCTTCGCTCGTAAATTTGAACTGCTCTAGCTTGATCCGGAAGGTGCGCTGAACTGTTTTTCCTATTTGTTTATCGCTGACATTAAATTCTTTGTTTATCGCCATGTTAAATACCGCTTGGGGAGCATTGAATACATTTACTTCTTTTTCACCTTGCGAAGGCGTTACTTGAGATATAATTCGAATGCCGCTCAACACATTTTGCTGCTTCTGCACAAGTTTACATTTGTCGCCAAGTGTTACTTGGAAACTGCAACTGCCGGAAACAAGTCCTCCTAAAATACTGAACCTTCCTCCAACCGTGCCTTGCATCCAAAATGGATTCGGAAATTGTGCTTGTAAGATTGCGGCTGCGCCAATACTTAAAATCTCAAAATCACCGCTCACTAAAAACAAGTCTACATGAATTCCAACGGAGCCTTCGAAGTATGCATACACTTGTCCATTCGCATACCAGCCATTTACACCAATTCGATCACTGCTGCCTTCGCATCGCACATCGCCATAATTCTTTAGCATGATATCGAAGCCCATCCCTGCTTCAAAGCGCGCGTAGAAAATCAAAAAGCTAAGTTTACCAGTGTTGAAACTAAATGACGAACCAAATGCAAAGCCACCACCGGTGCCAATTTCATTCAAGTCTTTCATGTAGTTGAAATCGCGGCCGCCCAATATCCGTGACACCGCTTCTGGAGGTGGTGGACTACCGAGTATTTTTGTGCCTACCATAAAATAGGCATCGGCTTGTGCACGAATCGATCCGATACCAAAGCCCAAGTTGAATCGATTATCTGGTGTGCCTATATAAACATACCATTCGCTTGGCGCGAAATGAAGCACAGTCTCACCACCGCCTTTAATGATACCTGATGCCACATCAATACCTACATTGAAGTTTGCATGCAACACACTATTCTCAAAATCATAACTAATGAATACTCTAGCCGATATTGCTCCGCGCTTTCCGGCAGACGATCCGATAGGGCCATGTATTTTTTCAATTGTAGCATTATCTGCTTGACCTGAGCCTAATAATCCTTTAGTGGCTGAGGCGGCCAGTGCTTCTTGCTTCTTCACTGCATCCAACATTTTAGTAGTTGATGCCTGAATCTTTCCCAACACATTATCCATGGCTGATGTAGCAATGAACGCATTTCCCATAAAGGCCATATATCGGACGCCCCCACCTTTGAAAAATGAAATTTCAAAAGTAGCATCTGCATTAAATGCTTCAGCCGTTGGCGATGAACTGATCGCAACTGAAGCTTTCAATCCCAAGCCAGCGTTTTCGGACGGAACATAAACAATTCCAGAAGCTGTCTTCCCCAATTCGCTGCCTCCTGAATTATCCATCTTCATAGCGAAGTAGGCGCCTCCTCCAAAACCACTGATGGCCACACCCGGAAAAATAGGAAGACCTGGTTTAAAATCTGCCATCGCATCCGCATACCAATAACGCATGCCATTTACATTTCCGAAGATGGCGGACGCTTTCACTCTCACCATCGAAGCAAAGTCAGCATCTACTATACCATTAAAGCCATCGCCATACGCCTTATCATTGCGATAGAATACTAAACGACCTTTAAACTTAAATGCTCCACCGTTTATATCAACAGCAATATCTCTAACATCGATACTTTTAAATCTCCAATTTTGGATTCCTGATTCGGCACCCATGTTGCCTACAATTGTCAATCCTGCATCAGCTGCAAAGGCACCATTACTTTCACCAACAAGGTTTAATTTTAAATTAAAATCAAGGCCAAGTTCTTTGTCTGTAATGTTGCGCAGCCCAATCTTGTGAATGCTGACCGGGAAGCCTGCCATTTTTTGTTGGAGGGCTTCTGATCCAAAAGAGAAAGTACCAACCTGTATATATGGCTTTACCGATTGAATACGTAAATTTTCAAATCGAATATCAGCTAGTTCCAACCCTTGTCCCCCATCGCTCAGTTTTGCTTTCACATTCATGCGTCCGTGCAAATTCGCCTTTGGCAAAAAGGCTCCGTTTAGCACGCGAACTTCCAGTGATGATCCTCGATAGATATCCACTTTGGCTGCTTGAAACATTGGGAAACTCATGTCACTCTTTGCCACTACGTTGAATAGGTAATTATCATCACCATTGATGATTGCCTTGTAGTCGAATGATTTTTGCTCTCCTGAAATTGGAATAACAATTCCACCGCTAAATGCAGCTTGGACCAGTTGATTGGCTTGTAATTCTATTCCCAATGAGTCGAGTGAAAACGCCCAGCCACTCATGTCACCTTTATCAAGTGCTATCAATTTTTTTCCTTCAAACAAGCCCGATACACCTTGTTGATCGATGATCATATCGTAAGCTGAAAGCGAAGTACGATTGTTGTCTTTAGTTTTAAATTGCTGCGGCAATCTCACGGAAAGTTGTCGCACATAAAATCCCCGCCATAAGTTTTGATTATCTGGCAACATTTGAGTGGTCGTGTATCCCTTTGGGAAAACGACTGCAGGTGAATTGCGCAAATCGCTAAAGTCAAAAACTGCCTGCTCTACTGTAAATCCAAAACCCGTAAGCCCCTTCACCTGAAAATTAGGCAAGCTTACCTGCACTAATAAATCATTCCAATTGCTGATGATTGATTGAAAGGAAGTTGTTACGCGTCCTTCTGGTTGCACCGTGCCATTTAAATTTTCCGGAAGCAACAGATCACGCGAAAAAACGATATTGGCATCTAAACCTATCTCCTTGAATCCATCGCAATCTATTTTCGCATAAGTACCACCCAGTTGCTCCTTCGATCCTCCTTTAATAATTAACTGAATTTTGTCTCCACTAAAATTGATTCCATAGTCTCCTACTAGTTGTAGTGTAGCATCCCCCACTATACCACCTTTGTTAGATAACTTGATTCCTCTCGCCATGAAAGTAAGTTCTTTTCCGTTTTGAGGAATTTGTATTTGCATCACTACGTCTAACTCAGCATAAAGTGGTTTTAGTCTGACAGCATATATGGCGAGATCATAATTGATACCTGCAATAGTTTTACTGATTCCTACCGGAAGGCTAAATTTAGAATTGGCATCAATGGTCTTAATGAAATTTTGGGCTTTCCTAACTTGCTCGAGAATAGATCTTGCAAATTCTATTTTCTGAATTATAGAATCGTTCTGGTCGATTTCCGTTAAAAGTCCTTCCTCCAAAAAATCAGGAATAGCATTTAAAGAAGTAGTTCCCGAAGATAATACGGAGTCTAGGCGGGCTTTTACATTTAAACTATCGCGCAAGTCAAGACCTAATGCTGAAGCATTGACTAAAAAAATCCCGATAAGGATATAGAGCCATTTCATATTACTCGTATTCCGAATGAAAGACGATTTATTTATTAATATTAATAAGCGTCTCTCAAAATTTTGTAGTTCTTATTATTCTTAAACCAAATTCTCACTTGCTGTAGTGCTCCTGTGTAATCAGAGGTCTCAATATCCCCGCTTACATTTTGCTTTAAAGGATAATTCTCAATAACCGGAGCAAGCATCTCCATGATGCGATAGGCGCAGGGGATACGCTCTTCGCTATCGGAATTGGGGGATTCACAATTTTTGGAATCATTATAGATGGCTTCTACCAATAATGCGATAGCCTCAGATCTACGGGTAAAAATCAAATCAGGAAAAATCTCATACACCACTGCATCTGTTAATGGCATGCGTTTCACTCGATTGAGCACATCATTGGCAGCCTGCTCGTCATTCATCCGCGCCAGCGACAGCATAGCTGCCCAACGATCTTTCCGTCCCAAACTTTGATCTTGCGACAGATTATATAGATCGCTTTTGGAAGTTTGAATTTCCAAATAGCCCATCAGTTTAATAAGCGTATTGAGGTGAGCGCTCTTCCGTTTAAATATTGCGTAAAGCGTATCCAGATTAGCCTTAGTAAAATCATTTCTCTTAAATTCAGTAAGGTACAAAAGTGCAGCACCTACGTTGCCGTTGTCTTTATCTTTAACGGCTAGTACTAACTGGTCCACTGCTTTGATTCGAATTGAACTCGACTTCGATTGTGAACCAACATATCTGGTTAATGATGCCGCACGCTGTCTGACCACCGTAATAGAGTCTTTAAGATAATTGTTTAACTCTCTTAATGCATTAGACTCGTTTTCTGTTTTGGAAATATCGGTAGGTATAGAAGGATACTTTCCGGCACGAACTTGATTGAAGTAGTTATCTAATTTCGATTGCTGAGCAAAACCATTTAAACCGTAAACCAAAAAAGAGGTAATTGTTAAAAATCTGAACATAAAAAATACCTATGCTCATCAAATATAACGAAAAATTAAATAAGATTTATACCAGCGGAAAATAAGTCTTTAATGACTTGATGAAACATCACGGTAATGTTAATGGTTTGAAAAATTGAGGCGTAAAAAAAAGAGGCACCATTTAGATGCCTCTTAAAATCAAATCAAGAAATGAAAGTTAGCTAGCCGGATCAGCCGGAGTATTGGGGTTGTTATCTCTTTCTGAAAAAGGATAAGGAAGAAAATCACGGCCCAGTAGGATTAATGAAGAAAGCTATGCGCCCATCGCTGGTAGGTTAAATGATGTACAATTGTCACTTGTTTACCTCTTAATCTTACTTTCGGGTTTATCTCTTTAACTCTAAAGGTTTGTCCACCGATCGGTAGATTCTTTGGGTCGAATGAAAGTCCGGCTGTGTTGCTTACTCTTACTTCTTGTGGGAAAAAGTAAATTTGATTTCCCACTTGAATGTTACCTATTAGATGGTACGTCCTGAGTTGATAACGAAGGACAGGAATTTAGAATAATACAAACTACGAATAGCTTGGGGGACTCTAACTTCCACGCTAGTGGTGAGTTAATTTTTAGAGAGCACGGATGACCCAACACACATTCCATCTCACAACAGTCAAGTAGGCAAGGGCATTTCAGCCCAAGCCTCTCACAGAACCGTACGTGAAGT
>PJQF01000271.1_pt1 | contig 19871 bp, 17 predicted proteins | sample 1503741 | NCBI WGS metagenome assembly PJQF01 (sample SAMN07775949, study PRJNA414020) | Biofilm metagenome, whole genome shotgun sequencing project. | isolation source: biomolecule (vanillin) treated reverse osmosis membrane biofilm | place: India: Nagpur | collected 2017-03-21 | reverse complement strand
AGGTGTTTAAAAATAACTCACTAGAGGTAACTGGTAATTATACCAACGTAGCTCCATTTTACGCTTTCGCGAAAACCAATTTTGATTTTTACAAAGCACCCGAAGGTGGCTCCGGCTCGGTGCGTTGGGTAGCTCAAAATGGCGACAAACGAATTTTTAAAATGTTGGTGAGTGGTGGTGCATATACCAGTGGTACGGAAATACCGGACATGGCAAATGCAGGTGCGCGCTATCGGTTTGGGCTACAAAACAAAAATGTATATATGAACAGTTCGTATAGCCTAAAGATTCATTCGCGCTTGCGTTCATACACGGCCGCTTCGTTTAGTCAAAATGAAGATCGAAATAATTTAGGGGCATCACAATCCACTACAGAGGAATGGCGCTTGCAAGCTCGCAGCGAATTGGATTTTGATTTGTCAGAACAAATCCAAGTAGTAGTAGGTACGGAGTGGCAACGATTTAAACTACAACGTTCATTTGATTCATTCCGCTCTGATTTTTACGAAACACAAGGCGCATTCTACGCAGAAATGGAATGGAAACCCTTTCCAAAATTCGGAATGAAAACGGGTGTGCGTGCAGAAAATAGTTTTTTGCTAGATCGCAAAAGTGTGAGTCCACGCTTATCGGCAGCGCTTAAAACCGGAAAGCACAGCCAGGTTTCATTAGCAAGCGGCATTTTTTACCAGAATCCCAACAATCGCTATTTGGTCGCTGCCAAAGTGCCCGACCAACAACAATCGGTTCATTACATTGCCAACTATCAATGGATTACCGATCAACAAACTTTTCGGATAGAAGGATATTACAAAAGCTACAATCAATTGGTACGTGAACTTGGTGTGCCCTATAATCCCAATGCGTATCGATTTGTGAATACTCCCATCGACAACTCCGGTAATGGATATGCGCAAGGTGTTGATATATTCTGGCGGGACCGCGCATTGATCAAAAATCTGGACTATTGGATTTCGTACAGCTGGGTAGATACGCAACGGTTGTTCGAAAACTTCCCATCGAAAGCAACGCCTTCATTTATTTCCAATCACAACATCAACGTGATCGCCAAGTACTTTATCGAATCACTGAAACTGAATATATCAGCTACCTACTCGTATGCCACCGGACGACCGTATTACAATCCAAACAATCCTCAATTCCTTCAAGACCGCGCGCTTGATTATGAAAACGTTTCGATGAACATCAGTTATGTCACTAGCATCAAAAAAGTATTTGCCGTATTCTATGTAGGTGCCGATAATTTGCTCGACCGGCATAATGTATTTGGCTATCGCTATTCCTCCGATGGTTCGGCCCGCTATCCGATCGAACCACCGATCTATCGCTCCTTTTTTGTGGGAATGAATTTTTCGTTATCCGCATTTAGTCGAGAAGAGCTTTAATATTCAGGGAAAACTAAAATCATATCACAATTATTTACAACCAAAAAAAAACAACACATGAAAACAAGAATGCTCCTACTCTTGCTGGTATGCACCACTTTCGTACACGCTCAAACCGTAGACGAAGCACTTCAAACTACTATGCGTCAATTTTATGCTGCATCCACTCAGGAAGAAAGATTAGTCAGAAGCAATCGATTGTCGTTGATTGCCAATAAATGGAACACAGAATGGTTTACACATTACTATTCGGCTTACGCTAAAACATTGTTAGGCGTATATGAACAAGATCAAACGAAGAAGATCAGCTATTTTGAAGAAGCTGAAAAGAATCTTGAAACTGCAAAGGCTTCAGCCAAGGGCGAGAATGACGAAGTGTTCGCACTTGCTGCCATGATTGCCAGCATGAAAATTGGAATCTATCCCGATCAATGGCAAAAGTATGGTGATCAATTTGCTACCAATATCAAAAAGGCTAAAGATTTAAGAAAAGAAAACCCTCGCATCTACTACCTTGAAGGGATGAGTAAATTTTATACACCCGAGGCATATGGCGGTGGTAAGAAAAGCGCACTCCCCTATTTTCAAAAAGCAGCCGAATACTTTGCCTTAGAATCAGATGCCGATATTCACAAGCCCAGCTGGGGCAAAAAACAAAATGAGGAGATGGTGAAGAAGTGCGAAGAGTAAAAACCAAGCCTGCGGATTACTAATTAGATTCGCAGGCTTGATTATAAAAATTCCCGATCGCTAATTTTGCTTTACAAACTTCAAATTCGTGACGCCCCAATTCGAAATTTCAAAACCGCTGACGTTGCCAGATGTGTTTCTTGTAAAGTTAATTTCGAAAAAGAAAGTATTCGGGCCACTTCCGGTAAAGCTATTTTCACCCTTGCGTTGTAAAGCAATATCGTCTAACCGGATATGCTTCATCACAAGTTGATTGTTGATCACTTCAAAGTAGTACCGGGTGTCGAGTTCATCGCTGAAATAAGTTCCTGCATATTCAGTCAATTGAATAGAGAAATTTGAAGCCGCCTTGGTGGTCGTGTTGCGAGTAGTTGTTGGAACAGTAGAAGCCATCGTCTTTTTTTGTAAGAAAGACTCTTTGATATAATAATCGGCAATATCATATCTACCACCCAGATCTTCATTATGTTCATCGTTGCTCAGGTGAATAATCGATAGTCGCTGATCGGGAAAGCGACCTAAAAAAGTTCGGAAGCCTGCGGTATGTCCACCATGCCCTATTCGTTTCACACCCCGATAATTGGTGACGAATTGTCCTTTCGCATAAAAGATCGAATCGCCTTCGTCCATTCGCACAAATACTTTGCGGCCGTTATCCAAATAGGAAACTTCATTGAAGCGATCGATCAATTTTTTATTTCCTACCACGAGCTTTTCAAAATTTAATGCCCACTTCGCGAGATCTTCAACGGTGGTTAATAAACCTGAAGGCCCCGGAGTGGTACTAAGCGAGGGCCGATGATAATACTTATCCTTGATCTTTTCATACGATTCTGCTTTGTTCTTAATCACCAGTTGATAATCATCGCAAAACAACGTATTGGTCATTCCAAGAGGAGTAAACATTTTTTCGTTTGTGTACGCAGCAAATGTTTTACCGGTAGTCCGTTGTACTATTTCAGCTAATAAAACATATCCTGCATTACAATATTTATAAGTGGTGCCGGGGGTAAAAACCAAACCGCGTTGCTTGTTCATCATCTTTAAAAGCTGTGCGGTAGTGGTAATATCAGTGATATAATAGCCCGCTATAGAAGTCAGTGCCCCATAGTCTCGTAAGCCACTGGTGTGTGCCAACAAATGTTTGATTTTAATAGTACTTGCATACGCGGGCAGTTCGGGTATGTATTTTTTTACTTCATCTTCTAAAGAGATTTTGCCTTCATTCTCCAACAGATAAATCGCAAACGCAGTGAATTGCTTTGATACGGAGGCGATATCAAATACTGTTTGAGTCGTGATCGGTACGTTGTCATTTAAGTTTGCCATACCATATCCTTTTTTGTATATCAATTTGCCATCTTTTACAATAGCAACGGCCACTCCGGGAGTGAACGAATTGTAGGAGGCGAATAGGGAATCGATTTTCATTTCTGCGGCTTTATTGATTTGAGCCTTCGTGAGCCCTGTGATATTCGTTTCTTTAATTGGCTCTGAAAGATCAGGCACAGTGAGGTGTGGAATCCGTGTCGCAATTTTATCAACGATAAACCACTGCTGGTCTATTTTCATCAGATTGAAATAGTCCGTGAAAGTATCCCGTTCGGTTACAATCTCTGTCTTGGCTGCACCAATTCCGGCTGTGATATCCATGGAAACGATCCGTGTGATGAGGCCAGCCGGTCGTTGCCTGAGTCTGAAGCCGCTTAAATATTGCGTCCGATTCAGGTCAATGAATTTCCCATCTCTGAAATTTTTGAGGTGACAAGTTCGGTGCATGGCTCGCCCTACTTTAGTGGAATCGCCCGTAGCCCAACCGTCAAAATAGGTTTGGATGACTTCCTCCGCCTGCTGGCGATCGGATAAAGTTTGAGATAACAATGAGTTTGAAAACCCAAATAGGGTTAGAATTAAAACAAGTAGTTTTTGCATGTGTTGCGATTTTGAGATAGCACACGAAGACCGAGCCGAAAGGTTTGAGGCAATCGTTATCCAATATCAGTATTCCAGTCCAGATTTATAAATCCGTACCAGAAACAAGGTAAATCAGGTCAGAATATTCTGAGCAATAGAATTGGCACCGTGCTGTTGTTGGAATAAAGTAGGTGTTGTACCTTTTAATTTCTTAAACGTTGAGAAGAAAGTAGACCGTGAATTAAAGCCCACTTCAAGGCCAATGGCTTCAATTTTCAGATTATTACCGGCTAATAGCAACTTGCAAGCCTCATCAATGCGATATTCATTAATAAACAGTGTAAAATTTCTTTCGACCTTATCATTTAAAATCTGAGAAAGTTGGTGCCCTGAAATTTTCACTTCATTGGCAAGGTCATTTAATTTCAGGTTGGGATTTTTGAAGAGTTTCTTCTCTTTCATTGCGCTATTCAGTTTAGCCATAACTAACAAGGTTTCATCCTCGTTCAGCTGTTTATCTCCATACTTTTGAACTGAAAAAGAAGACAAGTCGTTTGCTTTTCTTCGAAACAGCAATACAAACACAACCAAGTAAATAATTAGTGAAAAAAAGACAGCCGCATTAATATAACTGCCTTTGGTAATATTCAAAATAGACCACACGTACGAAACAAAAAGAATCAAGACAGTTGCGCAAATTGTTAGCACCCAAAATTCGAAAGGCTTTAATTTTTCCTTACGCCCCCATTTTTTTAACAGGGGCATCAAGTGTGAAATTGAAATAGTGATGTAGAGACCCCATTGTAAATAAATAAGCGGTATAAAAAGAGTTCTCCACAAAGATGGAAATTCATGATACGGGTACATGATTCCCACTGTCAAAATAATCAGTAGCCAACTTATTGTTTGCCCTATCCATGACTTGGGTATTATCCGCACCTGAGAGATTTCGGATTTTATGAAGAAGTATAGAAAAGGGCCAATAAAAAAACAGGCCGTCAAACCAAGTTGTAGGTATATTTTAGGTAAGCCATAATCAAAGAAGTAAGCGACTGATTTTCCTATTCGGATGCTTAGGACAAGCAGTAGCGCAGCAAGCAAATAATCTGACAAGTGCTTTTTGGCCGAAAAGAAGAAAAAATAAATACTCAGAACGATACCGTTGAAGGCTCCTAAAGCGCTCACAAAGAATAGTACCTTGCTTCCAAAATCCATGAGCGTAAATTTACGCAATTCAATTGTTAACTACCTGTTAACTGTTGCACTGCTCACCCAGCGTGAACATTATTTTTAGCAATGAGTTAACCTGTTTAAGCTTTCTATTGTGGAATTTTTGATAACCGCATCTCCCAATTCCACTCCCACGTTTTGCCCTTATCGACTGAAAATGCTTGCGACCATATCGGTTGATTGGGGTTGGTCGCATCCCATTGATAAATCACCAAAATTTCCTTTCCGTCAAAGGTGTCGTTCGCATAAAATTTGCCAACTCCATTTTCGAAAGAGCCGGTGACAGGGTGTTGATCCATTATCATGCTGTTGGTATCCATCCAATAGATTGTCCAGAGTCGCGTTTGTGGATTGAATAATCGCACCGCCAAACCTTCAAATGGTTTTCCACTAAATGATGCATAATAATTCTCCACATTGCCGAGGCCATTCAGTGCTTTTTTCATGTGCAATTCAGATTCGAATTGTTCCCAGTCATTGCTGTTGTTTAACCGTACTTTCAACTTACGATTGTGAACTTTCCATTTTCCTTGCAGAAAGTCAAAGTCGGTTGGAGAAGAAGTCGGGGAAGGTATTGTTAAAAGTTCCATAGGGTTTGTGGGTTGAGATTTGTGAGTAGTTGGATTTTGTCCTGTTAATGAAAATGATGCAATCGCAATCAGAATAATCAATATAATTTTATTTGGGTGTTTCATTTGGTATTTGTTTTAGTGGTTGCCTTCAACTGGTTTTCAAATTGCTCTACTGCTACCATCGCGTTGGCATCTTCTTTAAACTTTGCCTTTAGCAGATCAAATATTTCTAATCCTCTAACATCTCCTAATTCAGTTATCAAAAGTGTTGTATAGAAAATACCATGAATATCATTATCGTTCATCGCTTTTTTAAATCCAGCCGAAAGCAACTGGTACGCTTTGTCACTCTTACCGAGCGTTTTAATAGTTTGAGCAGCAATGATCCGATAATCCCAAATGGGTACAGCCAGCACCCAATGCGGTGATTTTAAATCACCCAAAGCTCTATAGGCGATGTCAAATCCTCTCGGGTCTTCGAGTTGCTGCAATGCAAACAGAGAACTTAGCAAACTCTGGTTCTTCCACGAAGGTTTGTTCACCAGTTTCTTCAACGCTGCGAATGCTTTCGGACTTTTACTTTTTCCTAGAGCTATGGCAGCTGCATTGATGACACGATCGCTGGAATCGTTGAGTGCATTCAAATACACTTGATCGTATTTCGGATCACGTGTCATTCCTAAAAAATTAATAGCAGAAGCACGAACCCACGCTTTCTCCTGCTGGATGAGATTCAGTAGCGTAGAAATAGTTGCCTCATCCAATGGAATGGGTTTTGATTGAAGGTTTGGCGCAGCCAGCATATTCTGCAACTGTGGAAGTGCCACTCCCCATTTAAATCGCCAGTAACTCTTACCTGAAAGTACACTTCGATAGGCTGCAATAATCTTATCTCTGTCTGCTGATGAAGTTGTTTCCTTCTTAAAATATTTTACAAGTTCACCGCCAGCCCCTCTTCTTCCAATTACCTCGGAGTCGTTTTGAAATTGGTACAATAGTTCGTCCAAGGTTTTCTCAAAACGAACTTCCTTCACCCAAGAATCTTCATAATCAAAATTTACTAGCAGTGGCGCTTGCTCTAATATAAATTTAAAAATGTTAAGCTCCTTGGCCTCTAGCCAAACTCTCTCAATTCGCCCGTCTAATTCGATCTCCATGTTCCCCTGAAAATATTCTGTCTGTGGTTGCGGATCGAGCCGATCTGTTTTTTGTGTTTGCCGAACTGTTAACAACAATTCTTTCGTACTTGAATTGTACGTCTTTGATACTTCAAATATAGGATGTCCCATCTTATACACCCATTGATCAAAAAACCAATCCATCGGTTGGCCACTAGCCACTTCCACTGACTTTCGAAAATCTTCAGTCGTAATCAATCGACCGCCATGCGTACGAACAAAATGTCGAATGGCTTTCCACCAGGTTTCATCTCCCAACTGCTTCCGCAACATGTGCAAGACCTGTGCACCATGAAAACTTGTGTATCCATCATTGATAAACGAGCTTGGATCATCATAATGCACTGTCACCAGTGGATGACGATATCCCGAATTCCAGGTTGGTAAATAAATACTATTGCGATCCCAGTTGCGCGGATACAAGTGAAATTCATCATTACCATTTTTATGCTGATCGTATAGCTCCGAAAAATAGCGAGCAAACGATTTGCTCAACCAACTGTGACTCCAATCAGCCGGGGTCAAATAATTTCCAAACCATTGCTGCGCGAGTGTTTCGCTTTCCAAGTCATCCCATAAGTAAAGAAAATCAGCATGCGTGCGATCATCATCTACCATATTTTCGGTTTGTGTAGATAGCATATTTCCTCCTACTCCCCAAGGCAAATCCTGAACAAAGGCTTGCGAATAAGTTGAATAGGGATAAGGTACTCCGGTCACCTCCGAAAAGTAGCGAATCATTTCTGGAAGTTGCGCTACGCTGGCAGTTGTAGCTGCTACTTCATCTGGCAGTGAATAATTGTGCAGTGTCAGTTGATTAACCTGCTGGGGCACATCCGTGAATTCACCTACGATTAATGAAGTAAGATGATTGGCATAGGGAACATCTGCCTTGTACTGGTAGACACGCATGCCATTTGCTGATTCCTTTCGTTCAACTAAACGTCCATTACTCAGCGCTGTGAATTTCTTCTCAACAATAATTTTAATTTCAGTGGTGCGCAAATCATTGGGTGCATCATAACAAGGAAACCAAAACCGATTTCCTTCCGGCTCGCCCATCGTCCATAGTTGTTGCCTGCGATTCGGTTCAGTAGAAGTTGGTCCAAAGAATCGGAGGCCTTTGCCATTCGTTCCTCCCAGACTATTCGGATCGGAAGGGCTATTCCAATTGGAGCGATAGGCAATTTTCAAATCCACATTTTCATCGGGTTGGTAGCTTCGATTTAATTGGATGACAAGCCCATCGTTTGGTTGTTGATCATCATACTTAAATACCAGAGGGGTTCCGTCCGGCAAATTGATGGATGCGATCGATAACTTGCCTGCATCTAACTTGATTTGTTCTGTTTTCTGTAATGGTGAGAGCGTAATCGTAGCGGTGCCAAACACTTGTTTCTTCGGCCAATCTATTTGAATGTCCAACGCAATATGTTTCACATCAATCGTCCGCACCCGTGCCCAACGTGCAGGTGGTAACTTCTTAAGGCTATCGCTGCTCTGCGCTAGCAAATCGCTATGCATTAGAACAATCACAAATAGAATCACGTAGTTTTTCATTTTTTTACGTTTTTATAAAGCCGCATGACCATGGCCGTGGTACTCCATATAGGTGGACGTAGTAAGTGCGCGGGATGCACCCCAAAGTTTTTCTACAATGAAGAATGACAAATCAATTCCTGCCGAAATACCACTAGAGGTATACAGCGTTTCGCTGGTTTGAACAAATCGCTTGTCTTCGCACGCAATGGCGGTGGGTGCCAATTGTAGCACATGTTCATACACTTCGTGATGGGTACAAAACGGGCGATGATCGAGTAAGTGCGCTTTGGCCAGTAACCGTGCTCCCGAACAAATGCTCAAATTGATTTCAGCCGAAGCGTGCACCCGCAAGATCCATTCTATTACCTTCGAATCGTTCATCACCACTTTCGATCCCTGCCCACCGGAAAGAATCAAAATGTCGATAGGCGGATGGTGATGGATAGAATAATCCGGCATTATTTTTAATCCATTCACAGCTGTAATTACTTTCTTTTCCGGAGCAATGATAAAAACCTCTGCCAGTGAATGATCTTCCAACTGAGATGTCACCGAAAACACTTCAAAGGGTCCGGCAAAGTCTAGCACCTCAGCATCATCATAGATAAAAATTCCAATTCTTTTTTTCATATAAAAAGTTTAGACAATAGAGTATCCGTCAACTGAAATTGATAGTTTGATTTCTTTATGTTTTATTAATTACGGTGTGGGCAAAAGTTATGATTAGCTAGATTTCAATAATCGAATCACCTGTCGTTCGCTGGTTAATCCACAATGCCTAGCCATTTGCTTCCGGCTGATATCCGGATTTCCGGATAACTTTTTTAAAACTTCTCTACGCAAAATGGAGGTGTACTCATTCACTGTAATACCTGTTTCGCGTTTAAAAATTCGTGTGAGATTACGGGGACTCATACACGCTTTGTCTGCCAATTGTGAAAGACTGACCCGAGCTTGCAGGTTATCATGTAAATAATCTTGCACTTGATGAATACCAGAATGAATATGATTGCGGTATTTCATAAAGGAACTTTCTTGCGAGTCTGCACCTCTTCTTCGCACATAAATCACCAACTCGCGTGCTACCTTGTAGGCTAAATGATCATCGGTAAGTTGTTCTAAAATAAAAAGTGCCAAATCAATTCCGGCTGTCACACCGGCACTGGTATAAATACCATCACATTCGGTAAACAAAATATCTTCCACCAACTGAATGCGCGGGAAACGCTTTTTCAATTCGGCAGTTCGCTTCCAATGGGTCGTGCATTTGCGTTCGTTGAGTAAGCCTGCTGCGCCTAAGAAAAACGCTCCCGTACAAATTGAAGCGATACGGACTCCGGAAGCATGCAGCTCTCCTACCCATTTCAGAAGCTCTTTATCAGCAGTCAACTGCTTCGATATTAAGTAGGATACTTCTGCACCAGCCACCATTAAAAAATCTCCGGTGCGAAATTGAATCTCGCTATAGTGCGGCAGCTTACCGAAAGGAAAATCGCTTGAAGTCGTTAACGTTGATTCATGCGAACAATAAAGCATCTCCAACTGCGCCCCATGTTCTATGGCTTCTTGAAAAACCTGAATCGGACCCGCCAGATCAAGTAGATGAGTTCGGGGTAAAACCAGAAAAACGATTTTTGTGGTATTCATACGCGATTTCTGTTAGCAAACGTACAGGAAAGATACGCGTAAGTAAGGACAGATCAGTGACAAATCCGGCCAAGGATATTTATTTGAAAATTATCTTATAGTCGGATGATTTAACTAATGAAGAAGTCAGAAGACTACATATGAATATGGACTTCGATAGCCATTCAATGTTGCGTATCGCGATCGAGTTTCAGGCGCTTAATCAGATCTGTGTGAAGTGTATCGACATAGGCACCGTATGCATCTACAATCAACCCCTTCGATCCATTCATAGCGCTAATAGCGAAAAGAATCGTGCTATCATCGGGATCGTTTAATCCTTCAAAGCGGTGCACTTCATCTACATGAAATTCGCTGGCCGTTAACCGAAGATCTAAAGTCTCACACTCCAGCACATCGTACTTCAGCAAGAAGTCATGCGTGTAACCTCGCTTCTTCAAATCTTCCATCGCTTCACTCAAAGTTTCAAACATCTTCATATGGGCATGATTTATAGATCAATAAAAATACTAATTTTAGAACTTGATTATGAAGAAATTGCTATGGTTTGGGCTTATCGTTCTGTTGTTGGGATGCGGATCGTCCTCTTCTTCCAGCAGCAAGAAAGTAGTGAAACCACGCTATCACCATGTATGGGCCAAGGGCAATAAATACCGTATCGATATTCCGATTGGCAACCGCCACATCCGTCTCTTTCAGCGAAAGCGAACCAAAGCCGTCAAAATGAAATAGCCGCTTTTTAGCTAAGCCCCTTCATTACGATTTCTAAATTCTTCCGCAGAAACATTTTCACCGTGCTGATTTGGTTGACATGTGCGCTTACAATCGAGCCGTAGAAAAGTGTAGTGAGTAAATTACAGATGTCGCGGGTTGAAGCCGACTTGGTGATCTCTTTTTTGAAAATGGCTTCAAGGGCAAACTTCTCCATCATTTGGTCCAATGAGAGAATCTCCACCAAATGTATATCCGCCACCTCAGGGAAGAGCAGTTTCTTTTCCTCGGCCTTCAGTGGAAATGGTTTAGGCGCACGACTTAAATCCGACAAGTAGGCAAACAAGCTGAGGATGATGCCCGGGTGCGCCTCAAAATCTTCGCTGAGTTTGTCAAACAAATAGGTAATGCCTGCCAGTCCTTCTTTCGGCTTATCGCGCAATTCTACGGTGCGCTTCAGGCACCAGATTCGGAAGTAGTACATCAACATATCTTCCTTGACGGGGAAATATTTGAAGAGGGTGACTTTTGAAATTTTGGTTCGTTTGCAGATTTCCGTAACGTGAATTTTGTCAAACGATTTAGATCCGATCAGCTTTACCATTTGGTCGAGGATCACCAATTTCAAACGAGCTGCTTTTTCTTTTCGTAGGTTCATAGTAAAGTTCGAGCCGAAATAATACATTTAACTATCAAAACCAAAACCTAAATCCATGAAGGGCATTTATTTACTCCTGTTTACATTCTTTACTTTCGCCTGCACCGAGCAAACTTCTGAAAAGCGACTTACCGGTGTGCTGGCAGATTCGGCCATGGTGGTATCGGCTCATCCGCTCGCATCCCAAATAGGTGTAGACATTATGAAAAAGGGCGGCAATGCCATCGATGCGGCAATCGCCACTCAACTGGCCCTTTCCGTTTCCTTTCCTGCTGCCGGCAACATTGGTGGTGGCGGGTTTATGGTCATCCGATTGAAAGATGGCACCACTACTACCCTCGACTTTCGCGAAACGGCCCCGGCCGCAGCCACAACCAACATGTACCTGGATGAGAAGGGCGAGGTGATCAACGATCTAAGCTTAAAAGGGCATCTGGCTTCCGGTGTGCCGGGATCAGTGGACGGTATGGTAGAAGCGCATAAAAAATATGGCTCACTTCCGTGGAAGGATTTGGTTCAACCTGCCATTGATTTAGCGGAAAACGGTGTGGTACTCACGGGCCGCGAGGCACTGTGGTTCAATCAGGCGAAAGCCAATCTCGAAAAATACAACTCGGTAAAACCCGAATTTCTAATACGCGAAGAATGGAAAGCCGGTGACACCGTGAAATGGCTAGCGATGGCCGCCACTCTCGAGCGCATCCGCGACAATGGAAGAGCTGGTTTCTACGAAGGCAAAACAGCCGAGGATTTAGTGGCTGAAATGAAACGTGGCAAGGGCATCATTACTTTGGAAGATCTTAAAAACTACAAATCAGTTTGGCGTGATCCCATCATCGCTTTCTATAAAGATTATAAAATCATTTCGATGCCACCTTCATCGAGTGGTGGCATCTGCCTCTTGCAATTATTGAAATCCATCGAACCCTATCCGGTAAAAGACTGGGGCTTTCATTCCGTTAATTCAATCCATTTGTTGACGGAGGCTGAACGCAGGGTGTTCGCGGATCGCGCTAAATTTTTAGGTGACCCCGACTTCTTTAAAGTGCCTGTAACACAGATGCTTTCCAATGAATACATCGCGGAACGCATGAAGACCTTTAACCCTGAGAAAGCCACACCTAGTTCGGAAGTAAAGTCGGGAAATATTCCGGGCTATGAATCAGAAGAAACCACGCACTTTTCGGTAGTCGATCCACAAGGCAATGCCGTTGCTGTCACTACTACACTCAATGGGTGGTTTGGTTCTTTTGTGGTAGTGGATGGTTCCGGATTTTTTATGAACAACGAAATGGACGACTTCAGTGTGAAGCCCGGAGTGCCCAATATGTATGGAGCCATTGGCGGAACAGCCAATAAAATCGAACCGGGTAAGCGCATGTTGAGCGCGATGACACCTACCATCTTAGAAAAAGACGGCAAACTGTTTATGGTTCTGGGATCACCCGGTGGCACCAAAATCATTACAGGCGTATTTCAAACTATTGTGAATGTAATTGAACACGACATGACTATGCAGGAAGCCGTCAACGCCAAGAGATTGCATAGCCAGTGGTTGCCGGATGCGATCTTACCCGAGAAGGGCGCACTCAATGAACAAGACAGCATTAAGCTCGCCAGCATGGGGCACAAGTTCACCTTCATCAAAGGTACCGGTTTCGGTCGTGTGGATGCCATTCTGATTCGTGATGGCAAACTGGAAGGTGCGGCCGACTATACCCGTGGCGATGACAAAGCAGTGGGTTACTAATTTTAGTAAAATTGAAATGTCATTTTCGGTGATCGGGTTCAATCCTTATCTTCGGGCAAAAATTAACACATGAGTCAGGCTAATTTATCGCACCTACAAAAAGTTGCAACCCAAGTAAGAAGAGATATCGTTCGCATGGTGCATGCCTGCCAAAGTGGACACCCCGGTGGCTCATTAGGATGTGCTGATTTTCTGGTAGCGCTCTACTTCAAGCACATGAAGCATACCCCATCTTTTCAAATGGATGGCAAAGGTGAAGACTTATTCTTTTTATCGAATGGACATATTTCACCGGTATGGTATTCGGTGTTGGCACGTGCCGGTTATTTTGATGTGAAAGAGCTGAGCACCTTCCGGTTTTTGAATACACGCCTGCAAGGCCACCCAACTACCCATGAGCACCTTCCCGGTGTACGCATTGCCTCGGGTTCATTAGGTCAGGGATTATCGGTTGCATTGGGCGCGGCTCAGGCTAAGAAGATGAATAACGATAACCAGTTAGTTTATGTGTTGATGGGTGATGGCGAACAACAAGAGGGCCAAGTGTGGGAAGCAGCCATGTATGCCGCCCACAACAAAATAGATAATGTAATTGCTACCATCGATTATAATGGACAACAGATTGATGGGCCGGTGGATAAGGTTCTCTCGCTCATCGATTTAAAAGCAAAGTGGGAAGCGTTTGGTTGGACCGTGTTGGAGTTCAACGGCAATAACATGGACCAAACTGTAGCTGCTATTGATAAAGCAAAATCATTGACCGGCAAAGGCAAACCGGTGATGAACATCATGAAAACAGAAATGGGCTTTGGAGTCGAATATATGATGGGCTCACACAAGTGGCATGGCGTAGCACCGAATGACGAAGAACTCAAAAAAGCCCTCGCCCAATTAGAGGAAACATTGGGGGATTATTGAACAACCAGTTGACAACAGGCAATTTACAATAGGCAATACGATCGCTATTGAGTAAGAATCAGTTGGCAATTAACAGTCCGTTGTGCGGTATTAATTAGTTGGTAGGAGGCGGCAGGCAGTGAGTGAGCAGCAATTTTCAAATTGCCTCATCTTCAAATTTTCAAATCAACCAATTATCGAATTAGCTAATTACCGAATCACCGAATTGACTAAGCCTTCTTCTTCCTAAAAAACCTTCCCTTCTTCTCCGGTGCATTCTCAGCAAGCGTCAAGCATTCTGCTAAAGTAAGCTCTGCAGGTTCTTTTCCTTTCGGGATTTTGACGTTTTTCTTACCGGCTTTAATATAAGGTCCGAAGCGGCCATTTAGGATTTGCACATCTGCATTTTCAGCAAACAACTTGATGGTTTTGTTGGCATCCGATTCGCGTTTAGCTTGGATCAATTCAACTGCTCTGGCTGGCGTGATCGTATACGGATCCTCTCCTTTCGGAATGGACACAAACTTCTTGTCATGAAGAACATAAGGTCCAAAACGACCAATGTTAGCCACTACTTGTTTATCTTCGAACATACCCAGATCGCGCGGCATTTTGATCAACTCAAGTGCATCTGCCAGGGTTACATTTTCAATGAACTGACCAGGACGAAGACTCGCGAATTTCGGTTTTTCGCCACCGTTGTCATCGGGGTTCTCTCCTACTTGTATGTACGCTCCGAACTTACCCAACTTGACATATACATTCTTTCCTGATTTCGGGTCTACACCCAATTCGCGGCTCTTATTTTGAACCGAGGAGCGCTCAACCAATTCTGTTTTGGCAACTGTTTTATGGAATGGCTTGTAAAACTTGCCAATCATCTTTTGCCACTTCAATTTGCCATTGGCAATCTCATCAAACTCCTGCTCGATTTCTGCGGTGAAGGAATAGTTAGTGATGTCCGGAAAATGTTCTACCAGAAAGTCATTCACTACCATGGCAATATTGGTAGGGAATAACTTATTGCTCTCCGCACCCGTAATCTCAGTTTCTACTTTGTTGGTGATTTTCTTTCCCTTCAGTTGAAGTACTGTGTACGAACGCTCCACGCCTTCGCGCGATTCTTTCACCACATAACCGCGCTTCTGCACAGTCGAAATAGTTGGTGCATACGTAGATGGTCGGCCAATGCCCAGTTCGTCTAATCGCTTTACCAAAGCCGGCTCTGTGTAGCGGGCCGGATGGCGAGTGAATGTTTGTGTAGCATTCAGCTCACTCAAATCCAATTTCTGACCTACTTTTAAAGGAGGTAATACCTTGCTGCCTTCGTCTTCACCATCCTCATCGTCTTTAGATTCCATATACACTTTCAGGAATCCTTCAAACTTCACTACTTCGCCTGAAGCGGTGAGTTTACGATCGCTTTTCGATATCGTGATGGATGCAGTTGTTCTTTCCAATTCGGCATCCGCCATTTGTGAGGCGATCGCACGTTTCCAGATCAATTCATACAAGCGCTTGGCATTGCGATCCATGCCCGGATCCATCAACGAAAAATCGGTAGGACGAATCGCTTCGTGAGCTTCCTGCGCGTTGTCGGATTTACTTTTATAGGTGCGGGTGTGAATAAACTCTTTTCCATAAGCCGACCCGATTTGCTTCACAGCTCCATCTACTGCTTCGCTCGATAAATTAACCGAGTCAGTACGCATATAAGAAATGAAACCGGACTCGTACAACTTCTGGGCCACCAACATGGTTTGTGAAACGGAGAATCCTAGTTTTCTACCTGCCTCTTGTTGCATGGTAGAGGTGGTGAACGGAGGTGCGGGTGATTTTTTTGCTGGCTTCTTTTGCAAGTCACCAATCGAAAACTCAGCTCCTTTGCAAGTCTCCAGAAATGCCATCGCATCTTCTTCCTTGGCAAACTTTTCAGATAGTTCAGCCAGCAATTGTTTGCCTTTTCCTAAATCAAAAATGGCGTTTACGCGGAAGGAAGATTTCGATTCAAATTTTTCTATTTCGCGTTCGCGTTCTACGATCAGTTTAACGGCAACTGACTGCACACGTCCGGCCGAAAGTCCGGTCTTGATTTTCTTCCATAATATAGGAGAAAGCTCAAAGCCCACGAGGCGGTCCAGCACTCTGCGTGCCTGCTGGGCATTCACCAGGTTAATGTCAATACCGCGCGGAGTTTTGATCGCGTTCAGAATCGCATTTTTGGTGATTTCCGTAAAAACGATTCTGCGGGTTTTTTTATCCGTAAGGTCTAAAACCTCTTTTAAATGCCACGAAATGGCCTCCCCTTCGCGGTCCTCGTCAGTCGCCAGATAAACTACATCGGCAGCTTTGGCCAAACTCTTTAAGTTCTTGATAATCTCCTTCTTATCGGCCGAAACTTCATATTTCGGCTCGAAATCGTTCTCTACATCAATGGCCGCATTTCCCTTTTGTAAATCGCGAATATGCCCCATACTGGAGGCCACTTTATAGTCTTTACCTAAAAAACTCTCGATTTTCTTTATTTTAGATGGCGACTCAACGATTACAAGATTCTTCGACATGCCGGATTTTAACTTTAAAGGGCTCAAATATCCGTAAAATTTTAAAACCGCAAATTACCGTTCGACAGGAACACTGAAAATGGAGACTAATTTGAATTTAAATTCGTTAATACATAAAACAGGCATCCGCTTGATTCACATCAACTTGCGATTGGTGGTGAAAACAAAATAGGAGCTGGTGAAAATACATGGAAAGAATTTTTATGTGCTTCCTCGATTTCAACGAATCAACCTATTTATACTAAAATGAGTCGTCACCTTTTTCTCATCCGACATGCCGAAACAGCCGAAAAGGAAATGGGCGAAACGGATCTGGATCGAAAATTAACTTCGAAAGGGATACATGACGCGCAAAATCTTCAGTCATTCTTGAGTGAAGTCTCTCATTCTCCTAAAATTATATTTCACAGTCATGCGGTGCGCACTACACACACGGCCAACCTGTTAGCTGCACATGATCCTACCATTCAATTAATCGTTCAGTCGGCTATCTATCATGCAACACCCAAAGAATTAGTAAAGCTTATTCAACAGATGAACAACGATTGGAAAAGCGTGGCAATTGTTGGTCACAACCCAACCATCAGCGCAGTTGCCCAAGATCTGACAGAACAATCCATTCGTGGTTTTTCTCCGGCTACCATCGCAGGTTTTCAATTTCAGGTGAATAAATGGGTCGATGTCATGCCGGGAAGCGGACTATTGACGCTATTTAAAGAGCCCAACATTTTATGATTCCCAACATTTTCATTTACTTTAGCCATTCTTTCTCTCATGGAAATTTCAGTAGATTCGCTCATCCGGCAAAGTATTGATCAACAACGTATTCTTCTGGTCGGAAATCAACGCAAAAAACTAGCTCAATTCATCCGGCATATTCTCTCCTTCAATCATAAAGTATTTCACTTTTATTCAGAAGGTCAGTTGACTGAACAAAAAGGAGCACCTGTTCTGATAATAGAAAGTGATACCCAACTAACAGAATTTCAGCACCACGTTTTGATGCTTACAGCAATCTCCGAAAATCGATTGACGGAAGTTGCTTCATTGGCAGACGCAACACCCAAAGGAGGCATTGTGCTTTATCCGGAAGGTGATGCTAAACTAAAAGCTATTGGTGCGAAAGAACGTGCCGATGTACAGCCTATCCCCTACAAGATCATTCCCCATGAAGTAAAAAACGGAGTGACCACACTGGTCACTAGCACGAACGAAAAATTCCCGCTACAAATCCATGGCGAGGAGAATATGCTTTTGCTGGCCGCTGCAAAAGAACTGCTCAAGAAAATCGGCATTTCATCCAGTCAGTTTTACAAGGCAGCAGCCACGCTCTCTTAATTTTAGAATACTTTTTCCTTTGTTCCCCTTTCTATGAAGCTGCACTTAAAAATTCCTCTTTGCTTTTTTGATTTAGAAACTACGGGGATCAATATTTCACAAGACCGTATCATTGAAATTGCGGTTATCAAATTAATGCCCAATGGCGAAACCATTCGCAAAAGCAATTTGATCAACCCTACCATTCCTATTTCGGCTGAATCTACCGCGATCCATGGAATTACGAATGAAGACGTGAAAGACAAACCTGTTTTTAAAGAGGTGGCCAAAGAGTATGTCAAGTTTCTGGAAGGAGCCGATCTGGCAGGATTCAATATTCTGAAGTTTGATATGCCGATGCTGGTGGAAGAGTTTTTGCGTGCCGAAGTAGAATTTGACTATAGTAGAAAGAAACTGATTGACGCACAGCGTATTTTTCATTTGATGGAAAAAAGAACGCTCTCAGCTGCGTATCAATTTTACTGTGGCAAAAGCCTGAGCGATGCACACTCTGCGGAAGCCGACACGCAAGCGACCATGGACGTATTATTAGCACAAGTAGAGCGCTACGAGAATCAACCCGTAACTGATGCACTTGGCAAAAAGATTGGTATGATCACCAACAGTGCCGAAGCACTCAGTCAGCTCACGTCATCGGAGTTGGTAGATTTGGCCGGACGAATGATTCGCAATGAACGAGGTGAAGCGGTATTCAACTTTGGCAAACACAAAGGCAAGTCGGTGTTGAAAGTATTCAAAGAAGAACCAGCCTATTACGATTGGATGATGAATGGTGATTTCGCACTTGACACTAAGCGGTGGTTAACTAAGATTAAGTTAAGTGTGTTGACAGGCAAATAATCCGTTAAAAATTCTAAATCAATTACACTTCTTTCCACGTATGGTCTGCCAGCAAGCGCACGGCTGCCACAAAGTTGTAGGGTGATTTAGCGCCCCATTCTTTGGGTCCGATCATTGATAAGATGTGCGACCCGTCAGCATTCTCATACAAATAATACAATTGACCGATCACCGGGCTGAAACTCAACTTCGCTTCATAAATCAGCATGCTCAGCTCCTTGCGCTTCTGTATCTCTTTGGCTTGAATAGCCAACAATTCAATCTGTTGACGAATCTGCGTCAACATCATGTTGGTTTGCTCTTCCATCGCGCTGAGGGCCTGGTGGCGGATAATACCGGCTTCGTTAGGCTTAATCACAGCACCTGACACCGATGAGGAATACGGTAGCACGCTCATCTGCTTGTGATAGATTTCGGTGTTGGTAGCCACATCTCCTTCCGAGCGATAATGTGCCTGTGTGACTTTTAAAAAACCTTTAGGGGTGATATCATGATGAACATGCAAGACCAATCGGTCATCTTTGAAAAACCGCGTTTCAAATTGCTGTGAATCAATCACCGTGCACTGAATGAAATCGGCCAACTCGTTATCCTTCAACTCTTCCAATTGGCCGGTGGGATAAACCTGATAACTCGAATCAAAGGCAACGTCTTCAATAGAAACCCAGCTCATCTGGATGTACAATTGACGTGTATTGTCGCCTAACTGAATTTTATAAATTCCTGACTTCGGTCGGTTGCCAATTTCATACGTTCCCTTTTCGGGGAACAATTGCCACGAGGCTAGGAAGTTGTACAGGTCTGTCATGCGCAACAATGGGTTTACATTCGATCAGTAATCGAAAGCAAGTGTAACACCCAAATGATGGTTATGGTTTATAGTATTGCAATGCTTCAGGCATCCAGCCGTTCAAATCTTTGATAAGATCGGAAG
>PJQF01000270.1_pt1 | contig 19946 bp, 14 predicted proteins | sample 1503741 | NCBI WGS metagenome assembly PJQF01 (sample SAMN07775949, study PRJNA414020) | Biofilm metagenome, whole genome shotgun sequencing project. | isolation source: biomolecule (vanillin) treated reverse osmosis membrane biofilm | place: India: Nagpur | collected 2017-03-21 | reverse complement strand
ATCTAACCGCCTTTCTGTACCTGTTGAATCACTTCCTGCAGGAATTTATTTCATCCGCTTTAGTGATCCGTCCATGACCCAATCATTCAAATTTGCAGTTGGTAAAAAGTGAGATAAAATACTTCTTTGAAATCGATTGTAATTTCTAACTTTATGTTTTGCGGCAATTCCGTAAAGCCCAATTTTAAAATAACTAAATACTTATGAAAATTAAGCTGGACGCTACCGATCGAAAAATACTGGAACTTTTACAGGCGAATTCAAACATTACCAACGCTCAACTGGCGCAAGAAATCGGATTGTCACCCGCACCTACACTGGAGCGTGTCAAGAAACTTGAAAACCAAGGCGTTATTAAAAGTTATCATGCGTTGGTTGATATGGATAGCGTAGGATTAGGGGTAAGCACCTTTGTCACGGTTTCTTTAAAGGGCCACAATAAAGAAAATATCAACAAGTTTATTAATGAAATCAAAGACATCCCTGAAGTGATAGAGTGTCACCATGTTACGGGCCAGTCGGATTTTATTTTAAAGATGGTGGCCACTGATATCCCAAATTATCAGAATATCATGTTAGAGAAACTTTCTAACATCGAAGTAGTTGACAACATGCAAACCACCATTATTCTTTCGACCTTCAAAAACAGCAAATCAGTGCCATTGCCATGAGTGTTGTGACAGACGAAAAAATATTGGTACTCAGTGATCTCCAGATCAAGCAAAAGATCAAAAGAATAGCTTATGAGGTGTTCGAAAACAACTTTAAAGAAAAAACGATTGTCGTAGCAGGAATTGAAGGACAAGGCTATCAGTTTGCAAAGTTGATTTCCAAGGAATTGAAAGCCATTTCACCTATTGAAGTGGTAATCGCAAAAATTTCGGTAGACAAGTTTGCGCAGGAGCAAAGCGAAGTCAAAGTGGATGTTGTTTCGAAAGAATTTAAAAAGCGGTGCGTTTTGCTAGTAGATGATGTGTTAAATACCGGTCGGACCTTGGCATTTGCCATGAAACCATTTCTGGAAACAGGCGTGAAGAAAATGGAAGTGGCCGTTTTGGTCAATCGCAGCCATACCCAATTTCCGATAATGCCTACCTACACTGGCCATGCACTCACCACCACACTCAAAGATCATGTAGAAGTAGTACTCGGTAAAGATTCGGCAGTTTACTTACGATAATATTATTGTATGTCCATTCATAAAAAGACGGAGTTGAAACGTGTGACAACGCATCAACTTCAGGAGATGAAAAAGAAGGGCGAGAAAATTGCCATGCTCACAGCCTACGATTACAGTATGGCTAAGATCATTGATGGTGCCGGTGTGGACATAATTTTGGTGGGTGATTCTGCATCCAATGTGATGGCGGGGAATGAAACCACGTTGCCCATCACACTCGATCAAATGATTTACCATGCCAGTTCGGTCATCAAGGCGGTGAAACGGTCTTTGGTAGTGGTTGATATTCCATTTGGATATTATCAAGGCAGCTCGGGCGAAGCCCTGCGTTCGTCCATTCGTATTATGAAAGAATCGGGGGCACATGCCGTGAAAATTGAAGGCGGCAGTGAAGTGAAAGATTCCGTACTTCGGATTTTGAGTGCAGGAGTGCCGGTGATGGGACATTTAGGCCTTACCCCCCAGTCAATTTATAAGTTTGGAACTTACACAGTGCGCGCGCGCGAAGAGGCTGAGGCAAATAAACTGGTCGAAGATGCTTTATTGTTGCAAGAGTGTGGATGCTTTGGAATTGTTTTAGAGAAAATTCCCGCTACGCTGGCAAAGAAGGTGGCATCGCAACTGGAAATACCAGTAATCGGTATCGGAGCCGGTGCCGATGTGGACGGACAGGTGTTGGTGATGCAAGACATGCTGGGCATTACTACAGAGTTTAAGCCTCGCTTCTTACGGAGATATGCCGATTTGAATTCGGTGATTACCAAGGCCGTCAACAAATACGTGGAAGATGTGAAGGCAAAGGATTTTCCGAATGAAGACGAGAAGTACTAAAGATCTTAGTTCTACTATAACTTTTTACCTCCTAAATTTGTCAAGAAGTGCTGCCTGAGGCCACAATCGCAACGAAGTTTGAGGTTTCAGCTCTATATTAAACTTGGATAATTGACAGAACATTAGCTGTCATGCTTATCAAATTATTTCCTAATTTTCGGATTCTAATCTGTTTTCAGTAAGTAAGACTAATAACATTTAACCCATGAGCGACCAGAAAATTACCATCACCAACGGAAAATTGAATGTTCCAGATAACCCTACTATCCCCTTTATTGAAGGCGATGGAACAGGTGTAGATATTTGGCCAGCATCTAAATTTGTATTCGATGCGGCTGTAGAAAAAGCCTACAAAGGCAAACGCAAAATCAATTGGAAAGAAGTTTTAGCCGGTGAAAAGGCTTTCAACAAAACCGGAAGCTGGATGCCGGACGAAACTTTGGCTGCATTTAAAGAATATTTGGTCGGTATTAAAGGCCCGCTTACTACACCAGTGGGCGGAGGTATTCGTTCGCTGAACGTGGCCCTTCGTCAGGATTTGGACCTTTACGCTTGTGTGCGTCCGGTTAGATGGTTCAAAGGTGTGCCATCGCCTGTGAAGGAACCTCATAAAACTGACATGGTCATCTTCCGCGAAAACACAGAAGATATTTATGCAGGTATCGAGTTTCAGGAAGGCACCGAAGACAACAAGAAGTTTTTGAACTACTTCAAAGAAGCGTTTCCTAAACAATTCAAAAAAATTCGTTTCCCTGAAACTTCAGGTATTGGTATCAAGCCGGTTTCTAAAGAAGGAACTGAGCGTTTGGTGCGCGCGGCCATTAAGTTTGCGATTGAGCAAAAGAAGCCGAACGTTACTTTGGTGCACAAAGGCAATATTATGAAGTTTACCGAGGGCGGTTTCCGTGACTGGGGATACGCTTTAGCTAAGAATGAGTTTGGTGCCGTAGAAATTGATGGAGGCCCATGGATGGAAATCAACCACAATGGCCACAAGATTGTTGTGAAAGATTCTATTGCTGATGCATTCTTACAGCAAATCCTGTTGCGTCCGGATGAATATTCAGTAGTAGCTACACTCAATTTGAATGGAGACTATATTTCTGATGCATTGGCAGCCATTGTAGGAGGTATTGGAATTGCACCTGGTGGAAACATCAACTACATCACTGGCTTTGCAATTTTTGAGGCTACACACGGCACTGCACCAAAATATGCCGGACAAGACAAAGTAAATCCGGGCTCAGTTATTCTTTCAGGAGTAATGATGCTGGAATACATGGGTTGGCAAGAAGCGGCTGATCTGATCATTAAAGGATTAGATGGAGCCATCTCTTCAAAGCGCGTTACCTATGATTTCCACCGCCAGATGGAAGGAGCCACTCTTTTGAAGTGCTCTGAGTTTGGTCAGGAAGTGGTGAAGAACATGTAATTTATTTTAAGGCCTATAGGAAAAGCCTCTCTGCGTAAAGCAGAGGGGCTTTTTTATTGATAATAAAATCTAAATTGAATTTACACCTTTCTGTTCTTTGCATTTTCTTGGATCAATCGCTACTTTTGAAATGCTGTAATAGAACTTATTTACTCCTATACTATGAAAAAGATCGTCTACTCCCTTATTATCTCAATTGTGGCTATATCAATCGGCTTTGCGCAAGACGAAGGTTCAGTCATTAAACGCGAGCGTATCGAACGGGACAAGAGTATCTTCGTAGGTGCTGGTATGTCAATAGTGGGGGGATCTAATTTTGGAGACTACTCAAACGGTATCAATTTTGAAGCCGGATTCACCAAACGATTAAACCGTGTGCTTTCAATAGGTGGCTCATTATCGTATTTGAAATTTGCTTATGATCCAAGCTTTCTGGAGAAAACACCCGTAGGGAAAGACATCCCCAATTACGTGTACTACGATAAAACAATTACAGACCTAAACAACGTAAATGATATCTGGCTTCTTTCCATAAAAGGTGGTGATGTTTCTATGATTTCGTTGGCGGGAAACATTAAACTTAATTTTGTGCCAGTAAAAGATAATTCAGTGGTTTCGGTCTATGGATTTGCTAAGCCTTTTGTTTCGATGGCCAGTGTGAGCAAAGCGACCGGATTGTTGGAGTATTATTATTATGGCTCAACGGATTGGTTCGCAGATCCAAGTGGAGATTTAGCAGGTGAATATGAAGACAACAGTTTTACAGGGGGTATTTTTATCGGGCCCGGCATCGAGTTTTTCCCTGCTAAGAAAGTTTCATTTTTTGCGCAGGCTTCTTTCGGATATACCTTTCCTATAACTGTTATCAGCACACGTTCATATGGAAACGATATCAATGTAGATGTGGCCAATGATTTTCCTCTTAAGTCATTCAGTTTTACTTCTATCAATTTTGCTGCAGGCGTTTCTTTCAACCTAGATTAGTTTTAATTTCCTATGAGAGTTATTGCAATTGCTTTATTCGTAACTCTATCTGTAGCGGCCTCTGCTCAATTCAAATTGTATGAGAAGGGCATTGACGCGTATCAGGCAAAAGATTATCCTTCTGCAATTTCCTTACTCAACGAGTATCTGGATAAATCCACGCGTGATAAAGCCTTTGATGTGGAGGTGCGATATTATGTTGCATTGGCTTATTTTAAAACCCAGTATTACACCAGTTCCGTTAGGGAGTTTGATAAAGCACTGGAACTGGGGCATAAAAATGTAGGCAATATCAATTGGTTTATGGCTAAGGCATACGCTGAATTGAAAGCGTACAAAGAGTCCATTGAATGTTACTCTAAAGCCATTGAATTAATTAAGGACCCGGCCAACCAATCTAAGCTCTATCTGGAAAGAGCGATTCAATACGAAAAGCAGGGTAACAGTTCATTAGTAATAAGTGATATAAATCAATCGCTTTCTTTTGATAAGAATAATCGGGATGCAACCAACATGTTGGCTAGGATTGGTGATGCCAAGAACGCGCGAGGTTTTGGTTCGGAGAATGTGAAGAGTGAAAACAAAGTGGTGACCACTAAAGACGTTAAAGATGCATCCAAAACCCAATCGATCACTCAGGCTCCCACCAAACCAAATACTCCTGAAGAGACACCTGTTCTCATCAATGATTCCAAGTCGACCGCAGCTAAAAATGAAGAACCAAATAAGTCGTTGCCAGTCTCTACCAATGAAAATAAAGTACAGAATGTAGTACCTCCTTCCCCTGCACCTGTGGTGGTGAAGAAGGAAGAGGAAAAGAAGTCAACCACGGAAGACGCTTCCGTAACAGAAAACAAAAGAGAAGCTGTTAAACAGACACCTGCCAATACGCAGCAACCGATCGTGGCAAAATCAGAAGAAAAGAGTACACCGGCACCTGTACTTGTATCTGCTCCTGTAGTTCCAGCACAGCCCACCTTGGCAGATGAATTCAAGGATGAGAAACGATATGCATTGGTGATTGGCAATTCGAATTACAAATTTGTGCAACAATTGAAGAATGCTTCTAACGATGCAAATGATATGGCAGATGAGTTGGAGCGTTCGAATTTCGAAGTCATCAAAGTAATTGATGGAGATTATAATCAAATGCGTGATGCCTTCCGTAAATTCAACCAACTCCTCAACAATGGCCCGAAAGATCAAACCGTAGGACTGTTTTATTATGCTGGTCATGGTTTGCAAAATGAAGGTGAAAACTATTTGATCCCGATCGATGCAGATGTGAAAGACGAAATTGACATACCTCGTGTGTGCCTTCCGATGCAGAGAGTTGTATTGGCCAATATGGAAAGGTCGAGTACCCGAATGAATATCGTTATTATGGATGCTTGCCGCAATAATCCATTTCCTTCATCAAGCCGATCAACAGGTGATGCAGGGTTAGCAGAAATTAAAAGAGCCAAAGGTTCATTTATTGCGTATGCTACTGCACCGGGTTCTACTGCCTCGGACGGAACAGGCAGAAACGGACTATATACACAAGAATTGTTAAAAGCGATGAAGCGACCGGGCCGAACCATCGAATCTGTCTTTAAAGAGGTGCGCTATAATGTGCTTAAGCTTTCAAATGATAGACAAAACACCTGGGATAGTTCAAATATCATCGGAGACTTCTATTTCAAGTTCTGAAGTACTCGTTAAACCAGCGCAGAATTTCCATTATACCATAACTAACTAAATGGGTACTATCCGTGCCAGTACGGATACTGAATACGAGATAAGTGGTATTGGCTTATTAATACTATAATCCCATTTTGCATCAATCAATTTCTTATGAAACCTATCTTTTCGGGATTTCTGTTATCTCTGTTTTGCACTCTATCGGCAACAGCCCAACAGTTCCCGATTTCACCCAATGCGTTCGATGCTAATGGCAAACGTACCGGACATTGGACTGTACTTTATGATAGTAGCTGGCACGAAACCAAAAACCCTGACTCCGCTTTTCATTTTCGTATAGCTCGATTTGAAGCCGACAAACCGATTGGCAAAGTGCGCGATTTTTTTAGAAATGGTGTGAAGCAATGGGATGGCTACCTTCTTTCTGTAAATCCCGATGTGCAACATGGTGAGATAAACTATTATTACGAAAATGGACGTGTGCGATACAATTACATGGCCGCCAACGGTAGGCAAAATGGTTTTTATAAAGAATATTATTCCAATGGTGTTTTGCAGTCAGAAGGATTTGTGAAAAATGATAGCGCTACCGGAAAGTGGATTACGTATTCGCAAGAAGGTGTAAAACTATCTGAAATTGAATGGAAACAAAACCAAATAAATGGAGTGGCCTTGTCTTTTTATCCTTCCGGAAAAGTGCATAAGAAAGGATTTAAAATAAATGGCCTTTCAGAAGGTTGGTGGGATGAGTATTTCGAATCGGGTCAACTTAAAAGCCATGAATTTTTTAAGAATGGAAAATACGATGGGCCTGCTGTAACGTTTTATGAAAATGGACAGTTAGAAAGTAAAGGCGAATACAAAAATGACGAGCGGCAAGGCGAATGGGCATACTACCACGACAATGGCCAGCTAAGCAAAATTGGTCCGTATGATTTAGGGTATGCTACGGGTGTTTGGAAATATTATTACGCAACCGGCATCCGGTATTTTACTGCAGAGCGAAAAGGAGGAAAGCTGAATGGCTCTTACGAAGATTATTACGAAAACGGAAAATTGAAAAGTAAAGGTGTTTGCGTAAATGATACTTGGCAAGGACACTACGAAATGTATTATGAAAATGGCAAACTGAGAAAACAAGGTAATTATGTACTCGATAGCATGGATGGCGAATGGATTCAATATTACGATGACGGAACCATTGAGTATACCGGACACTACACCGATAACAAGAAAAATGGAGAGTTTAAATTTTATCGCACCGATGGAAAATTAGAATCAGTTGAAAATTTAAAAATGGGAGTCCTCAATGGCTTAGCCATAAACTATTTTCCGGATGGCACAATTAGCGAGCGTAGAGTTTTTGTAAATGGAAAGATTGATGGGCTCCACGAAACGTTTCACCCCAACGGAGAAAAAGCCTGTGTTGGCAGGCGCATAAATGGTATTCGCACTGGTGATTGGTTCTGGTATTTTCCTAACGGAAAACTAGACACTCGAGAGCCGTACATTAATGGAAAGATGGAAGGCCTTTTCGAAAGTTTTTATGCTACGGGGCAAAAGATGACAGAGGGAAATTCAAAAAATAATGCAGAAGAGGGTCCTAAGAAGAATTATTTCGCAGATGGAACTTTAAAATCATTTGGCGACATGCACTTGGGGCAACGCCATGGCAGATGGGTTTTCTTTGATTCAGTCACACATAAAGAACAATCTGAGGGAGATTATATTTTAGGTAAGAAGAACGGTAAGTGGAATTATTATCTGGCTAAAACAAAATATGAGTCTTACTCTTATTTCTTAAATGGATTTGAGGAGTTACAAACCAATATTGAAGACTCTATAAAATACCTTGCCGATATGGGGTATACCGATCGTGCGAATGACGCGTTAAATTGGCTCGAAAAGGTACGCAAGAGAGATTATGGAAACGATCCGGATAAAAAAAATGAATCGCTCTATTGGCACGCGTATGTGAAAAGTGCTGAAAGGAAACACGAGGAGTCAATTAAATTATATCGGCAATATTTAGATAATATAAAGAAGTGGCGAGGAGATACCATTGTGGCGTATGCCAATGGGGTTAACAATATTGCTGTTGAATTGGGGTACCTTAATCGATTTGAAGAAGCTCTTAGCGAACAACGATCGATCGATCAATTTGAGAAGGTATGGACGGAGAAACAAGCACTTACTCATTATAACAATATTTCATGGATACTTTCTAAACTTGAACGCTATGAAGAGCAAATTCAATACTTGCAATTACAATTAGACAAAAAGAAAAAGCTGACCCATTACGATCCTGAGATCTACATGGAGATTGAACTCAACCTGGCAAGAGTCTATTTAAATTCTCTATTCAAGTATGCTGAGGGTGAACTCATCTGCAAGCAAGTTATTAGGCAGGCAGATTCACTTAACCTTTCTACTTGTTGGGCGAAGGGCAGTGCCTATAAGCAATTAGCAGAAAGTTATCGAAATCAAGGTGACCGTTTTCAAGCATTAAGTTTTGTTAAACTGGCCGATCCTATTTTGTTGAAGAATGCACATTCTGCGCTGGGTACGTATCTGGATAACCTGCAAACAATGGGTGAATTATACAATTCTGTAGGTTATCCTGATAGCGCTGCAACAACTTTTAATAAGATGATTAAGGTAATTGATGAGTGGAAAATAGACAACTATTATTATCAAGTTGTGGCTCTCGATGGATTGGGAGAAACGTATTATTCAAATTACGAATATGCAAAAGCGAAGGAACTTTGGTTGGAAGTAAAGTCCATCTTGGAGAAAAATAATTCCCTCACGAGTCCGTACTATATTGATGTATTGCAAGAACTGAGCCTCATCATTCCAATCATTAATAAAAAGGAAATTCCGTTGGCAGAGAAATATTTGCTACAAGCGGTCGATTTGGCATCTAAATACGCGCGATCATGGAAATATCGCAACATGTTGGGTTCATTGGCTTCGTTTTACACGGATTATGAGTTTTTTGATAAAGCAACTCCGGTAATTGAAAAAAGAATCAAACTGATTCAAGAGGCGAATGAAACTGAAACGGAGACCTATGCCGAAGCTTTGCGTGCACGTTTAAACAATCTCTATTTTCAAGGTTATTACCAGGAGGCAATAACTGTTTCAAATTCAATCATGCCTTTGGCGGAACGCCTATTAAAAGTCAATCCCACAATTTATATCGAAACCTTATACGATCAGGGATCATGTTATAGTCAGTTGAATCAACCGGAAAAAGCGGAAGCACTGATGCGAAAGTCGCTCGAGATTGCCGAAAAATATTTAGGCGAAACGCACTCTGTCACCATTGCCAAAACGGAAGGTTTAGCTTCTATTTTAAGAAAAGATCAACAGTACACAGAAGCTGAAAAATATATTCGGATAGCCGCAGAGCGGATTAAGAAAACGTATGGCTCTACCAGCTTAAAGTATGCGTATGCCATTAGCAACATCGCGAATGTATACAAGAGCCGAGGAGCTTATAAAAAGGCATTGGAATATTATCAGATGTACGAAACACAATTGTTGCAGCACATGTCACCAGAATCTAACAGCTACATCAATTTATTAACGTCTGTCGCATTTGTGCAAGCTCAAATGGGTAATTCGGCATTAGCCGAAAAGACCTACTTGAAATCTTTGTCGCTGATTAATAGTGTCTACGGAAAGCAGGATATGTGGTACGCTTGGCAATTAAAGACATTTGGTGAGTTTTATTATGATGGGTCCCGATACGATCAATCAGAAAAGATGCTGGAAGAATCGAAGAAGGTTATACTTTCTCTTCAGGGCAATCAACATTATGACTTTGCTACCATCATCAGTTCACTAGCCAAAACAAAAATTAAATTAGAAAAGTACAAAGAAGCTGAAGAGCTAATAATGAAAGCAGTTGATATTTACCGCCTGCACATCGAAAATCATTTTGGTAGCTATCTAGGTTCAATAGAACAACTTCAATCTTTTTACAGTTTATTCGGTCGCAATTTAGAAGCACTCGAGCAAGTCAATAAAACACTGGTACTTGTTGATAAGAAGTTGGGAAGAGGCTCACGTTATATCGATAACCTTTTATTCAAGTCAAATACTTACATCAGCTTAAAACAATATGATAGTGCAAGGGTGATAGCGAATCAGTGCAAAACAGTTGCCGAAGATTTATTTGGACCATCGCATTGGATGGTGTTATCTGCTTACCGCGATATGGGTTTCTCAGATATCAAACAATTGAAATTGGATGATGCCGAAAGAAATTTTAAATACGTAGTTGATCACTTAAAAATGAGTGGAAATACCCAGTCCACTGATTACTCAGCAGCATTGAATAACATAGCTACCGTTCATCTGGAAAAAGGAAATTATGCCTTAGCGGAAAAATATCTAAATGAAGCTTTGCAAATTAACACGAAGATGAAAGATGGTACCGGCATTGACTTTAATCACTTGAATCTAGGAAAAGTTTATTCACAGTGGAATAAACCAGAATTGGCAGAAACTAATTTTAAACTGGCAATGAATAATCGGAATAAGTATTTATTAGCCAATTTTTATTTCCTTAGCGACAATGAAAAAACCCAGTATTGGAATAGCAACAAAAACTTTATTGAATACTTCCAGTCGTTCGCGGCTAATCGACTCAAGCAAAATCCCAGCATTGTCCAAGATTTATATAACCTGCAACTGGCTACCAAAGGAATTTTGTTAAGTACATCTAACAAAATCAAGAAACGTATTTTAAGTAGTGGTGATTCAGTGATGATCAATCACTATTATCAATGGTTGGACCAGCGTGATCAACTGGCGCAGTTTTATGCATTGCCAAACGATGAATTGAAATTAAGAAAGACAAGCATTGATTCATTAGAGCGTTTAGCAAAAGCCACTGAGAAGGAATTGAATATCAATGCGGAAGATTTGGAGAAAGACAAAGGCCGCGAAACTACGTGGCGTGATGTGCAAAAATCACTTTCGCCCAATGAAGCAGCAATCGAAATCATTCGGGTAAGGCACCATACTGCACATCCTACCGATAGTATTGTATATGTGGCAATGGTGCTTACCACTGAATCGAAGAACAGTCCGCAAGCTGTGGTATTACCCAATGGCAAATTATTAGAGGGTCGTGGCCTACGTTTCTATAAGAACGCTATCGGTTCGCAATTGGTAGATTCTCTTTCTTATAAAAATTATTGGAGCCGGATTCAGTCATTGGTAAAAAACAAATCAAAGCTTTATTTATCCTTGGATGGTGTTTACAATTCAATCAATCTGAACACCTTACGAGATGGAGCGGGTCGCTATCTGGTTGATTCAAAAAACATTACCATCGTTTCCAACACAAAAGATGTTGTTTATCTGAAGAAGAGCAGTGGCATGTTTACTAAAGCGAATGCAAGTCTAATTGGTTTTCCGAAATATTTTATTGGCAAAGATCGCTTTAAGGAAAAAAGTAAGCAGCGCGACTTTAATTACGATCAATTATCTGAGCGAGATTTCACCGGTATTGCTGAATTGCCCGGCACCAAAACAGAAATTGAAAAAGTAGACGATATTCTTTCTACTCATCAATGGAAAGTGAAAACCTATACAAATGAGGAAGCAACTGAAGAAGTACTTAAGCAAGTAGCACAACCGGGTTTGTTGCACATTGCTACGCATGGTTTTTTTACAGACGACAAGGATAGAAGTAGCGCAACCGATCCGATGCTGCGCGCGGGACTCTTGTTTACAGGAGCGGCCAACTTTTTGCAAGACAAAGTAAACTGGGGAACAGACAACGGCATCCTCACTGCATACGAAGCGTCCAATCTAAACTTAGACAACACAGAGTTGGTGATTTTGAGTGCTTGCGAAACCGGTAAAGGTGAAGTACAGGATGGAGAAGGTGTTTACGGATTGCAGCGCGCATTTCAAACGGCTGGTGCCAAATCGATCCTCATGAGTTTGTGGAAAGTCGATGACAGCGCTACTCAAGAACTGATGACACTATTCTATGAAAACTGGACGGCTGGTAAATCAAAATCAGAAGCGTTTAAGCAAGCCCAACTTTCACTAAAGCAGAAATATTCGAGCCCGTATTATTGGGGCGCTTTTGTTATGATGGGTGAATAACTAAAAAAGGAAGACATTATGAGAATAAAACCTGTGTTACTTGGAATTGCTTGTTACGTGCTCATGTCGTTTACCATTACAGGCGACAACTGGAATGTGCTGCTACCCGGCAACGAATTGCTCTATTCCGTTAATTACGGTCAGGAAGATTACACGTATTCCGTAAAAGTAGAGAAGCAAAAGAAAATATACTCTTTCGATTATTCAATTAAAGGCGGATCCAAAATTTTGGCAGGTGTTTATCAATGCGAGGCCAATCCCAATTATGAATACAACCAAAACTCACTTGCAATTCCTGGCAGCTCCATCGAAGGAAGTTTTGATCCCTATATGTTGGTGGGAAAAGATTTAGCAACGAAATTAGGTAAGATGAAATGGAATACAGAAACCGCCATTGTGATTGAAGGTAAAACATACACCCTTACCGTCAATGGAGTTGATTCATATTCGTATGCTACACAAAACGATCGAGAATATGTGGATGCATTGTATTGTTCTTTATCCGATGGGGGCAAAGATGGGTCACTAGTGATTGGTACTGAAAAAAATAAACAAGTTATCTTTCAACTCTACATGCCCAATTTATTTTCAATGCAACTCGATACGGTTCGCACCGCTACCTATTGATTATTTGAGTTTGATCAAACAAAAAACAGCGTAATTGATCATATCCTGATAATTCGCTTTCACTCCTTCACTTGCCAGTGTCTTTCCCTGATTATCTTCAATTTGCTTCACACGAAGCAATTTCATTAGAATAATATCCGTAATGGAACTCACGCGCATTTCGCGCCAAGCCTCTCCATAGTCGTGGTTTTTGTTTTGTAGTAATTCAAAGGTCTCATTGGCAGCCTGATCGTACAGTGGCTCTAGCTCCGTGAATGTCATATCCATTTTCTCAGACTCTTTCAGCGAAAGCTGAATCATAGCAATGATGCAATAATTGATGATGCCTATAAACTCATCTTTGATCGGGTCATCTACCTTTTGCACGCCCTTTTCTTGCACACTGCGAATGCGTTGTGCTTTGATGTACAACTGATCGGTAATGGAGGGCAATCGTAAAATACGCCACGCTGTGCCGTAGTCGTGGGTCTTCTTGGCAAACAAAGTTTTGCAGGTGGCAATTACCTCTTTATATTCGTGCAGGGTTCCTTCATTCATAAGCGGTGCAAAGTAAATTATTTTCCGTCAACAAAACACTTCTCATCAAATCTACACTGGTCGATTTCTCATCGCCCAAAGTGATGGGCATTGTTAATGTAACGCCCGATAGCTTTTTTGTCGGAAGCCGACAGGAAGAAACAGTGGCGCAGCTGAAGCAGGTAGAAAAAATGTTGAGCGAAGGAGCCGATTTTATTGATGTGGGCGGATACTCATCGAGACCCAGTGCGGCAGATGTGCCTCTGGAAGAGGAATTGAATCGTGTCATCCCGGCCATTCAGGCGATTACAAAAGAATTTCCATCAGCCAACCTATCGGTGGATACATTTCGTGCTTCGGTAGCAGATCGTGCTTTAGATGCCGGTGCAGCTCTGGTAAACGATATTTCGGCAGGTGAATTGGATACCGAGATGGTTTCTACCGTAGCTCGGTGGAAGGTGCCTTATATCGCGATGCACATGCGTGGCACTCCGCAAACTATGGCTTCACACACGGATTACGAAAACTTACTGAAGGACATCACCTTCTATTTTCAGCAACGACTCCGGCTTTATGCAGAGGCAGGTATTCATGACGTAATCATCGATCCAGGCTTTGGCTTTGCGAAAACAGTCGAACAGAATTTTCAACTCCTCAATCACCTGAGCTATCTCCGCATTTTAGAGCGACCTGTTCTTGCCGGACTGTCTCGAAAATCAATGATTTGGCGGACCTTGCAAACCACATCCGATCAGGCGTTGAACGGAACCACTGCTCTGCATGCCGTGGCTCTGCTAAAAGGCGCATCTATTTTGCGCGTACACGATGTCAAAGAGGCCGTAGAAACGGTGAAGCTGTTGAATAAACTGCTCTAGCGGCAAGTTGCTCGGATAAATTCCGATTTCTGCTCACTAAATTCTATCTTTGTAGAAATGATTTTCCTCTTCAAAATTGGCTTTCTCGAAATCAGTTGGGTGGACCTGATTGATGTTACGCTGGTAGCCGTTTTACTCTATCAAATCTATAAGCTGATTAGAGGAAGTATTGCCGTCAATATTTTTTTGGGAATACTCGCGCTCTACCTGGTTTATCTTATTGTACGGGCTGCTCAGATGGAATTGCTGGCCACTATACTTGGTCAATTTATGGGTGTGGGTGTGCTAGCTATGATCATTTTGTTTCAACCAGAGATTCGAAAGTTTCTTTTATTGATTGGACGTGGAGCGGAAATTAACCGGGGCGATTTTTTGAAATCACTCGCCAACTGGCGCACCAGTTACCACGATGATTTTGACGTGCATCAATTGATGGAAGCCATCAAAACCTTAAAAGCCACACGCACGGGTGCTCTGATCGTTTTTTCACGCGATATAGAATTGAAGTTTTATGCCGAAACAGGCGACCCCATCGATGCGGAAGTAAATAAGCGTTTGCTCATTTCTATTTTCAATAAGAATAGTCCCTTGCACGATGGCGCGGTGATTATTCACAAGGGAAGAATAAAAGCAGCACGATGCGTGTTGCCCGTCAGTGACAACGACCATCTGCCACCGCATTTTGGATTGCGACATCGCTCGGCCATCGGTATGAGCGAGGCTACCGATACCTTGGTGGTGGCAATTTCAGAGGAAAGCGGTCGTTTGATTTTAGCGCGCAACGGAAAATTTATCAGAGGCTTGAAGCTGAAAACCGTTGAACATAAAGTGTTAGAATACCTGCATAACAGCGAACCTGCCAATTGGGAGGAAGTACACACAGATCCGGAGCCTGTCGAGGCGCAATAGACTAAAGCGTAATTTATGAAACGTCCAGATGTTCGAGTAAACTTAACATGGTTGGATTGGGTAATGGAAGCAGTTACTATCTTAATCATACTTGCCATGATTGGTCTTATCGTTATGCAATACACCAGTCTTCCTTCCATCATCCCGACTCATTTCAACGCCAGTGGAGAAGTGGATGGTTATGGAGGTAAATGGACCGTTTTGTTATTGGCAGTTGTTGCAATCGTTGTTTATGTCCTTGCTACGCTGGCTTCACGTTATCCGAATTTGATGAACTATCCAATTCCCATCACAGAAGAAAATCATGAGCGACAATTTTTGAATGCGGTGAAGATGATACGGGTGCTGAAATGTTTATCAGTTATTTTATTTTTCTTTTTGGTTTACGGAGTGATTCAAAACGCCTTTCAGAAATCATCAGGTATCGGGCAGTATTTTTTGCCCATCTCGCTTTTCGCCATTTTAGGCGCTACAGGTTATTTTTTATATCGTGGATATAAGTTGCGATAGAAGGTCTCGCAATAATTGCGATTTGTCAATTTTATTTTAAGGTAAGGAAATGAAGAATTGGTTGATTTTTTTCTTGAGTGGTTGTTCTCTTTTTGTTTCAGCTCAGTCCATCGAAACAGTGATTCAAAAAGGACACGAGCTTTCGGTGATAACCGTGGCTATATGCCCCGATAGCAACTATGTGGCTACCGGTAGCCGCGATAAAACCATTAAACTTTGGGAGCTCAGTTCAGGACGAGAAGTGCGAAGCTTTCTGGGGCATGAGACTTCGGTAAATGCGATCGACTTTAGCCGTGACGGAAAATACCTGGCTTCCAGCAGCACCGATAAAACTGCTCGCTTATGGGAAGTAGCTACCGGGAAGTTGTTATTCACTACGGAGGAGCAAAAAGATTTTCTGACCGATGTAGCCATCAGTCCAAGTGGAAAATATTTTGTTGCTGCAGGCTATCCCGATTCGGCCATCGTTGTGGATATCACCACTAAAAAAATTATAAAGAAGATGGGTGTGAATGCCGATCAAGGTTTAGGAAGTGGGGTAAACATTGCATTCAGCCCTGATGGAAACTGGATTGCGTTTGGTGAGGATAATCGCACAGCCACCGTATATCAAACCACCACTTGGAAGCAAGTTTATAAGTTTCAAAAAGAAGAAGGTTGGTGTGGCGGCTGTGGCACCCAAGTAGTTTTTAGCCGCGATAGTAAATCATTTTTTATGGCCTCGCACAATGGCGAAGTGAAAAGCTTTAACCTTGCCGATGGAAAGTTGAAGCATTTATATTTGGAGAATATCGATGAGTTAAGATCCATTGATGTAAGTAGTGACAACCAAACATTGCTGATCTCTACCAAAACAGATGCGATTGTTTGGGATATAACTTCGGGCAAAGAACTGTCGAAGATTAATCCGGCAAGTACAGAGGATTTGAATGAAGCTTGTTTTTCGATAGACGGCAAGAGTATCATCTTCACTTCTAATGACAACACCGCCACGATCTGGAACATAAAACAAAATAAGCTTACCAAGTCATTGACCGGTTTTTTAAACCAGCGCGACAAAGGTGGAATTACCTACAACTATAACGATATGTGGGAGCGCGACATCTACGATTACATCCGCTTCAAAAATAATTTATTGATTACAGCCGATGGCACGGAATTGATCAAGGGAAAGTTTGGAAAGAAGATGAAGCGATGGAACATGGCTACCGGCAAAACTTCCATGGAATATGTGAGCCACCAAAAAGGAGTGGTGTGTTATGTTTTGTCTGCCGATGGCAAACGCATGCTAACAGGCGGTGGCGATGGCAAACTCGTAGTGTGGGATGTTGCGAAGGGCGATACGGTGCAATCGATTCAATCGTACGACCATCCGGTGCTGGATGTGCATTTCAATGAAGATGAGACAAAGATCATTTCATCCAGCTGGGATGGCACGATGAAGATTCATGACATTCAATCAGGTAAGCGCGTGCATTATTTTGATTTCGGTCAATTAGGTTCGGCATACAATGTATTTTGGTCACCAAACGACTTGTATATTTTCACATCGCATGGTAAGTTTTTGAAAATGTGGGAAGTGGATACTCATGCCGAAGTGCGAAACTTTGTAGGCCACTCGGAATTGATTTCTTCTTTATCCTTGAGTGCAGATGGAAAAGTGCTGATGAGTACGAGCCGAGATGGCAGCACCCGTCTGTGGGATATTGGTACAGGCCTGATGATTCGGAAGATGGTGAACGAAGGAGCAACGCATGCCGGAATTTTTAGTGCCGATGAAAAGTCTATCTACACTGCCGGCTCCGATCGTCTCATTCGCCAGTGGGATATCAATACCTCAAAAGTGTTGCGTGTTTTTGAAGGACACAAAAGCGACATCTCCACGTTGCGTCTTCATCCCAATGGGAAGATGCTGATCAGCTACAGCGTAGATGGCTCTACAAAGTTTTGGGATTTGCAATCGGGAAAGGAGTTTTTTGAACACATTCATTTTGGTGAGCGCGACTGGATGGTCAAGAGTCCGGAGGGATATTTTAATGGAACAGACAATGCGCGTCAATACATTCACTTTGTGGATGGCATGAAAACCTATTCCGTTGATCAGTTTTTTGATGAGTTCTATCGCCCTGATTTATTACCGAAGATTTTTACAGAGCGAGGTGGGACCGATGACAACAAAGGAGTGCAAGGCAAATTAAATCAATCACCGCCACCTTCAGTGAAAGTTGCTGCCTTAGCAACCAGCGACCCAACGAAAGCGGAAGTTTACATTCGCGTAACAGATCGTGGAGCAGGTGTGCGCGAGCTAAAACTTTTTCATAATGGCAAACGCGTTGTGATTCCGCAAGACATCAAATTCCCGAAAGGGAAAGATCAAACGGCTACGGTGAAGGTGAGTGTTAATTTAGTAGGGGGTACCAATTCCTTTTCTTCGTCTGCCAGCAATCATGATCGTGTAGAATCCGATGCCGCCTCGGCTGAATTGTTTTCGGAGACATCTTCCAAAAGCAGTACCTGTTATATTTTGGCAGTGGGAATCAACCAATACAAAAATTCAAAACTTTCGCTTAGCTATGCCAAACCTGATGCTGAATCGTTTGGGAAAATAATGGATGAGAAAGGAAAGTTGTTTAAGAATGTAGTGATGAAAACGCTCTATGATGGCGAAGCTTCGAAGTCGTCTATTTTACTTGCGTTGGATGAGTTGAGTACTCAAATCAATCAGGAAGACGTTTTTATTTTTTATTATGCGGGTCATGGCAGCATGGTCGATAATCAATTCTTTTTCATCCCAACGGAAAGTTCACGTTTATACGATTTAAGTTCTCTTCGAAAAGAAGCTATTGAAGCTTCCGCCTTGCAAGAAAAGTTTAGAAGCATCAGAGCATTGAAACAACTGATTGTGATGGATGCGTGTCAGAGTGGTGGATCGGTGGAGTTGTTGGCCAATCGCGGTGCTGCAGAAGAGAAAGCAATTGCACAGTTATCGCGAAGTGCAGGAATTCATGTGATGGCTTCGGCAGGCAGCGAACAGTTTGCTACCGAGTTTGCAGAGTTGGGACATGGTCTCTTCACGTACTTGTTGATCAAAGCATTGCAAGGAGATGCGGACGGTGCGCCAAAAGATGGCAAGGTTACCATTTACGAGTTGAAGTCATACTTAGATGATCAGGTGCCGGAGATGACGCGCAAGATGAAAGGCAAGCCGCAGTATCCTTACACTTTTTCGCGGGGACAAGATTTTCCGGTGGTGATTGAGAATTGAGAAAACGTTTTTGTAAATTAGAAAAGTAGGTTGTAGGACAATCTGTCAAAACTGAAATGAAGGAAGTCAGCAGGGCAAAATATTATGTAGTTAAATATTTTTTTCTGGGGTTTGCACTCTTGCAGGCTACCGTGGCAAGCGCGATGTTTTTTCAGTTTCAAGACACCCCTCGGAATAGAGCAATCATCACCATTGTATTTCTATTAAGCATTATCCTTCTTGCTATTCAGGTAATGGTTAGCGAAAAAATCAAACGCGTAGCGATCAGCAAGAAAAAAGTTACCATCTTATTTGGCTCCAAACGAAAGAGCTACAGTTGGTCGGAAGTGAAAGAGATAAAATTCTTTGCTTTACTTAATCTATATAGTTTAAAAATAAAGGGAAAGTCAGGTCGTATTTATTTTTTACCCAACTCCCCCCAAACGATTTTCGGAGCACCTGCTTCAATGCCCGAGTTCTTGCAAAAGAAAATCAGTAAGGCTTAATTCTCTGAAAACGGCAGTATTACTTCACCACACCTAACTCTTTCCCTACTTCCGTAAATGCGCGGATGGCTTTATCCAAATGATGTCTTTCGTGGCCTGCAGAAATTTGAACTCGAATGCGTGCTTTTCCTTTCGCCACCACCGGATAGAAAAATCCGATTACATAGATTCCTTTCTCCAACAATTTCTCAGCAAATTTTTGTGCTAATGGCGCTTCGTACAACATGATTGGAACAATTGGGTGAACGCCCGCCTTGATGTCAAAGCCTGCCTTCGTCATCTCCTCACGGAAATATTTTGTGTTCGATTCTAATTTATCCCGTAAGGCGGTAGTCTCCGACAACATATTGAAAACTTCAATTGAAGCCCCCACAATAGAAGGAGCCAAGGTGTTTGAAAATAAATAAGGTCTTGAGCGCTGACGCAGCATCTCGATAATTTCTTTTTTGCCCGATGTAAATCCACCCGATGCACCGCCTAATGCTTTTCCGAGTGTGCCGGTGATAATGTCTACACG
>PJQF01000269.1_pt1 | contig 20255 bp, 19 predicted proteins | sample 1503741 | NCBI WGS metagenome assembly PJQF01 (sample SAMN07775949, study PRJNA414020) | Biofilm metagenome, whole genome shotgun sequencing project. | isolation source: biomolecule (vanillin) treated reverse osmosis membrane biofilm | place: India: Nagpur | collected 2017-03-21 | reverse complement strand
GGCAGCTTGAGACCGGACCATGCAAACTCGTGACGATATTTTCAACACCCTGCGCAACGCCATGGTGGAACTGTTTGAATTGCCGCCGGAACGCGTCACCCTCGACGCCAACCTCTACCAGGACCTGGAAATCGACAGCATCGATGCCGTCGACCTGATCGACCATATCAAGCGCCAGACCGGCAAGAAGATCGCCGCCGAAGAATTCAAGGCGGTGCGCACCGTCAATGACGTGGTTGAGGCGGTGTACCGTCTGGTCACGCCCGCCGCATGAGACGCTTGATCGGCCTTGGCCTGTTGCTGGCGGGGCTGCTGTACCCCTTTGCGGTGTATTACGGCACCGAACACTTTGCACCCTGGCAATTCGGCTTGCTGTTGGGCAGCCTGTGGCTGTTGCGGGCACTGACCGGTGCGCGCCACCCCGGCAGCCGCTGGATGGCCGTGGCGGTGATCCTGTTCTGCCTGCTGCTGGCCTGGTTCGACAACCCGCACCTGTTGCGCTGGTACCCGAGCCTGGTCAGCGCGTTCATGCTGGCGCTGTTTGGCCTGAGCCTGAAATATGGCCCGCCGATGGTCGAACGCCTGGCACGCATGACCGAGCCACAGCTGCCGCCCGAAGCGATTGTGTATACCCGCCAGGTCACCGTGGTGTGGAGTGTGTTTTTTCTGTGTAATGGCCTGCTCGCCGCCGCGCTCACCCTGTGGGCACCGTTGAGCTGGTGGACGTTGTACAACGGGCTGATCGCCTACGGGCTGATGGGCCTGTTGTTTGCCGTGGAATGGCTGGTACGACAAAGGGTTCGAGGCCGCGTATGAATGGGTTGAAACTTGAGCACGTGCTGCTTGAGCCGCTGGAACAACGGCCGGTCACCACCGAGCCTGCGATGAATCACGCCCAACTGTGCGCCCAAGCCCTGAGCCTGGCGGCGGGCCTGCAAGCGCGAGGTATCCAGCGTTTGGCGGTGCACCTTGAAGACGCCGGCCAACTGGCGATTGCCCTGCTGGGCGCCTGGCGAGCCGGGGTCAGTGTGCTGCTGCCCGCCGACCTGCAACCCCAGACGCGCCAACGCTGGGACAAGGCCGTCGACGCCTGGCTGGTTGAAGCCGCCGATCTCGACGGGTTGTATCAGGCGCCATTGCGCCCCGCCGCGCTCGATCTGGATACTTGCCAACTCAGCCTGTGCACCTCCGGCTCAAGCGGCGAGCCCAAGCGTATCGACAAGACCCTGCGCCAACTGGCCAATGAAGTCCAGGCCCTGGAAAACCTCTGGGGCGCAGACCTCAAAGACACCTGCATCATCGGCAGCGTCGCCACCCAGCACATCTACGGTTTGCTCTTTCGCGTGTTGTGGCCGCTGTGCGCCGGTCGCACTTTTGTGCGCAAACAACTGGCCTTCCCCGAAGACATGCAGCGCGCCAGCCGTGAGCACCCGCAATTTGCCTGGGTCGCCAGCCCGGCGTTGCTCAAGCGCATGGGAGATAACCTTGACTGGCCCGCGCTGAGCCACGTGGCGCGGGTGTTCTCTTCCGGCGGCGCGTTGCCCGTGGAGGCTGCCGGCAGCCTGTACGACCGCTTGCAGCAATGGCCGACGGAAATCCTCGGCAGCTCGGAAACCGGTGGCATCGCCTGGCGCCAGGGCGCCCAACCCTGGCAGCCGTTTGCCGACGTGCAACTGAGCCAGGACGCCGACGGCGCCCTGCGCATCGCCTCACCGTACCTGCCCGCCGGGCATATCGAACACACTGCCGACGCTGCGCGCATCCATTCCGATGGCCGTTTCGAGCTGCTGGGGCGCCTGGACCGTATCGTCAAACTGGAAGAAAAACGTATCTCACTGCCCATGCTGGAACAGGCGCTGATGACCCATGACTGGGTCGCCGACACCCGGATGGGCGTGGTGCAGGAAAACCGCGCATCACTCGGCGCATTGGTGGTGCTCAGTGCCGAGGGCTTGCATGCCCTGCGCAACCAGGGCCGCCGCACCGTCACCCAAACCTTGCGCCAACACCTGAGCCAACATTGCGAAGCGCTGGCCCTGCCGCGCCGCTGGCGTTTGCTGCGCCAATTGCCGCTCAATGCCCAAGGCAAACTGCCCCAGGCCGACGTCGCCGCGCTGCTGCTGGCACCACGGCCAAAAGCGCCGGAAGTGCTGGAGCAAGTCGAAGTCGATGGCGAATGGACCGTGCAACTGAACATTCCGCCGGACCTGGCCTACTTCAGCGGCCACTTCCCGGTCACGCCGGTGCTGCCTGGCGTGGTGCAAGTGGAGTGGGCGTTCAACCTCGGCCAGCAACTGCTCGACCTGCCCGCCACCTTTGCCGGCATGGAAGTGCTCAAGTTCCAGCAACTGGTGCGCCCCGGCGACCAGATTGAACTGCACCTGCGCTTTGACCCGGAACGCGGCAAGCTGTACTTCGCCTACCGCAACGGCGTCGCAGCCTGCTCCAGCGGTCGCATTCAACTGGTGACCGCGCATGCATAACCCCTGCGCCCTGATCCCGGTCTACAACCACGAAGCCGCCGTGCCGGCCGTGGTCCACAGCCTGTTGAAGAGTGGCCTGCCGTGCCTGCTGGTCGACGACGGCAGCAGCCCGGCCTGCGCAGCGGTATTGGCGCAATTGGCGACACTTGAAAACGTCACCTTGCTGACCCTGCCGAACAATCAAGGCAAGGGCGGCGCGGTCATGGCCGGCTTCCGTGAGGCCGCGCGCCTGGGCTTCAGCCACGCGCTGCAAGTGGATGCCGACGGCCAGCACGACCTGCGTGAAGTCGAGTGCTTCCTCGACAGCTCCCGCATGCACCCGGACGCGGTAATCTGCGGCTACCCGGAATACGACGAGAGCGTGCCCAAGGGCCGCCTGTACGCACGTTACCTGACCCATGTGTGGGTGTGGATCAATACCTTGTCGCTGCAGATTCGCGACTCGATGTGCGGCTTTCGCGTGTACCCGCTGGCGCCCACCCTGGCGTTGATGGACTCAGCCTACATTGGCACACGCATGGATTTCGACTCGGACATCCTGGTGCGCCTGGCCTGGCGTAACCAGCCGATGCGCTGGCTGCCGACCCACGTGCATTACCCCGCCGACGGTTTGTCGCACTTCCGGTTGTTCCGCGACAACGTGCGCATTTCGGCCATGCACACGCGGCTGTTCTTCGGCATGTTGGTGCGCGCGCCGATGATCCTGTGGCGTCGGTGGCAAGCATGAACGACAGCAGCAAACACTGGGCCGACCGTGAGGAGCGCGGCAGCTTCTGGCTGATGAAGCTCACCGCCGTCGCCGCCAAGCTGCTCGGTCGCCGCCTGCTAAGCCCGGTGCTGTACGGCATCGTGTTGTACTTCTTCCTGTTCGGCCGCACGGCACGCCGGAGTGCCTGGGAATACCAGCAGCGCCTGGCCGACTGGAGCGGGCGCGCTGCGTTGCGGCCCAGCCACACACGTGTGTTCGGGCAGTTCATGGCCTTCGCCGACGCCCTGCTCGACAAGCTCGACGTGTGGAACGGCAAGCTGCGCATCGAACAAATCGAAATTAACGACCCCGCGCAATTGCGTGGGCAACTGCGCGGCGAGCGCGGGCAGATGCTGGTAGGCGCACACTTGGGCAACCTCGAAGTCTGCCGTGCGCTGGCCGAGATCGGTGAGCAAGTCACCATGAACGTGCTGGTGCACACCAAGCACGCAGAACGCTTCAACCGTCTGCTGGGCGAAGCCGGGGCGACCCATTTGCGCCTGATCCAGGTCAGCGAGCTGGACCCGGCGACCATGCTGCTGCTCAGCCAGCGCCTGGACGACGGCGAGTGGCTGGCGATTGCCGGTGACCGCGTGCCGCTGCACGGCGGGCGCAAGGTCCGCGTGGATTTCCTCGGCCATGACGCCGCCTTCCCCCAAGGCCCGTGGCTGCTGGCCGGCCTGTTGAAATGCCCGGTCAACCTGCTGATGTGCCTGAAACACAACGGCCGCTATCGCCTGACCATCGAGCCGTTCACCCCATTGATCGAATGGAAGCGCAGCACCCGCGAGCAGGTGATTGCCCTGTGGACCGCACGCTACGCTGCACGCCTGGGCCAGTTCTGCCTGGAAGCGCCCCAACAATGGTTCAACTTTTACCCTTTCTGGAAGACCGATGACGACGCATCTTGAGCCGGTAACCTTTGGCGAACACGCTTTGCGCATTGAAGACGTATTGGCCCTGGCCAACCGTCAGGTGCCCACGCAATTGCAGGATGATGCCGCCTATCGCCAGCGCATTGCCAAGGGCGCGCAGTTTCTCGACTCGTTGCTGGACAAGGAAGGCGTGATCTATGGCGTGACCACCGGCTACGGCGACTCCTGCGTGGTGGCGGTGCCGTTGCAGCACGTCGAGGCTTTGCCGCGTCACCTGTACACGTTCCACGGGTGCGGGCTGGGCAAGTTGCTTGACGCCCAAGCCACACGGGCGGTGCTGGCGGCGCGTCTACAGTCGTTGTGCCACGGTGTTTCCGGGGTGCGTGTGGAGTTGCTGGAGCGCCTGCATGCGTTCCTTGAACACGACGTGCTGCCGCTGATCCCGGAAGAAGGCTCGGTGGGCGCCAGCGGTGATCTGACCCCACTGTCGTACGTTGCTGCGACCCTGTCCGGCGAGCGTGAAGTGATGTTCCGAGGTGAACGCCGCCAGGCCGCCGACGTGCACCACGAATTGGGCTGGGAGCCGCTGGTCTTGCGCCCCAAGGAAGCCCTGGCATTGATGAATGGCACCGCCGTGATGACCGGCCTCGCCTGCCTGGCCTTCGCCCGTGCCGACTACCTGCTGCAACTGGCCACACGCATCACCGCGTTGAACGTGGTGGCGCTGCAAGGCAACCCGGAACACTTCGACGAGCGCCTGTTCGCCGCCAAGCCGCACCCTGGGCAGATGCAAGTCGCCGCCTGGCTGCGCAAGGACCTGGCGATCGACGCGCCGACCGCGCCGCTGCACCGCCTGCAGGATCGCTACTCGCTGCGCTGCGCGCCCCACGTCCTCGGCGTGCTGGCGGACAGCCTGAACTGGCTGCGTTCGTTTATCGAGATCGAGCTGAACAGCGCTAACGACAACCCGATCATCGACGCCGAAGAAGAACGCGTGCTGCACGGTGGGCACTTCTACGGCGGTCATATCGCCTTTGCCATGGACAGCCTCAAGACCCTGGTGGCCAACGTAGCTGACCTGCTCGATCGCCAACTCGCGTTGCTGGTTGACGTGCGTTACAACCACGGCCTGCCGAGCAACCTGTCTGGCGCGCCAGCCGACCGCGCGATGATCAACCATGGCTTCAAGGCCGTGCAGATCGGCACCAGCGCCTGGACCGCCGAAGCGCTGAAAAACACCATGCCGGCCAGCGTGTTCTCGCGCTCCACCGAATGCCATAACCAGGACAAGGTGAGCATGGGCACCATCGCCGCCCGCGATGCAATCCGCGTGCTGGAGCTGACCGAACAGGTTGCCGCCGCGACCCTGCTCGCCGCTAACCAGGGTGTGTGGCTACGCGCCCAGGCTGACGATGCACGCGCGCTGCCGCCAGCCTTGGCCGCCATGCATGAAGAGCTGGCCAAGGACTTCCCGCCGGTCATCGAAGACCGCGCGCTGGAAGGCGAACTGCGCCTGTGCCTCAAACGTATCGCCGAGCAACACTGGAGGCTGCATGCGTAGCCAGGGCGTATTGCATTGCGACACCGAGATCCTCGTGCCGTTTTTCGATATCGACACCATGAATGTGGTGTGGCACGGGCATTACGTGAAGTACCTGGAAGTGGCGCGCTGCGCGCTGCTGGACAAGATCGGCCACAACTACACGGCAATGCTTGAGTCGGGTTACGCCTGGCCAGTGATCGACATGCAGCTGCGCTACGTGCGCGGCGCCACCTTTGGCCAGACGATTAATGTGCGCGCCAGCCTGGTGGAATGGGAGAACCGTTTGAAGGTGAACTACCTGATCAGTGACCTTGCCAGCGGCGAGCGTTTGACCCGCGCCAGCACCGTGCAAGTGGCCGTAGAAATCGCCAGCCGCGAGATGCAGTTGGCCTCGCCGAAAATATTCACCGACGCCGTCGAAAGGGCTTTGGCATGAGAGTTTTAATACTGTTTGCAAGCTTGATGCTGAGCCTCAATGCCCATGCGTTTGACCTGCAACAACTCAGCGACCAGTTGGCCAAACCCTCGGTGATCCACGGCAGCTTCATCCAGGAAAAACACCTGCGCGCCCTGCCGCAGCCACTGGTCAGCAAAGGCACCTTCGTGCTCGCCAAAGACCACGGCCTGCTGTGGCTGCTGAAAACCCCGCTGCAACAGGACTACCGCATCAGCGCCCAGGGCATTGCCCGGCGTGACGCTAACGGCTGGCAACTGCTGCCGAACAAGAGCGCCGGCGCCGAGCAGAATCGCCTGTTCCTCGCCGTGCTCCAGGGCGACAGCAGCGGCTTGCAGCGCGACTTCGAACTGCAACTGCAAGGCGCAGCCAACCAGTGGAAGCTGACGCTGACCCCACGTTCACTGCTGCTCAAGCAGGTCTTCACCCAGATCAATATCGACGGTGGCGAGCTGGTGAACACCATCGAATTGCTCGAAACCCAAGGCGACAGCACCGTGCTGCGCATGCAAGACAGCACGGCCAGCCAACCGTTGAGCGACGCGGAGCAACACGACTTTGCCCAGTGAGCGCCTGCTGCCACGCCTGTTCCTGATCCTGCTGGTGGCCGTGCTGGCCCTGGCCGGCTGGCAATGGCGTCATGGCGCGCCGCTGTCGGCCAACTTGATGGAGCTGGTGCCCGGCAACACGCCGGATGCCCTCGAGCTGAAAGCCGAGCAGCGCATGCAAGCGCCGTTGAACCGCGAAATGCTGGTGCTGGTGGGGCATACCGACCGCCAGCAAGCGGTGGCCGTGGCACAGCAACTGGGCGAGCGCTGGCAAGCCAGTGGCCTGTTTGAAAAAGTGCAGTGGAACCTGCAAGCCGACTTGCCAGCGCTGCGTGAGCAACTGCTGCGCGGGCGACTGGCGATGCTCTCGGCCAAAGACCGCGAACAACTGATCGAGCACCCCGACGCGTTTATCCAGCAACGCGTGCAAGCGCTGTTCGACCCGTTCACCGGGTTCAGCCTGGTGCCGAGCCAGGATGACTGGCTGGGCCTCACCGGGCGCATCCAGAACAGCCAGCCGCAACACGGTTCGGTACAACTGGATATCGGCAGCGGCGCGTTGATCGCCGACGCCGATGGCAAAAGCTGGGTGCTGCTGCGTGCGCGCACCGCCGGCAATGCCTTTGACATGAAGCTGCCGCTGCAAGTGGCGGCGTTGCTCCAGGCGAGCCGCGCGCAGGCCAGCGAGCAAGGCGCGCAATTGCTCGCCGCCAGCGGCTTGCTCTATGCGGCCAACGGGCAGCAGCAGGCCACCCGCGAAATCACCTGGGTTGGCGGTGGCGCGACCCTTGGCATTCTGCTGCTGTTGCTCCTCGCGTTCCGCCGCTGGCGCGTGTTGCTGGCGTTTGTGCCGGTGCTGGTCGGCATGCTGTTTGGCGCGGTGGCCTGTGTGGCGCTGTTCGGCCATATGCATGTGATGACACTGGTGCTCGGCTCCAGCCTGATCGGCGTGGCAGTGGACTACCCGCTGCACTACCTGTCGAAAAGCTGGAGCCTGCAGCCGTGGCGCAGCTGGCCGGCCCTGCGCCTGACCCTGCCGGGGCTGAGCCTGAGCCTGGCGACCAGCTGCATCGGCTACCTGGCGCTGGCCTGGACGCCCTTTCCGGCGCTGACGCAAATCGCGGTGTTCTCCGCCGCAGGCTTGGTCGGCGCCTACCTCTCGGCCGTGTGCCTGTTGCCCGCGCTGCTCAAGGGCCTCGAACTGCGCCCGGCGCAATGGCCGCTGCGCATTGCCGAATGCCTGTGGTTGTTGCGTGCGTCGCTGATCAAGCGTGTACCGAGCCCGTTTTTGCTGGCGTGGGTGCTGTTGTTTTGCGCCGGTGGCCTGTGGCAACTGAACAGCAAAAACGACATCCGCCAATGGATCGGTGCCCCGCCGCAACTGCTGCAAGAGGCCCAGGCGGTGGCGCGCATCACCGGGTTCCAGCCCACCAGCCAGTTCTTCCTGGTGCGTGCGGACAACCAGCAGCAGTTGCTGGATCGCCAGGCCAGCTTGGGCAAACGCCTGGATCAACTGGTGAACATGAACAAGCTGCAAGGCTACCTGGCACTCAACCAACTGGTCAGCCAGCCTGCCGAGCAGCAGCAACTGCGTGATGCGCTGGACGCACTCGCGCAACACTGGCAGCCGCTGCTGGACCTCGGCGTTCCCGCCAGCGCCCTGCAGGCTGAAGTCGCGCAACTGAAAGCCCTGCCCACCGAAGACATCGACGCGGCACTGGTGGGGCCGTTGGCAGAACCGTGGCGCACGCTGTGGCTCGGCCCGGTAGACGGCGGCGTGGCCGCGATGGTCAGCTTGCAAGGCTTGAACAACCCGGCGCTGCTGCGCGTGCAGGCGCTGGACTTGCCCGGCGTGCAACTGGTGGATCGCCTGGGGGATTTGAACCGGGTGTTCGCCGACACGCAGATCAGCGCGGCGGAATTAAAATTGATGTCATGCGTGCTGATCGTCGTATTGCTGATCCTGCCGTTCGGCGTTGGCGGTGCCTTGCGCATCGTCGCCCTGCCACTGCTCGCGGCGCTGTGCAGCCTGGCGAGCCTGGGTTGGCTGGGCCAGCCGTTGACGCTGTTCAGCCTGTTCGGCCTGCTATTGGTCACCGCCATCAGTGTCGACTATGCCATCTTGATGCGTGAGCAGATCGGCGGCGCCGCCGTGAGTCTTTTAGGTACGCTGCTGGCGGCGCTGACGACCTGGTTGTCGTTTGGCCTGCTGGCCGTGTCAAGTACACCGGCCGTGAGTAATTTCGGCCTGTCGGTCAGCCTGGGCCTGGCTTTCAGCTTTATGCTGGCGCCTTGGGCCGGCCATCGGAAGCACGCCTTATGAATGTGATTATCGCCAAAGTGGCAAGGAGCCCTCGTGCCCATAGTTGAAATGGAACGTCGCCAGGTGGTGGTGATCGGTGCCGGCCCGTCCGGTGCCATCGCCGCTGCGCTGTTAAAGCGTAACGGGCATGATGTATTGATTATCGAGCGTCAGCATTTCCCACGGTTCTCGATCGGCGAAAGCCTGTTGTCGCACTGCATCGACTTTATCGAAGAAGCCGGCATGCTCGACGCCGTGCAGGCCGCGGGTTTCCAGGTAAAAACCGGGGCCGCATTCGCCTGGGGCGAGCGTTACAGCGCGTTTGATTTCGGTGACACGTTCAGCAACGGCAAGCCCACCACCTTCCAGGTGCAGCGGGGCGAATTCGACAAATTGCTGGCTGACCAGGCCGCCTTGCAGGGCGTGGACATCCGCTACGGCGAAACCATCATCGGCGTCGATTTCACCGGCGAAAGCCGTTACCTGCATGTGCGCCGCGAGAATGGCAGCGAATACCACCTCAAGGCCAAATTCGTGCTCGATGCCAGCGGTTACGGCCGGGTGCTGCCGCGCCTGCTGGACCTTGAAGCACCGTCGAATTTCCCGGTGCGCCAGGCGGTGTTCACCCACGTTGAAGACCATATCGAGCACCCGGGCTTCGACCGCAGCAAAATTCTTGTCACCACCCACCCAACCCAACGCGATATCTGGTTCTGGACCATCCCGTTCAGCAACGGCCGCTGCTCGGTGGGCGTGGTTGCGGCCAAGGCGCATTTCGACGGCCGCGACGGCGACCTCGACGCGTGCCTGCGCGGGTTTATCGACGAAACCCCAAGCCTGTCCGGCGTGTTGCAAAACGCCGTCTGGGATACCCCTGCGCGCACCATCGGCGGCTATTCGGCCAACGTCAAAACCCTGCACGGCCCGGGCTTTGCGCTGTTGGGCAATGCCGCAGAATTCCTCGACCCGGTGTTTTCCTCCGGCGTGACCATCGCCATGCGTTCGGCAAGCATGGCCGCAGGGCTGCTGCATCGCCAACTCAAGGGCGAGACCGTGGACTGGCAAACCGAGTTTGCCGAACCGCTGAAACGCGGTGTCGACACCTTCCGCTGCTACGTCGAAGGCTGGTATGCCGGGACCTTTCAGGACGTGATTTTCCACCCCGGCAGTTCGCCGGAGATCCGTCGGATGATCAGCGCGATCCTCGCCGGTTATGCGTGGGATGAACGCAACCCGTTTGTCAGCGAGCCCAAGCGGCGGTTGCGGATGCTGTCGGAGATTTGTGCGAGTGAGCCGGTATGAGCAGTCAGTATTTAAGTAAGAACTACGTCGAAGAAACCAAGTTCGGCTTCTGGTTCCTGCGCAGCCACACTTGGCAGCACCACGTCCTGCGCGTAGCGATCAACGACCTGCGCGGCCTGTTCAGCGAGCCACTCCCCGTGGCGCCAGTGTTGCTGGACGCCGGGTGTGGCCAGGGCAAATCCTTCAAGCTGCTGCAGCACGCATTCGCGCCCAAGCGCCTGATCGGCCTGGATGCCGACCTCCACAGCCTGGAATTGAGCAAGGCCGAAGCCGCGCGCCAAGGCCTGGCCATCGAGTTGATCGGCAGCGACTGTGCGACCCTGGAGGTGCCGGATGAAAGCGTCGACATCCTGTTCTGCCACCAGACGTTCCACCATCTGGTCGAACAGCATCGCGCACTGAAGGAGTTCTACCGCGTGCTCAAGCCGGGCGGCTATTTGCTGTTTGCCGAATCCACCGAAGCCTATATCGACACCTGGGTGATTCGCTGGTTGTTCCGCCACCCGATGCACGTACAGAAAAGCGCCGAAGAGTACCTGGCGATGCTCCGCGAGCAGGGCTTTGAGTTTGGCCCGCAGAACGTTTCCTACCCGTATTTGTGGTGGAGCCGTTCGAGCGATTTCGGCCTGCTGGAGCGCTGGGGCCTGCGTAACCCGCCGCCGGTGGGTCAGCGTGAAGAAACCCTGGTCAACTGCGTCGCACGTAAACCGCCAGTGAGCGCGGCACCATGATCCGCCTGCTGTTGATCGGTTGCCTGCTGCTGCTGAGTGCCTGCGCCAGCCAGCCGCCGCTGCCCGAGAGAACGCCGGTGTTGAGCCTGCCGATGCAACTGCACGTGCAGCGCCGGGCGGGCGGCCAGAGCCAGGACTGGCTGCTGGTGATCCAGCGCGAAGGCGCTGCCCTTCGCTGGTCGATGATGGACCCACTGGGCATTCCCCAGGCCCGGCAAAAGCTGATCAATGGCCAGTGGCAGGCCGATGGTTTGCTGCCGCCCAACCCGCAGGCACGCGAGCTGTTTGCCGCCTTGCTGTTTGCCCTGACCTCGGCGGATGACGTGCGCGCGCTTTACCCGAGTGCCCAGGCCATGGACCTCACACGCACGCTGCCAGGCCATTGGCAAATCGTGTATCAGTCTTCCGAGGTGTTTAGCGTGAACATGACGGGCCAATCCTTGAGCTACCGCGTCACGCCGCTTGGGGTCGCCCGATGACGGCTTATCTCAATGCGCTCGGCGTGATCTGCGCCCTGGGCCGCACGCCGTCCGAGGTCAGCCGCAGCTTGTTCGCCGGCGACTGCTCCGGCATGCGCGCCGAAAGTGGCTGGGTGCCGGAACGTGTGGTGCCGGTGGCGGGTGTGCATTGGCAACTGGCGAGCATCCCGACTGAGTTGAACCAGCAAAGCAGCCGCAATAACCAGTTGCTGCTGGAAGCGGCATTGCAGATCGAGGTTGAGATCCGCCAGGCGATCCACACCTACGGTGCTTCCCGCGTCGGCGTGGTACTGGGCACCAGCACCTCGGGCATCGACGAAGCCAGCCGTGGCATCGCGCACTACCTGCGCGACCAGCAGTTCCCCGGCGACTACGATTACCAGCAACAGGAACTCAGCGCGCCAGCGAACTTCCTGGCCGACTGGCTGCAATTGAGCGGCCCGGCTTATGTGATTTCCACTGCCTGTACTTCCAGCGCCCGCGCGCTGATGAGTGCCCAGCGCCTGCTGGACCTGGGCGCGTGCGACGCGGTGATTTGCGGCGGCGTCGACAGCCTGTGCAAGCTGACGTTGAACGGCTTTACCTCACTGGAGGCCGTCTCCAGTGAGCGCTGCAACCCATTTTCGGTGAACCGCAACGGCATCAATATCGGCGAAGCCGCCGTGCTGTTCCTGATGACCAAAGCGCCCGCGCCGATTGCCTTGCTCGGCAGCGGCGCGAGTTGCGATGCACATCATATCTCCGCCCCCGAGCCCACCGGCAAAGGCGCACTGCTGGCCATGCGCAAGGCCTTGGCCAGCGCGAAACTGGCGCCTGAGCAGATCGGTTACCTGAACCTGCATGGCACCGCGACCCATCATAACGACGCCATGGAAAGCCTCGCTGTCGCCAGCCTGTTCCCCGAAGGCGTTGCCTGCTCATCGACCAAACCCATGAGCGGGCACACCCTCGGTGCGGCCGGCGCGCTGGAAGCGGCGTTCTGTTGGCTAAGCCTGACCCACGGCCGGGTGCCGCCGCACGTGTGGGACGGCCAGGCCGACCCGGCGTTACCCACGTTGCACTGGGCGCACCCTGGCGACACCTTGAAAAAACGCTGCCTGATGAGCAACTCGTTTGCCTTCGGTGGCAATAACGTCAGCCTGATTATCGCAGAGGCCCCATGATCGATTGGCCACTCGCCGAACTGCTGCCTCACGCGGGCGACATGATCCTGATTGACCAGGTGCTGTCGTTCGATGAAGAGCAGGTTCACACCCGCACCACCGTCAAGCCCGGCGGCCTGTTCAACCGCCCGGACGGCAGCCTGCCGGCCTGGGTCGGAATCGAGCTGATGGCGCAAAGCGTCGCGGCCTATGCCGGTTGCCGCGCCCGCCAAAAGGGCGAAGCCGTGGAACTGGGTTTCCTGTTGGGCACACGTAAGTTCGAGTGCAACGTGGAATGCTTCCCGGCCGGCGCCGAACTGCGCATCCACGGCCTGCGCTCCCTGGAAGACGACAACGGCATGGGTGTGTTCGAATGCCACCTCACCGGCGACGGTATCCAGGCCAGCGCGCGCTTGAACGTATTTCGACCGCCCCAGGCGGCCAACTATTTAGCTGAATCGAAGGACGAAACGCCATGACTGAATCCGTACTGGTCACCGGCTCCAGCCGTGGCATCGGCCGCGCCATTGCCCTGCGCCTGGCCCAGGCCGGCCATGACATCGTGCTGCATTGCCGCAGCGGCCGTGCCGAAGCCGATGCAGTGCAAGTCGAAATCGAAGCCCTTGGCCGCAAGGCACGGGTGCTGCAATTCGATGTGGCGGATCGTGCGACCTGCAAGGAAATCCTTGAGGCCGACGTCGAGCAACATGGCGCCTACTACGGCGTGGTGCTCAATGCCGGGCTGACCCGCGACGGAGCGTTCCCGGCCTTGTCGGAAGACGATTGGGACGTGGTGATGCGCACCAACCTGGATGGCTTCTATAACGTTTTGCACCCGGTGATGATGCCGATGATTCGTCGTCGCGCAGCGGGCCGTATCGTCTGCATTACCTCGGTTTCCGGGCTCATCGGCAACCGTGGCCAGGTCAACTACAGCGCCTCGAAAGCCGGCTTGATCGGTGCGGCCAAAGCCCTGGCCATCGAGCTGGGCAAGCGCAAGATCACCGTTAACTGTGTGGCGCCCGGCTTGATCGACACCGCCATGCTCGATGAAAACGTGCCGGTGGAAGAGCTGATGAAGATGATCCCCGCACAGCGCATGGGCACGCCGGAAGAAGTCGCCGGCGCCGTGAATTTCCTGATGTCGGCCGAAGCCGGCTATATCACCCGCCAGGTCCTGGCGGTGAACGGAGGCCTGTGCTGATGAAGCGCGTCGTTGTCACCGGCATGGCCGGCATGACCTCCCTGGGCAGCGACTGGGATACCATCGCGGCCAACTTTCGCGCCAACCGCAGCGGCATTCGGCGCATGGACGAGTGGGACCGTTTCAGCGAATTGAACACGCGCCTGGCCGGGCCGATCGACGATTTCGTGGTGCCCGCTCACTGGACACGCAAGCAACTGCGCAGCATGGGCCGCGTGTCGCGCCTGGCTGTGTGGGCAGCGGAGCAGGCGTTGCAGGATGCCGGCTTGCTCGGCGACGAGTCGATCAAGGACGGGCGCATGGGCGTGGCCTGCGGCTCGTCCACCGGCAGCACCGATGAGATCAAGGCGTTCGGCAATATGCTGCTGAACTCGGTGGCCGAAGGGCTGAACGCCAACTCCTACGTGCGCATGATGCCGCACACGACGGCGGCGAATATCAGCATTTTCTTTGGCCTCACCGGGCGCTTGATTCCCACGTCCAGCGCCTGCACCAGCGGCAGCCAGGGCATCGGCTATGCCTATGAGGCCATCAAGTTCGGCCGCTTGCCGTTGATGCTCGCGGGCGGCGCCGAAGAGCTGTGCCCTACCGAAGCCATGGTGTTTGATGCGCTGTACGCCACCAGCCTGAAAAACGATGCCCCACAAACCAGCCCGCGCCCTTATGACAGTGGCCGTGATGGCCTGGTGATAGGCGAAGGCGGCGGCATGCTGGTGTTGGAAGAACTGGAACACGCTCTGGCGCGTGGCGCGCATATCCATGCCGAGATTGTCGGTTTCGGCAGCAACGCCGACGGCCAGCACACCACCCGCCCGGAGCAGAAAACCATGCGCCGCGCGATGGAGCTGGCCCTGGAAGATGCCGGGCTGGAGCCTTCCGCCATCGGCTACGTCAACGGCCATGGCACCGCGACCGATCAAGGCGATATCGCCGAAACGCTGGCCACCCACAGCTTGTTCGGCAGCCGTATGCCCATCAGCTCGCAGAAGAGCTTCCTCGGCCACACCTTGGGTGCGTGCGGGGCGCTGGAGTCCTGGTTCAGCATCGAAATGATGAACCGCGACCAGTACGTGCACACCTTCAACCTGGATAGCGTCGACCCGCAATGCGGCGAGCTGGATTACCTGCAAGGTGGCTTTCGCGAGATGCACCACGACTACGTGATGAACAACAACTTTGCCTTTGGCGGCGTCAACACCTCGCTGATTTTTCGCCGCTGGTCCTGACTTTTTAATCGATTGGAGAAAACGGAATGTCTTCCTTGCTGCGCGCCACCCTGATCACATTGGCCCTGCTGAGCACCGCCGCTTGCACCAGCAAACCGGTGCTGAACACCCAGCACGAGCTGCCGGCCACGACCCAGGTCGGCGAAGAAACCATGAAACAGGTGATTGTCGCAGCCCTGCAAAAACGCGAGTGGACCGTGCAACGTTTCGGCCCGCACCTGGTGCAGGCCGAGATCACTGTGCGTAACCAGTATTACGCGGCCATCGACATTCGCTACACCCGCAACAGCTACGCCATCACCTACCGCGACAGCCGCGACCTGGGCTACAAGGACGGCAAGATCCACCGCAACTACAACCGCTGGGTGAGCATGCTCGACCGCGACATCATGGCGGGCTTGCAGAGCCGTGGTGCGAATGTGCCGGGTTCGGCGGCGCAGTTGTTTGAGCAGCCGGGGACGGCGAAGCAGAACTGAGAGCGTCAGCCCGTCAGAAACGACAAAGGGCGCCTTTCGGCGCCCTCTTCACAAACAGGTTGGCGTGTCATCGCCGCGTCCTGCCTGGCTCTGCGATGGCTGGATGCCCAGGATCCTGAGAGTCTCACAAGCCCCTTTCGGGAACTCGGCCAGTCTGCCTGAAAACAGCTCGCCTGCAATCGGTGGCAAAGCGCCGCTCAGCTCTGATCCACTTCATCGCACCCCCAGCGCACTGCGCACCGCCGCTTTATTCTTGCGAATGACTAAGCCGGTTGCGTTACCTGATAGGTGACAGTCCCTACATCGCCGCCTTGCGCGTCAGAAGCTCCACAAACGCCCTGGCCATCGGGGTTTGCGCGCCTTTGCGTTGCACCAGCCACACGGCCGTCACGGCGTCCTGATCGAGCAAGGTGCGATACACCACGCCATCAATGCGTATGCGCTGGTAAGACGCCGGCAACACTGACACCCCCAAGCCTGCCGCCACCAGGCCAATGATGGTCATCGCCTCGCCCGCTTCCTGGGCGAAGTGCGGGCTGAAGCCAGCGTCACGCGCCAGGGTGAGCAATTGTGCGTAGAGGCCGCTGCCGTAGCTGCGAGGGAAAAACACGAACGGTTCTTCAGCCAGCTGCGCCAGGTACAAGCCGCGCTCGCTGCCTTCCACCAAGCGGTGCCCGGCGTTCAGGACGGCGACCAGCGGCTCACGCATGAGCTCGATGACACTCAACGAGTCCGGCAACGGCAACGGGCGCATCAGCCCGACCTGGATCGACTCATCGACGAGCGACTCGGCCACTTCGGTGCTGCTCATTTCCTGCAAATTCAGGTGGACCGCCGGGAACGCCTGGCGAAACGCAAAAATCGCCTGCGGGATGCTGGCGTTGAACGGCGCCGACGAAGTGAAGCCGATCTTCAATTCCCCAAGCTCACCCAACTGCGCGCGCCGCGCCACATCGGCGGCTTTATCGACCTGCGCCAGCACCAACCGCGCCTCGTGCAGGAACAACCGCCCGGCCTCGCTCAACTCGACCCGACGATTGGTCCGCTCAAACAAACGCGCGCCCACCTGTTGCTCCAGCGCCTGAATCTGCTGGCTCAGCGGCGGCTGCGAGATGCCCAGTACCTGCGCGGCACGGCCGAAATGCAGTTCTTCGGCGACGGCGATGAAGTACCGCAGGTGACGCAATTCCATGCAAACCTCATTAGGTCGTAAAAGCTATCAAACAGGTCGAACAATATATTGGAAAGAATCATTAGGCAGCTATATTCTTTTTTGCATTGCCAGTCCTGGCAGGCTTTCCCTCGCCGAGGTCCCCGTGAAATCTGCTGTTGCTCCATTTGCTCAAGAAGCCCCGCCTACCGCCCTGGATGAGGTGGTGGCCCAGCTCAACGAGGTGTTCATCGAGAAAGGCACGCCGATGTTCATGCGCACGGTGCTGGCGCTGTTCTCCGGCGGGTTTGCGACCTTTGCCCTGCTGTATTGCGTGCAGCCGATGATGCCGGCGCTGTCTCACGAGTTTTCCATCAATGCCGCGCAAAGCAGCCTGATTCTCTCTGTCTCGACGGCGATGCTCGCCTTGGGCTTACTGATCACCGGCCCGATTTCCGACACCTTGGGGCGCAAACCGGTGATGGTCGCCGCGCTGTTCTGCGCGGCACTGGCCACCATCGCCAGCGGCTTGATGCCGACGTGGGAAGGGATTCTGCTGATGCGCGCACTGGTGGGCCTGTCATTGAGCGGCCTGGCCGCCGTGGCGATGACCTACCTGAGCGAAGAGATCCACCCGCAACACATCGGCCTCGCCATGGGCTTGTATATCGGTGGCAACGCGATTGGCGGCATGAGTGGGCGCCTGATCATCGGTGTGCTGATCGACTTCGTCAGTTGGCACACCGCAATGCTGATCATCGGCGCCCTGGCGCTGATCGCAGCCACCGTGTTCTGGAAAATCCTCCCCGAATCGCGCAACTTCCGCGCCAGCAGCCTCAAGCCGCGCAGCCTGGTGGACGGCTTCGTCATGCACTTCAAGGACGCAGGCTTACCCTGGTTGTTTCTCGAAGCCTTCCTGCTGATGGGCGCGTTCGTGACGATGTTCAACTACATCGGCTATCGCCTGCTGGCTTCGCCCTATGAGTTGAGCCAGGCAGTGGTTGGCCTGCTGTCGCTGGTGTATTTGTCGGGCATCTACAGCTCGGCAAAAATTGGCTCCCTGGCGGATCGCCTCGGCCGTCGCCGCGTGCTGTGGGGCACCATCGTGCTGATGCTCGCCGGCATGGTCCTGACCCTGTTCAGCCCACTGTGGCTGGTGGTGCCGGGCATGCTGATCTTCACCTTCGGCTTCTTCGGCGCCCACTCGGTGGCCAGCAGCTGGATCGGCCGTCGCGCAGTGAAAGCCAAGGGGCAGGCGTCGTCGTTGTACCTGTTCTGCTACTACGTAGGCTCGAGTGTGGCCGGTACGGCAGGCGGGTTCTTCTGGCACTTTGCCGGGTGGAATGGGATTGGCGGGTTTATCGTGGCGTTGCTGATTGGCGCGCTGTTGGTGGCGCTGAAGCTGGCGAAGTTGCCGCCGCTGGGGAATGTAAAGGCCTGACGCGGTCCTGCTTTATGTGGGAGCGGGCTTGCTCGCGAAGGCGGTGCTTGAGTGACGAATTTATCGACTGACACTGCGCATTCGCGAGCAAGCCCGCTCCCACATTTGTTTTGCGTTTACTCGTGGTACTGCGCCGACAGCTCATGCACTGCGCGCAGGAACGCGCCGGCGTGTTCCGGGTTCACTTCCGGCGTAATGCCATGGCCGAGGTTGAACACGTGCCCGCTGCCCTTGCCGTAGCTGGCCAGGATGCGGCCGACTTCGGTGCGGATCGCTTCCGGCTTGGCGTACAGCACGGTGGGGTCCATGTTGCCTTGCAGCGCCACTTGGTTACCGACGCGACGGCGGGCTTCGCCGATGTCGCAGGTCCAGTCCAGGCCCAGTGCATCGGCCCCGGCGTCGGCGATGCTTTCCAGCCACAGGCCGCCACCTTTGGTGAACAGGATGACCGGCACTTTGCGGCCTTCGTGCTCGCGGATCAGGCCACTGACGATCTTGCGCATGTAGGCCAGGGAGAACTCCTGGTACGCCGCCGCCGACAGGTTGCCGCCCCACGTGTCGAAGATCTGCACCGCTTGGGCACCGGCCATGATCTGGCCGTTGAGGTAGCTGGTGACCGACTGCGCCAGCTTGTCGAGCAGCAGGTGCATGGCTTGCGGGTTGTCGTAGAGCATGGCCTTGGTTTTGCGGAAGTCTTTCGACGAGCCGCCTTCGACCATGTAGGTGGCCAGGGTCCATGGGCTGCCGGAGAAGCCGATCAGCGGCACACGGCCATTGAGCTCGCGGCGAATGGTGCTGACAGCATCCATCACATAACCGAGGTCTTTATGCGGATCAGGGATCGGCAAGGCCTCGATGTCGGCCAGGGTGCTGACGACTTTCTTGAAACGCGGGCCTTCGCCGGTTTCGAAGTACAGGCCTTGGCCCATGGCGTCGGGAATGGTCAGGATATCGGAGAAGAGGATGGCCGCATCCAGTTGTGGGTAGCGGTCCAGCGGCTGCATCGTGACTTCGCAGGCGAACTCCGGGTTCATGCACAGGCTCATGAAGTCGCCGGCGTGGGCGCGACTGGCGCGGTATTCCGGCAGGTAGCGACCGGCTTGACGCATCATCCACACGGGTGTGACGTCTACAGGTTGCTTGAGCAGGGCACGAAGGAAACGGTCGTTCTTGAGGGCAGTCATGTCGGCATCCGCAAAAAAAGTGCGGGCATTTTCTCAGAGCGCGACGCAAAAGGCACGGAGTGAGCCGTGCCTTTTGTCTATCGGGTCAATTTGTCGCGGACATAAGAGCGCCGCAAAACAAATGTGGGAGCGGGCTTGCTCGCGAAAACGGTGGGTCAGCCAACACATCTGGTGACTGATACACCGCATTCGCGAGCAAGCCCGCTCCCACATTTTGATCCCATTTCAACTGGGGATCGGAGTCAGACTTGCAGGTAGTCCAGGATCCCTTCGGCGGCGTTGCGGCCTTCGAAGATCGCTGTCACCACCAAATCAGACCCGCGCACCATATCGCCACCGGCGAAGATTTTCGGGTTGCTGGTCTGGTGTTTGTACTGGCCTTGTTCCGGGGCGACCACGCGGCCCTGGCTGTCGGTCTGGATCTCGAACTGCTCGAACCATGGCGCCGGGCTTGGGCGGAAGCCGAAAGCGATGACCACGGCGTCAGCCGGGATGATCTCTTCGGAACCCGGAATCGGCTCGGGGCTGCGACGGCCACGGGCGTCCGGCTCGCCGAGACGGGTCTCGACCACCTTCACGCCTTCGACGCGGTCTTCACCGACGATAGCGATTGGCTGGCGGTTGTAGAGGAATTTCACGCCTTCTTCCTTGGCGTTCTTCACTTCTTTACGCGAGCCCGGCATGTTGGCTTCGTCACGACGGTACGCACAGGTTACCGACTTGGCGCCCTGGCGGATCGAGGTGCGGTTGCAGTCCATCGCGGTGTCGCCACCGCCCAGCACGACAACCTTCTTGCCTTTCATGTCGACGAAATCTTCCGGCGCCTTTTCAAAGCCCAGGTTGCGGTTGACGTTGGCGATCAGGAAATCCAAAGCATCGTAAACGCCCGGCAGGTCCTCACCGGCAAAGCCACCCTTCATGTAGGTGTAGGTGCCCATGCCCATGAACACGGCATCGTATTCGGCGA
>PJQF01000268.1_pt1 | contig 20260 bp, 26 predicted proteins | sample 1503741 | NCBI WGS metagenome assembly PJQF01 (sample SAMN07775949, study PRJNA414020) | Biofilm metagenome, whole genome shotgun sequencing project. | isolation source: biomolecule (vanillin) treated reverse osmosis membrane biofilm | place: India: Nagpur | collected 2017-03-21 | reverse complement strand
CGTTCAAGGAAAACCGTCAATACCCGCGCCTGATCCTGTTGCGCTGGGAAGCCCTTTACGTCACAGCCGGCTGGGGCCAAGGGGTGTGCCAATGAATGGCTTGCTCGACCTACTCAAGCCCGCCACCTGGTACGTGGGCATCATCGCGGCCGTGGTGATCGGCCTGCACCTCAACTGGCAGGACGGCTATGGCCAAGGTTACGCCAAGGCCTTGGGCGAAGGGGAAACAGCTATATCCAAGCTGCGCCTGGAACACTCCCAGGAACAGAAAGTTATCGCCGAGGCAACAGCTAAAGCCGCCAATGAGGCGGTTAAAGATCTGCGCATTCAGCGGGATCGGGGCGACCTGCTCGCCACCCAGCTCGCCGACGCAAAGGAATCCTTTCGCAAGAATACCGACCAACTCAAGGGAGAGATTGCCCGTGTCACGACCCTGTATCGCCGCACCCTCGAATCGGTGCCTGAGCCTTTGCCTGCTGGCGTGTTCACTGTTGGCTTTGTCCGCGTGTGGAACAAGGCCAACGGAATCGGCACCGCAGTGCCTGCCGAGCAAGCCCGACAAACCGCCAGCGGAATTGCTACGTCGCCCGATGGAGCCGGAGCCGCTGACAGCCTCGACTCAGGCGTCACCCAGCCGCTTGTCCTCGCCAACCAGATTCGCAACGGCGAGCTGCACAGTTCCTGCCGGGCTTCGCTCAACCGCCTGATCGACTGGACACTCAATGGAAGCAACTGACTTTGCCAGTCACCTGGAGGCGATCCACAACGAATCCTCCTTGGCGGCACATTTGGCACAACGTGAAGTATTGACCGGCCCTGCGGCCGAGTTCTGCACAGGAGAGGATTGCGATATGCCAATCCCGGAACAACGCCGTGTGGCCATACCAGGTGTGCAGCTTTGCGCGCAGTGCCAAACGCATCGCGAAAAGAGGGGCCGTCGATGACGACGATTGAAATGCCTGCGTGGCAACTGGTGAGTATTGCCGTAACCATCCTCGGCGCTTTCGCTGGACTGGTGAAGGTTATGGTCATGCAAATGGAGCGCCGACTGGATCAGCGCTTTGCAATAACAGACAAGGACAGCGAACGCCTGCGCACGCTGGAAATATCCTTTGAACGGCTGCGGGGTGACATGCCCGTGCACTACGTGCGCCGGGAAGACTACGTGCGCGGCCAAACCGTGATCGAGGCCAAGCTTGATGCGTTGGCCCTCAAGCTAGAAACCGTTCAATTAAAAGGACTGAAGTAATGAACATCGACGCCGCCAAAACGCGCCGGGAATCCCTGCGCTGGTACATCATCAAGACCTTGGACACCTCGCGCCCCGTAGATCCTCATGAGGCTATCGTGTTGTCCACCATCCAGGGCATCTATCCCGATGCCACCACCATGGAGCTACGCCGCGAACTCGACTACCTGGCCGACCGTAGCCTGGTGACGCTGGACAAAAAGCCCAACGGTGTGTGGATCTGCGGCCTGACCCACTACGGGGTCGACATTGCGGAATACACCATCGCCTGCAATCCAGGCGTTGCCCGACCAGAAAAGTATTGGTGACCCCATGCCCCCACGCAGCAAGGTTGCCAGTCTGCCCAAGTCGGTCAAGACTTGGCTCGACAAGGCTCTGGCCGAAAACAACTTCAGCGATTACGAAGCCCTGGCCAACGAACTGTCGAGCCAGGGTTTTTCGATCAGCAAGTCGGCGCTACATCGCTATGGCCAAGACTTTGAGTCCAAACTCTCGGCCTTGAAGATGGCCAGCGAGCAGGCCCGTGCCGTGGTGGCTGCTGCGCCGGATGAAGAAGGTGCGGTCAACGAGGCGCTGATGCGTCTTGTCCAGGAACACTTGTTCAAACTGCTGATGAGCGATGGCGACCAGATGGACTTGCCGAAGGTCGCCAAAGCTGTGGCCGAGTTGGGCAAGGCCTCGGTTGTGCAGAAGAAATGGCAGGCGGAGTGGAAGGAAAAGGTCGAAACGGCGGCGGCGCGCGTTGATAAGATCGCCAAGAAAGGAGGCCTGACACAGGCGACCTCCGATGAAATCCGGCGCGAGATCCTGGGGATGGCATCGTGAGTCTGCCCCTCGTCCTGGACAGCACCGCCACGTTGCTTGCCCCAGCAGTCTTACTCGACTATCAGAAAGAGTGGATCGGTATACGCGCCCCACTCAAGGTTGGCGAGAAATCCCGGCGTATCGGTCTCACATGGGCCGAGGCGGCAGACAACGTTCTGGTAGCTGCGTCCGAAAAATCGGCGGGCGGTCAAACTGTCTATTACCTGGGCTACAACCAGGACATGACCGTGGAATATATCCAGGCCTGCGCCATGTGGGCGCGGGCCTACAACTACGCGGCCGAGCAAATAGAAGAAGGCATTTGGCCCGATAGCGACCCCGATAAACACATCAAGACCTACACCATCGCGTTTCCTAGCGGCCATCGCATCGTCGCGCTGACCAGCCGGCCGTCCAACCTGCGTGGCCGCCAGGGGGTTGTTGTGATCGACGAAGCCGCGTTCCATGCGGACTTGGCCGAGCTGCTGAAAGCTGCCATGGCTCTGTTGATCTGGGGTGGTGAAGTCCATGTGATCAGCACCCACGACGGCACGGAGAACCCCTTCAACGACCTAGTCAACGAAATTCGGGCAGGCAAGCGCAATGGCGAAGTGTTCCGCTGCACTTTCGGTGAAGCCGTGGCCGATGGTCTGTACAAGCGTGTCTGCCTGCGTAAGGGCATTGAGTACAGGCTTGAGGATGAAATTGCCTGGGTGAACGGCGTCTACGGGTTCTACGGCGATGCGGCCGATGAGGAGCTGGATTGCGTGCCATCCCAGGGCGGCGGCGCCTTTCTCAGCATGGCCCTGGTCGAGCAGCGCAGTAACCGCGCCGTGCCGGTGCTGCGCCTTGCGTACCCTCAAGGTTACGAAACCATCGCCGAACACCTGCGCCTTGCCGAGTCCCTGGAGTGGTGCGAAGAGCATCTGCTCCCGCTGCTGTCGGCCATCCCGTTGGACGTACAGAGCTTCTATGGCATGGACTTCGGACGCACCGGCGACCTCTCGGTCATCTGGCCGCTGCTCAAAGAGCAGAACCTGCGCAAGCGCACGCCCTTCGTGGTCGAGCTGCGTAACGTCCCATTCAAGCAGCAGGAGCAGATCAAGTTCTACATCCTTCGGCGCTTGCCCAACTTTCTCAAAGGTGCTGATGACGCAAGGGGCAACGGCTCGCAATTGTCAGAAGCAACTGCCATCGAGTTCGGCTTTAACCGAATTGAACGGGTGATGCTCACCGAGGGCTGGTACCGGGACAACATGCCACCGTTCAAGGCAGCCCTGGAAGACGACACCTTCTACGACATCCCGGCCGACAAAGACGTGGTCAGTGACGTTCGGGCTTTCCGTATGGTCAAGGGCGTAGCCCGCATCCCGGAAAAACGAACCAACGAAAAGGGCGAAAAAGCCGGACCCAAGCGCCACGGCGACGCCGGTATCGCCGCCGTCCTGGCCGACTACGCGTCCCGCCAGGACGTCGAGATCATCGAGTATCACCGAGTCCAGCACGCATCCCAGCATGATCGCGAGATCCAGATCGGCGCCGGTTGGCGCTCCAAAAAAGGCATTTGGTAATGGCTGAATCCAAAATCGTTGACCAGTTCGGTCGCCCGATCCAGTACGACAAACTCACGGAAGAGCTGGCCGCTGCCCGCACCACCGGCATACGCCAGGTTTGGCACCAGTCGGTGGCCAGCGGCCTTACACCTGGTCGACTTGCCTCCATCTTGGAGGCAGCTGCCGAAGGCACAGCCCACGATTACCTGACTCTCGCCGAGGAAATGGAAGAGCGGGACCTCCATTACGCTTCGGTATTAGGCACCCGCAAGCTGGCTATTGCGGGCTTGGCCATTCGTGTCGAAGCCGCCAGCGACGATGCCGAAGATGTGCGCCGTGCAGATCAACTCAAGGAAATAGTGGACTCTCCAGAGTTTGGCGAACTACAAGCCGACCTGACGGATGCCATGGGCAAGGGCTATGCCGTCTCTGAAATCATGTGGGACCGCAGTGGAAAGACCTGGAACCCATCGCGCTTTGAGCCACGGGACCAGCGGTTTTTCCAGTTTGACCGAGAGACCGGCCGGGAGCTGCGGCTCCTGGATGAAGCCGACATGCTCAATGGCGTCGCATTGGCCCCGTACAAGTTTATTGTCCACCTGCCTCGCATCCGTTCGGGCCTGCCGATCCGGGGCGGCCTGGCACGCCTGGCAGCCGTTGGCTACATGTGCAAGGCCTGGACCTGGAAGGACTGGATGGGCTTCGCCGATATCTTTGGTATGCCCATGCGCGTGGGGCGCTACGGCCCAAGTGCCAGCAAAGACGACATTAATACCTTGATGTCGGCGGTGGCCAACCTGGGCAGTGATGCAGCGGCGGTAATACCGGACAGCATGAAGATCGACTTCACCCAGGCTGCGAACGTGGCCGGTGCGGGGGACTTCTTTAAAGGCTTGGCCGAATGGTGGGACAAACAGGTCAGTAAAGCCGTTGTCGGCCAGACTATGTCCACCGACGATGGCTCCAGCCAGGCGCAGGCTACGATCCACAATGAAGTGCGTCTGGATCTGCTGCAAGCCGACGCCAAGGCCGAATCCAATACTCTGAACCGCTATTTTGTGCGGCCCTGGTGCGACCTGAACTTTGCACCAGGTCGACCATATCCGCGATTGATTATCGACGTGCCGCAGCCGGAAGACACCAAGCTTCTGATTACGGCGTTAGAAAAGTTGGTGCCACTGGGGTTGAAGGTGGAGCAGTCGGTTATTCGCGACAAGCTCAATATTCCGGCTCCAGCCGAGGGCGCCGAGCTGCTGGGTATCCTGCCACCTGTTGCCACTCCTGTACTGGCCCAGGCGACCAACAGCGAGCAAGTACCCGCCAAGCCGGTGGTAATGCAGGACATCGTTGATAGCCAGGTGCGGACACTGGAGCGGACGGTAGGGGGCTATATGGATGACATGGTCGAGCAGATCAAGGAACTGCTCGACTCAGTCAGCAGCTTGGAAGAGTTTCGGGATCGGTTGATTGAAACCTATCCGGCGATGACGACCAGCCAGTTAGCGGATGCTATTGCTGACGGCCTAGCTGCTGCCAGTTTGGCTGGGCGTAATGACATTCTCAGGGGGCTTTAGTCTTCATGCATCTTGTTACTTACGTACTGACACTCTTGGCAAAGCATCTCGTCCATGATGTAGCAGCCCTCAAGATCCTCATCATCAATCCGACCACTGCCAACGCAGCCGTCCTCACCATTTTCCATGTCAGGACCAAAAACGCCGTCGCATGCCACATTCTCAATTAGCGGAAGAATGTAGCTGTCAAAGTGGAACCGCTGTTTGTCGGTAAGTGCATCGACATTTCCACCGTTAGCAACGACTAACTTTGCGATACCTACAGTCGTCGCTGAGTCTGTCTTTGCCGGGACGTTCTCTTCAATAAGTTCGGGGTTGTTTTTAACTATGTGATCAAGCGCTGCTAAATTCATGGCGGTATCCCTATCGAGCGTGTGGATACTGATAGTAATTCAGAATTAGGGGATAGCATATGGCCTTGTCCCACGGGTCACTACCGTTCAAAGAACAGATCGATTACTTCCGGGGCAAGGTCGCCTTGCCTACGCGCTCCTGGACGGACGCCTACGCGGCGGAGCACGACTACGCGTTTGTTGTCGCTGGTGCCGTCAAGCGAGATCTGTTGGTCGACTTGCGCGGCGCCGTCGAAAAGTCCATTTCCAACGGCACGACCTTGGAACAGTTCCGCAAAGACTTTGACCGGGTGGTGGGCGAACATGGCTGGCAATACCAGGGCGAGCGCGGTTGGCGTACCAACGTTATCTGGGAAACCAACCTGCGCCAGTCGTACAACGCAGGGCGCGAAGCGCAGATGGCAGACCCGGAACTGCGCAAGCGCCGCCCCTACGCGGTATACCGTCATGGCGACAGCGCCCATCCACGGCCAATGCACTTGTCCTGGAACGGCACCACACTGCCGCTCGATGACTCTTGGTGGGCAACCCATACGCCGCAAAACGGTTGGGGCTGCAAGTGCAAAAAGTTCATGCTCTCGGCCAGAGATGTGGAGCGCCAGGGTCTGACAATTGGACCGGCGCCCGTCGTTGAGTGGGAGGATCGGGTGATTGGTACGAATAGCCCCGGCGGCCCGCGTACCGTCCGTGTGCCCAAGGGTATAGATCCAGGCTTCGAATACGCACCAGGTCAATCGCGTTTGGCGAACCACGTGCCCCAGCTGCGCACCCGTGAACTGCTACCGGCGCCGTCAGCCGCTGCCGCTCCACCCGTAGGGTTGCCTAACCGCCAGCCAACCGGCCCTTTGCCGTCGCCTCGGACGATTCCAGCAAAGCGCCTGCTCCCGGCCAACGTGCCGGACTCTCAAGCGGTGACTCAGTTCATGGGCGAGTTCGGTGCAACGGACGCCGTTCCGGCAGTGTTCCGTGATGTGACAGGTGATGCCCTGGTCATCGGACGGGAGATGTTCAACGATGCCAAAACCGGCGTGATAGCGCTCGCCCATCACGTCAAAGCCCGCGAACTTCCCCTGTTGGCTGAAGCTATCAAGACACCTGATGAAATATGGGCGCGCCTGGAATGGGAGCCAAATCAAGGCAAGGCGGTGCTACGCCGTCGCTACCTGGCGCACGTCCAGGTAAAGGGTAAGACCGACCCGGCCGTGGCTGTTTTCGACCAGGGCGCCGATGGTTGGACCGGCGTCACCGGGTTCGTAGGTGACAGCGAGCAGTACCTTGAAGCCTTGCGCCTGGGCGTACTGCTTTACCGCCGCACGGAATAAGGAAGCGTCAAATGGCCGGTTCAATGCTTGAGGTATCGATTGATACAAGCCCAGTAGGCAAAGCCCTAGATGATCTGATCGAGCGACTGGGCGACCTCACAACGCCGCTCAATGACATTGCCGAGTATTTGCACCAATCCACTGATGATCGCTTTCGTCAACAGGTCGCCCCGGACGGTTCGCCCTGGGCGCCGCTCGCACCCTCAACGCTCGCCCGCAAGAAAGGCGGTCGTATCCTGCGGAACAAGGGCACGCTCCAGGACACGTTACGTCATAGCGTAAGTAACAATGAGTTGTCCTTTGGTACAGATCGACCCTATGGCGCCATCCACCAATTCGGTGGCAAGGTCCAGCACGCGGCCAGGTCGCAGCAGGTCTACTTCCGCCAGGGCAAAGATGGTTCGGTGGGTAATCGCTTCGTGAAGAAGAGCAAATCCAACTTTTCGCAGTGGGCGACGCGTGGAGCGCACGACTCCGAAATCACAGCAAGACCTTACCTTGGACTGTCCTCAGAAGACGATATCGAGGTACTGGCGATCATTCATGATTACCTTTCAGAGCCAGTAAACGGGTGACGGCGTAAAACCCCGTTGGCGCGCTGATCGCTCCTTAGGCGGGCGTCGGTCGCTTGCGGGGTGGTCAAATAGCGTTAGACCTGCGTTAGATTCGCTCATAGAGTCGCAGTCAGGGTTATCGCAACCTACAAAACGACCGTCATTGGTGCCGTGGACTGAATCTGGAGACATGGATGCAAACAGCACAAGCAAAAGAGGTACTGGCGCGCTCACTGAAGGAGATCCTAAATCCGAATGGCTCCGGGGTCCGAGACGACTTCTCTGGCCTGCGGGAAGTGGATGCAAAGGTCAGGGAAGTGCGGATAGTTCTAGAGCGCGTGAGCGACCTCCCATCGTCACTGCTCGATGCCATGAATGCCGACTTGGATTTTCAGGCGAACAGTCGAAGGGTTAGGCTTGAGGCGCTAGCGAACTATATAAAAAACGCGATTAAGTTCCTGGATACAGGGATTTTTGCAAAACCCAAGAAGGTAATTCATTCGCCGCCTGACTTTTCAAAACTGACCAGCACCGTTCCAGGGCTCAACGAGGAGTTGAGTTGCCGATGGCGCGAAGCGCAAAAGTGCATACATGTTGATGCCTTCACTTCAGCAATAATCATGATGGGAAGCATATTGGAGGGTCTGATAATTGCGAGAATACAGCTCAGTGTATCCCTGGCGTATCAGTCACCAAGGTGTCCTAAGGATAGGCAGACCGGAAAGCCAATCAGCGTGCACGATTGGACGTTGAGTACATTGATAGATGTAGCTACTGACCTTGGATGGTTGAAGCCTGACAGAGCAAAGTTCGGCCATGCCTTAAGGGATTCTCGCAACGTGGTTCATCCATGGCAGGCTGTCATTACCAAAACAAGTTTTGACGCAGCTACATGCAGAACCTCATGGAGCGTTGTGGATGCATCTGTTGCTGACCTGATGGAATCCCTTCCTGCTTAACCTTAAACCCCGCTGATACTCATTCATTCCGCCAGTCTTCACACACTGGCGGCATGAAAACTCAACTCGCCGTTAACTCAGAAATCTACAGCTCCGTCGAGCTTTCCGATGGGAAAGCGCCCGAGTGGGTAGAACTTATTCCAGCCGGTCCCTCTGTGGTCGGCCGTGATGGCCGCGCCTGGCTGTTCGACGATGCCGCGCATCAGTTTGTACAGACCAACTTTTCCAGCCGTGCAATCGATCTACCTATCGATTGGGAGCATGCCACCCAGCGCCGCGCCCCCAAAGGGGAAGAGGCTCCGGCAGGCGCCTGGATCAAACAGCTGGAAATCCGCGACGGCGCGTTGTGGGGCCAGGTCGACTGGACGCCACGCGGCGGGCTCCAGGTTGAAAGCAAAGAGTACCGCTTCCTTTCCCCTGTTTTTGATTACGACGATGAGACCAAACGCATCGTGCGCATGGTCAGCGCAGCCCTCACCAACATCCCCAATCTCGTAATGACAGCACTCAACCAAGAGCAAATGGAGACCCCCCCTGTGAAACCCTCACCAGAGCTTTTAAAGCTGCTCGGTCTGCCTGACACGGCGACCGCTGAACAAGTCTTCACCGCCACCACCGCAAAACTCAATGCCACCAGCCAGGCGCTCAACAGCGAGGCGGGCAACCTGGAGCGGTTCGTGCCTCGCGCTGACTATAACGCGCTGGAATCCCGAGCATTGAATGCCGAGCAGGACCTTGCCACTCACAAAGCGGCCGAACATACCAAGGCAGTGGACGCGGTCATTACCCAGGCTACCCAAGCCGGGAAGATCACCCCGGCCACCGTCGACTACCACCGCGCCATGTGCCAGGACGAAGCCGGTCTGACGCGCTTCAAGGCTTTCGTCGATGCCGCGCCAATCGTCGCGGACCCGACCAGCCTGGGTGAGCGCAAGCCCAAAGAAACCTCTACCGCCCTCAACTCCGAAGAGCAAGCCATGTGCGTGCAGCTTGGGCTTGATCCGGCCGAGTTCGCCAAAACCAAGCAGAGCGAGGCTTAAACCGTGCCGCTGACTCAAGATCGCAATACGCCTATGAAGGACACAGAAGTCCTGGCGGTTCCTGTCGCCGCTAACGTCCGCATCTTCGCGGGCTCTATAGCGGTCGCTAACGCCGCTGGCTTTGCTGCACCTGGTTCAACCGCCCTGGGCCTGTCCTACCTGGGCCGTTTCGAGGCATCCGTCGACAACCGAGGCGGCGCCGCTGGTGCGGCCCAAGCCGAGATCCGCCATGGCAAGGCGTTTCTCTGGGCCAACGACGGCACCATCACCCAGGCGCACCTGTTCAAGCCAGCCTACATCGTCGATGACGAAACCGTCGCTGCTGCTGATGCAGGCGGCACCCGATCCGCCGCTGGACGCATCGTCGGTATTGATACCAACGGCGTGTGGGTTGAGTAACTCCCTCTATATATAGGAGCGCATTGCGCATGCTGGTTAACAAGTCCTCTATTCAGGCAGCTTTCGTTGCTCTGAAAACCCTTTTCAATAACGCCTTTGGGTCTGCACCCAGCTCCTGGGAAAAGATCGCCATGAAGGTGCCAAGCACCACTGGCAGCAACATGTATGCCTGGCTGTCGGCGTTTCCGAAGATGCGCCGTTGGGTTGGTGCGAAACACGTTAAGAACCTCAAAGCGTTCAGCTACACCGTGGAAAACGAAGACTTTGAAGCAACTGTCGAAGTAGACCGTAACCACATCGAAGACGATCAACTGGGCATTTATGCGCCCCAGGCGCAGATGGCTGGCTTTTCGGCAAAGCAGTTGCCGGATGAAATCGTATTCGAGCTGGTGAACGGTGGCTTTGGCAACCTGTGCTATGACGGTCAGTATTTCTTCGATACTGACCATGTCGTGGGCAGTGGCAGCGTCAGCAACAAAGGCACGGCGGCACTCTCCATCACGACCCAGGCAGCAGCCAAGGCCAGTTATGGCGCGGCACGTACCGCCATGGGCAAGTTCAAGGATGATGATGGCCGCCCGCTGGATGTGCGTCCAACAATCCTCCTGGTCGGGCCTAGCCTGGAAGACACTGCCAAGGCGTTGTTGACTTCTGATCGTCTGGAAGACGGCAAGGTCAACCTCTACAAGGGCACCGCCGAGCTGGTGGTCTCGACTCGCATCACCTCCGACACGGCCTGGTTCCTCCTGGATACCAGCAAGCCCGTTCGCCCCTTCATCTATCAGGAGCGTAAGGCCCCCGTCTTCGTCCAGCAGACCGATCCCGAAGCTGATGATGTCTTCAGCCGCAAGAAATTCAAGTTCGGGGCAGAAGCGCGGGCGGCTGGTGGTTATGGCTTCTGGCAACTGGCTTTCGGCTCGACTGGCGAAGCATAAGGGGGCGTCATGACGACTGTCATCGTTATTACAGCCAAGCGTAACGGCTTCCGTCGCTGCGGCGTTGCTCACTCCGATCAGCCGACTCTCTGGCGGCAGGGTGACTTCACGGCTGAGCAATGGGAGGAACTGCTTAAAGAGCCTCAACTGTTTCTCGCCGTTGAAGAGCGAGACCTTGGCCTGGGACTGGAGCAGCACAATGTATTCAAGCCGTCCGCTGCGCTACCGGAAGCGCCCAACACCGCACAAAACGCTCAGTCGCAGACGCTTGAAACAAAGGTTACAGCTCTGGGTGATGGAGTGCTTCTGCCCGTTGCCCCGGTTGCGGGCGACCTGGACTCCCTCTGGAACGATGCCCTCCTGGAGGAACGGGAGCGTGAAGTAGCCAAGGCGCTGGCAGCGGCTGCCGTGGAACTTGATGCCCTCTGGGAAGACGCCCTCGTGGAGGACCAGGCGCGTGAAGCAGCCAAGGTAACGGCAGAGAAACCGCCCGCGAAACCGGGCAAAGCCAAGGCAGGTAAATAGTGAACATCTCGCTACCGAGCGCCGCCCAGTTGATGCACCGATTTGGTGAGGAAGAAATCACCCAGTTGGCCGTCAAGCCGCCGCGCAACCCCATCGAATCGGACCTGCTGTTGGCCGCTGCCCAGGGTAAGCCCCTGGACGGATGGTCCCCCGAAGAGGTGGAGACTGCCGTCGACGCGTTGGCCAGGATCGCTGATGCCGTCAGCCGCGCTCGTAGCGAGGTCTCGTTTTACTTGCGTTTTCGCAAGGCAGGTATGGACGCGCCGGGATGGGTCACGGATGACCTGCCTGAGTTGGCCCGGTATCACCTGCAGGGCACGGCCGTTGAAGAGTCAACAATGCGCCTGCGTTATCGCGACATCATCAAGCGCCTGGAAAAACTGGCGACTGAGGATGAAGCACGTGGTGCATCTGAGGCGGGTGACTCCGGGTTGAAGATCGCCCATCAGCCCCGTCTGTTCTCGCGTAATAGCTTGGGGCAGTTGTGATGCTCGGTGAATTGGAAGATGCAGTGTTGGCACGGCTTGCCGAGCTGAAAAAAGCTGTCCCGCGCCTTCGCCTGGAGACCTATGGCGGCGAGCTGAGCGACCCGGATTTGATGGTAGGCCTGATCGCTGGCGGGCCTTCGATCCTGATCACCACACCCAAGATCAGTTTCAAGCCCCGTTCCAATCGTCGTTACTCGGCTGCACTGGTATTTCGCCTGGTCGTTTCGGCTGGCAGTGAGCGCAGGAACACCCCCAAGGCCAGCGACCCTGGCAGCTACTGGCTGTGGGGCGAGAGCCTAGCGCTGCTCACCAACTGGCAGCACCAAACTGACGGCGCCATGGTCAGGCCCACGGAGTTTAACAACCTGGTCAATGGCAAGTTTCAGGCTCAACACCTGTCGGTGTTGGGTCAGTCGTTCGCCATCGATCTTGACTGGATGATTCCAGAGCCAAGCTGGCCTGACTTCCTGGGTATGTCCCTGGAATACCACACCCCATCGGATAACCCCGAGCCGGTGGCCACCGACAATATCGAATTGAGGGACATTTAATGCGCGTTAAAGCTGCACCTGGTCATCGGGTGCCCACGGAAGAAGATCCGTACAAGTACATCGAAGATGCCAAAACGGTCGACGTGCCGGATACCTCTTACTACCGGCGCCGGTTGGCGACGGGTGAACTGCTGACCGCTGAAAATACACGCGGCGGTGCCAAACAACCCGCACAGGAGTCCGCCGAATGAGCATTTCCTTTGACACCATCCCGGCCTCGATCCGCAAGCCGGGCGTTTACATGGAGTTCAACACCAGCCTGGCGGTACGGACACTGCCGACCAACAAGCAGAGCGTCTGCTTGATCGTGCCCTTGGGCGAAGGCGCTACCGTTGCGGCAAACGTGCCGACGCAGTTCTACAGCGCCGCAGAAGCCAAGGCCCTGTTCGGCGGGACCGTCGCAGAGGAAATGGCTGATGCGTTTATCACAGCTTATCGGTATGCCTCGGTCTCGGCTGTGGGTGTGGTGGTGGTTGGTGATGCCGAGCCCGACATCAAGGCCGCGTTGGACTCGACGGCCATGGGCGGTTTCACAATTTTGGTGCCTGCCTGGTTCAGCCAGGTCGCGCTCACTGCACTGCGCACGCACATCCAGACCTACACCAGCTCTATGGAGCAACAAGGCATCATCGGTGTGGCGGCGCTAACCGGAACCTTGTCGGCTGCGACCACGCTGGCCACGTCGATCAACTCCGGCGCGATCAGCTTAGCAGTGCTACCAGGTACTCCATCGACTGCGCGCCAGGTCGCCGCCGCTTATGCCGCAATGATCGCCTCTGAAGAAGACCCAGCGCGGCCGCTTAATACCCTGGTACTGACTGGCATCAAGGTTCCGCCGGTTACTCAGCGCCTTGGCCGCACGGAGCAAGAGACCGCCCTGGCCAATGGCGTCACGCCAATGGAAGTAGCCGCTGGTGATGTCATTCAGATTGTTCGTGCAGTGACCACCTATACCAAGTCTGCGGCCGGTGCCACTGACGTGTCGCTGTTGGATCTGACCACCATCCGCACTCTGTATTACGTGCGCATGGCCTGTCGCGACCGTATTCGCCTGCGCTTCCCACGCTCCAAACTCTCCAAGAAAACCCCGGAAGCAGTGCGTGGCGAACTCATGGACGTGCTGCTCAAGTTGGAAGAGCTGGAGATCGTCGAAGAGGTTGAAGCCAACGCGGCTGGGCTGGTGGTCGAGCGTTCGACCCAGGACGCGAATCGCCTTAATAGCTCCATTCCCGCCGATGTTGTTAACGGCCTGCACGTGTTCGCCGGTCGTATTGACCTGCTCTTGTAAGAGGTGATTTTAGATGGCTGATAACTACGTAGGGCAGATCGTTCTGGAGATCAACGGCACCGACTATGAGGTGACCAGCGTTGAGCCGAGCCTCAAAACTGGGCGCAAGGTGGTCAAGACCATGAACCGCACTGGCCGACCCTCGGGCACGGCAAAGGGTATTGAGGAACACGAGCTGAAAATCTCGGTACCCATCCCGAAAACCGGCGAGCCGGATTGGCGCGCGCTGATGGATGCGAAGCTGACCATCTATCCGCAGGACGGCGGAAGCAAGCGCCAGACCTGGACCGGCTGCTCCCTGATGGAAATGGGTAGCAAGTACCAGGTTGAAGGTGAAGCAACCCGCGATCTGACCATCGCTGCTCTCAACTACTACACGGAATAAAGCAATGAGTGCACCAGTTGATAAAAAGTGGGATGGGTTGACGATCACCCGAGACCTGGCCGTCGGTATTTATTTTGCAGGTACACGGCATAAAACCTTCACCCTGCGGGCTCCCGTAGCGGGTGATTTGATCGGTGCCCATGAGGCGTATCCAGGTGCGCCGTGGCATCTCACAACTATTGAGGTTTACCGGCGCCAGTTGCTTTCGGTTGGCGACATTCCTACCGAAAGCTTGACCACTGAATTGCTCCGCGAGTCATTGCTGGAAAGTGACTTGGCCATCATTGCCGACGCCGATGCCGAACTGGAAAAAAAGCTCGCGCCGCCGAGCGCGGCAACGCCGACTGGCGACGAATCGAACACGCCTTCGTCCGCCACGGCTACCGGCTAGAAGAGCTTCGCCAGATGACCAGGGCCGAGATCGATGCTCGTATTGATCTGATCATCGGCAAGGTCAAAGGCACCCGCTATGTCAGTCAGCGCCAGCGCAAGCCGCTGCCAAAACCCAAAGGATAGGCTCGATACCGGGCCTTTCCTGTTCCTGTAAGACCGTCTCCAGGAGTTATCCATGTCCGATCTGCGCGTCGCGCTCCGTTTCCAGGCCCATGCAGGCAACAGTCGGCGCGAGATCGAGCAGATCAATCGTGACTTACGCAAAGCTGGTAAGGAAGGCGCTAAGTCCTTGGCCGATGAAAGCTGGAAGGCTTCCTCGGCAATCACCAAGGTCGGCCAGGTCGGGGCCAACAGCTATAAAGTCATCCGCAATGCCATGCGCGAAACTGCCAAGGCAGGCAACGGCACGCGCATCGAGGTCAGTAAGACTTCTGCTGAACTCAAAGAGATGGCCAGCGCCGCCCGCAAGGCAGGACGTGACGCGAAAGCAGAGCTAGTGAGTGCAGATCGGCAAGGCGTGCAGCCTTTGCGTCAGAGCGTTGACAAGACAGAGGCATCTTTCCGCCGCATGGCGCAGAACAGCGGTCGTAGTCTGCGCACTTTGAAAACCATCGCCATGGGCGTGCGGCAGGAATTCGACCGCATCAAGGGACTGGGCGGCAGTATGCAAGGGCAGTTGGCTGGGTTTGGTGTCGGAGTTGGAGTGATCGCGGGTCTGAAATCCAATGCCAATTTGGAGCGTGTATTGATCCGCACCAAACAAACTGCGGGGATGACCAACGAACAAAAAGAAGAATGGCATACGGAGGGCTGGCGCATCGCTAAAACTTACGGAGCCAGTCGAGAGGACGTGGATACCGGATTCAATACATTGATCGCATCTGGAGTGAAATACGATGCGGCGAAGAAAACTGGCGATGCAATCGGCCAGGCTAATGCTATCACTGGTGCAAACCCAGCAGTTTTAGGCGACGCAGTTGTTGCTGCGTCTGCTGCGTTTAACATTGACTTGAACAAAGACGGTGCTGCGCTTGATCTTTTGCAAAAAATGACCGTCGCAGGAAGGCTTGGTAATGCTGAGCTTGAAAACTTGTCTGGCTTGTTTCCAAAAATCGGAGGCGCCGCAGCTGCTGCTGGTATGTCGATTGAGCAAGCGTTGGCATTCACTGAGTCTTTATCTAAGGTTGAGTTACAGCCCGAAAGACTTGGAACTCTAGCTGAGTCAACGCTGCGCGTATTCAGCACTAAACAGTATAGGGAGCAAGTTACTAAGCAAACTGGAGTCAAATTTTTCAATAAAGATCACAGCTCACGTAACCCAGAAGAAGTCTTCAGCGAAATTAAGCGCAAGTTCGAAGCAATGAAAAGTGATGAGCAGCGCGCCAAGTTTATGGGCATCGTGTTCAAGGGCATGGACCAAGACACCGTCCGTGGCTGGCGCAGCATGCTAACTGGCGACCGGCTGGATGACTTGAAGTCTGGTGCTAAAACGCTGGGTGCCGCAGAACCCATCTATAACAAAGACTTGAAAGAAAACACCGAAAGCACAAGCGGTACTGCTGCACGTATGAAGGCGACATTCGCTGAAGCCATCGACCGAATGGCAACTCCCCTAAACAAAAGTTTTGCAGACCTCGGCAGTTACCTGCTCGATGACCTGAATTTGTCCGGCGAACAGATGCTGGCCGGTGGTGCTGCACTCGGTATCGGCGGCTACTACGCTGGGCGCGGTGCCAAATCTGGCGCAGGGGCTTTGTTGAACAAGTTCATGGGCGGCCCTGAGACCTTGAAAAACATCGCTGTGGGCAAGGTCTTGGAAGAAGCGACGGGCGTTACATCGGTGTTCGTCACAAACTGGCCGGGCGGCGTGCCTCTCGGTGGTGGATTGCCTGATCTGCCCAATAGTACACCGGCAGGCAAAGGGAAGCCCGGTGGTTTCATTGCCCCTTGGCTGGGCCCTGTAGCTATCGGGGCAACATCCACGCAAATCGGTGGTGCAAGTACTACGGGGTCCGATGAAGGCCGGTTAGACGCCGCCATGCGCAGCAAGCTGTTGAATGACGGCGAGCGCACCTATCAGACAGCTTTCTACCAGAACCGCATTGACCTGACCGGGCAGAACCCAAACCAGACTTCGGACTGGTTGTCGTCCCAGGCCCAGCGCCTGGCGCATCAGCAAACCGGCATGACAGCCGCAGGCCTACCAATCGACGGCGCCAATCAGTGGGCGTCAGGTATCGCTAATCGTGCCGTCAACGCAGGGGCAGAAACTCCAGCAGCGGCAGCTCGCCTACAACGCTTGCTTGATCAACCCTTGGTCATCGAACTGCGCATGGATTCCAGCATGATCCAGGCCGAGGTCGAGCGGCGAACTGACATCCAAATGAGGCGCGGCCGGTGAGCTGGGCAGAAACGTTACTGGACGCATCCTTTCGAGGGGTGCCGCTCCAGGTCGTCGGCGAGAACCTTCAGTGGCAACGAGCACTGTCCGAACATGGCGTGCCCTTTAGAGACGGTGACAGCGTGGTCGATCTGGGCCGGGGCCCTCGTCGCTTTCCCATGCAGATCATCGTCTACGGCGTTAACTACGAGATTGAGCTACAGAACCTGTTGGTTGCTCTTGGTCAGCGTGGCCCTGGTGAACTGATCCACCCGATCTATGGAAGCCTGAGCGTCGTCTCGCACAACGTCGATGTGAAGCACGACGCGGACAATCCCGACTCTGCCCAGGTCACCCTGATGTTTGTCGAGGATACGCCCGACCTGCCATTTTTCGCTCGGCAGTTTGAGTTCGTCGACATCGGCGTCCTGGATCAAGAGGATGCGTACCGCTGGCAGGATGGAGTGTTTGATCTGTTTGGTCGTATTGACTCCCTGGTCAGCGAGATTCAATCGTGGATTGGCGGCGGCTGGGTGGGCCTGATCGAAAAGGCATTGGGCTTGCCGGGTATCTTCCTGCGCGTGCAGCAGCTGCGCTCCCAGATCTTGGGCGTAGTGTCCGGCGTCATCTCCATGGCTAAGAATCCGTCGGCCGCGTTCGATCCCCTGGTCGACCTGTTCCGCACGCCGACGCAGATCCGCAGTTCTATCCAGGACAACACGCCCAGTACCTCGGCGGCGCTGCTTTCTCGTGCAGGTGTTCCCGCAACGATGCCGGGCGGGGATAGTTTGACCACCGATCCGGCGCGAGCAGCCAATGCCTTTTTGATCAGTGCCCGGCAAGGTGTTGCACCGGATGCGAGCCTGTTGCCTGACCGTATGCCCGACGATCCAGTCGAGGCCAGCGGGTTTGCCCTGGTCGTCTTGGTAATCACCGAGCTGGCCGCAGCTCACGCCCAGGCGGTTGCCATCGTCATCGAGGCCGAAAGCAAAAAGCCCACCCTGAGCCCGGTTGAATTAGAGGGTCTGGTTAACCTGGTGCGCTCATTGGTCCAGGGAGCAATCCTGCTGCATCGTCACTTGTTCGACCTGGAAACGTCTCGGCCGGTGATCGAGGCGCTACGTAACACCGCCGCACTGATCCAGGTGCGTGCCCGTCAAGTCATCTTATTGAGCCCGCCAATGATTGAGCGTGAGGTCGAATCCCCGGCCAGTCTGCGTCTACTGGCTCACCGTTGGTATGGCGATCACGAGCGCGCTATCGAATTGATCCGACTCAATCCCGACCTGAAAACGCCCCACAACATCCCGACTGGGAAGGTATTGCGTGCTTATGCTGAATGATCCTGTTCCCTCTATTCAGCTTGCCATCGGTGGTCTGGCCCACGACACGTGGGACGGCTGGTCGGTTGAGTCCGATCTGCTGACCCCGGCCGACGCTTTCGAGCTGGAGCTGCACACGAAGAATGCAACACGCCTGCCCGACGTGATCAAGGAAGGGGCGCCCTGCACGTTGACGCTCGACGGCGACCGGGTGCTGACAGGGCAGATCGACGAGTTTGAGCATGACGTGTCACGCCAAGGTATTTCTATGCGCATCAACGGCCGGGATCGGGCTGCGCCCCTCGTCGACTGCTCGTCGCCTTTCGTTTCCATGCGTGAGGCATCGTTGGCGCAGATCTTGGAGCAGGTGGTTAAGCCGTTAGGTGCTTACCAGGTCGAGATCCGCGCCGACCAAGCTAAAACCCGGCGTCGCGTTCAGATCGAACCAGGGCAAACCGCTTGGGAGGCATTGCTCCAGGTGGCCGAGGCCAATGGCCTGTGGCCCTGGATCGAGGCGGACGGCCGCTTGATCATTGGTGGGCCGGACTACACCGCGTCCCCCTCGGGCTTGCTGATACTGCGGGAGGACGGTGAGGGTAACAACGTACAGCGTATGAGCGTGCGGCGGTCCATCGCCAACAGGTACAGCCAAATAACCGTCCTTGGCCAGCACGGCCAATATGCCAATGATGGGCTCGACACCCAGCGTTCCCACTTGCGTTCGGTGATCCAGGACGAAACATTGGCCCGTCGTGGGATCTTCCGGCCGAAGGTCGTTGTAGACAGCTCCAGTGAAAGCCAGGACATGGCCACCACTCGCGCCCGAAAGCTGCTGGCAGACAGTCGCCTGGAAGGTTTCGAGATCCGCGCCGTAGTACAGGGTCATCGAGCCGGTAACGGGAAGGTGTGGAATCCGGGGATGCGAGTCATCATCCGTAGTGAGGTGCATGGCGTGGATGATGTCTACTTCTTGATGTCCCGCACCCTGCGTCTGTCCCGTAGTGAGGGAGCAATTACCGAGCTGCGTTTTCGCGAGGACAAAATGTGGGTACTGGACGGCAACAAACTGAAAAAACACAAAGGCAAGACCAACCCGGATGCAGCCCTAATCCAAATTATTAGGGGCGCTTAATGAGCGTCATGGCGCAACTGGTGCGCGACCAGGTGTGGAAGGTAATGAGCAAGGTTCGCCAGGCGTTTCGTGCGACGGCCGTAGGAAACACCCATGGGGCTTTGATTGGCGTCGAGATGCAGGGGTTGGCCGGTGAGTCGGTATCGGGTGAACTGGCCCAACACTATGGTTTCAGTTCCGCGCCATTGCCTGGTGCCGATTACGTAGTGATCCCCATCGGCGGTAGTAGTAGCCACTGCGTCGTGATCGCCAGTGAGGATGGCCGCTATCGGCTCCAGCTCAAGGACGGCGAGGTCTCGCTCTATACCGACGAGGGGGACTACGTGCACATGAAGCGTGGCCGGATGATTGAGGTTGTGACTGATGACCTAGTGTTTAAGGTCAAGAACAAGGTGCGGTTTGAAACGCCAATGGTGGAGATGTCGGGTGATCAGCATGTTGAGGGCGGTATAAAGGCTGATGGGGAGATCACAGACCATACGCGGTCAATGCAGGCAGACCGTGAAATTTACAACGGTCACAATCACGGCGGTGGCCCAGCACCTGGGCAGAAGCAATAACCGTGGCAATCAATGCGCTATTTCCCGCTGATCAAACGCGTCGTAGAAAGTCTGATACACCTGATGTGCTCCACGACAGCGCTCGACGTATTGGTCTAGCGTCCACCCAAGTCTGGCGGCTTCGGTAGTCATGAATCTGTTGAGAAACTCAGTTCCACCAGCCATTTTGGTGGAGTCCTGAAAGCTAGCCATTTGCCCGATGATACCGCAAGCTCCTGATAGCTTTGCGGCAGCAAGCATCTCTGTCCCAGAGACTGGGGGCGTTTCATCAGCCCATGAGCTTGAAGAGACTAAGAGTAAAAGCCCGACGTGGTAAAGGTTGGACCGCATGGTGTAACTCCGAAGGTAAGGTAGGTGGCGTTGATCGCATGGATCAGTCGCAGCCTAGACGATAATTCGGTGAATAGGCCAGCAACCTTAAACCCCGCTGATACTCAGATGATCGCGCCTGCGCGACAACATGCCAGCCTATGGACGCAGGCATAAACCCAACT
>PJQF01000266.1_pt1 | contig 20439 bp, 15 predicted proteins | sample 1503741 | NCBI WGS metagenome assembly PJQF01 (sample SAMN07775949, study PRJNA414020) | Biofilm metagenome, whole genome shotgun sequencing project. | isolation source: biomolecule (vanillin) treated reverse osmosis membrane biofilm | place: India: Nagpur | collected 2017-03-21 | reverse complement strand
GCGGATGAAATAAATTCCTGCAGGAAGTGATTCAACAGGTACAGAAAGGCGGTTGAGCCCTTGCCCTTGCGTGGTTATGTTTTGTTGAAATACAACCCTACCCGAAGCATTAAAAATATCCACAGAAACAGATGATCCCGTATCGCTAATCCAATCGAGTATCAAATTATCAAAAGCGGGATTGGGATAAGGGGTAAGTAATACTTGCTGATCGTTCAATGTAACACATTTTCGATTCAAGAATAAATCGGTATCGTCAGGTACTTCTACTTCCGCACAAACATAATTGATTGTCTGCGGGATAAGCTGAAAGTCCAACAGAGATGTGATCTCATTCGATGGTTTGATCGTAGCCAACAATTGTTTTCTCACTGCCGCACCTCCGGCCCACTCAATCAAAATGTATGGGTTTGTAATCGTTACATTGCTATTGTTAGTCACGCTGACCACCGGTTGTAAATTACCTGTTTGCGCATCTTTTGAGAGATAAAAATCCGTCAGTACCAAATCAATCGAAGGTATCACAACACGGATCATAGAATTCGTTTTATTGCTACACCCTGCAGCGTTGAAAGCAGTTAACTCAACCGTATAATCGCCTAAAGTGGTATAGGTAAACGAAGGATTCGTCAATACTGATGTTGAGGCTAGTGGATCTCCAAACTTCCATAGATAGCTGGTAGCACCGGTAGATGTATTGTTGAACGAAACGGGCAAAGGTGTACCGCCTGACTCCACGGAAGAAGTAAAACTAGCAACCGGTGTATCGGAAACTGAAATTGACTTGGTAATAGAATAGGTGCACCCCGACTGTCGGGTAGAACTCAGTTTCACATTATAGTTAGCGGCAGTGGGAAAATTAAATGTTGCAGGCGTACTTGTTCCACTACCTATACTTCCAAAAACCCAAGCTTGCGAAACGGCCGGATCGGTGGTATTCGTAATCTCTGTAAACACCGTTGCGCTATTGACACAAGCATTTGCAACTTGAAAATCCAATGTTGCCGGAACAGGCACAGACACAGGCTTGCTGATTTGAGCCACGCAGCCATTGGTTCCCGTAAGGTTGAGAACCACTGGAAAAGAACCAGAGGCAGTGAAGGTGTAAGTAGGATTAGAAATATTAATTGTATTTCCCTGTATGAGCCATGATCGTGTAGCGATTGATCCGGTAGAGGTATCTGTAAACTGCGTTAATTGATCTTTGCAGGCAGCCGAGGTTGTAAAATTTGGAATCGGTGAAGGCGCAATCGCTACCGACTTCTTACCCAAATGTGTGCAGCCAAAATTAGTGGAAACGGTTAACGAAACTTCGTATGTAGCCGCAGTTGAATAGGTGTAAGTTGGATTTCGAAGGGATGAACTTCCATTGGCTGCATCGCCAAAGTTCCAGGCCCAGGATGTCAAATTGCTATCCGTAGGTATCGGAGTAGTATCCATAAATGTAGTAGCAGATCCCGCACACGAAAATGGAGGGGCCCCTACTAAGAAATCGGGTGAAGGCCGGGTAAAAACGGTAATGGATTGCGTGAGTGAGTTCTGGCAACCCGCAGCATTATTCGCTTGTAACGTTACCGGAAATGAGCCAGTAGCACTAAAAGTATTCTGCGGATTAGTCTGAGTTGATGTATTTCCGTCTCCAAATGACCATGAGAAAGAAGTAACAGAACCAACTGTGGTATTATTAAAAGTAACAGGAGTTAATTGACATACATTGGGATTCGCATTTGGATTAGTAACTGAAAAACTAACCAATGGCCCAGGGGCAACAGCGTTGATGGTTTGTATTGACTGGGAGTTACATCCCGGTAGGGAAGCGACTAATTGAATCTGCTGTGCAGCGTTTGACGAAAATGAGGTGGTCAAATCTTTTGAAGCGCTAACCGAATTACCATTGACTGACCATTGCCACGTAGGCGAGGAGCCTGAATCAAATGTGGAAGTATTTATGAATGAATAGGATTGATTTGTACAAAAAGGGCTTGCTGATGGAAGCGAAAAGTTCGCCTGAGGGACATTATAAATCTGATAGGTCTTACTTGCAGTATTAGAACAACCGGTAGATGAGTTTACTACTAGACTGACAGGATATGACGAAGCGCTTGCGTAAGTATGTTGTGTGGTTGATCCTGTACTGAGATTGCCATCACCAAAATTCCAGCTATACGATGTGATATTACCGGAACTGTTGATAGCTGAAAAATTGATTGGCGAACTAACACAGTTATTGACAATTGAAAAATCGATATCAGGTGCTGTGGCGGAGGTAATACTGACCGTTCGTGATGATAATGCAGATAAACCATTGGTGGTGTTGATTGCTTTCAACTCAATCACTTTGGTGCCTGCGGTGGAATATTTGATTGTGGGGGATGTGGTGGATAGAAATGAAGGTGTTATGCCGCAATCCGATTCAAAAATTAATTGTCGTACCCGATTATCTACACTGCCAACCCCTAACACCAAACTCCTTCCATTAAATCGCTCTACATCCAATCCCAAAAAATTAGGCAGCCCACTTTGCGAAATCAACGTTGGCGCATTGGCAGGATTTAAGTCTTTTAAATCTACAATTGAAATAGCCGATGATTCATTACTTACTACTCCCACAAATCGATTCCCTTCCGGAACGATACGTACCCGCATCGGCCGGTTGAAAGTTGATATCGAAAAAGAGTTTTGTAGCGTGGGTGTTGACAACAGATCACTACCAAAATTAATTTGATACAATTTATTGTCTCCGTACGAAGTGAGCAATGCAATCCAATTACCGCTATTTTGAATTAAATCAAAACCCGGAGATAGATTGGAAGTGATTGAACTCGTCACAAAAACATGTGTCGCATTGACGATCGCATTCTCGAATGCGTTGCGGTAATTCACCCGTATCAATGTACCATTGTTTCGCTCGTTGATTACAAGGATTAAGTTTGAACTTTGCTCCACTACCTTCAAATCCCAGAATCTTCCAAACACACCAAATGTTCCAATATTGGTTGCCGTAGGCGCACTCGTAATAGACGTGCCAAAGTCCAAACGAACAGCACCATATCCATTATCATTGCTGCCAACAAATCCATACCATTTACCGTTGGCCTTGTATATTTCTATGTCTTGTGGAAATGACAGTGCGTTGCCTGGATTTCCAAGGTCGATTGTTTGAGAGGGTACGTTCAATGGACTGTTACCGAAATCCATTCGAAACAATCGCAGCCCTCCTTGGCTGACAACAAAACCGTACCAATTACCATTGTCTTCTACCAGTTTATACCCAAATCCGTTTGACAGATTAGTTAACGTAGCAATACTTAGATTGCTCTTCAGCGTTTGAAAATCATCTGCACAGGCATCCCATTGATAGGAATTGCTGTTGGTGGATGAATTGGTAATTACCAAACTTTCTTGCAAACAAGCAGAAGCAGAAGTTGTGAATGAAGAAGAAGGGACTTGCGCAAAGGAAGCTTGCACAATTACCACGCTTATCCAAAAAAAGAAATTTAACTGCTTCATTACTTTTACTTCCTGATAGATACCGTTCGTCAGAGGTTGGTAAGTTGCTCTGGCTTGCTAAATTCTTGCCGATATATTGATTCAACTACATTCATGCTTCGGTGCCTCTGTGCAAGAAGCTGAATTTCATCTGCATTCTTCGTACGCCCATTGGTAATCAACCCCAACATTTTTTGAAAAGCCGGGACTGGATTTTGAATATCTACAATCACTCCTCCTCCTTCACGCATAATAATATCCGAGTCATCACCAATGTTCATTTCTGTCAGAATTGGCAGTCCATTCGCCCAATATTCACCATTTTTAATTGGCGAGCAATACAATCGGCTTGGTACCGGTTTGATCGTACTAAATGCAAAATCGGCTGTGGACAAATACGCATTTACTTCGTCATGGCTTGCACGCTGGATAAATACGCTATTTGCTTGAATGCCGCGCGATAAACATTTGTTTAGTACGTCTTCACGATTTTGTTCAGTTAAAATGATTAGACGGAAAGACTGACCAAAAAAATCAAACGCGCTCTGATATAAGTCAAACGCCTCCTCATCGTAATAAATGCCACCATATTTGCCGACATAAATTCCAACAGTCTGGTTCTCCTCAATCTGTAGCTTTTTTCGAATTGCCGATCGCTTCTCTTCATCGTATTTGAATTTGTCAAGTGCCACACAGCAGGGCATTACGATGATCTTATTCTCGTTCAACCCTTCTTTGATCAAACGCTTCTTGTGATGGTAACTCACCGGAAAAATTTTGTCTGCTGCCTTTATCTGCTGGTTCTCAAAATAGAGTTCGATCCAATAACGAGGATCCAGTTTTGTCCACACACCAGATTCAATCATGCTTTCGGCATGCGGCTCAAATGATTCAACTACAAACGGAACATTGTTTTTTCGCGATGCGAGATAACCCAATGCGCCAGCCATTGGTGATCGACAAATCATCTTATCAATTCGATATTCGGTACAAATTCGAATCAATTGTTTTGGAAATGCAATAAAGTCGTTGGCTTTCGTTAAGAATACATTCCCTCTGGGTTGAGAAACTAATGGGATGTGTACAATTTTTTGATGAAGCTTCGGGCTTGTAGTATTCGCCTCACCTCCTCTTTCAATCGAACAAAATACGATCTGCTCAATCGTTTCAATGCCAGCCAAAATTTGTAGGTGGGGCAAGACAGTTGCAGCGGTTAGCCCTTCATTTAAACCCCAATAACTGACAAACAGCAGCCGCATTACTCTTTTGTTTTTCCCAAAATTACATATTCAAACGCTTTCCGATAGTCTCGATTACTGCAAAAGGACAAAAACATGATTTTCCGAACTTTAAAGTGAAAGAGAAACCTATTCCAAAGCGTAAAACGATCGCCAAACTTTTCACTCAATTTAGCTGCCAAGAAAGCGTATCCTCTCCCTAATCCGGATAGGTTATTCATGACTGATTGCTCGTTTTTTCTATAATGAAGTATGCAATCAGTTGTGTAAGCGTACTCACCACTGTTGGCTATTGAAATATAAAAGAGCAAATCTTCGCCATGCGTCATTCCATTTTCGAAATGATATTTTGTTCCAGGTATTCGCTTCACCAACCACGTTGGGCCAAAGAAGCAATGCCCGGTTAGTCGAATCAACTCATTAAAAACGTGACCTTCTTTTTGGGGCATCCACTGATACAGTATTTTTTGAAGTGTTGAGTTATATACATTGACCAAGCCATCCACAAAGGCAATGGAGGATGATCTTCTGAATACTTCCATTCTGCTTTGGATGGAATTGACTGGAAGAACATCGTCTCCATCGAGGCAACAAAAATAATCTCCGTTCATGTTTGCCAAAGCGGTGTTGCGTGCAACCGAAACCCCATAATTATTTTGACGAAAGTACCGAATTCGTTGGTCTGAAAACTGGTGTACGATTGTTTCGCTGCCATCAGTACTGCCATCATTCACAATCAACAATTCCAACTGCTGATACGATTGATTCAGTACGGATTGAATGGCCTCGGCTAAATATTTTTCGCCATTGTAAACTGGCATAATGACTGATACCAGCGGGTTCATTATTTGGAATTGGAAAGAGTTCCTGTTCGTTCAGTCGGAGCAAAAACATAGTTACAATCAGCTAGATTACTATGGACTTCGATTGTTTGTAAAGGATTGAGCGTGGCATCCAAGCCAATTCGAAAAATAGAATAATTCAGCTTCTTGAGGAGTTGCAATATTTTTTCTTGCCGCTCAAGGCGGAATGTATTGTCGCTAGTATACACCGGAAGTACCTCACAAATGATGAATGGTCGTTGCTGTTCCAGCAATTCTGTCACTCCGGAAAGTACTTCCCACTCTGCTCCTTCAACATCAATTTTCACAATCCCAAACTGGACAGATTGTTCACATGCTGGAATGTGATCCCAAGAAAGAATCGGAACGAAAACCTCTACTTTACCTTGCGTGTCTCTGAATTCTTTAATCATGGATGCACTGCTATCGCCCGGCAGTTGAACATCCTTGTAAAGAACGGCCAAACCACTGGTGTTGCTCATTCCCACTGGATAAACGGACGCTTTCAGTCGGTTGGCTTCAACCAAGTCTGCTACATACGACACACAAATCGGATTGGGTTCAAATCCATAGTAAGGAACATCATTTTGTATGCTTTTTACAGTCAGTAAAGTTTGTCCTATGTTTACGCCCACATCGAGAAATGCTTTGTTGGGTTGCTGCGCAAGGAGCTTCTTTAATACATCTCGCATCCATTGTTCTGCATCTAAGAAATGGTCGAAACCCACTCCTCCTTTCACTGGTATACGATAGGCACGACCATGAATGGTATAGGTAAACATCAGATTCAAATGCTGAATCAATTTCAACTTTCGAAGCGCGCGTAAAAAAAACTTAATCATTTCGTGGTGGCTAAATGGTGAACCATGAGCTGATCAATTGTAACCACATGTTGCTGGTACGAATTGGAGAACGCAAATGCCTTTCGCTTTGCCATCAAATCATCCGTGGCATATTTATTAAAATTAGTGCAAACCTGCTGGAAGAGCAACGGAAGTTGCTGATTTTGGTCGGACATTATAACCAAATCTCGTTTATCATTGTATTCATCCGTATAGTTCATCACCACAGGCTTCCCGGTAGTTAAATATTCCAGAATTTTATGATGATTTGAATTTACGTCTACTTCATCGCCCTTATACACCATCACAAAAAAATGAAATTGCTGAAAGAGCGAAGGTAGTTTTTCGGTAGGTACGCGACCCATCAGTGAGCAATTGGGTTTTTGGAGCAAAGCATTTGCCAACTCCGAATCATTCTTATACGGCCCGATAAATGTAAATTGAACCGATGAATGAGTGTCTACGATTTGCAATAAAGTGGGAATATCGATGCACCAATTATCTAAATTTCCAACATAGCCTACGTGTAGAGGAGAATTCGGTAACTGTATTGGTTCCAATGCTTCAAAAAAATGAGCACCCAACCCATGGTTAATCTTCTGCATAACCTTATTTGCAAAAGTATACCGATCTAAAATCTTTTGAGAGACAGAAATAATCAGGTGTGCCGTTGAGGCTAATTCCATCTCCAATGGTGAAATATGAACATCCACTGCGTGATACAAATTTATTGTAGCGCCAAACAAATGGAGGTTTTGAAATCGAAATGCATCAAACGACCAAACGACATCAAATGATGTACCGCAAAGTTTCTCTAAGGAGCGAATCTGATAACGGTTAATCCAATTGCGTAAAAAAGAGGGCAATCGATTGACTCCCGGTATCGCGACATAATCCACTACTTTGACTCCTTGGTGAATCGGATCTTCTACTACTGAATTTTTATCAGCAGGAGGATTTAAAAAATAAACATCATTTCCGTTTTTTGCCAAGACTTTGGTGTAGTGATGTTTTGACACAGGAATGTGTGACCAGGATTCCGGAGAAATTACTAATATTTTTTTGTTCGTTAGAAATTGCATGGACGCAATCATTATCCGTTTGTTGGTCTTAATCTTTGGCGAAGCTTTTTAAAACCAATCCAAAATGGACGCACTAGTCTTAAAATGGTGTAGCGATCATAAATTGAAACATCTACCGGGTAATCGGTATGTTTCTTTACCGGGCGATTCATGATTTCTTCGAACTCTGCCTTGGTCAACTTAAATTTCTTCAAAACAAATTCATAGTCCGAAGCAAACACTTGCGGATCATATGCAGGTTGTTGTAATTGAGCAATTGCTTGCTCTTTGGTAATTTGTCTTGAGCAAATTAAATTCGATAAGTGCGCTTTGCGCTTATCCACGCCAAATTTTTTGATCAGAATATATCCCTGATAGAATCGCGTAAAAATAGATTCATAGTGCTTACCACCGTAATCACGCCACTCCAGCTTTTCAATAATCACCTTCTTTACCTCTTCCTTGTTGTATGGCAAATAATTTAACAAGGCTACACTCTGAATTTCATGAAATGCGGTGAGGAACTTGAGTTTGGAGGTAAGTAAAGGAAATGTCTTCAAAGGCACTTCTCCAAATTGATCATTGATAGCCTGAATGTGCACATGGTCACGCTTATTGTAGTACCAATTTTGAGGCAAAACCAATTCAGAAACAATATTGTGTCCGCTCAGTATATATTTTACTTTGTGTTGCAGCGCCAGATTATAAAGTGTCGCTAGCATAGCATGATCGGTGGGCAATTCCACATCAATCACTGAAGCACGTAAAAATGCTAACTGCAAGCTTCTGAATTCATCCCAGTCAATGACGAAGGTGTGTAGATCGAAGCCAAGCTTGGTTACAATGTTTTCAATATTCTTTACAGCCAATTCTGAATTCCATCCATTATCAAAGTGAACGAGCAACGGGCGAAGCCCAAACTCCTTCGCTTTATAAGCCAAATAAGTACTGTCAACTCCTCCGCTAATTCCTAATATGCAATCGTACTTATTCCCTTTTCCGGCTTCCTTGATCCGTTTGAGGCTTCCTTCTAGCTCTTGTTTCATTGCTTCAGGTCCCTTTAGCAATGTCTTTTCTTCTACATCATAATTTTCACAGTAACTACAAATTCCTTGCTCATTGAAGGATATAGAAGGATCATCAGAAGTATCTAATACACAACGGGTGCATTGTTGATACGTTCTAGTTGGTTGGCTGGAAACGTGGGGCATAGCAAATAGCGCAGAAATATCGCGAATAAATTGCTCAAAATTTCGCTCAGCATTAAAACGGTTTTCAAAAAATTCGCGGATCGCTTTTCTATCAAACGGTTGCGCGCGTAAAGTTTGTTCCAACATAAGGGCAAGGGCATCTTCCTCGTCATCTACATTTACCAATACACCGGTTTGGGGTGTTACAATCTCTGGAATGCCATAGATTTCGCATGCCATTACGGGGATACCAAATTGTATTGCCTCCATCATGGAAACAGGAAGGCCCTCATACTGACTAAAAGAAACAAAAAGGTCAACATAATGGTGATGATAAAAATCCATCACCACTTGGTTAGGCTGACTGCCTCTTAGTTCAGCTTGAATGTTGGAAGGCAACTCCCCCACTTTCTGTTTTACCTCTTGCATTAAAGGGCCATCGCCAAAATGAATCCACCGGATTGGCAGATGGCATCTTTTTAAAACCTCCACCAATAGACCGATCCGCTTTAAACCGATCACGGAAGAACATGAAACGATCGTATAAACTTTCTGATCGACCCGAGAAAGTAATTCGATTTTGCGGGGCGTGACGCCTAGATAATTGAGCCCTATTTTCGTATGCAACTCTTTTGGCAACTTGGCGTGGAGATAGTCAAAGCCATGACGACTGATCGTAAATACTTTGTCCAGATGTGCGATTCGGTATTCCTGAAAAGCCACATGCTTTTCAAATTGTCGCTCGTGATATAAATCAAAACCATGTGTGCGGGCAATGGAATACTTCACCATTCCTTCGCGCTTTAGTTCTGCCAGAGCAAGTGTAGAATCGACTAACCAATAATCATAAAACAACGCGTCCTGCAATTGATGCTGTTGTACAAACTTCCGGATGGGTTCTATTTTTTCAAGCTCTAAAATCAGATAACCTAAGAAACTTTTGATATAGGTTATGTAATATCTTCGATATTCGGACTGGGTAAGTTTCGTACTATAGATTCGGATGATTCGTCCTAAATGTTTTATTAAAAGTGGTATCGGTCTCTTTAAGTCAACTTTTTTAAAAATTGAAAAGGCCTTTACATTCGATGGAAGCGTGGGAGAACCAATTAAGTTTTGAGGAAGGAGGTAAACCTCATCAAAGTTAGCAGATAAATAAGGGAGTTCTTTATCCAACAGGGGATCCGGATAATCAATTGTAAAAACTATGATTTTCCTATTCATGCCTGTAAGGAGTATAAAAATGAAACATACTGCTGCGCCTTTACTGTATAGTCAATTTGCTCTTTTGCCAACGACCGAAGCCTGATCGGGACATTCCCAGCTGCATATACTTTCTTTGCAAAATCAATTACTTCATTTAATCGAATTGTTCCGTTTTCAATTTGTACACGAAGAAAGTAAGGCTGCATTTCAGTGTTCTGAATCAGGTCTGCATCTTCATAAGCAATCAGAAAAGGAATACCTCTGGCCCAATATTCTCGCACCTTCAGAGGACACGCCTGCGTGAGGAAGCTAGTTTCAAATCCCAACGTTCCAATTCCGAGGTGACATTGATCCATGAGTTTGTCCAGATCTTCTCCATATTGAGGCGGTAAAACAACTACGTTTTGTATTCTTCGAGCACGATCTTCTTGTTCTTTTGTAATTTGCCCAGCGATGTAACAAATGATCTTGCATTCGTTTTTTATTTCCTCCAGACTTTTCAGTAGAATATCCACTCCATGCCATTGGGCTTGCGATCCGGAAAGCAAAACGATTCGCAACTCCGTTCCATCAAAGTCAGCACCTGCACGTTGCTTAACTCTTTCTACATTAATTCCGTTGCTGATCGCAATAGAGGGCACACTACCTTTCGTTATCGCGGATTGGTACTGAGCAATCTCCGGAGTAACTCCTATTATTCCTGCAGAACGAACTCGAACTGCCTTACCAAAAACTCGTTCACTCCAATAAAAATAGTGATAGTAAAAAGAAGCTGATTTTCTCAATTTTAATTCTGCCAACTCAATTGTGTTGTATTCAAAAACAACCCGCTGTGGGCAGCGATGAAGAAATCTCCACAGAAAAAAATCGCCCACCGGATACCGAAACAAAATTAAGTCTGAAGGGTGAGCTCGAACCCAATTTAATGCAGCACGGTACAGAGCCCATTGCTCAAAAAAGACCGATAAACGCCAAAGAAAAAAAAGTTTTCCGACCTTATGCGCCAGCGATTGATTAACCTGTACTCGCGAAACATGGGCATCCAATTCATACTTCTCAGATCCTAGAATCACCAAATGGACGTCCAATCCGGCTTGGCGCAGGCTCACTGTTTTGTCGCGGAGTTTTTTGCTAACTCCTGCACTGGCTTCTCCAATCGTTAGGTAGGTAACTTTCACAATCAATTCTTATAGGTACGAATTAAAATGAGTGAAATTCTTTTCTGAATGCTAGTAAAATAACTTTCTTAAGCCAAGAAATAATAGTACACAAGATGCCTCAATCAAAATAATAAAAAACAGATGTTTAAACCACTTTAATCGCAGCAGATGCAAAATGTAACCCAAATGCGATAGGTATAATATTGAATTCGCAACGGTTAATATCAGAATACATTCTTCCAGAGGAAGTGAAAACTGAACACTGGCAAACATTACACTAAAGCGAAGCACAAAAGTGGCTATTTGAAAGACAAAAAGCCGTCTTTCTTTGCGCAGCACATAATATACTGAATCAAGTGAGATGTAGAGCAATTCAAAAACACAATAGATGGCAATGTATTGCGCTAATTTTCCACTGAGCAGCCAATCCTGACCGAAGACAAAAGTGAATAGTTCTTCACCAAAGGCAGTTACCAGTCCGTAAGGCAAAATACAAGCTGCCAATAGTCCATACAGCACCCGAAGCACCAATGTTTGCAATTCTTCCAGCGATGACTTGTACACTTCTACTGCCTTTTTAAAAAAAACTGAGGTAACGGTGTAGGCAAACAATCGCTTAGGCAAATCGAGCATACTAACCGCCAACGACAAAACACCCAGCGTGGAAACTCCATAATGGGAAGAAACAAAGAATACAACTAATTGCTCAGAGAACAATGTTGCCCAAACACCAGGCAAATTATAAATTGGATAATGTTGATATTCTTTGACTAATCGCCAGAAATCATGCCATGAAACGCTTGAAAAAAGATATTGAATCTGATCTTTTATAATCAACCTCCAACTAAAAAAAAGCCCCACTGTTTTTCCAAGCATATCGCCCAACAATAGTCCGATAGTGTTACGGGTGGCCAGCACTCCATAGCTGAGATTAAATATTCGGACACCAATTAAGGTACCAGTATCGATAGCGACCGATTTTTTAAACTTGTCTAATCGGTATTGCCATTGCCCAAAAATTTGATTGAGTGCAATCAACAGTACCATCACAGGAATTAAAAAATAGTAATCGATGAGCTTTTCAGCTCCCAACCATTTCAGCAAAGGTGCTGAGGCAAAATAAAATCCCAAAAACGTGATAGAAGTTGTAACCAGTGCACTTACCAATGTGACACGCATCAGAATATGAAAGTCTCGCTCTTGGGTTGGTAAGAGAAGTGCTTGAGGAAATCGCAGTGTAGCGATCATGGCAATATTGGTAGCAAGCGCATTAAAGATCGAATACGTGCCATACGCTTCGGGTCCATAAATGCGAGTGATAATTGGTGTAATCAGGATTTGCACTAGAATATTGACACCTGTACCGGAAAGAACAATTGCGTAACTCTGCGCAAAAGACCCATCCTTTCGGAGCGCTGTTAAAACTTGATTAAAAATTTGACTGGCCTTACTCAAGATGTGTATAAAATTCGGAAAGCAATTTTTTTTGATCGGGGTAATTTACCAACACGCTATTAAAACCACCTTTGAAAAAAAACATGGCACCGGCTGCAACGGCAGACGCGCCTCCCTCCTTAACGGCCTTTAGAAAATCTGCTATCGAGGCAGCACCACCACATGCAATTACCGGCACATTGACCGCACTGGTAATTCGTTTGATCAGCTTCTCGTCATATCCAGTCATGGTGCCATCGCGATCAATAGCGTTTAGAAAAATTTCTCCCACGCCTAAACTCATTACTTGCCGCACTATTTCTTCCAAATTCGATCCCACGGTTCCGGTTCCATTGCGAGTTTTCACCTGATAGGATCCTAGCCAATTTTTACTTACATCAATAGAAGCAACGATACTTTGTTTTCCTACCCGATACGAAAGTTCTTTCACCATCTCCGGATGTGTAAATAGCGCTCGGTTAAAAGAAATTTTCTCAATCCCACACTTTAGCAAAATCTCAGCATCGGCAATTTCTGTTACATGCCCGCCATAGGCCAATGGCATGAAGCTTTCCGAAGCCATCTTTTCGATTAGTTCAAAATCGGGCTTCTTCTGAATTTTCTTATCGGTGATATCTAAAATCACCAATTCATCCACCTCTTTATCATTCAGTATCTTGATGGAGTTGATAGGGTCTCCTACGTAAATAGGCTTACTGAATTTTTGGGTAATCACGGCACGGCCACTGTTTATCATGATTACCGGTATGACCCTCACTCGTTTCATTATATCTATTGATGGCTTAAGCTTCCAAAAAATTCTCAAATAGTTTCATTCCAAATCGATGGCTTTTTTCCGGGTGAAATTGTGCTCCCAGAATATTGTCCTTTTGAAAAGCACAGGCAAATTCATATCCATATTTTGCGGTTGCCAATACTTCCTCCGGTTTATCAAAAACAAAATGATACGAATGAACAAAATAAAAACGCGCGCCCTCTTCAAATCCTTTGCTCAACGGAAGTTGATTTTTAAAATGAACATCGCACCAGCCCATGTGCGGAACGATCGGAACTATATTGGTATTAAACTTCACCGTCTTTGCGTTCACCCAACCTAATCCTTTTTCAGGACTTTCTTCGCTTCCTGCGGTCATCAGTTGCGCACCTACACAAAGGCCTAACACCACCTTTTTCTTTTGCAATACCTCTTGTTGTAAAACAGGAATGAGGTTACGACTTTCTAATTGTTGTGCACAATATCCAAAAGAGCCAACACCGGGTAAAATTAACTTGCTCGCTTGCTCAATCACACTCGGTTCAGAAGAAACCACCGAGTCACCACCTACTTTGCGGATGATGTTTTGAATGGCCATTAAATTGCCTACGCCATAATCAACAATTACTACCATCGCGATCCGATTTGTTTGGTTCGAGAAAGAATTCCAACCCAGCGCAACACGCGAACTGGTATATACATAGCGGAACGAAAAACAAAATAAAACGCTCGGGTGGAAAAATCCCGTTCCGTTTTAAAGGAGGTGTGTTCTACCCTGGGCTTTTGCATGATTGTATTCCACTCTGCTTCACTGAACCCAAGCTTTTTAATCACATAACGCAAATCCTCTTGTTGATCTTTTTCAGAATAAGTAGGGGTCTGTAAAATGGTGAGTGCTTCCTCCCGTGTCATTTGTCCGGATAAAATTAAATTGCTGAGGTGCGCTTTTCGTTTATCCACGTTAAACTTGACCGGCAAATAATATCCCTGATAAAAACGGGTGAAAACAGATTCATAGTGTTTGCCTCCGTAGTCGCGCCAGTTCAGCTCTTTTTCAATGAGTTTTTTAACGCTCGACTTATTGTAGGCAATCAGATCGAGTAAGTTCACTGTTTGAATTCCCGCCACCGCCTCATAAAAATACCGCTGAATAATTCCTAGGCGCGGGAGTTTACGTAACTTAAGCTTTCCATACGTAGCATGAATATCACGCAAGTTTACCAGATCTAATTTGTCTTTGTAAACCCATCCATCCGGATTGATCGACTCGCATACTACATTGTTGCCAGCCAATACATATTTGATATTATTTTGATAGGCAATTCGGTTGAGCGCTGCAAAAATTAACTGGTCCGTTGGCACCTCCACATCCACCACTGAAGCTAGAAAATACGCACGCTGCAAATCACGGAACTCTTCCCAATCCATTACGAATGTGTGAAGATCAAAGCCAAGAATATTGACTATGTTTTCGATGTTCTTCACGGCCAGTTCAGAATTCCAACCATTATCAAAATGCACGAGCAGCGGTCTTAGCCCTTCTCTTTTGGCTAGCCATGCCAGGTAAGTGCTATCCATTCCTCCACTGATTCCCAGAATGCAATCGTATTTCTTCTTTCGGCCTTCTTGCTTGATGGTTTCAATCGCAACATCGTATTCTGCTTTCAACACAGCGCTATCGCGCAACACGGTACGGGCAGCCAAGGCCTGATAATAATCGCAAAAATTAGAAGCCCCTTGTTCATTAAATGAAATACCCGGAACGGTGGTATCCATGACAGTCACCGTGCACATACGGTATCCATTCGATGTGGAAACTGATTTTCCCTGTTCAGTAGAAGGAGTTGTACTCAAAGTCTGAAGAATTAGTAAAAAAGCAGATCGCAAATTTACTCAAAAAAATCAATCAGCCGTTGTCTTCCGAAACGATGGCAAAAAGCCAAATGCGAGGGCTATTAAAAGATAATAAGCATTCATTGCAAACGGAAGCCAAGATTGATAGGTGTAGGCGATGAGGATTGAAAAAGGCAGAATCAAGAGGTAATAACCACGGTAATAAATGCCGGATTTCCGGTCGAAATTCTGAAGCAAGTCTTTCGAATCGAGGTAGGTAAAGAGTCGAAATAAAACATAATTCAAAAAGATGGGCAATGCGAGTGATGCCGTTACTTCCATCGGAAGAATTATCACTACAGGCGAGAGAAATCGGCTGAAAGCTAGAAATGAAAATGTAATCGACTTGAGCGACCGAAGTGTGAGCAAATTGTGCGCAGTAAATTGGATGGCCAACAAAAAATACCATCCCCACCACAAAGTTGATTGCCAAAGATGTTGCTGATGGGTGATTGCTAAAAATACGGACAGTCGAATGATAACAAATGCAACCACCTGAACGCCACCTAAACGGTCGGAGCGCTTGCGGCCTTCTGCCTCGTCATGGGCCTGTTGATCATTGATCAAATAACCAATTTCATAAACAGATATGAAAGCCACATAATATAGTATCACCTCTAACAGTGTAGATGCCCATGGCAGGCAGAATAATGCAAGCCCTGCAGCCGGAACCCATTCATAGGCCGAATGAAAAACGAATGCCTTAAGATTGTTTAATCTGGTTTTTTGAAAGTATAAGAATGGGATGTAGGCAATAGGGCTCATTCTATTTTAATAGTATAAAGTTAGGATGAAGGGACTTCCAAAATTCTTTCTGCCTCTCATTTGCAATTACAATCCACCTTTCACTAGCCAATTGAACTAACTCCCAATCCGATCGATTATCCGTAATTACCCCAACATCAGTCAAAGCTCGTTCCGCCATTAACCTCTTTGCAACCAAATGCTTTTGGCCGGTCATATCCAACTCAAAGTTTCCTGTAGCCTTTCCGTCTTTCATCGCTATCTCAGATGAATAATAGGCGAGGTTATTTGCCTTCGCTATTGCTTTAATCACCGGATTTATACTTGAAGATAACAATACGGTTGTGGTGCCCGGTTTTTGGATGTATTGAAACACTTGCGAGTTGGCTTTCGCCACCAAAAACTCATGATAAAATCTTGTAGCTTCTCTGTCCAAATCATCATGAGACATGCCTCTTAAAAATTGCAAAGCCATCTGTCTTGGCCAATCTTTGCCTGATAACTTATTCCATAAGATAAGCGCATACAAAAGTGGCGAAGCTTTGCTACTGATTGACCAAAATAATAACCGACTGAAAAGCCCCTTCTTTTTCACCACATATCGAACAAAATCAAAAGTGGTATTGGAACGGTAGAGCGTATCGCATACATCACAAAAGAAAAATGTGGAGTGGCTGGAATTCATTCGTCAATTATGGTGCAAAGGAACAAAGAATATACGGAATCAGTAATATCAAAGCGGGGTGGAAATATTCAAGTATTGATGATATGGGATTTAATCAATATTTTTCAGCCTTCTTTGGAATCAGATGCTGTTCAACTCCATTCAATTTGCACTCTTTTTTCTCGTAGTTACCATCGTTTTCTTTTTAATTCCGCATCGGTTTCGTTGGATTCACTTGCTCATTGCGAGTTGTGTATTTTATTGTGCCTTTGTGCCAATCTACATTCTCATTCTATTCTTTACCATCCTCATCGACTACATAGCAGGCATCTATATTGAGGACGCACAAGGAGCAAAACGAAAACTGTTTCTGACAATTAGTTTGGTGTCCAATTTAGGTGTATTGGCATTTTTCAAGTATTACAATTTTTTCATCGAAAATGTCAACGCATTAATCCAAACTATGGGATTGCAAGTGCATGAAGTACCCTATCTGAACATCTTATTACCCATCGGCCTCTCGTTCCATACGTTTCAAGCCATGAGTTATGTGATTGAAGTGTATCGGGGCAATCAAAAAGCAGAACGGCACCTGGGGCTCTATAGTTTGTATGTATTGTTTTATCCTCAATTGGTGGCAGGGCCGATTGAACGACCACAAAATGTTTTGCATCAATTTCGAGAAGAGAAAAAATTTGATGCCACCGAGGCTGTATCCGGCTTGCAACAAATGATCTGGGGATTGTTTAAAAAAGTGGTGGTTGCCGATCAGTTGGCTATTTATGTCAACTCGATTTATAACAATTGGGAAGTAAACGATGGCTTCACTTTGCTGTTTGCCACTTACTGTTTTGCTTTTCAAATTTACTGTGATTTCTCGGGCTACTCCGACATAGCCTTAGGGGCAGCCCGAGTGATGGGCTACCGACTGATGACTAATTTTAGTTTACCCTATTTCTCTAAAAGCGTTACTGAATTCTGGAGACGCTGGCACATGTCGCTGTCAAGCTGGTTGAAAGATTATCTCTACATCTCATTAGGTGGCAACCGGCTTGGCAAATGGAAAACATATCGCAATTTAATTTTGACGATGGTATTGGGCGGCTTATGGCATGGAGCATCGTGGAATTTTGTGATCTGGGGATTTTTGAATGGAATCTATCTGAGCACGGAGAAACTTCTCGGAACGTTTAAAGTTCAAACAACTTCTTTCTTATTAAGATTGGGACAAGTTTTTGTCACTTTTCACTTGATATGTTTAACATGGGTGTTCTTCCGGGCCAATTCATTTAAGCAAGCCATTGGCATCCTGACGAACATGGTTCAACCCATACAATTTTGGAATCTGCGTATTCAAGACACCGGCATTTTTGCAGGAATGACTTTTGCGTTTGCGATTTTGATTTTCGTAGAGTTTTTCCTCATACGCAAACAAGGTGAAGCAATTTTCAATATGCGGTCCATGGCTTGGTCAGTAACTTGGCTAGTTGGGTTCGCTTTGTTGATCATTCTCTTTGGTGTATCAGATGGTGATCAGTTTATTTATTTTCAATTCTGACACATGCGTAAATTCTGTCTCATTTTTCTCGTCAGCGTTATTCTTCTAATCGTATGCGATCGAAGTATTGGTTTTTTATTCGACTACTTTTATAAGCATACGAAAACCGGACAAACAGGGGGTAAAATCAATTATTATCTCAGTCTTCCCAAAACTCCCGAATGGGTAGTCATGGGAAACTCGCGCGCGCTCTATCAAATCATTCCGGATAGCTTTGCCAGACCTACTTACAATTTATGTCATGCCGGCATGCATCAAATATTCCAAACCGGCTTGCTCACAGAAATGGAAAAGCAAGGGAAGATGCCTCCACTGATTTTATTGCATATTGAACCGGACGAGTTTTTGGGCGAACAATTCAATCGGGATATTCAAAACTTGAAATATTATCATTCCAAAAATGAATGGATCACCCGTGAGTTAAATGTGTTATCCCGCTACGAGCAGGTCAAATTTTTATTTGCAAGCTACCGCTACAATGGACGCGTGATCAGTCTGATGAAAAACTACATTCAAACCATGCGAGCACCATACGCTTCCAACGGCTACATGGCTATCGAGCCCACTTTTACAGACAGCACTACAACCATGTATTCGCTGCAACAAAAACTTCCGATGGCTGATGAAAACATGAATGAACAGCAATGGAATTATCTGAACGAGTTTATCGCCCGATGCCGTAAAAATGGGACACAAGTAATTTGTTTCACTTCACCCATTTATTCGTATCATCAAAAAAGTAACTCGGGGATACAAGAGCTGGAAAGTCGCCTTAAAAAATTACAAGTGCCTTATATCAACTACCTAAAAAAAGACATTCCGGCTCTACAACTAAAAGCATCTTTGTGGAAAGATCGGCACCACCTTAATCATACGGGGGCTCAAATAGAAAGCAGCGTGTTGGCAAAAGATGTAGACGAAATACTCAGGCTTCAGTAGCTCGTAAAGCCGCCTTACGATCGCGAGCCCATGAGGTATAGATAATTGCCAGAGCCGACCAATAAAAAGGCAACAGAGGAATTTTATAACGAGAAAGTGTTCCGAAGTTATACGATGAAGCTCCCACGCCAAATGCAAAGATGAGTGCAAATACAAGGCAAAAAATGACTTCGGCCCGAATGTAGTAGAACAAATAACTTCGAACCTGAATCAATACCAGAATGGTGGCTAATAAAGTGATAAAGCTTTCCAAGGCTGAAAGCGCCATCAACGGATTGTTTGCCTCCCATAGATAAGGGCGAAATAAGGAAACATTCACTGCACCGGGTGCCACAAGAATCATACTTTGCCAGCTGCCATCCAGTTCACCTAACGAATAGCCGGACCCATCACCAGTTCGTGCGCCCCATCCATAGCGAATATCATAAGCAGTTATCTTGGAAGTTTGTGCAATGTTTTCAAGAGAATACCGCGCATCATCTTCCGTAATCTTACTGATGCTAACATAAGTGATCGCCAACGAAACAATTAAAACAATAGGGACTAATAATATTCGTAACATGTACGAACGCACCTGAAAATAAAATCGTGAAGCAATCCACACAATCAACCCAATGACCAAACTGATCAGAATGTATTTCTTAATAGAATAAATAATATAAAAGGATACCACCAGCAATACCAAATAGCCGATTGAGATCCGCTTTTCAATCAATATTTTATAAAAGCAAAATGTGCTCATTCCTGCAAAGGCAAGTGTCACTGTATCTTTCAATAAACCGGAACCCCAAAACACAACCGAAGGCACGAACAAACAACAAAAGGCCAACACTTGATGCGCATGTGGATGTGACTTATAAAAAACCAGATACAACATCCAACCTCCAATAAATGCCACTACCGAAAAAAGCACGGCTGTTGCCGAATAGGTTGAGAAAGTGAAAAGATCAAAGATGGTGGCCATCTGAATAACGAAAAATGATCGAGGGTCGCGCCAAAACCAAATCTGGTCGGCTATTTCCCAAAGGCCCGGGCCGTAAGTGCCATGTGCAAAGTATATACGAATCCCCTCTAATGGGGAATTCATAAAGGCTTCCCAAATTAATCGGCTTCCGTGTGTATGATAAGTAAACGTATCCCCGCTTGTATAATAAAATTGATAAATCAGGCCAACGGCTATTGCACCGAAAATCTTTACTGTAAGTGCCGGAATAAAATAAACGCGGTTGGTGGAATCCGTACAAAACGGCCGTACATAGTAAGCTACTATGTATACCATCATGATCACGATGGGTGTAACAATGAAATCCCTCAGTTCCAATTCAAGATAGTAAGGTTGTCAATCACTTTTCTCTAACTTCTTCAATCTCCGTTTGGCATCTTTAAAAGCTTCATTTTTGCGAC
>PJQF01000265.1_pt1 | contig 20497 bp, 17 predicted proteins | sample 1503741 | NCBI WGS metagenome assembly PJQF01 (sample SAMN07775949, study PRJNA414020) | Biofilm metagenome, whole genome shotgun sequencing project. | isolation source: biomolecule (vanillin) treated reverse osmosis membrane biofilm | place: India: Nagpur | collected 2017-03-21 | reverse complement strand
CCCGACACGACGCTCTCCCGATCTCTCTGGGAGAGTATTCATTTTTTGCCTTGTCGAGGTTGATGTAAATATGGAATGAACCGCTATCATGCTCGATAAGTCCGTCAAACGCGTCCTTATAATTCCCAAATGAATACGTTATTGATTGCTCATCCGCAATCAATCGTGGTGCAACAAGGTTATTTGGGCAATACTCTTCTGCAACCACTTCAGCTAATCCAGACAGATAATTTTTTCGAAACTTACTTAGCACTCTTCTTATTTTTTGAGATTTTTTTGTCCTGTTCCATTTGTTTCTTCACGTCATCACTGATCTCATTTCCTTCACGCGCTGCCTGAGCTAAGTTCTGCTCATAAGCTTCGAATGACTGCTCTTGCTGCTGATATTTCTTGAGCTTTCTTCCGAGGAATTTCAAAGGGTCTTTGAAACTCTCAGGTTTTGAAATCTTGGTGTTGCTTACCTCTTCTTCAAGCTTTTCAAAATCTTCTTTATTCTGAGGAAAGACATAACCAAGTGACTTTAAATGTTTGTGAACAGTCTTGTCAACCAGATTATTTGCATTTCCTTGCTCGTTTTTCATAAATGGTTTAGTTAGTAATTATTTGGTGACTCTGAGCTTTATTTCTGAAGATATCTGCTGCCCAATTGAGTCATTGAAGTTTTTAAGTATCATCCTGATATTTGATCTTGAAGTGCCCCACCGGCTTTCAAGATCATCCAGAACTTCGGTTGGAGTATTTTTGCCCTCCACATAATAATTGTACACAGTCCGTACTATGTCCGCGTTCCGTTCCGAAAGCTTCTGCAAGTGTTCATATACAACTTTTTCATTGTGACTTTCAACTTCCGGGTTCGTGCCATTGAGTTCAACTGATCCTTTTTGATTTTCTTCAAGTTCCAGTTCATCAATGAAATCATCATGTTCATCATTGAAATGATCTTTCAATATTTTTTTCTTTGCTGGTAAAATGAGTTCACTACTATCATCGCTGCCTCCATTCTTTTCCTTCTTGATACGCACTTTGATTTCATCGTCCAGATACACATCATAGAAGACATTTTTCATTATGGTCTTCAGCCAGCTTAGGACAGCGTATCTTCTTCGTTGCTTGTCCTGGAGTTTCCGTTTTTTGAAAGAACCAGCATTTTCATACACCTTATTAAAGGTATCCATCACCAAGTCTTCGGCATCTTCCTGCGGATTTTTCCTGCCTTCACACATGCGCTTCGCCATGAAAAATAAAGGCTTCCAGCATGACTGGAAAAGCTTACCATAAGCTTCCCGGGCCTCATCGGGAAAATCATCCTTGAGGCCTATCAGCTCGATCAGATCATCGTCTTCTTCTTTTATTGCTATCATTTTCGTTAAGAATTATAAGATTACACCCCCCCCTCTATTATAGTATACTAAAAAACGTCAAACCCGCGTAATAGGGTGAAATTCAACGAATTTACGAAAATCTGTATAAGAGTGTGGAGGGGCAACAATAACTGCCCATTTTGAAATGCAGAAACCTGAAGATAAGAAACCTGACGACAAACTGAGCGTCAAAATCAGAACCACCCAGGGAACGTGGGCTACTGATTTTCCCAAAACCACGAAGGTGGAGGAAGTAATCAAAGCAGTAATCCAGCACTTCGGATTTGCTCCCAACGGCCAGTATGAACTTCGACTTGAAAGGGAGCCGAATACTCCCTTGAAGCCTGAGAGACCACTGGTGAGCTACGGAGTGAAGGATGGTGATGTCTTAATCTTTACTGACTTGGGCATTGCGGTATGATTGTCGATCAGAAGATATCCATATTGGAGGTCGATCGGGAGCTATCAGCGTGTAAGGAGTTTCTTCGGGGCATTGGCATTACGCTATCAGATGTCGATGTGGAGAAACTTCTTTTCACGGCTGAGATCACCTCATCCATCGATAAGGAGAAATATGAGATAGAGCTGCGCTTTGATAACTACCCTGCTTGGCCACTATTCATTGAATTCATACATCCAGTGACGGGAGAACGTGGTGTTCAGAAGGCTTATCCGAAAAGTACAGACTCCTTCTTTCATGGATTTCCTTGTATCTGTAATCCAAGCTCTCGGAAGGCATATCAGTCTCACACCCCTGGTGCGCCACACGGTGATTGGAACCTAATCGGATGGAGGGATAACCCACAAGTGGGAACTCTCAAAACGATAGATGCTATTCTCTTGGCCATCTATTCGAGGATTAATAATTCACAGTTTTACTTAGGACGTATGGCTCAATAATATATGTGGGAAAACGAAAGATTTACACCGGCAGATTATAAGAAATACATTATCCCCAACCACGCAATCACATACACCGAAAAGGTCCTGCGTGACTATGGAAAGAAGCGTCCATCAAATGAAGGCCTCGTCTACTGGGCTGGAAGAAAAGATGGTGATATCATCAGGGTGGAACTGGTTATAGCTCCTCGTACCGATTCCGCTGCGAGACGGGTAATGACATCTCCTGAGTCAAACATGAAGATGATTCAAGTACTTGGTAAGCATGATATGATTCATCTCGGACAGGTACACTCTCATCCGGGATCGTGGGTAGATCACTCAGAGGGTGATGACGAATATGCTGCATTCAAGATTAATGGCCTGCTATCGTTGGTCGTACCTAAATACTGTAAAGATGGCATGATGCCGATAGAGGCATGTGGCGTCCACCGGTTTGAACAAGATCGCTTCATCCGGTTCAGTGATGAATACGTAATAGATCATTTTTTTATTGAGGATACGAACTGCCTTTTTGAGGACTTACGGAAATGAGAAAGTTTGACTTAACCAAAGAAGAATGGTATAAACAGCGGGATGACAGAACCCTACGAGTAGAGGGTGTAAAAGGATTTGATCATTTTTCCCTAGGAATTGTTGTCGATCCGTTAAACGCTAAACAGTATCCCTCACAGGTGGCGGCATTGGTATGCGTAAACATCATGTCCCGATGGTGTAAAAAAATTTCCATTCAGCCGATTGACCAAAAATCTGTATTACCTAATTCTACTGGAGCCGACTTTTCTAAACTGTTACTCGACACGATGGAGAATAGTGATCCGTACGGCAACTTCCAGCTAAAGAGTTTCAATCAAACTGATGTTGACTTGATAATACATGTTGGTGGAACATCCACTCCAATAGAAAAATCGATTGTCGTAAATGGATCAGGATGGATTGCAGGCATTTCTAATAGTGCACCTCTCATTTCATTATCGAATGACGACACCAATCCTATCGGCCCCAGCTTTGCAGCATGTCTCGCGTGCGCCTATGCCTTTAACGTTGCCATTTCAAAATCTTATCCTGTTGCGTTAACCAAATGGTACTCCTTGTTGGATTTCAGTGCAGGTGATTCTCCAAACAGTGTCAACCCAGCGTTGGACAACGGTTTCCACTTCGGTAAAATACTTCAGGTAGGTTGTGGCGCGGTTGGTTCATCGCTTGATTACCTGATTTCATTAATGAAACTCAATGCTGACTTAAGCATCGCTGATTTTGATTCCGTTGAACCACCGAACTGTTGCAGTTCACTGTCGTTTACCGCAGATGACTCCGTTACAACACCTTTGACAAAGAAAGTAGATGTGTGCGACAGGGTGCTGAAGAGTAGCGGAGTGATCGCAAAAGTTTTTCCTGACCCTTTCACCGGGGACATATATTCCGCTGTCAAGCCCGACTTGATTTTGTGCTTGGCAAATGAGCAGGCCGTCTGGCCTGCTATCCAATACAATTACCCACCATTAGTTTACCACGCTACTACAACTCCAAACTGGGGGATCAATTTTGGCAGGCATATTCCAACAGAGGAGTGGTGTATTGTGTGCCGCTTTGGAATAACCGATTATAAATTCAAACCTGTCTGCTCAACGGCAGTCGTTGAGGTTGAGGAAAAAAAGATTCTTGGTGTTCTGCCGTTCTTATCACCCAGTGCAGCGGTTATGACATTAGCCGAAGTATTGAAGCTATCCCGAGACAACTACCCAGTAAACCAAAACTTCTACCAGTTTTCATTCAAAAACCTACCGGGTGCTGAGTTTATTGGTCAACAAAAAGAAAGGCGACCAGATTGCGAAGTTTGTTCAACTCAAAGCGCTGACTTCTATCCGAAGTTATTGGGAAACAGCAAATATTTCCATCTTTTGGGCCCCTGGCCTGTTGCGCATAGTCAAACGTGTAGTGATGGAAAATCAGGTGAAAAAAGTAGTCGTTATTTTAGCAGTGGAAAATGACTCTCATGGAGCCTTGTAACATATAGCGCTTTTTCCCTAATTCACTTAACATTTTTGCCCATCGATTAATCAATGCGAAATACAAAAGAACCAAAGAATTTTAGTGCCTGCTGAAAAAGAGAATGCATTTCAGCGCGATTAATTCATATGGAATATGCGATCAGATATGTCTATGACCCTGACACTTCTGAGCAGTTTGATGCTCAGGAGGTATTTAAATACCGTGAATTAGCCTACGCCTTTCGAAAGGAGTTTCACGCGAATGACCAACGGTTGTTGTGCTGTGTATGTGATGAGCGAGCAACCATTTCATTGGGGAGCAAAGGCAGAATGCATTTCAAACATTTTCCCAATACGCCTGATTGCGATCTGAAGGACGGAAGCTACACGCGAGCCGAAAGAAAGTTGATCGAAGAACATTACGCTAATAAAGAGCGACCACGACACAAAGTACTCAAACAAGCAATTGGTAATTTCCTAAGCGCCACCGAAGGCGTTGACGCCAACTCCATATACATTGACAATAAATTCTTAAGAGACAAACGAGAAAAGAGACGTCCCGATGTCCTATGCAACTTCAACGGTAAAAAGATCGCCTTTGAAATTCAATTATCAACTCTCCCCCCCAAGTATATCTTCAAGAGACATGAGTTCTATAAAAGAAACGAGATCTATTTGGTTTGGATCTTAGATGATTTTGATCCTAACGGTCAAAATCAGACAGAAAAAGATATTAAATATCTGAGTAAGCATCAAAATTTCTTCTTCTTCAATGACGCATCCCCAAAGCACTCTCTGGTAGCACAGTATAAGATCGGGCGCGTTAATCGCGCCTTAAACAAGCATTACTTTAAATGGACGCACGAATCCATTGGACTAAAGGATCTCAAATTCGATGAGACTGAGTTTCAATGTTACTTTGTGAGCTTTGAAGAAGAGAAATCCAAAATTCATCTTGAGCAGGTTAAGGAAAAGCACAAGGATATCTTGGATAGCTTACGGGAGTTTTATACAAGTGACGATGAACGTCTCATTCCAAAGTTTCATCCAGCAATAGAGTCTCTGGACTTCGATGACTTGGGTTTGCTCGAGAAAGCGCTTGGGCTTGATAAAAGTAATGACGTGTTCTTAAAAGCGGCAAGGTCAAGCAAAGCCTACTTCTTGGTATATCTTCTTGAAAAGTCCAGATTCAACATTGACCTTAGCCAATACAAGGATGATTCTAATACGCTATTACAAGCCATCTTACGTGCGCCCAAGATGCTGTTCCGATGGAAAATCATTCACCTGATTTTCCATCATGGATATACACTAACAAACAGTGATCGAATGTTCCTGAAGGGCTTTAGTTTTCATAACGAAATGCCAACCCTGCGAAGTCAGCGAATAATCAATATCTATGCGTATAATGCGATCGGTCAAAAAATGTATATCGATTGGTTTGAAAAAATTACAGGCACCGTGTATACAATTCTTTCGGCTAAATTCAATCGAATAGTGGGTCACGGATTTAACAACTTCATAAGTCTTGCCAATAACGCCATACACAGCTACAAAACAACCTATACGTTCATTGAACAAGCGTTCAAATACTATAAGGTCTGGGACAAGGTGATGGCCGAGGATCAGAAAAAGACCTTCTTTAGAAAACATGAGGAATACTTGGCTGATAGGAACCGATCCACAGACCTGCAAGGATACTATGTCCTAAAGATACTATTTCCTGAAGTCTTCAATCCATCCGGGAAATCAGTTGAGTGGATTAAACTTGATGACATTATCTAAGATGGTGAGTTTTGAATTAATCAAAAGTAACATTGGCCGATATACCCTATCCTCCATTCTCAAGGCCTCACATGATCTTTTGGTGGCTGTGCAAAATGCCAATGATAAGCAATATCCGTTTTGGGATGTACTTGTCTTGATTAAGTGGGCATTCCTTTACACCAAAGATTCTCCATTCAGAAAAGAAGCGACAATGAAGGACGTACAAAATACCATGTTGTTGATCAGCAAACTTCATGAGCAGAATAATCCTGTGAATTTTAGAGTCAAAGGCATTCAAAGTGGCTTTAAAATTATTGCTTATCAGCAATTTTGGTTTCAGGATTCCATAAATGAATATGCTATCTTCAGAACCTACTATTTTTTCAACAATATCGATTCGCGCTTTAATGCCGGGAAAGAATTTCAAACAAGGACTGGACTAAGCACTGCATCGTTCATAAAATGTAATTATTATCTCTTCTTATATTTTTTCTTTCATCAAGTAAACTCTGAACGATCCTTTGACGGAGTTCTTTACTCAGACGTGGTTGAAACGCTTAACAAGATAATAGGGGAAGACGCATTTAACCACTTCATTCAACTCATCTCGTTTTCCCCCTCCGATACCTCACTTTTGGGATTCGATAGAATTTTTACAAAAAAAGAGGCTATTTTGGGTAGGAATTAAATACTCTCAACTTCATCGTACCCCTCAAGAATGTCCACAAAATTCTTCACCAACCGAAACGGTAATAGTCTTTTAAAAAAATTCGAAGGAGTTTTTACTCATGTACACAGTATTCAGTTTTTTGACGCACTGGTCGGATATTTTCGGGCCTCTGGATATTTTAAAGTGCGCCCGTTCCTTGACCGTATCCCTAAGGTTAGAATACTGGTTGGGATCAACGTAGATACCTTAACAAAGAAATATCACGATAGAGGTCAGCATTATATTGAAAATCCTCACGAAACCAAGGAGACTTTTTTAAAAGAGGTTATTCAGAATATCCAAGATGCAGACTACGATGAAGTAACCGAAAAGGGAATCATTCAATTCATTGATGACCTCATCAATGATAAAATTGAATTGCGGGCCCATCCAAAACAAAAAATACATGCTAAGGTCTATATCTTCCGCCCGGTTAATTTCAATGAACATGCACCATGTGAGGTAATAACCGGCTCATCAAATTTGACTGATTCGGGACTTGGTTCTAATCCCGAATCCAATTATGAGTTTAACGTGAGTCTTCGTGATTTCCAGGATGTCAAATTTGCAACAGAGGAATTCAACAAACTCTGGGATGAATCAGTGCCAATACTCCATGCAGAGGCAAAAGAAATCAGAAACCAGACTTATCTCAAAGACGATTTTACTCCGTTTGAACTCTACATTAAAATGTTGATTGAATACTTTGGAAAACGAGTTGAATACGATCCTTATAACATCGACTTGCTTCTGCCAGATAAATTCATGCGACTAAAGTATCAATCAGATGCAGCCAATCAGGGATACGCAATCATGATGAAGCACAATGGGTTCATACTGGCGGACGTTGTTGGCCTTGGGAAGACAATAATTGCATGCATGGTCATTAAGAAATTCATTTACGAAAATGGAACGCACACCAAAATTTTAGTTGTTGTGCCCCCAGCGCTCGAACAAAATTGGCGAAGAACCACAGACGATTTTCAAATTAAAAATCATTTCGAGTTTATAACGATCGGCAGTCTGCATAGAGTCCAAAATGAAGATGACTACACCTACTCCAATTCAGACAAATTTGATTTAATTGTAGTGGACGAGTCCCATAAGTTTCGTAACGACTACACGGGTATGTACCAGGCTTTACAAGAGATATGTAAAATGCCAAGATCCCGCCCTGCTGAAAATGGAGATAGCCGAAAGAAAGTGATACTCATTTCGGCTACTCCACTAAATAACCGTCCTCAAGACATTGAAAACCAACTCTATCTTTTTCAGGATAAGCGCAATAGTACGCTGGAGAATATTAGAAATCTCCAAGATTACTTTAAGCCTCTAAATGAGCAATACAAAAAGTTGGCGGCTGAAAAGAAACTAAACTTGAAAAAATTAAAATCCTTATTCACGCAGATGCGAGATGATGTAGTGGAACCACTGGTTATAAGGAGAACCCGTACTGACATAGAAAACAATCCGGAATATTTAGAGGACTTGAGTCATCAGAATATAATCTTTCCTCAAGTTGGAGATCCAATTTCTGTCTTTTACAAATTAGATGATGAGCTAAGTTCCTTGTTCTTTGATACCGTTTCACTTATCACTGGCTTAGACGAAGCGGGAAATGAAACTGATGGCCTAGGTTATTATCGGTATCGTGCAATTGAGTTTTTGACAAAAGAAGAAGATAAGAAGATATACGGTAACGTTAAATCAATTTCAGGTAGGCTGAGTGCAATCATGCGTACTCTCTTAGTGAAACGGTTGGAAAGTAGCTTCTTTGCTTTCACACAATCAATTGGAAGATTTCAAAAGGCTATCAACAACATGATTGCTATGTTTGAAAGTAATCGAATTTTTATTGCTCCTGACCTTGACATCAATAGTTTACTTGAAGAAGGTTATTCTTATGAACAAATTGAAGAGAAGATAAACGCCAAAGGGGGAAACAACAGAGAGTTTACGTCTGATGATTTCGAAAAAAAATTCATCGCCTTGCTTAAGGAAGATAAGACGAGAATGGATGAATTGGTCGAGCGATGGAAAAATGTTACTCTCGATCCGAAGTTGGAAAAGTTTGCAGAACAGATTCAAAACGAATTCTTTAATAACAAACAAAACCCATCTTCCAAACTGGTCATCTTCTCTGAGTCAAAAGAAACAGCAGAGGAGTTGTCAAAATATTTAAGTGCTAATACTTTATTCAGAGTTCTGACTATAAACGCAGATAATAGAAAAGCAATGGAAGCGGTTTTGCGAGAAAATTTTGACGCAAATCTCGAATCTGAGAAATGGAAGCACGACTATGACATTATTATTACGACAGAAGTATTAGCTGAAGGGATAAACCTGCACCGCAGTAATGTAATCGTTAACTACGATGTGCCCTGGAATGCTACTCGACTTATGCAGCGCATTGGCCGTGTAAACAGAATTGGTTCTCAAGCAGAACAAATCTACGTCTACAACTTCTATCCATCTGCGCATGGTGATGAGCAGATTAACCTCGTTAACAATGCCTTACGTAAGCTGCAATCTTTTCATACTGCATTTGGAGAAGATAATAAAATATTCTCATTGCTTGAAGAAAAGGGAGAAGGGGCATTATTTGGTAACAAAATCCAGAAAGAAGAGAGTGAAATCCTAAAGTACCTCAATGAATTGCGCGAATTCAAAAAGAGAAATCCAAAACGCTTTACAGAAATAAGCAATATACCCAACAAAGCAAGGTGTGGACGCTTGGCTGAAACTGGTCAACAACTCACATTAATGGATTCTGAGACTAATGAAGTTAATTATCCCCTACGAAACACTTCTGTAGCTTACCTTAAGAGCGACAATCACCCCGGTATTTTCTGTTTGATAACACCAGACATGAACATTATCGAAATGAACTTTTTACAGGCTGTTAAAATCTATAAAGCCGATGAACATGAAAAGGCCGTACAACTGCACACCCAGCATCACACTCAGACACAAAAAGGATTGGACTACTTCAAGTCAGAAAAGAATCAGGAGAATATTCAAGTTGTCTCACGTAAAAATCTGAGTCCTGCTGAGAATAAAGCTATTACAAACCTAAACTCAATAATTAAAATTGCACCTACTGAGCAAAAGAAAATGGCTTTGCAGCGGGCTCTTAAACTCGTAAATATGGGCACTTATGGTTCAAAGGGCTTGCCTAAATCAATAAACGATTTCTTCACTTCCAACCAAAAACTATTTGCTAATCCGGAACAGTTCATCAATCAAATCTTTGTAGAGGTGCTAGATCGCTACGACCTTTCCGCTAATGTTGATGAGCCAATAAAAGAAAATAGAACTCATCGAGGTATAGTGAACCCTAAAATTGTTTTAACACAAAGTTTTTTATAAGATATGGCTGCAAATCGTAATCTGCTGCAAGCGGCACTCCATAAGCCCTATGACCGACTTCTTTTCGCCAAAGAAGTATTGAGTCCGGTGTTTCAAACGGGCTTGAATCTTAGCGCTGCACCAGTTCCTGCCAGCGCACAACCAAATAAGTCTGAACAGGCTGTTATTCATACCATTGCTATTTATGGAACGATTACTCTTGATGATGGTACAGAAATAATTTGCTATGAGATCACACTTCAACCAACTGTAAGAATTGAGCAGAGTAAGGTTGCTATTCAACGATATGTTAGAAAATTACTTGTAGCAGGTCAAGCAGCATTGGTCAACTTTGTTGCTCCACAAAACAAAAATGTATGGCGATTGACACTAGTTGCTAAAGACAGTGAATTGACTGAACAGGGAGTTAAAGAAAAAATCACTCACGCAAAGCGGTACACCTATCTATTAGGCCCATCAGAAACCTGTAAGACAGCAGCAGAGCGGTTTGAAGCACTTAGCATCGAGAAACAAATCAATTTTCAGGCGTTGGTAAATGCTTTCTCAGTAGAGAAACTTAGTAAAGTGTTCTTTGATGAGTATACACGACACTATCAGAAATTTTGCACTTACTTACAAGAATCCAATTTTAGAAAATCTGTCTTTAAGATTTTTATTCCGACTAAAGCAACCCAGGAAGAAAAAGACAGGTTGTGCAAACCTATTCGCGATTTTGTGAAGAAAAATTTAGGCAGAATCGTATTCCTTTATTTTGTTCAGAAAAAAGGTTGGCTTGGCGCAAGTAATATTGACTACAAAGATGGACTTACAGATTTTATTAAAAAGCTCTTTACCCAATCAGGAGGTAATGATTCCTTTTATCCAAGTTGGCTTTCAGTTTTATTTTTTGATACCCTGAATAGGGAAAGGGATAACGATGATTTCAAAATGCCTGATGGCAAAAAGGTAAAGGTTCCTTTCTTGAATGGTGGTCTGTTCGACAAGGAAGAGTACGATGAGACGGTACTAACTATTCCAGCAAAGTTGTTTCACAATGCTGATTTTGAAGATGCCATGCTTACTGAGAAAAACGGAAGCAGTGCAAGAGGCTTTTTGGATTTCTTAGATGCCTTCAACTTTACAGTACATGAAGACAGTCCTGATGATCACACCGTAGCTGTTGACCCCGAAATGCTCGGCCACATCTTTGAAAATCTTTTGGAAGACAACAAAGATAAAGGAGCATTTTATACACCTAAAGAAATTGTGCACTATATGTGCCAAGAGAGTTTAACGGAATATCTTATAACCCAACTTAACATTTCAGATGAAAAAGTAAAATCGGATGTTGATTATCTGGTGAAGCGAAAAGAAATTTCAGATGCGACCAAACCACTCTTGAAACAAATTAACGAGAAGCTGGATACTGTAAAAATATGTGACCCCGCTATTGGCTCTGGTGCATTTCCTATGGGGTTACTTCAAGAAATACATGCCATTAAGGAAGTAATTGCATTTGAGTCAGGACAGCCGTGGAGGCCAGCTGAAGTAAAGGAAACTATTATTCAAAATAGCATCTATGGTGTAGACATTGAGAAGGGCGCAGTAGATATTGCTCGCTTGCGTTTTTGGTTGAGTTTGGTAGTTGACGAAGAAAAACCAAGGGCACTACCCAACCTTGATTATAAAATTGTGGTGGGTGATAGTTTGGTGAGCAAGTTTGAAGGTGAAATAATAGAAATTGATTGGGATAAAAAAAGCAGTGTAGGGAAGGCAGATGCTTACGTAAAAAATGTGCAGCAACTACTAAAGGACATTGCCGAAAAGCAAAGGCAATTCTTTAAGCCCGATAATAAAAACAAAAAGAAGCTACATGCTGAAATCCGTGATTTAAAATTAGAGTTGTTAATAAATCAACTTTCTTATAACAAAGCAGCATACCAAAACAAAACCCCTGTGTTAGGAGGCTTTGCACCTTCAGCTAAAGAGATAAAGCATAACACCGAAAGAGATCTTACTGTGAAGGGTTTCGATAAAAATATTTTGAAGTTACGCAGGCTTAAAGAAAATAAGGAAGAGTCATTTGAACACTTCGACTGGAAGCTAGATTTTCCTGAAGTGCTTAACCCTTTGCTGAAAGAAAACGGTGGTTTAAAATCGACAATTGGATTTGACATAGTTATTGGAAACCCACCATACATTAAGGAGTACACAAACAGAGAAGCATTTGACGGATTTAGAGATTCTCCATACTATCAAGGTAAGATGGATATTTGGTATGGCTTTGCTTGTAAGATGATTGATTTATTAAAACATGATGGCGTTGAATGTTTTATAGCTCAAAATAATTGGATAACAAGCGCGGGAGCGTCAATATTTCGTGAAAAGGTTCTAAGCGAAAGTGAAATTAAACTGTTCACTGATTTTGGCAATTACAAAGTATTTGAATCAGCAGGGATACAAACGATGGTGTATGTACTCAAAAGGATTACTCCACGCGAATCTTATTATGTAAAGTACTCAGTACTACAGAATGATCAAATTAGCAAATCACAATTAGCTGAGTTTCTTTCATTCGACAGTAAAAACACTTATGCATCAAAATATTTGTTTGAACTAAGACCGAAATCAATACAAGGAAAAACATTTACATTTAATGACGACACGGCATCTAGCGTTCTAGAAAAAATTAAACAACAAGGGAACTTCTATTTGACAGAAAAAGAAGTTGCACAAGGCATAGTGTTTCCGCAAGACTTTGTTAACAAAAAGTCAAAAGAATTACTAAATGACACTGTGGAAGTTGGGGAAGGCATCTTTGCTTTGACTCAAGCTGAATTGAAGAATTTAAAGCTTGAAGCAAGTGAAAGGAAGATCATAAAACCCTACTACACAACTGATGATATAAAGAGGTACTACGGAAATCCCAAGAATAAGTTATGGATAATTTATACAGGTTCGGAATTTAAAGCACCCAAAGCAATGAAGCCTTATCCAAACTTGAAAAAGCATTTAGACAGGTTCAAAGACGTTATTACCTCAGACAATAAGCCTTACGGACTTCACCGAGCAAGGGAAGAGAAGTTTTTTAAGGGCGAATCAATTATCGCCTTGCGTAAATGTCCAAACAAACCCTCCTTTACTTATACTGATTTCGACAGTTATGTCTCTGCCACTTTCTATGTTATTAAAACGAGCAGGGTAGACATGAAGTACTTGGTTGCTCTGCTCAACTCTAAACTAATGGCTTACTGGCTTAAGCACAAGGGTAAAATGCAAGGCAATAATTATCAAATCGATAAGGAGCCTTTGCTCAATATTCCGCTAATCGCTCCTCATGACACAACAGAATTTATACACTATGTTGACAAAATATTATCTTCTAAGGAAGTTGATATTGATGTTGATGTTAGTGATTTAGAAAGGAAAATCGACAATCTTGTGTACCAGCTCTTTAATCTAACCGAAGACGAAGTCAAATTAATTGAAAGTTCTATTTGAACCTCCTAAACTCTTTTTCGGTAAGAGTTTCATCGATCATTTTAGCCTCTTCAAAATTCAGTTTGTATAGATGATATACTCTGATGTCTATTTCACGTTCTAGTGTGCTGGTGTCTGTGTTGGGTTTTTTGGCAGAAAGGATTTTCGTTACAAGCCCTGATATAGATGATACATGTTCTTTATCTGTGTATATAGGTAATCCATTTAACCCCTTTACACCAACATGAGGAGTAGCTTTATTCCCTTTGCGCAATATTTCTCTTTGAATGGAGTAAAACGTAATGAGCTTTGAGTTCAGAAGTCCACACGCATATTTGAGATGATCTATACCCAAATCAGTTGTTCCTACAAGTAAACCATAAGCAGAATAAATTAGCTCCTCTGAATAGGCTGCCATTATTGTCTGGGCTGACTCGGGAATAAAAAGTTTTGTTTGGATATACCGGTCATGATTTCCCAAAGCAAGTGTCTTTCCATTTGCACGAAGTTCCTTTTCCTTTTTATCGTCAAAAATCATATAACCATCTGAATCAGTCCATTCATAGATATATGGCTTAACGCACTTTGTGCCTGATAAATACTTATGATGTTTAGCTGATGCCTTTTTCTCACTTAAGAACACATCAAAGCAGCCACCAATATTTACACCTCTGTTAATCGTCAAAATATCTGATAGTACTGAAGGAGCCTTATCAATCACATCCAACAATCCGTCATCCTTTGGAACATGTAATTCTCGCTTCTTATTCTTATTGAAAACATTATTGCTTTCCCATGAGTATTTTTTTATGTCCCCTCTATAGAACTTAAACTTATATTCAGGATCGGGTTTACGATTTTCCACACTAAAAATTAAGCAATCTACTATTGCCTCAAATGGAATTAAATCAGTAATCAAATATTTAAACTGAGAATTAGCGGTAAGATATTCTCTGTAAAAACTGTATGATGGAAGTACAGCCATTGTTTTATTTACAATGAAGGCTAAATTCCCGTTGGGCTTTAACAACTTAATCCCTTTCTCCGAAAACAGATTCATGCTGTTAATCCGGTCATTTTCCTTCTGAACCGAATCAAATGTTTTAACGACATGATTTTTCTCGTCAGGAGATAAATCAGAGCCAGTATTGCCGTAGTATGAAACATAAGGGGGGTTCCCAATAACAATATCAAACCCTGTTGAATTTAAACCACCGATTATTTTTGACTATACAAATGGTTCAATTCGCTATTTTAAGTCTTAAAAGGACAATGAATTACGGATACATTAGAGTAAGCACAGACAAGCAGACTACGGCCAATCAAAAATTTGAAATCACGAATTTCGCCAAAAGCAAAAAAATTGTTATTCATCAATGGATTGAAGAAACAATAAGTGCTACTAAGAAACTTGAAGAGCGAAAATTTGGGCAGCTGTTAAATGAACTTAAAAAGAATGATATGTTGATTGTTACGGAGCTCTCTCGTCTTGGCCGCAACCTGATGCAGATAATGAAGATATTGCACGACTGTATGGAAAAAACTATAATGGTTTATACGATTAAAGAACGCTACGAGTTGGGCAACAACATCAATTCCAAAGTTCTTGCTTTTGCCTTCGGTCTGTCAGCAGAAATCGAAAGGAACCTTATCTCACAACGCACGAAAGAGGCCCTTGCCAGAAGAAAATCGGAAGGCATTATCTTAGGTCGGCCGGTTGGAAGAAAATCATCAAGAACAAAGTTATCTGGGCAGGAGAAGCGGATACAAGTGCTGTTAAATGAAAAGGTTTCCTATAGCGCCATAGCCCGAATGTTAGGCGTTCACAGGCTTACGGTCTCCAGCTTTGTAAAGAGGCACAAAGAGCTTAAGAATTGTTAAGCAAAGCACCCTTCAAATATCTTACGTCAGTCATCCCATCAGCCTGGTTTTTAGAAGATTGATCGGTTAGTCAGGGAGTAGCAACGGACTGCTCTATTAGTTATCTTTGATGCATGTTTTACAGGCGGAAAGTCATATTGGCACTACTTCAACTATTCGATGGCCATCTTGAAAAGATTCGGCTACAAAAATTGCTCTTCCTTTTCTGTCAGCAGCAGCCAAAATCTGAGTATGAGTTTGTGCCTTACAAATATGGCTGTTACTCGTTTTCGGCCAATGCTGACTTAACGGCCATGGTTGGTAAAAACATGCTTTCGGAAACGGAAAGTCATTTTATCAGCAAAGAGAAGGCAAACTACCTCAACCTGTTAAAGGCTAATGATCGCCATCTGTTAATGGAAGTAAAAAAGGCATATGGCAGGATGAGCGCAGATGCCCTCATGAAACATACCTATGTTCATTTTCCATATTGGGCTACTAAAAGCGTAAAGGCACAACAAATTTTAGCTGAAAAAGATTTGAAGCGGGTAAGGGCAAGCCAACCCGTAACGGAAGACATTACCCTATTTACCATAGGCTACGAAGGCATTTCGTTGGAAGAATACCTAAATCGCCTAATTCAGAACAACGTAAAGGTGTTGGTGGATGTACGAAATAATCCGTTGAGTATGAAGTATGGTTTTAGCAAAAGCCAGCTAAAGCGGTTTTGTGAAAACCTGGGCTTACGCTACGTGCACTTTCCTGAAGTGGGCATTCAATCGGGACAACGGCAGGAGCTTAATAATCAACGTGACTACGACAAGTTGTTTGAATCGTATCGAAGAGCAAATCTTGCAAAAACCGTCAGTACACAAACGGAGATACTTAAACTATTGATCGAAAACAAAAGAATTGCACTCACCTGCTTCGAAGCAAACATCTGCCAGTGTCATCGCAAACATCTGGCCGAAGCCATTCAAAACCTTCCAGGCTTTCAGTATGAAGTGAAACACATTTAGCGATGGCGCTCACCAAAGTACTGATCACCGTTAAAACGTACCCCACGCTCTCCACCAAATATGAGGAATTGGTTTGCACTGCTGGCTTTCGTGAAAATGGTTCATGGATTCGGATATATCCAGTGCAATTCCGTCAGCGGCCTTACGCGCAGCAATACAAAAAGTACCAATGGATTGAAATGGATTTGGTGAAAAATGAAAAGGACTTTCGGCCTGAGAGTTTTCGCCCAACTTCCCACGATACAGAGATTAAACTGCTTGATGAGGTACCGGCAGATGGCGATGCGTGGCACCAACGCAGGAAGCTGGTCTTGGGAAAGATTTATTACAATTTAGACGAGTTAATATCGGAGGCTAAAAACAAGGCTATTCAGACCTCATTGGCGGTTTTTAAGCCATCTGTTTTGAAGGATTTTGTAATAGAAGAAGTTGAACGTGAGTGGAGCAAAGAGAAGCTGGCAAGCTTGCAACAACTCAACCTCTTTGCAGCAGCTACCGATGACAAGACGGAGGTTGTTAAAAAATTGCCCTACAAATTCTCATATCGTTTTGAGGACAATCAGGGAAAAAATAGCCAGCTGATGATTGAAGACTGGGAAATCGGTGCACTTTACTGGAAACTTTTGGCGCAATACGAAGGGGACGAGAAGAGGGCGGTTGCCGGAGTTAGAGCAAAGTACTTTGACGATTTTGCCAAGACAAAAGACCTTCACCTGTTTCTCGGAACGACATTTGAATTTCACTTGAAAAATGCACCGAATCCTTTCGTGATCATCGGCACATTCCACCCCAAGCCAATCACGCAAACGCAACTATTCTAAATCAAAATCTGATTTTAGATAGTTGGAGTACATTTATGACATGGACCACTCCCATCGTGCAGGCTCATAAAAAAAATCACCCACCTTGGTACCAACTTGTGAATATCAGATGTAGCTGAAACCCACCTTCGCTTCCGTAATCAATCACGGAAGCTATGTTCGAATCCATTTCCTGGCAAGAGTTCATTTCAACCACCGCCCTGCTTATCGGTGGCTACTACTTCATCACGGTGTTGCTGCTGTACAGCAACGAGATCAGTAACATATTCAATCAAAAGAAAACAAAGCTCACGAACTCAAAGGTGAGAGAACATCAAACCGACTCAAATGAATCAATTGAGTTGATGGGTTCAGTCCGGTTCACTGCGTCTCAGTCTGAAAATGTTCCACGTGAAGAAAAAGTTGAAGCGGAGAGTTTGAGTGTAGCGGCTGCACACGAACCGGAAGAGCCGATGGTAGTAGCGGTAAGTGAAACAGAAGAGATGTTGCTTAAGTCAGTATCAACGCTACTAGAAGAAATCAATACGCTGAAAGAAGTGGTTGGCATGGGCAGTAAGGACGAGTGCGCGGAACTTTTTCGCACGTTGCTGTCCAACTATGCTGACCTGTCGCGGTCAGCGCATGAGCCGGAAATCACGGCATTCATTCACAACGCCTGCAAAGCGCAGGGTCAATTTCAAATCGAACTAAGTGAAGTCAAATCGTGGTGGCCTAACGTGGAAGCTACCGCGACAAATAATCAATAACCATAAAAAAACATAAAGTCTATGCAAAGAACAATTCAATTCACTATTCGGAAAGGCAAGGCATTCGCACTTGCCCTGTTTGTGTACCTCATTACCTATGCACTGGCCGAGGCGCAGGACGGCAATGCCGGTATCAATGAAGCCACCATGCGCGTGCGTAGCTATTTCACTACCGGCACAAACCTGATGTATGCCATCGGGGCCGTGCTGGGTCTGGTCGGGGCCATCAAGGTTTATCAGAAATGGAACAGCGGTGATCCGGATACCGGCAAGGTGGCGGCCGCATGGTTTGGAAGCTGTGTCTTCCTGGTTATCGTAGCCACCGTGTTGAGATCATTTTTCGGAGTGTAAGATGCCAGGGTGAAGCTATGGCAAGCGTTTACAACATCAACAAAGGAATCAACAAGCCGATTGAGTTCAAAGGTCTCAAGGCGCAGTACATCGCATACCTCGCGATCGGACTCATCGGCTTGTTAATCCTCTTCGCAGTGCTCTATATCATGGGCGTGAACATGTTCATCTGCCTGGCGCTTATTGTCGTGCTGGGTGCGGCTTTGTTCATGACCGTTTACCGGATGAGCGACACCTACGGACAGTTTGGGCTGTTGAAGAAAATGGCCAGCCGCAGCATACCGGTTTACGTAAAAGCGGCTTCCCGAAAATTATTCCTGAATCTTTTAACTGAGCTCAAAGCTTGAAGCTCGCAGCTATCACGGGTATGGACTTCGAAAAAATATTCCCAATCTATAAAGTAGAAAGCAACTGCATCCTGTCAAAGCAGGGAGATGTCACGCTTGTCTACGAAGCAACACTGCCAGAAATATTCACACTCTCGGATCAGGAGTACGAGGCCTTTCATCAGGTGTTGGTGAAAGCCATTAAAGTGCTTCCAAACAATATTGTCTTTCATAAGCAGGATTGGTTTCTTTCGAAGAAGCATCAGCCCGATTTCGAGAATAAAGACAGCTCGTTCCTATCCCGTGCCAGCGAGCGTTTCTTCAATGAACGCCCATTCCTCGATCATTTGTGCTACATCATGCTGACCCGAAAACCGGCTAACCGAAAACCTTCCAGTTCGGTGTTCTCCAACCTGATTCGCAGAAGCATGGTACCGGAAGGCCCACTAAATCCGCAGCGTATGCAGGAATTCCTCGATGGCGCAGGGCAATTTGAACGGATACTCAAGGACAGTGGGTTTGTGAAGTTGAGAAGGCTAACAGATGACGATATCGTTGGCGCTCCCCTCTCTAATGGAGAGGGGTCGGGGGTGAGGCCCGGACTTTTGGAACGCTATTGCTTTTTGCTTTCCGAAACAGATGCACCCATGATCAAGGACATCCACCTCCGGGATGAGATCAGGATTGGTGATCAGTATTGTCAACTGTATGCATTGGCCGATGTGGAAGACCTTCCGGCATTGTGCGGGTCGCGCATCAACTACGACAAATATTCTACGGACAAAACCAAGTTCAGTGTGGGATTTGCCTCTCCGTTAGGGCAACTGTTGTCGTGCAATCACATCTATAACCAGTACATCTTCATCGAAGATGCGCACAAGACCATCAAGCAATTGGAGAGCAAACGCCTTCGCCTGCAATCCCTGGCAACCTACTCAAGAGAGAATGCCATCAGCCGGGATGCCACCAATGATTTCCTGAACGAGGCGATTTCGGCTCAGCGCCTTCCCGTAAAGGCACACTTTAACATTCTGTTATGGACGGACAACAAACAGGAATTGAAAGAACTGAAAACGCAGGTATCATCGGCACTTGCGCAGATGGATGCCATCGCACGGCAGGAAACAGACGGTGCACCCCAGATCTTCTGGGCAGGATTGCCGGGTAACGAGGCCGACTTTCCGATGAACGATACGTTTGACACCTTTGCCGAACAGGCTACTTGTTTTCTGAATCTGGAAACAGGTTATCAGTCGTCTCTCAGTCCTGTAGGCATCCGGTTGGGTGACAGGCTTACCGGTAAACCTGTCCACGTGGATATCTCCGATGAGCCGGTCAAACGAGGTATCTGCACCAACCGGAACAAATTCATCCTGGGCCCTTCAGGCAGCGGAAAGTCATTCTTCACCAATCACATGGTCCGATCATACTATGAGCAGGGCACACATATCGTGCTCGTGGACGTGGGCCATTCCTACAAAGGACTGTGTGATCTGGTGAATGGCTACTACTTTACCTACGATGAAGCTAATCCGATCCGATTCAATCCTTTTTATATCGGGCAAGGCGATACACTGGATACGGAGAAGAAGGAGAGCATTAAAACGCTGCTGTTGGCGCTATGGAAGAAAGACGATGAGACATTCAACCGCTCGGAGTATGTGGCGTTGTCCATCGCACTGAAGTTGTACTTCGAAAAGGTTCAACAGTCTAAACTCCCCTCCCCCCTTGGGGACGGGCCGGGGGCGGGGCTCTTCCCGTGCTTCAACACCTTCTATGAATTTCTTCGTGATGAATTCGTGCAAATCCTCAAAGAAG
>PJQF01000264.1_pt1 | contig 20533 bp, 12 predicted proteins | sample 1503741 | NCBI WGS metagenome assembly PJQF01 (sample SAMN07775949, study PRJNA414020) | Biofilm metagenome, whole genome shotgun sequencing project. | isolation source: biomolecule (vanillin) treated reverse osmosis membrane biofilm | place: India: Nagpur | collected 2017-03-21 | reverse complement strand
TTTTGGTACCCGCGATAGCTGCGGTAGCACTGATATCCGCATTGGTAATTGATAGATCAGTTATGGTACCCGCAGTTCCACCGGAAACAGAGTTATTGGCCAGAGACGTGACTCCGGTTGTGTTAACCGTCACCGCTCCAGATAATGTTCTGTTTTGAAACTGACCTGCACCATCGTTAATCAATATTTGTCCGCCAGTTGGTGATGATACAATGGCATCCGAGAGTCCATTCAAATCAGTAGCTCCGGTTGCTATGGTAGTCCAGGTAGGCGTGGTGCCAACGGTTTGTAAAATCTGACCAGCTGTGCCGGGTGCTAATTTGGAAACGGCTATTGCCGCAGATGGATTAATGTTTGCATCTACGATCGTTCCTGCTGCAATCTCTGCGGTGGTTACTGCATTGGCAGCAATTTGAAAATTAGCAGGGCTGGTCATTGTCAAATCACCGGAAACTCCTGTTTGTGAATTGCTCGCGCCATCACCAATCAAAAGATTGCCAGGATTGAGCGTGGGCACGCCTCCACCACCTACATCATCTGTTGCCAGTGCCCAACTGGATCCATTCCATTTTAAAATTTGTCCGTTCGCAGCGCCATCTACTAGCTTAAGGGTAAGCGTTCCTGAAAGACCTCCGCCTGCCAATCCACTTCCGGCAGCCGTGTTGATCCCCGTAAGGGTACCACCACCTGCTAAATTTTGCCAAGAGGCGGTTGTTCCATTAGATGTTAATACCTGACCGTTGGATCCAATGGCCAAACGACCTGGCGCTCCGGCCACTCCCCCCAAAATTAAATCTCCATTGGAGGTCATTGGATTCGTCATGCCGGGTGTAAAGGGGACATTCACTGCGTTGGTAATGCGGCCTTGCGGATCTACCGTGATTTGAGGAATGTTTGTTGCATTTCCATAACTGCCTGAGGTAACGGCCGTGTTGGCCAATGAGATCGTACCTGAATTTGTTACCGGACCACCTGTTAAACCGGTACCGGTAGCAACACTGGTTACTGTGCCGCCTCCCGCCAACGTAGAGGGAGTCCAAACACCACCGACAAATTGCAATACCTGATTTGCTGATGGTGCTATGGCTGAGATGTCATTTCCTTTTAATTTATCTACTGATACCGCTCCAAGCGATCCACTGATATCTCCTCCTAATGCAGGAATGTTACTCAGTTTGCTATTGAAGGTATTCCAATCGGCTGCGGTGAGTAAACCTGTTACCGATGTAGAGGCTGTTGGAATAGCTTGATTGGATGCCGCAGTAATGCGGCCTTGTTGATCGACCGTAAATTGTCCGACCGAAGTGGTGGTTCCGTACGTGCCCGTAGTGACCGCTGTATTAGCTAATGAAATAGTGCCTGAGTTTGTAATCGGTCCACCTGTTAAGCCTGTGCCCGTAGCTACGTTGGTTACGCTTCCGCCTGCTGCCAAAGTACTGGGTGTCCATACACCTCCCACAAATTGTAATACTTGGTTGGCGGTTGGCGCTGTTGCGGAAACCGAAGTGCCTTTAATTCTGTCGACAGAAGCAGCGGTTACCGTGCCGCTCAAATCCCCGCCAAGGGCAGGAACGGTGCTGAGTTTGTTGTTAAATGTATTCCAATCAGCAGCGGTGAGTAAACCGGTTACTGAAGTAGATGCGGTTGGTATTGGTTGATTGGATGCCGAAGTAATCCGGCCTTGTTGATCCACCGTAAATTGTCCGACAGACGTAGTCGTTCCATAAGTACCCGTGGTCACTGCGGTATTCGCTAGAGAAATGGTACCTGAGTTTGTAATCGGTCCACCCGTCAATCCGGTGCCCGTGGCTACGTTCGTTACGGTGCCTGCTCCGGACAAAGTGCTGGGTGTCCAAACGCCTCCAACAAATTGTAACACTTGATTAGCGGAAGGTGCCGTGGCGGAAACATTTTGGCCTTGAATTTTAGTAACGGTTGGAGAAACTAAAGTTCCGGAGAGATCTCCTCCGGCAAGGGTGGTAGTACCTAGCTTTGCATTAAATGTATTCCAATCCGCTGAAGTCAACAATCCGGTAATAGAGGTAGTAGCTGTTGGGATAGCTTGGTTCGATGCAGCTGTAATTCGCCCTTGCTGATCGACTGTAAATTGCCCAACAGAAGTAGTGGTTCCATAGGTGCCGGTAGTTACCGCTGTATTAGCGAGAGCGAGTGTGCCTGTAGTGGTAATGGGACCACCCGTAAGACCAGTACCCGTTGCTACATTGGTGACTGTTCCACTTCCGGCAGGGAGTGTGCTCCAGACTGCCACATTTCCTGCCGATGTTGTTAAGACTTGGTTTGGGGTACCCGCTGTAATTTGTGCTGGTAAAATTTTAGAGGTAGTCGCTCCATTGTTGATGGCCGACACAATGTTGTTTCCGGCTGTACCCGCAATGGTTGTGTTAGAGGTTGAACCCGTAACATCTCCACTTAAGATGGTAGCGGATGTAGATAAAATCCATCTGCCATTCGTGTTATCCCAGGAAAGCACTTGACCTGTCGTAGTCGGTGCAACGGTTGCATCCCACTTCGTGCCATCCCAAACTAATAACTGACCTTTAGCAGTAGGTGCCGTATTGGAAAGACCAAAGGTAGCTCCTGGTGTTGAGTTTAATTGGACAGTATTGCCCGAAATGGTAATCCCTTGGCTGCCGCCTCCACTGCCTCCGCCCGCCTGATTCCAGGCCGTGCCATCAAAATAATAGACTTTCTTATCACTGTCATCAAATACCACCATGCCTTTCTCTGATGCTCCGGCCGCAACGGCTGACTTATTGGAAACAATGGGAATAATTAATCCTTGATTGGAACCGCTGCTGTTCAACCACAACACGGCTTTCGAGTTCGTATTGGTAGTTCCAATAGAAACTGAATTTTGTGCGAATGAGTGTTGGATTGCAAATGAACCAAAAATGCAAACTGCAACTTGAAAGACAGTGAATCTTAGGCGTATCATAGGGTATAGTGTTTACCAACTTTAAAGATAGTAAAGTTAGTTTATAATACGTTTGGCAGCTGATAGGAAACCCGCATTGTACCATTGTCTATAACCCAAAAAAAATGCCGATCGGAATTCCAATCGGCATTTAAAGTTGTTATTATTTCTTCTGATCAAGGCTTTTTGGCCTCTGCCATCAGCATCTTTTTAATTTGAGCTATCTCTGCTTTTAGTTGATCCATTTCAGATGCATTGGACTTACTTTCTTCGCTCAACTTTGCTTTGAGATCGTCAATTATTTTTTGTTGATCCTGAATGGCTTTGATGAGCACAGGAACAAGCTCAGTATAATTCATACCCAAGTAATTGTCTTTGCTACCATCATTCGATACCACCTCGGGCACAAGCTTCAATACATCCTGTGCAATTAATCCCAATTTGACTTCTCCCTCCTGATCATCGCGCATAGTATAGCTAACCGGTTTCATGCTCAATACCTCAGGTAAACCATACATCAAATTTTGAATATCTTTCTTTAATCGATAGTCAGAAACATTTACTACGTTGTTGGTGTATACGGTTCTCCATCTGTATAAAGAAGTTCCCAGATCAAATAAATTGGTATTGTTTGGAATCCAATGGTTAGTAACTCCAAAATAGGATGATAATCCAAAAATGTATTGGCTGCCACCAGCACCTGTAAAATACACAAAGTTGGAAGTATTTAAAGAACCTGCCGCTGTAATGTTACCGGAAGATGTGATGTTACCAGATGAATTAATATTTCCAGCCACATCTAATTTTTGAGTGGGGGTTGTTGTCCCGATTCCAACATTGTAATTATTTAGACTATTATCGATTGTAAATTTTGCACCTGTGTTACCGATATAAATAAAGAAAGGATGATCAGATTGTGTTCCAATTGACCCACCATAAATACCACCATTTCCAACGTACGTGCTCATCGTAGCAACTCCATCTGAATGACTCATTCCATACCAACTGGATGAAGTCAAAATATCCACCGGGTAACTTGGATTCAGTTTTCCAAAACCAGTATTGGCACCCATAAATGCGAAACGTGGGGAGCTCTCAAAATCGGTGAAGAAATAATTGCCGTTGGAATTACCTACTACATCGCCAATATAGATGTTTCCGGTGTTATCAATAGCCAACGATTCATTAACGCCATAGGCCAGTAATCGATAAGCAGGATTCAACGCGCCATTGATCGTTACTCGTGTTCCATCATCCGTAATAGAAGATGCTACCTGATTTGTTCCCGTAGCATTTCCTCTGATAATCGTATTGGCTGGTGTGGCAGTAATTGGAGCTGCCCAGGTAGGTGCTGTTGCAGGGCCTAATGATGTGAATACCGTTCCAGCTGCTCCCGGAGTGATGTCAGACAATGATGCCCCGGAGCCGTAAAGCACGCCATCCCATGTAGTGCGTCCGGTTCCCCCATTGCCTACGGGTAGTGTTCCCGCTACATCTGCACTGTTTAAATTGATACTAGAATAAGAAGGTGTAGCTCCTCCTTTTAAAAAGCCAATGCCGGTTGCAAGTCGATTAGGCGCTCCACCGGCACCTCCATAAATAATATCGCCTGCGGTAGTCATTGGATTGGTGAAAGAAGGCCCCCAACTCAATGTACCCGAACCATTATTGGTTAAAACTGTGCCTGCTGTTCCTTGAGCTGCGGGCCAAGTATAGGGAACTACACCTATCTGCACACTTGGATTTGACATAGAAACCGCACCACTTACCACCAATGTGCCTGAAGTTGAAACATTGCCGGCACCAAAGTTGGCATTGATTTTAGATCCGCTTATAGCTCCAACTGTTGAATTGTTTAAAGCAGTGATCATCGTATTACCCGTAGCAGCTGCCGTGCTAAGACTCAGTACACCTGCATTTGTAATTGTGGCATCTCCACTCAAAGGAACCCCAGTGGCAACGTTGCTTCCATTTCCCACAAAAATATTAGCAGATGTGAGTGTCGAAGAAAGTCCTGATGAAGTAGTCCAACTCAACGTTCCGGTTCCGTTGTTTGTCAAAACCGTTCCGGCAGCACCTTGTGTGGCGGGCCAAGTATATCCAACGGTATTTAAAGAAGTCGTTGCTCCTGAAACTGTCAGACCTGAGACTGTGGTTGCTCCTGCGCTTAAGGTTCCGGTGGTCGAAATATTTTGTGCACCAAAAGCAGGATTGATTTTACTTCCGGCAATAGCGGCCGTTCCGCTTACATCGGCATCTACAATTGTGCCGTTGGTAATTTCGGTTGTTGTCACTGACGATAATGTGGACAGGGTTCCTAATCCTAAATTAGTTCTGGCAGCAGCAGCCGTAATCGCTCCGGTACCTCCGGCAGTAACAGGTAAAGTACCGGTCACATCAGCACTGGCGATATCCACTGCTGAATAAGAAGGTGTTGCTCCTCCTTTCAAAAATCCGGTACCCGTAGCTAGTCTCGTTGGTGTTCCTCCGGCACCACCATAAATAACATCGCCAGCCGTAGTCATCGGGTTAGTTAATGAACTTCCCCACGAAAGTGTTCCGGTGCCGTTATTGGTTAAAACTCCTGAAGCGTTGGCCGGCCAAACTGAAGTTCCGATAGTCAATCCACTAACTGTAGCAGGGCCTGTTGTTAATGTTCCGGTGGTTGAAATATTTTGTGCGCCAAAGGCTGGTGCCACTTTTGTTCCAGCTATGGCTGCCGATGAACTAATGTCTGCGTTAGCAATGGTACCATCTAAAATTTTTGTTGACGTAACAGCGCCCGTACCAATCGTAACAACTCCTGAGTTGTTGATAGTGGCATCACCACTCATGGCCACACCCGTAGCAATATTACCCGCATTACCCACAAAAATATTTCCTGACGCCAATGTAGATGAAAGGCCTATGGATGGTGCCCATGTCAATATACCCGTTCCATTATTAGTCAATACTCCTGCAGCATTTGCATTGGGCCAAGAATAAGTAGCCCCGTTTATAGATGCCAGATTGCTGGCGGTAATTGCTCCAGATGTTAATGTTCCGGTAGTTGAAATATTTTGAGCACCAAATGACGTATTTATACGAGTTCCATTGATCAGTGAGGCGGCTCCATTGATAGCCGTGATAATATTCGTTCCAGCTCCTGCTGCAATGGTTGGGTTTGGATAGGAACCGGCTAAATCACCACTTGCAGAACCAGAGGGTGCTGGTGCATTTTGCCAGCTCGGTATTCCTGCATTTACTGTCAATACTTGTCCATTCGTACCAATGGCCAATCTTCCGGGTACGCCTGCCGGACCACCTGCAATCAAATCGCCTGTGGTAGTCATCGGATTTGTAAGAGCAGAAGAAGTTTGCCAAGTAGGAACACCACCACTTACGGTAAGTACTTGTCCATTGGTGCCGGTCGCTAATTTATTTACTGCAATGGCGGCTGAACCACTAACATCCGCATCGGTAATAGTGCCATCGATGATTTGTGAAGAGTTAACTGCATTAGTTGCAATCTTTGCGTTGGTTACAGCATTGGCTGCTAATTCTGTGGCGGTTACGCCCGAGGCTGCAATAGAAATAGTTCCTGTGGATGTAATCGGGCCGCCCGTTAATCCGGTGCCGGTCGCTACATTCGTAACAGTTCCTCCTCCTGATAGAACAACGGGGGTCCATTGCGTGCCATTATATTGATAAACACTATTGGTTGAAGGTGCAGTCGCAGCAATTGGTCTGCCTTGCAACCCTTGAACGGTGATGTTTCCGTTGGTACTGTTGAGCACCGCATCCTGACTAATGGTTGCCGCTGAATTGGTTGATCCATCTCCTACTATAATTTGACCTGAATTAAGTGTGGGAGCGCCTCCTCCCCCTACATTGTCGGTAGCGGGTGCCCAAGCGGTACCATTCCATTTCAGGACTTGACCGTTCGTTGCACTGGACTGTAATATTTTTGATGGGGAGACATTGGCAATTTTTGAATCGTCTACTGCACTCGCAGCAATGTTTGCCGTAGCCACTGCGCTAGTTGCTAACTTAGTAGTAGTTACAGAGCCAGCGGCCAATGTGGGATTGGGATAAGTACCTGTCAGATCTCCTCCTGCTGCACCGGAAGCAGTGGGTGCATTTTGCCAACTGGGTACACCCGCATTGACCGTTAAAACTTGTCCGTTGCTGCCGGTTGTAATCGCGGAGAAAGCGCTGGTACCATTGCCAACCAATAAACCTGATAAATTACTTGCTCCCGTTCCACCGACACCCACCGGCAAAACTCCGGAAGTGATTTTTGCTGCATCTAAGCCGGGCACTTGCGCTGCGGGCAAGGTACCTGTTGTAATTTTAGAAGCATCTATACCAGTAGCCAGCTTGGCATTCGTTACCGCATTATTTGCGATGGTAAATGTTCCGGTTGTTCCGGCAACGGCTAAACTTAAATCTCCTGCCACTGCAATACCTGTATTGCTTCCATTATTGGATAATAATTGATTGGCCGATAAGACAGGCAAGGTTCCTAAGCTCGTCCAGGTGGCAACGCCTGAGCTGGTGGTTAACACCTGATTATTTGTGCCGGGTGTAATTTGTGAAGGTGTTATTTTTGAAGTTGTTGCTGCGTTATTGATGGCCGCCACAATATTATTTCCGGATGTAGCGGCAATGGCGGTGGCAGAGGCAGGTCCAGTAACGTCTCCACTCAAAGTAGTGAGTGATGAAGTACCTAATACCCATCTTCCATTGGTATTATCCCAAGTTAATGTTTGGCCGGTTGTAGTTGGTGCCGTGGTGGCATCCCATTTTGTACCATCCCAAACTAATAATTGGCCTTTGCCGGTTGGTGCTGTATTTGATAATCCAAATGTAGCTCCGGGTGTGGAATTAAGTTGTACTGTATTTCCTGAAATGGTAATACCCTGACCACCGCCAGCAGCTCCTCCTACCTGATTCCAGGCGGCACCATCATGATAGTAGACAAACTTGGTGCTGGAGTTATAAACGAGCATGCCCGCTTTACCAAATGTTCCTAAACTGGTAACGGTGGGAATGATTAATCCCTGGCTGCCATTTCCCACCAGTAATAAAACTGCATTGGCATCCGGAGTAGGGGTTCCATTTGTGCCAATTGCCACTTGGGAAAAAACTGCATTGCTAAAAACTAAAAACAGGGCGATTAAGCCAATCCTTAGGTTGTTGAATGAAGATGTCATAAGTAAGCCAATGAATTCAGGTATTGATTATAGAATTACAGATTAAAGCAACAACTATAATACGTTCAAACTGGGATAGGAAACCAAATTTAGCAGGTTAAGAAAGTGCCGAAGGCGGGACTTGAACCCGCACAGCTTGCGCCACACGCCTCTGAAACGTGCGTGTCTACCAGTTTCACCACTTCGGCATTATTAAATCCTGACACAAATCAGGTACTATAAAATCCGGCTTTGCGGTCGGTTTTTACTCTTTTTGGTGCCCAGAACTGGATTCGAACCAGCACACCTTGCGGCACTACCCCCTCAAAGTAGCGTGTCTACCAATTTCACCACCTGGGCATGTAAAACTCTGTTTTGAGTTTGAAGGAGGGCAAAAGTAATCGTATTTTAAATCATTCCCAATGCCCTTACTTAATCACAATTTTCTTTTTTGCCACCTTTTGTTTTAAGTACTGTACCACCTTTTCATATTCGGTTGATTCCTTGGGGCTTAATGTTACCTTTTTATCATCTGAAAACTTGATGACTAACTCTTTGTATACCGAGTTTTTACCGGTCTTTACCTGATTTTCAAACCAAAATTGAATCTGTTCGAGTGTGTATTTTCTTTCCTGCCGCAATACCGGAAAACGAACCTCTACCCGGTTATTGCCCAAGCGAACAATCTGGTAGCGGATAAAAATTTTGTAAAGCACAAATCCGCCAATCGGAAGTAGTATTCCAATAATCGCATAATGATACCAGGCAGGTGAAGGCAATAGCAAAAGCGTGTATACATTCATGCCGATCACAACCACGGTAACAATTAAAAATAAAGTGAAAGAGGTAATGGTGCTAACGGGCGGCTTGGATGTGATCATAAAATCAGAAAAATTTCCTGCAAAAGTAGAAAACTATGCGAGGAACACGACCACAAAAATTTAGCTGATATAAAAAAGAGAAATAGAGAGCCGAGAATGGGACTTGAACCCACGACCTACGGTTTACGAAACCGTTGCTCTACCAGCTGAGCTATCTCGGCAGCTTGCGTTAGTAAAAATAACGTTATTCTGAAAAAGTTTAACTTATCATAAGTTGTCGAAATTCTATTCCGCCATTCGAAAAGACAAAACTGTCAGATTTGCAGGTTGCTTCATTTTCAAGGCTTGCACCTCAAAATAGACACCATTCATCCGTTTAATTGACCCAAAATTATTTCCTATTGCATAACTTAGGTTTAACTTAACGCCTTCGAATGTTATCTAAAAAATGTAAATACGCGATACACGCTTTAGTGTATCTGGCCGAGCGCCACGAACAAGGACCTGTTCAAATTCAGGATATTTCGGATGATCAGCATATTCCGAAAAAGTTTCTGGAAGCGATACTTCTTGAGTTACGTCACGCCAAAATTCTGGAAAGCAAAAAAGGAAAAGGTGGCGGTTATTACTTGATCAAAGATCCTTCGGAAGTTAACCTGATGCAAGTGATGCGCCTGATTGACGGGCCCATTGCACTGCTTCCGTGTGTGTCGCTGAATTATTATGAACGCTGCGATGAGTGCCGCAATGAAAAAACATGCGGTATCCGCGACAGCCTTGTTCATGTACGCGATGAAACTCTCAAAATATTGGGTAATTCTACTCTCGCCAAAATTGTGAAACGCGAAAAATCGCTCAAAACAAAGTAATTATTTATTTTATTAGTCTACTTATTAGGTAGAGAATCAGTAATTTTACCAAAAATTAAAATTCAACTACTATGGCAGTAAGACTAGGCGACATTGCTCCCGATTTTCAAGCAGAAACAAGCGAAGGACCTATTAAATTTCATGAATGGCTGGGTAATAGCTGGGGTATTTTATTCTCGCATCCGGCTGATTTCACTCCCGTATGTACTACAGAACTAGGCGCTGTTGCAAAACTTCGCGCAGAGTTTGACAAACGAAATGTAAAAGTAGTGGCGTTGAGCGTAGATGATGTGGAATCGCACAAAAAATGGATTGGCGATATCAACGAAACACAACAAACGGCTGTCAATTTCCCCATCATTGCCGATCCTAAATTTGAAGTAGCCAACCTTTACGACATGGTGCATCCGCAAGTGAGCGATAAGTTTACCGTGCGCTCTGTATTTGTGATTGGTGCCGATAAAAAAGTAAAGCTTACCATTACCTATCCGGCCTCTACCGGTAGAAATTTTGAAGAGTTGATTCGTGTAATTGACAGTTTGCAATTAACAGCCGGCTATAGCGTAGCCACGCCTGCCAATTGGAAAAATGGAGAGGATGTTATTATTACAGCAGCCGTAAAAGACGAAGATATTGCGGCTAAATTCCCAAAAGGATATACTCGCGTAAAGCCGTATCTGAGAACTACTCCACAACCCAATTTGTAAGAGTATTTTTTTCTGAAAGCCAAAAGAGGTTGTCTCAAAACAGAGGCAGCCTTTTTTTATGGAGATTGTTCAGGAGGCGCTTTTTAAATAGAATAATAAAAAAGTGGAAGTGTGTAAAGAGGTGTCGCAATGACTGGATTTATCAGATACCACAACATACTAAACAGAAATTGTAAAAAACATTCAGGGGCAGTTCAACTATTCTCCTCAGAAACTTGGAGTGCTTCATTTAAGTGATTTGGACCTTCCGTGAATACTCAGAGATACGCGAGAATATCTCCGGAATATTCTGTTAAGACTTTTTCAATCAAGTTTGAAGCTATTTTTTGAATCGATGATTCTTTTTTAATCAACGATGATACTTCGGGATATTCTTTTGATTCTTATTTAGTCAACGAGTAAGCTATTTTCTCACTCGATGATACTTTTTCAGTCAACGATGATACTTTCAGATATTCCGTTGATACTTTTTCATTCATCATTGAAACTATCTTCCTCATGGATGATACTTAGAGATTCTCAGGAATATCTTGGAGATACTCCGTTGATACTTTGAGATTCAATTTTGAATGAAAATGCCGAAATCGAGCGAATTTCTTCGTTTTTAGAGGCTAATCGGGATTTGAAGGATACTTTCGTTAGATATCCATCGAATCATAAACGACTACTTTTTTCCATAAATACCCGTATTTCTCGATGAATTTCAAGTGAATGGGGTGCTCCTGATACACATCATGCCCCTTAATGTCATCAAACACAGTAAAAAGAGATACAGCATAGCTGTCATCAATTACATCCCTCTTCGTGGTGGCGGCCGGAACCCCAAGCCTAAATTGACGAACAGTAGGAATAGGTTGCAGCGTTGAAATACCTTCAATCAATTTATTGAGATCATCTTTGGATGAGGGATTATTCAGCCAAAAATAAACATGGTGAATCAACTGTTTCTCTGGTGCGTTCGCCAGAGCAGGAACAGAGGCAGCCACTGCCAATGCGGGTGCCGTGAGTAAGAATTTTCTTCGGGAGGTTGTCATTCGGATGGGTTTGAGCATTTAAGGTAATAAAAAAAGCTGCCCAAAGGCAGCTTTTTTACTATTTCGGATCGAAACCGATTATTTCTGATACTTCAACTTATTTCTAAGCAAAAATTCTTCGTAGGCTTCTTTGTACGTTGGAACGTCCGGAGCCAATTTAATCGCTTCTTCATAAGCCGTGATCGCGTCAATGAATAATTTGTTTTCTTCATAGAAACCTGCCAAAATGAATTTGTTAAGGGCCGTTTCTTCTTTCATTTCCGCGCCAAACTCACCCAGCAACTTAGCAACCGCATCCTGACGAGCAGGCGATAACTTTTTAATTAAGTGTTGCTCAGATTTGCTCTTGGTATCTGATTTAGATCTTACTTCTACCAATAAGGCATCTTCGTTGGCCAATTTTGAGTTTGTGCGATCAATTTGAACAACTGTCTCAGGAGTTTCCAATTTCAATAATTCATCGTCAAACATATTTTTGATCGTTACCACATAAGGGCCACCACCTTTTGCAGATTCCCAATTGATGATGACATTGGTATTGTAGATTTCAGCATATTGGTTTTCAGGTAAGAATACTTTGATATCCTCTAATCCTCTGTGTACCGCTCCGGTAGCACTTAAACGGTTCTTTTTAGCTTCCGCTGAATTGCTGCTCAAAATGAAGTCTGTGTATTTATTCACCACACTTGAGGTTGTATTTACACGTGCTTCCAAATCTGAAATTTTGTATGTTTTTGCTTCTTTCAATTCAATCGGTTTACCTTTTACGTGAACCAGCGCTACATACGAATTTTCAGCCACCTTTATCTCGTCTGTCGACTTGAGGCGATCTCCTGTCTTTACAGCTTGCCAGGCATCTCCTGATTTTACCTCATTGGAGCCTTTGTTGGCTAACACTTTGAAGGCATAATCGGCTTGACCCACCGCGATGCCCGATAGAAAAATGCCTACTACAACTAAAATTCCGCTTTTTTTCATTTGTTTAACTTTTGTTTTTTTAACGTCACCTGTAGAGGTCTTAGTAACGACCCATTCAAGTTTTTGTTGATTTTGGTACTAAATTACTAAAAAATCGTGCCAAAAAATGGAGCTATTTTTTTTGATTTATACCTTCTGGCGTCTTTTAGTAAGCCTGTGACTAATCTCATTCTGAATAGATTTCAAAATATCATAACAAGGGCCTACTAAAGCGGTGGCTATCAGGGTAAGCGATAAATCAAGTTTGATACTAAAGCTTGCAAACAAATAAATGATTATACCCATTATAGTGACAATTTGTAGTACCTGAATTACCACTGATAGTGCATCATACCAAATCGGCAACTTTTCATCAATAACGATAAACAGAGCCACCGTTAAAAAGCACACAATAATTGCAATCGCAACTTTAACCCAATCAGCTAATTCATCTACATAATCTTGATTTAGAATCATTGCGACTGCATTGGCATGAACAACAGGCCCAAACATATCCGGGTTAGCTCTTCCTCCAAATTTGCTATTCATGGGTGTAAAGAATTTATCCTCCCAGGCTGGGTCGCCAACATAATCTCCTAAATATCCAAGAATGACAATTTTATCTTTAAATAAATCTTCTGACACATTCCCAGATAAGACATCATCCACGTCAACTACATAAAACATAGTGCCAAAATTGGTGGATGAGGTTTCATCATTTTTCAAACTTTTCAGTCGAAGTTGTCGAACTTCAATGTTTCCTCTAAAGTTGATAATTTCCTCTTCATTGTTTCTGGCCAAGAATTTTTCAGCTTTTAACGAATCATAGCTCATGGCAATTCGAACTGAAAATGCTACTTCCCGTTTTCCATTAATTTTTCGTTGCGGATAAAGTGTCCGACAAATCTTAACATCTTCCTGATGAGTAGCATCAGTCGGTAATGTTACAAAACCCAAATGTGCATGTTCTTTGAAAATGAGATCCGGAGTTTCTAGTGAGTCAGCTTCATTTGAATCAACTTTAGAAAGAGCAGCTGTTTGCATTAATTTTTCACCCAGCACCACATTGCCTGCTTCACGAATGGCATCACTCAGCATCAAATTGCCTAATGTATCTAATAATTGTGGACAATTGATTGAATCATACAATCCTCCTTCGCAATTAAAAAGCGCATCGACAGCAATTACTTTTGGCTTAAATTGATTGATGATTTGAATTTGGCGTGCGATGTCTCCTCTGCCAAGCGTACCAAAATTTACCAATACAATTCGCTCATCTACAGTCGGATCAGGACGAAGAGAGTTAAATGCATAATCGGTTAATTCAGTATCTGCTAACGCTTGTGAAATCGTGTCAAACGCACTGAAGGCTTTAAAATCAGTTATCTTGTCAACAACAAGCATCATCACAAAAACAAAAACCGTGACGCTAGTACATTGTATCAAAAACTTTTTCATGGGATTAAGTTAGGTTAGGTTGAGATTGGCTTTCCATACTTCTGAATACAAAGTATTTTTTGGCCAATTCTCAGGGGTTTAGTTTTACTAAGTAAATTTATAAATATTTAACAGGAACTCATACCGGTGAAAAAGATTAGTCGCGAACGACTGAATTTGCAAGAATATCAAAATGGACTGGCCAGCGACAACAAAGTTGTCTTGGCCAAAGCTATTACATTGGTTGAAAGTAAGCTTTCTTCTGATGAACAATTGGCTGAAGAGCTAATTGAATCCATTTTGCCGTACACTGGTCAATCTATCCGTGTTGGCATTACCGGCTCACCGGGTGTTGGCAAAAGCACTTTTATCGAAACATTTGGGAAATACCTGACACAACAAAACAAGCGAGTAGCCGTGCTGGCCATCGATCCGAGCAGCACCGTCAGTCAGGGAAGTATTTTAGGAGACAAAACACGCATGGAAGAATTAGCAAAAGATCCACTGGCTTTCATTCGACCTACTGCTTCCAGAAATGCGCTGGGAGGTGTTGCTCATAAAACGCGTGAAGCCATCTTATTATGTGAAGCAGCCGGCTTTGATATTATTTTAGTAGAGACTGTGGGTGTGGGTCAATCCGAAACCATGGTACGTGGCATGGTTGATTTCTTTCTACTCTTGATGTTAGCCGGTAGTGGCGATGAATTGCAAGGAATCAAAAAAGGAATTATGGAAATGGCCGATGGGGTTGTCATTACCAAAGCCGATGGCGATAATAAAAAGAGAGCCTCGGAAGCACAAGCTCATTTTCTTCATGCACTTCATTTGTTTCAACTTCCAGATTCGGGCTGGTCACCTCAGGTGTTGACAGCCTCTGCTCTTCAAAAAGAAGGGATAGATGAAGTGTGGAAAATGATTACTTCGTTTCAAGCACACACACTACAAAATGGATGGCTGAACGAACAGCGAAAAAAACAAGATGCCGCATGGTTTTCTGAAACGATTCAGAATCAGGCGCTCTCGTTTCTACTTTCTCATCCAACTATTCTGGAAAAGAAATTACAACTTGAAAGTGCGATCGCTGAAAAGAAAATAACGCCACCTTATGCCAGTCGCCAACTAATGAAGGAAATTTTGGGTCGCTTTAAAGTTTAGATTCATTCTTTTTGGAATCCGGCACCTTCTCATGTCCATACGGACAATGTCGGCAATTGTTTCCGCAGCAATAACCTCGCTTCCGATGAAAGGCTTCTGTAAAAACCATCAGCCCATTCTCGAAATAATAATCCGGCTCTTCTTTCTTTTGCTTTTCTTCCACAATTGCTCCCTTAAAGAATTCCAAAATTTAATGAAGGTGTAGCAAACCAATAGTTTGCATGCAATACAGGGTCTGCAAAGCGCACGCGCAACCTTTCTGCAAACATCGGCATATTAACAACCAATGTATGAAACTCACCATTTTCACCGCAAGGATCAACTCCTAATTTCTCCAACTGCAAAATCACATCGATTGTAAGTTGTTTTCCTAAAAAAGATTCACCCATCTGTTCATTGCATGATACAATATACGTTTCAATACCCTGCGCCAACATCTCCAGCACCAACTCTTTCCGATCCCTCTTCCATAGTGGCAATACTGGATTAATCCCGGCTCTCTCACACACTTTCTCTTCCCACTCGCGATGCGCCTCTAAATCAATATCACCAAATACTCCGTGTGTCAGATGATATTTTTGCTTGAGCAACTGCAAGCTTTCAACAAAAGTAGTCTCGTATGTTTCCCAGCTGGCGGGTACTGCATATAAAGGCAAGCCCAATACTTCTGCTTGCTTTTCCAAAACCACTTTGGGTATTCCATGACTTCGGCTGATCTCACCTTGTTCATTCAAAACATTGAGCAGCACAGTGGGGGTGAAGCCCATTTGCTTCGCTTTCATCAGCGCATAGCAACTGTCTTTCCCCCCACTCCAACTGCACACAAACAAATTATCTTTTAAGCCGCGCATTATTAAAATCGATAGCGCGCACCAATGGTGAAGTTTCGCCCTTGTGTAGTAAAACCATAAACGCCCACAAACTGTTCATCCATTACATTATTAACCAATCCATAGATCATCCATTTCTTGTCCTGCCATTCTTTTGCAAAATGAACACTCACTAAATCATACGCTCGTAAAGCAATTTCATTCGCATTAAAACTTTCATCATAATACAAATCAGTGCGACTACCGGTATGTAAATAATTTACGGTCATCGTCAATCCCTGACGTGGATACAGAGTCACACTAGCGCCCAACTTTTCTTGTGGAATCCGATAAAATGTTTTTTGAGCATCAGTCGATTGAAAAGTATAATCCGCTCTTACACTTACCAATTGATTAATTGGATATACCGCATCTATCGTTACACCACTGACTCTGCGCGTAGTTGATAAATTCTCGTAGCGTGAAATAAATCCAATCGTATTTGATTCATCCCGATAAAAATTCACTGCATTCACAACCAGTGCTCTGTGCGTAAAAGAAACCCCATATTCATAATTGACATACTCTTCGGGCTTCAGCTTCTTATTTCCGTAAGGCGAATACAATTGATACAAACTGGGCGTGATAAAAGAAGAAGAAACACTCGCGAATAATTTCAATTTACTGTTTTCACTTAGTTCACCCGTCCAAGATGGATTCACATTATACAATACTTTGCTTCCATACACACTGTGAGTATTCAGTCGCACGCCCGCATGCACTTGAAACCCACTCGCAAAGTCTACAAACAACGAAGTGTAAGGATCTACAATCGTAAATTGAGTAGTATCAGCCTTGTTGGCATTCTTCTGCTCAAAATTCAATTGTTGAAAACTCACTCCACTCAATAGCTTGGCAGTCGCACCTAATTGTTGTGTATGAATTACTTCTGCAAACAAATTCTTTCCTTCATAAATAGACGGAAACGAGCTTTTGAACTCACGCGTGTTTGCTACTTGCTGCGCCACCCATTGCAAACTTCCATTTGAATAGCGATAGTTTCCTTTCAAACCAAATCGTGTTTGCATTTGCATCTGACTATTAGCCGCATCTTTAAATGGACCCGCATCATACTTCGCGTCAAACCAATCTCTTCCACCAAAAAAATCCAGCGTCAATCGCGCGTTAACCGAATATCCTACTTTTAGAAATTCATTTCTTCGTTCAAAACCATCTTTATCAAAATTAGCCGTGCCGCTTTTATCTAAAGCAGAAGAAAATCCATCGGTCGCAAATTGATTTGAAAACAAAAGAAATGAAAACTTACCTTCCCTTGCATTCAACCCAATGTCTCTTCCAAAGCTGTTCCAACTTCCTCCATTCAAGTGAACACTGCCATGCACTCCGTCTTTCTCAGGCTCTTTCAATTGCACATTAATCACCGAAGCCGCAGCTCCCGATCCATACAATGTGCTCAATCCCCCTTGCAATACTTCTACACTTCGCACTTGATCAGTTGCCACATAGCGCAAATCATAAAAAGCATCAATGCCACTCGGGTCATTCATCGGCACACCATCTACCACCACCAACGTCTGTCGGTTGCGTGCACCGCGAACATAATAACTCAAGTTCGATCCGGGTGTACTAAAATTTCCGTCTAACTGAATGCCCGCCAGTGAATTCAGCAAATCCGAAAAACTTCTCCCCGATTGTTCGCGCAGTTGTTGCTCATTCAATCGCAAAATAAATTTCCCTGATTTTTCGATGGGCAAATCAAATCGTGTGCCCGTTACCACCACTTCATCGAGTGTACGTGTTGAATCTTGTTGCTGCGCATTTGTTTTACTTGGTGCGAGCCACCAAAGGACAATTAAAGTGATTGCCCAGACTTTTCTCTCTTTTTTCATGTTTGAAAAAGTTTAAGGTTTTGAAAAAAGAGTAAAAGGCTGAAATGAAACGGATACTGTTCACACAACAGAAAAATCTGCCAAGCAAATAGCATAAGAATCAAAGTCGCTTTTACCCGAAGCACTTGTTACTATCGTATTTCGGCAGGTCTCCTGGCTCTCCACATTCACTAACGCCTTCCCATGCTGACAATATCGTCAGCGCAGTGGCTCAGATAGTTAGTGTATTCACGTGGACTACAGTTGCGGGAACAGCCCCCGGTTCACACGGGGTTCCCTTTTAACTCCGATAAAAATCGGAGACCGTAATACGGTTGCAAACATAATTAATTTTCTAAACTTGCAACCATGATAACAAAGCAATTAAGATCACACATTTCTGTTTTATTTTTCGGCCTGCCATTCCCGCGAAAAGGCGGGAAAGGCACCGGGCTATCCGCTTCAATCCCGCGAGGCGCGGAATTTCCGCTTCTATCCCTGGCCGCGTTATCTACATTACGCATCATAGTATTCATTTCATCATTACTTATTTCTTGCAGTAGTACACCGAACAAAAAAGAAACTCAGTCAAGTGATGAAATTAAATATGCTACCGGCTTCAAAGTCTCCAATGTAGGTAAAGCCAAACTAGTTGAAATCATTCAACCCTATCAAAACGCAACAACTGGTTACCAATATTTATTAGTTCCGAAAGGCGAGCCTACACCTGCCAATCCAACCAACGCTACTATCATCTTCACACCAATTGAAAATATTATCTGCACATCCACCACACACATTCCTTTACTCGATTACATCAACGAAACCGATAAGCTCATTGGGTTTCCCACTACGGATTACATCAGCTCTACCAAAATGCGTGAGCGCATCGATGCGGGTTTCGTCAAAGAACTTGGTATTGACAAGGGCATGAATGTAGAATTGGTTTTTTCATTAAAGCCTTCAGTAGTCATGGGTTATACCATGACCAAAGATTTGGGTCAACTAAAAAAGATTCAAGAAGCCGGCATACCCGTAATCATCAATGCAGAATATTTAGAGAAACATCCACTGGGTCGAGCCGAGTGGATCAAATTCATGGCGCTGTTCTTCAACAAAGAAAAACTGGCCGACTCCGTTTTCCAAGAAATAGAAAAAGAATATATCGCTACACAACAACTAACTAAAAGCGTCACCACCAAGCCAACGGTTTTAAGTGGCATTCTTTATGGCGATGCATGGTTTCTACCAGGAGGAAAAAATTATGCTGCTAAACTTTTAGAAGATGCCGGCTGCAATTATTTATGGGCACAAGATTCTACGAATGGATTCTTGCAGTTAAGTTTTGAATCTGTTTACGCGAAAGCGAAAGACGCTGACCTCTGGATTGGTGTTGGTTCATTCGCCTCGCTTGAAGAATTAAAAGCTGCTGAAAAAAGATACGAGCTCTTCAAGCCTTTTCAGGAGAGCAAAGTTTATTCTTACAACGCACGCATCGGAGCAAAAGGCGGCAGCGAATTTTTAGAACTCGGCTACCTCCGTCCCGATCTCATATTAAAAGACTTGGTAAAGATTGCTTATCCCGATTTGCTACCAGATTACCAATTGTTTTTTCATAAGCCTTTAAACTAAAACAGCACTTCACTCATGAAGTGCTGTTTTAGTAATCTATTTATAGGTAATCTCTAGTTACTCTTTCGCAAGTAAACATTCCCATACTTTGACTCGAAGTTATAATCAGGCCCATTGCCCAACTTCGCGGTTATCTGGGTATGAAAATCTTCTTCCTCGCCTTTCGCAATTTTCAGAGCAAGATTTGTATAAATCTGCCCGTAGTTTGTTTCGGCCTTCAATTGACCAGTAGTCGCTTCGTTTACTGTGGCGTCTACCGCCCCGTAAGTAGCATCTACTGTCAATTCTCCTTCGAAGTTTTTAACTTCTACAATTCCATAGACAGATCGTAAATCAGTAGCCATGTTCTTGGGTATCTTAACTTCCAGCACAATATCCATTTCTACTCCTTCCGAATAAAACTTATAATTTTTATGATTGTCCGGATCGTACGCTTTCAATGCCGCTTTATTTTTGAAAACCATTTTCTTTCCGTTTTCCATTACAGTAATTCGATGAGGCAAGTTCTTCAAATTGCGAATCTCCGATTCTATTCGCCATGTACCTCCTGAAAGTGAAGAGGTCAATTGAAATGCATCATCATTTTCCCCACCATTAATACTCACGCTCCCTTGAATAGATATCTCGTTGCGATCCCACGTTGTCACTTTAATCAGTTCAGGATAATCAAATTCAAGTTGTACTTTTTGTCCTGCCTGCACGGGAATGATTTTATTGATCGCAGTTTGTGCATATCCGCTAAGCCCTAGACTTAACAGAACAATACTAACAAGTGCTCTCATTTTTTGCGCAAGTAAACCTTTCCGTAATCCGAACGAATATCAATATTCATTCCGCCACCATTGATCTTTCCACTCACCTTGTCACTATAGCGAACCATCGTTCCTTCTTTGTCGATTTCAATTTTGTATTCAGGCGCCACGAAAATTTCACCATATGAAGTCACTAATTTTAGATTGGCTTTCGTTGCAAGCGGCAGCGTCACATCCACATATCCGTAAATTGACACCAATGAAAGCGGGCCTTTTACATTTTGATTAAAGTTCGCTTCGATATGTCCGTAGATCACCTTGGCGGTAACAGGTCCGGTTATATTTTCTAACTCTAGATCGGA
>PJQF01000263.1_pt1 | contig 20534 bp, 21 predicted proteins | sample 1503741 | NCBI WGS metagenome assembly PJQF01 (sample SAMN07775949, study PRJNA414020) | Biofilm metagenome, whole genome shotgun sequencing project. | isolation source: biomolecule (vanillin) treated reverse osmosis membrane biofilm | place: India: Nagpur | collected 2017-03-21 | reverse complement strand
TCCACGCAAAGTAAAAGAAAAAGACCAGTCGCTGACCTGCTGCGGGCATAGACGGAAAGAGGAAGGGCCACGAACCGAAGGCGATGCTCAACCACGTAAATGCAAGTGTGGGGCGCACCGCTGCTTTCCAGTAATCGGATATCGCCATCCGTTTAGGAAAGGTAAAGGCGGCCACCAGAAACAGCATATAGCTGCCAAAACTCCCCAGTGAATGCAACAGCATAGTCGCAGATTGCCGATTGTCAAAGTCGCCCGGAAAGATGCCTGCCAGACTCAGGAATAGCCCGCTGCCCGCCACTCCGATCATTGGCCACTGGTTTCCTTGGTTTGCCGATACATCCTTGAACAAACCCACCGAGTAGATGCAGATCAGCGCGCCCGGCAAGATGTAACCAAACACATTCCATAGCCACTTGTTGGGTGCATCGACAGAGCCCAGTTCACTGACCGCCTTATAGAGAAACTGATACTCCGGCCGTAGGTAAGACATGATCAAATAGGTCGTCCAGAAAAGTACAGCCGAAGCGAGGCCGATCCATGCGTAAGTTTTTCGTGTCATTTGTTGCCGTTGTAATCGTGCGGCACAAAACTACCGATCTTACCGATTGCTGCTTTTGATCTAAATCAAAAAACGTCTTTGGCAGATCGTACTCGACTGAGTGTTTCTTGCGTCATCCCTAAAAAAGAAGCGAGCATGCCCAGCGGCACGCGGTGTATTTTGTGCTTGCCTACGTTGAGAAAATAACGGTAGCGCTCGGCAGCCGAATGAAAGCGCATGGTGATGATTCGCTCGGACTGCTCTACAAAGTACATGGACATGAGCATTCTTCCGAAGCGTTCCATCTCCGGAAAATCCAAGAAACACTTTTCTAATTCCCGAATTTCGATGGCCAACAGTTCGCAGTCTTCGAGTGTTTGAATGAAACAATGATCGGGCACATGCGTCATAAAACTGTAGACCGATGTGATCCACTCTCCTTCTGCAGAGAAGTTATCTGTTATTTCTTTGTTTCCTTTTTTATAATAAATCCGCACCAAGCCGGCACAGATAAAATACGTATGCACACACACTTTCCCCGGTTGATGCAGGAATTTTCCTTTGCGGATTGTTTTGGGAAGAGCAATTTTTTGGAGCCTCTTTCGCAATGGATCTGACACAGAAATAAATCGTTCGATATGTTGCACCAACCAATCAGTCATTCGAAACCTATTTTTTTTTGAAAAGGAGTGACAGCCGAGTTGCGAATCCAAAAGAGCAGTTCATACTAATCATAGCCTCACCGTTAATAGTTGCAAACTAATTACAGCTATTTAGACTACCACATACTACCGATAGGTGCGATTTTCTACTCCACTTGCCTCGTCTACACAACGCTTCATTTCTTTGAATGAAAATAGACAATTGTTAAAAGGATCACCGTACTTATTATGGTAAGGATTGTAATAAATTGATCGCTTTTTCCCTTTATCACAAACCTATACCAAACAGCGCTTACCATTCCAGCTATTAACCCTGCCACTCCTGCTCCGACTATTTTGGGTAGACCAAGAACATCCTTTGCCATCAGATACGTAAAAACAAAAATTAAACACATCGAGGTAAGTCTGATAAGCTCTTCTTTTTTCATTTACAATACTTTAGTTTGAATTTGTTAGTTGGTGATTATCTACTAGCGGCCAGCCTTTTCTTTAGGTAAAACTCGCTAAAATGATGCACAAGAGCTCTCGCCCTTGTGTTAACAAATCCTAAGACCGGGAAAACAATAGTCTTTATCATACTCTATTTGAAAATCAAATATGTAAAATTAATTTGATTTGATATGGCAGTGAATATCCTGAAGGCAGTCTGCTGATACATGTACTTCTTATGGACCAGCTTCCAAAACACTTGGAGAGTGAATTACATGACTATGCGTACACAAAACCTATTTCATCCAAGCTCAAAGCTCGGCATAACAAGCTTATGGCTTCAACTAGCAACCACTTAGCTCTAACCTTGCAGCTCGGAGCACTGCTTTTGAAGCTTAGAGCTCCGCTTGTGCAGCTTTTTGCTGCCGTTGTACAGCCAAAAGCAAGATTGATTTTCCTCAAAGCTCAGGATCGAAAGCTAATAACTCCGGTGGTTCTGCTATAAGCTCGTATCCGTGAGCTCCAAGCTTGCGTCAGTCACCTCGGAGATGATTTAACTAATCTAAAAGTAGATGGCAGGAATGTGAAACATGTACTGGCCTACGATTTGAATGCATGCGTGCACGCACAGCAGTCACACTCATAGAAAAAATAATACCCGACTACTGACTAACAGCAGCCGGGTATTTTCCCGGAATAGAGATTGAAAGTGAATGTTATTCAGTTGGGTCGACCGGAACCGTTGGGTCTGATATTTTTGCTTTGCTCTTTCGTTTAAAGCGCGCTTTGAGCCTCTCCACCATCTCGATAAGACCCTGATGCGAAGAGTTTGAATTTTTGACATACTTGAAAACAGACAGGCTGGAGTTCATGACTTCATGCCCTACAGCCATGTGCGTGCTGTCGATCTTTTCATGAATGGTGTCGGCCAACATTTTCAGTTCGTGCAGCACCATATAAAACTCCACATCTTTTTGAAATTTATCGATATTAAAGAGTGAAGGAAAAGCCTGTGGAAAGTTCGTGGTGGTCAAGTATGAATCCTGAACAAACTTCATGCTCTTGGGTCCGAGTTTAGGCAGGCTCATTCGTTTTTTCTTGGGAAGTGAAATCAGAAAAGGCATCTTTTCTCTGATCAAAGCCAGCGCATCCTTCACGGCTTTCTGATCCGCTTCGGACATGGTGTTGGTGGTTGGGGCGTAGTTCATATACTGATTGATTGTTTAGTTGTTGAGTTGTTGATGCTTCGTACATCAACGCACAAATCACCACCAAACAATGTGCCAATTGAAAATCGCTGAAATTGAACTCGTTTAGGGGGTATGACAACCCACCCTAACGAAATAAAACGAAATCACTGTTTGTATTTAACGAAATTGGAGTTAACAATCTTTGGCGTAAGGCTTACCAATCAATAACCAAAGAGTCGTTAAGTTATGATAGCTATACAGATTACAAAAAGCTCGGGAGAACCTAAATGAAATACAATTCAAGCAATATGATTACGATCGCAACAACGGGCAGAACCACCTTTAAATTAGCCTGATAGTTAGTACCGGTGGCAAACATATAAAGCATTGACAATACATGGGCAGAAGCACCTATTATGTAGAATATTTTTACGATTAGTTCTTGCCACTCGGTATATTTAATAGGTTCATCATCTTCCATTTCAAATGCGCCTTTGATTAAGCCTCGGGGTATCACATAAAGCATAGTATAGCCTAAAATGAGGGCAATTGATTTTAATACAACACCTATTTTAGTTTGGAAGTTTGTCATTTTGAAAAGTCAGATTTGATTTTATTCGTTGTCATTTCCAAAACTCCCACCACTTCTTTTTAAAATAAACATCAGTAGCCTTGACAATCTTTATGTTTTTGTATTCTGAATAGGATTCGCCAATATCATTCAGCGATCCCGCTAATTCGTAATACGTACTGATAGAATCATAAGCCCCATCAGGACTCAAGAATTTGTAGGTCTTTTGAATGGGATAGGCCGTGCTGTTATTGATTTTAACTCCCAAGCGGTTTTCATTTTCCTCCCACTTTCCTTGGTAGTTTCGCACCATACAAACACCAAGGAATAAACCCATTCTAAATGAACAATCTTTCCTCTCCTGATCACCTAGGTTCTCATAGAAACTTCGGTTATTATTCACGGCTTCCTCCATTGCTTGAATTCCACTCAAATCATAGGTTACTTGAAATTCATTTCGAACTGTTTCAGCAATACCATTTACCTGGTCTATAAGTTGGTTGTTCATAAAATACTTCTACTCAAAAACGACTCATCGCATGCTATTCCCAGTACAAAGATGGCTGAAAATTTGATTGGTGGTTTGTCGATAATTGAACTAGATTATTAACTATAAGCGTCAAAGATCGATTGCATTAGAGATGCGCACAAGTCAAATGTTGCCACCAATCAAAAGACTTGCGCCAGAATAGGTGTTAAGGACTGAAGTAAAGCCGCTCTATTTTATGTTCTTTTCCAGAAAAGTCTTGATTTTGGAAAAGGCATCAAAATAGTTGTCGCCAGAAAATGCATGTCCGTCATCGGGATAGATGGTGAGTTGGTGGGCAACTTTGAGTGACAAAAGCTTGGCTTGCAGAATTTCGCCTTGAGAGGTCGGAACCAGATCGTCTTTGCCTCCATAAAACAGCAGCGTGGGGCAGGTAGCAGTAGTAGCATAAGTGACAGGACTGTAATATTGATAGTCTGCCGGGTGTGCATCCGGAAATGTACCAATCATGATTGGCAGTAAATCTCGTACGTCTTGGCTGGGCGTATCACTATACAATCGTGCGATGTCTGTTGGTCCCACAAAAGAAATAGCGGCCAGAATAGTCACGCCTGCTGTGGGACGTTTGTAGGCATACATCAGAGCTAGATAGGCACCGGCACTGAAGCCCATCGTGATTACTTTTGAAGACACTACATATTCATCTGCTTTTGCTAGCACCTTCGCCACAGCTGCTTGTATATCATTTTCTTGTGTAGGGAAGTTCTTTTTTCTACTGGTATTTAACTGGTAGTTAATATTGGCGATGGCATAGGTTGGAAAAATGGTTTGCATGCCTTTTACCAGGTCATTGAGATCGACTTTGTCACCTTCTACCCAAGCGCCACCATGGATAAGAACAAGAAGTGGTGTGGTGGTATGGCTTCGGTTGGCGGGCAGATAGATGTCCATTTTCTGTTGGGCATCGGTACCATACGACACGTCCAGTAAGGTAGCAGCCTTTGATGCATCCATGGGTTGTACGGGAAGAACAGTTGTGGTAGTAGATTGGCAGGCTGCAGTTAGCGAAGCACCGATTAATACTATTCGAGCCAATAGTTTCATGGTGAAAAGATACATGTAATTTGAATGGTTATCCCAATGTCTGACGGAAGTCTCCTTAATCATTCTCAAAAACCAATGATCCATCTGATTCTATCCACGATACAAATATGGCTGAAAAATGGATTGGTATTTGATTCTATGCTCTATTCTAATCCAAACGGGTTTGTGTAATTTCGCATGAAACCTATCCCCTATGTTGCACCGAGCCATACTCTTACCAGTATTGTTAATAGCTGGTTGTCTGCATGCTCAAACTTCTACATCCGCGCATTCTTTGGCGCGCCTGTATAACCGGGCTGCACAACTCGCCACAACAGACACTGCGCAATGTTTCCAACTTATTGATTCCATACTTATTCTTTCTCCGAATAGTGAGTTAGCACTGAAAGCCGTGCTGCTTGAAAGTGACGTGCTGCGAATGGACAAAAGATTTCAACAGGCATTAGCTAGTTTACAACGCGCCACACCGTTTATCATTCAAAATCAATTTAGTAGCTATCGGGGAAATGTGTTACTCATCAAAGGATCTATTTACAAAGATCTGCTCAACGATTCGGCACAATTTTATTTTGAAGAAGCCTATCAGATTTTCAGTCGGGCGAAAGACAGTCTGCAAATGGCGCAGTGCCTTACCCGGATTTCCTATATTCAAATGGAGAAAGGCAATTATCTGGCCGCTATGGATTACCTGAACAAAGTAGACCACCTAACGCCAGCACGCGAGGTCGTCAATCGCCTTGATCTGCTCATCAATCAATCGCATACTTTCACTTCTGTGGGATTAAACAACCGGGCGGTGGCCTTGAGTAAGAAAACGATGCAGCTCATCCAGCAACTTTCACATGATGAATTAAACTTGAAAGCATTGCCGGCATTCGGAAACATTTGCGATGCCTACCTTCAATTAGGCAAACCGGATAGTGCCGGATATTACGCGCAAATAGCCCTGCGCACGTTAGACAGTATCCCTTCCACCTCTGCTTTTTGGATTACATTGGCTAGTATTTCACTTGCATTAGATAGCCCGACTGTGGCGCTGCAACACATCCAACGGTATCACGTCAAGCCGAGCTATAAGATGTATTATTTACAAAAACAATTCACCTTGCTACAGGTATATCAAAAACTGAATGACACATCCAACGCCAATCGAGTGGCTCGTGAAATAATTGCTATGATTCCGAGCATTCCGCGTATCGTTGCCATGATGAAAATTTATCGTATGGTGGAAATTGCGTATGCTCAATTAGGCGATCAGGAAATGGCATATCTTTATTTACAAAAATACTTTGATGCCTATCAGCAAGTATACAATCAAAAACAACTTTCTGACTTATTGGATAGGGATTTTGAACAAGTGCTCGCACAACAGCGCATGCGGTCTGCGTTAGAAGAAAATCTCTTAAAAGCCTCCATTGCTTATCATCGTCAGCAACGGTGGGCACTCATCATAGGCTCCATCTTATTGCTAGTCATTGCCGGATTGCTTTGGTATCGCTATCGCTACTTAAAGCAGTTTAATGCACGTTTGAATAAAATGGTAGATGAACGCACGTACGAATTATCGATCAAAAATCAGCAACTCAGTGAGTACGCATTTATCAACGCACACAAACTACGCGCCCCGGTAGCGCGCATTCTGGGGCTCCTTCACGTGTATCAAATGAAGAATTCGGATGTCAGTGCAGAAACACTGATGAATTTATTGGCAAATGAAACACAATCATTGGATGCCATCATCCGGTCGATTACCGAAGCAATCGAAGAAAAGCGGGTGTTTGACAGAAATGATTTATAATCTGTTAGAGATGACTCTAAAATCATGAAAGCCTGAACTAACTTTATACTTGTTCATCAAATTAACTTAGAGTGTAAGAGTTACGCATCTATGTTATTGATTGCCGCATCAAAAATTTACCTGTGCCTGAAATATTAATTCTCCTTTGCGACTTTGCTCGGTGGCAGTACTTTCTAAGTTCGCATAGCCAGCTACACCTCCAAACACAGGTCTGTTTCGGTACTGAAGTGTAAGTTTTAATCCGTGCCCGGATACAAACCAATTGACACCTGTCTCATAAATATTCACCGGAGTTTTCAATGCTTCAAATTGCGAATGTTGCCAGGTAGCAAACAGGCCCAATTGCCCGTTGTTAAATGGAAAACCATTGGGTAGCCGGTAGCCCGTTACAAAATAAAACGACTTACCGGTGCCGGAAGCAGGCGATGCCAAGCCACTTCCATTGATATTGCTTTTAGAATTATAACTATAAGAGCTGATTTGATTCGTAGATGATACAGTGTAAAAGTTAGGCCCCATATCGGTATAAAAATATCCGCTATAGATGGTGATGCCTGCATTTTTTGGGGAAAGTTTATAACTAAAGAACACATCTGCCGCCAGGCAAAGTATATCATGATACGTTGCTTCTTTTAACAATTTAGGATTGGTGCTACTTTCCAGAAGCGCTAAACTTCTCAATTCAATTTTAGTGGGCACCATCATTCCATTTTTGCGATAAGCAAACCCGGCTCCTATATTCAACACCTTTTTTTGACCTAAGTAGTCGCCATTTTCGAAAGGAATTTTATTAAACTCATTATTCAAAAATTGCCACTTCAAATAGCCTACAAACATTTTAGTTTGTGCTGCCGGATTAAAATAGGCTACATTTAGCTGACTGAAGTTAGCGGGTGTATTGACCAAACCACCCGATGGAGATCCAACTCCATTGTTGGCAGGCACACTCATATTTGCCGGAGTAAACGGATCATTAACAGAAAACCGATAGTCCAATTTCCCAAGCCTGCCTCTGGCATAGATGCCCAGCATGCGATTAAGTTTATCGAGTTGGTTAAAATACGGTGCTTGAAATTTAGGCACGTCCAGGTTGGTCAGTGTCCCAACATTTTCCACGTTTAATCGAGAGAACCCATTCCACAAATGTAATCCGGCTCCAATCGAAAGTTTTTCAGACAAGGTATATTCTGCATAGCCATCTATAATGCCAAAATTTAAATTGGTTTGTTGTGCCGTGCCGGAAGTATTGCCATTACTGTTTACGTTGACCATGAATAAAAACTTTGGGGTAATCTCAAATGCTGTGATGAGTGAAAGCCTGCGTAAAGAAAGGTCGGAAACAAAGTCAACAGTATCGCCCTTGTAAATAGTGCCCTCGTTCGTCTCACCATAGCGGCTCCAAAACTGCATGAGTGCCAAAAATCGAATGTTGATAGTACTGTCCTTATAAGGATAAATGGCGAATCCAGATCTGGGTATTTCAAATTTACTTTGCCCCAGAGAAACCATCGTACCTAAGCACATGATCAACAGCATGATAATTTTGCTCGCTGATTTCATATATTTATTTAATAAAGAGGCTGGCTCAAAAAGTTGAACCAGCCTTTTTTGCATTTGATTGAACCTGATAAAGATCTATTTTCTTTTCTCTTTGAGAATATCCAGAATGACTTTAGCAGCTTCTGAACCACTACTTTGTTGTTGGCCGGTAACTAAGTTGCCATCTCTCACTACATAAGGAACAAAGGGCGGTGCCACTGAAAATTGTGTCTTTACTATTTTCTTCGCTTCTTCTTCTATGCGGAAAGCGTTGACTTTTTTATTCACGTTGTTATCCAAAATATCTTCCTCCAGATTGCTGTAGCCCGTCCATTTCTTGCCCTCTACAATCAGTTTACCACTTGGTAGCTTGGCATGGAGCAAGATGGAAGTGGCATGGCATATAATTCCCACCGGCTTACCGCTTTGGTAAAAACTTACTACAAACTTTTCTATGGTGCTATTCTTATACATAGTTTGCATGGGGCCAAGGCCACCACTAATAAAAATGGCTTTGTAGTCGCTCGCATTAATAGCCGAAACCTTTTTTGAGTTTTTCACCAACTCTGTTTTATCAGCACTTTTCTTAAAGCCTAACGAGATCAGATCGCTTGCAGATAATTTGCTTTCGTGTTCGGGGTCGCTATATGGATCAAAGCTTATTTGGCCACCTTCAGGACTAGCAAACTCTACTTCATAACCGGCTTGTGTGAACTCCCAATAGGGGTGAGTAACTTCGGAATACCACGCACCGATGGGCCAACCCGTTTGCGTGCTAATGGCTCCATTCGAAGCAATGATCAGTATTTTTTCTTTGGGCCTTTCAGTGTTTTGACTAAAAGAACTTAAGACAGCGACAAGCATCATACACAGTAAAATGCTTGCAGTAAATGTTGTTTTTCTCATGTCGTTAAAATTTAAAAGTATGACACAAAACTCCGCCTAACCTTTTTTTGATTCATTGACTTTCGTCAATAAATGCCAGATGGGTTTTGTGGTTCATGCACCAGCGATATCCTGCCCCTTACTCCTCCCTCTGTTAATCGCTTGTGCGCTTGGCGGATCGCATGGAGATCGGAAAAATGTACTATTTCAGTCTGTGTGGTTATTTTATTGGCACGCAGCAAATCAAGAAGTATTTGAATATCCTCCTGAAACCACTTCGGTTGTGCCACTTTCGCGCGTTTAATATCATAGAATCTCGCTTTGGTATGTGTGATCAAAAAGTATATTGTTTTTATCACCATGATCAGGCTGAGGAACCCGATGCTTCGCGATGTTTTAGTTACTCCTTTACCTTTGGCCGAAAAGCCAAAGCAAACCAGCACCCCTTTTTTACTTAATAAACCGTACGACTTCCTGAAATTTGTTTCGCTTACACCATCAAAGATGGCATCATATGCACCGTATGCTTTCAGCTTTTGCCAAAGCGTCCGATCTTTATAATCGAATGCTAACTTAACGCCCTCTTTTTTAAGCGCTTCAAAATCAGCGGGCTTTGAAGTTGCTATCACGTTGATTTGATATAAACGAGCCAGTCGCACTAAAGCATGCCCTACACCACCCGCGGCACCATGAACCAAAATAGTATCTCCCGGTTGTGATTTGGCTTCCCGAAAAAGCATTTGGTAGGCTGTAACCCAGCTAAGTATTAAATTCTCGGCTTCCGATGCGACAACTTGTTTGGGAACTGGAAACAAATCATCTGCGCGATGAATAACATATTCCGCATTTGCTCCTGAAATGGTGAGCGCTCCTACCCGATCGCCAATTTTAAAATTAGCTACACCATCACCTATGTTTTCGATCCTACCAACAAAATCATAGCCGAGTGTGAGCGGCAAATCTTTTTTCATGCCGGGGTAAATACCTCTTCGCAGAAGTGTATCTGTAAACGCTAAACTTGAAGCTTCTACCTTTACCTCTACTTCTCCGTATTTGGGTGTCTCGCGGTTTACTGACACGAGTTGAAGATTTTGCTCTGTGCCAAATTCCTCAATTTGTAGTTTCATACTCATGATACTGTCTCTTTAATTGACAGTTCAAAAGTATTTTCGGTTAGAATGGAAGTGATTGACTTTCGTCAATAAATGGAGCGGAAGTTATTTTCTTTTTCGAATGCGACTAAGTGATTCCGGTTTTACGCCCAGGTAAGAAGCAATCATATACTGCGGTACTTCTTGCAAAAGCTTCGAGTTACGGTTGACCAATTCGGCATAGCGAGCTTCGGGTGTTTCATATAAAAATGTATCCAATCGTTTATTCATAATTAAGAACAAGCGCTCGGCAAAAAGTCTGCCCAATCTTTCAAAAGTGGGATAGTTGGAATACAACTCATTTAAATCTTTTTTCGAAATCAAGTATACATTCGATTTTTTTAAAGCCTGCACATAATACTTCGATGGGCTCTGCGTCAAAAAACTTTCATAATCACTTAAAAAATCGCCTGTAAAAAAGAATGCGGTGACTAGCTCAGTTCCATTATTCACCTTGGAGAACCGGAAAGCACCATCTTCAATAAATACTGCGTGTTTACAAACTTGACCTTCTTTTAAGAAAAATTCATCGCTGTCAAATTCTTTGTAGCGAAGCTTTTTTTGGAACGCAGTCCATTCTTCCTCAGACGTTTTTACAAATTTTTCAATGAAAGCTCTTACCTCCTGCATTTTATTGTTAGATTTCAAGGCATCTATAAAACCTCTAACACTAAATTAGGAATAAAGATTCGGAGCTTTTTGATGACAAAAGGGGAAATGAGGGGGGGGGGTTAGCATTCCCTTGAGCTAAGTTCTTACATAAGGCATGACCTCAATGAAATACTTATCTTCATTATGAAAGAAGATAAAATCTTGTAAGGCTTTTCATCAAACAAAAACATCCCATTCAACTGGTTTTCAAGAGCTTCTTTAGCAAAGGTATCTGTAAGTAAGTTGATCATGAAAATTTTTTTATTGCCTGTAGTAATTCATTTTTTCCAGTGACCGATAGGGGGATTTCTTTCTGACCCACCATGACATTAGTGTGCCCAATGGCATTTATCCTTTTTAGATTTACGATATACGACTTGTGTATTTGTAAAAAGAGAGATGCATTCAATTGCTCAAAAAATGCCTTTAGTGTTTCGCGGATAATGTATTTTTCTTCCTTGCAATACACATCTAAATAATTCCCATCGGCCTTTACGTAATCAATATCTTCGGATTTAATTTTAATGAAATAGTAATCTTTTTTTACAAAAATCACATCTTCAAAAACATTTTTCCATACTGGGCTCGACTTCTTGTGATTCAAGAAACTTTGCGATTTTGCATTCGAAAGGGCAATCTCTATAGACGAGAATAAATTTTGTTTTTCAAACGGTTTGATTAGGTAGGCATAAGGATGGGTTTGTTTTGCCTTCTCAATCGTGTCTTCATCGCCAAGGGACGTTGCAAATATAAAGGGTACACCAAGATGTTCGTTAATATAATGCGCCAAGTCAATTCCATTCTTTTTTCCTAACAAGTTAATGTCAATCATCACGAGATCAGGCGTATGCGTAGCAATACTTTCAATAGCCTCTTCGTAGTTGATGGCAATCCCGGTTACCGCGTATTTTTGCAAGAGCATCGCCTTTATGTCCTCGGCAATGATCATCTCATCTTCTACAATTAAAATCTTAATGGATTCCATTGTTAGTTTCTAGTTGCACGATTTGCCATGTTGTAAAACGTAACAAGATAGTGAGCACCATTGTCATTAAACTGCTCCACAGTTCCTCCGAGCTGACGAGTTAATATTTTGATAAGCCGAGAGCCAAGTGTGTTATTTGAATCCAATTGCTTCGGCTCGGCTATTCCCGGGCCCGAATCTGAGTAATGTAACTTAAATCGGTGTTCTTCCATTAATTCTATCGTTATGTTAATTTGACCCTCTTTCTGATCTTTAAAAGCATATTTGGCGGAGTTAGTGAGCATTTCGTTGATAATCAAGGCAAGTGGAACCGCTGTATCAATATCCAACAAAATGTTGTTTGCCCGAATATTTAGTTTTACCGACACATCGGGGAGCAGTATCGTGTCAATAATTTTTTGACCGAGCAATGCCAAGTAATCATCCATCTTAATTGATGAGAATTGTTCGTTTTGATAGAGACGTTGGTGGATAAGTGCTATGGACTGTATGCGACTTTGCCCTGTCTGAAATACCTGTAAAACTTCGCTATCGGCAAGTGTGTTCGATTGTAGGTTTAAAAGGCTTGAAATGATTTGTAAATTGTTTTTAACACGGTGGTGTATTTCCTTTAAAAGAACTTCTTTTTCTTTAAGCGCCTGCTCTATTTGTAGCTTTTGCTGCTCTTGTTGGGCATTGGCGGACTTCAGCCGGTTATTGAATGACCATAAATAAAACAACAATACCCCAACAATCAGAACCACTATGCATAATACAATAGCCACCGTAATACTTCGCTTATGTTCAATAGTAAGCTTGGAAAGCTGCTCTTCTTTTCTGGAAACCTCGTATTGAGTTTGTAAATCCGCTATTTTTTGTATCGTCTCCTCATTGACTAAGCTATCTTTATTAGCGTAATACTCTGTTTGAAAATACATGGCCGAATCATAGTGCCTAGTTGACAAATAGGCTTGCTGTAATACCCATGCGGCATCTCGCTGTTGTTCTTTTAGTCCTTCATTTTTTGCTATGATAAAGCCCCTGGTGGCCAATTGGATGGCACCTATAGCATCACCTTCCGCAAGGTTTAACGTTGCCATTTCAATATTATAAATAGAAATCGGATAATAATCGCCTTGATTAGTAAGTATGGCGGTGGCTTCGGTTATTCTATTTTGAGCCTCCTCTTTTTTTCCTGTAGCTGCTAATACTAGACCGATATTGCCAATGGTATAAGCAATGCCAAGGTCGTATTTTTCTTTACTGTAAATTGCTCTGGCTTTTTCAAAATAAAATACAGCGCTATCATAAGTACCCTGCAGGCGATAAGCCTCGCCTAAATTGTTATATCCGGAAGCTAAATCTAGAGGATACTTTTTAACTTGGACATTCAAGTTGATGGCAGCGTTAAAATAATAAATGGCTTTGTAATATTGTTTTTGTTTTACGTAAAGTTCTCCTAAAATATTCATCGCATTTCCATAGCCATTAATGTCCTTTATCTCTTCATAAATTTTAGCTGCGTTGAGAATAGCTTCAGAAGCTTCAGGAAACCGATTCATGCGGTCATAATCGGTTCCTACGTATATATATGCATCAGCTATTCTTTTTTTTTCATTTAATTTAATTGCCAGCACCAACGCTTGCTTGGAATATTTTATTGACAAGAAACCATTTTCTACCAAGTTGGCTAATTCTGAGTTTATCCTGTATTGGTTTTCGGTTGATTTTTCGGCATTAAGCACTTCCAAGAGACTGTCAATCTTATGGGTTATGTTAGCATCTTGAGCTAAAGCAAAAGAAATAGCGAGAAAACACAGAACTAAAAGAGTTGCACCTTTTAATTTCACCATACTCCACTATCTTAGTTATTTGTTTTTAGCATTGTAACACAGCGTTACTCAACTTTAGGCTTTGGCTTTGGCGTAATCAGCGGGTCAAATTGAAAATAGTAATAGTTTTTGTTGTAAGCGAAGCTGAATTGTAAAAAATAAGTTAACCCCGCTGGATAAAATCTGTTTGACAAAAAATCAGGTTTAATTTGACACGACCAAACAGTGTTTGCAGTTCCGATTTCTGGAGTGGGTTGTGAGTGCATTACATATGGAGAATTGGCCTTATCATAGATTGAAACCATATCAATAGAAAGCCCAGCTAATAATGGATATTCATCGACTTGTTGTGTAGCTATTTCTTGAATCTGCCAATTAATAATATCGCCAGGGTGAACTATAGTATTAAAATCAGATACACCTTCATAAGGAGTTATTTGTTCATTCGGTTTGGTTTCTTGCCTGATGCTAAGAAATGAGTGGAACTGTTCATTAGTAAGTGGAAGATACCCTACTACAGTTCCGTCTTGAGGGTAAAGATCGGAAAGAACAGATTCAAGGAAAGAATCTAAAACTCCAATGTAAATCGTTGTAATTGCCATAATTTTGATATTTATTTTTTAATACAATTATTCTCAAATGTGTTACTAAACTTTTAATTCTTTTGTTATTTGTGACGAAGCGGGGCACATTTGTGACGAAACGAACCATACTTGTGACAAAACTCTAACTTTCTCAAATCTTGCACTAATTTCTTTTTCTACTGCACCGCTCCAAACGTAACAACTTTTTTCTTTCAATTAAACAAGTCATCGCTATCGTCAACCCAAGATAAGTCTATTTCATCACACAGCTAAATTACTAAGTCACAAAAATTTTCTACGCCATCAGCTCACAGATAGCTTTGGTTTATGAAATTTTAAAGAGGGCGATCATCGATGAAACCTAGGAAGTTCTAACCTGATTTAAACTTTTCGGAAGTGGAGCAGAACCCACTGAAATAAACGGACTGGCTGTAACAGTTCTAAATACAGGGCGGAATTCGAAAAGCCTCATGAGTAGAAATAAATAATTGCAATAAAATTATGGCAACACTTTATCAAGTTACAATTAGCCTTGATGACCCAACATTAAAGGCACTAAAATCTGGATGGCAACTTCAAGCCTTTAAAGGTGTGAAGAGTAATCAGGCTGGGCGTCCAGTGGTATGGTATACTGTTGATGAATTTAGCAACAAAGTCACCTTATCATGGCAAGAACAGTATGGAGCATATGTAAGCAACCAAAAGCTTATCAATTCAGTTACTGTTGATATCAGTAGTCAAAAGAATTTGGACTTAGGTACTAAAATGGTACTAGATGCGGATGGTTCAACTTCATTAACTACTATTGGTGCGAAAACGGGGAGTGTGGTAGTGCAAAGCCAGAAGGATGCCGAATGGATTTGTGGTATGACTCAATCTGTAAACGGTCAAGAACCAACTGCTACTTGCGCCTTTCCTTTGTATGGACATACATTGGATATTATGATGCCTTACGAATCAGTGGTATTATTGTTTGCTTCTGCTCAAGTTGATACAGGAACAGTAGTGGAAGAAGCATTGTCATCATCAGTAACTATTACTTTATCTGGTGGACAGCCTAATGTTAACTTAACATTTGACATAAATACTGGTTGGGACACCTTGGGAAACCCTTATACAAAGGTAAATCCTAACCCGATTGACTTGGCGGCTGAACTTATCATTCCGCTATCCTAAATTGAACGATGGCGGTAGTGTGTTGTATAAAATAAACATGCTACTGCCTTTTTTTGTTGATCTAAGTAATGTAACATGATAACATAAAGTTTTTTTTAAGTCGTGAAAAGCCACGCACTTTAACTTACCCTCGTTGAAGTTCTTCTCCAACGCGCATGATGCCCTAGTTCTGATTTCATTGTGCCATTGAGTATCTCACTTATGCACGTTTAAAATCCCCTTCCAATTTGTATACTGCCTGCAATGGTGTTACATTTAATTCACCAAGTTTGCCGACCTTGGGTGTTGAGCCAACAACCAAGCGGTGGCCACCCATAAAATAAATTTTTATTGCAGCATGTAACGGCAGCGCAAGGGGGTAATTTGATAGATTTTTTCGGTCGGCAATTTCCTAAGGCATTCTCCATTGATCAGCACTGCAGAATTACGCTTGGCACTTAGCTTATTGTTATTTATTTCTTAGTCGATCTTTTCTTTTTCAGCGTAAGTCCATTGGATTTTCATGGGTGGGGTGGTGCTTGCCGTTGTCAGCTTTGTATTCAAGCGCAGGGGCTGGGTAGATCTTTCCATTTTTCTGTTTTTGCTGCGGGGCAATAGCGCGGTGTTTTACTTCTCTCTAATGGACGAAGGGCACACCGGCCGTTACCTGTATTTTTTGTCGCTGGCCTTAACGGCCTTGGTGTTTTATGGCCACCAACATAGGTGGAAACGTATTGCCTATGCGTGTACCATTGTTTTGTTGTTTTTGATTGGCGAGCTGCAAATCGAGGACTTCCGGCCAGACCCTGCCCACTTTTACTTCATCACTAATTTTATGTTTGTGGGTTGCACTGCGGGTTTAGTGTACCTTTCATTACTCTAGTTCCATTAGCCTTGTCGCAAATTTGCCGAGTCAAAATGAAGACAAAATTAGAAATATTTGAAGCTGATAATCAATTGTAAGTTAGTTTTCCTTCGAGAATTTCTGCATTAGATAATGAGAATTCCAATTCTATGGCACCAACGGAAAATTACACGGAGGTAGAGATAACATTAGAGCCTCAAAAAGAAAGTGAGGGTCTTAAAAAAATTGTAGAAGGTTATGAGAGAATGCTTCGTTCACAAATACCTCACTAGTGAAAAAGAGGGTCTGTAAAATAAACTGTGTCGGCTTTACATTCTGATAGTCTTTAATCTTTTTACACCAAATGAGCCCAGGCAATCGCTTTCTCGTTCGTTAATTAATTAAAGAATTTGTCAAGAATAGATTTATTAATCTTTTTAAGGACTGAATCATTTTTATCAACTAATGCCAGCTCATTTGTTTGAACGCTTGATTTCAAGTTCATTTCGAAAATGACTCCATCCAACATAACTGTCGATTATAATGATCTTATCCCACGAGTCTTTGATCGAATCCTAGTTTTGGCAATAGCTCGTTAACGTGATGAGCAAAAGCGATAATGTTACTAAGATGCGTTTCATAATTGATTCCAATCTATGAATTTTATGACCACAATCTTTCTTCTATTAGCCATGAGGAATCAAATACTAGGCTGAATTATAGGATACGAATTCATTGAAGATCGGTTCCCAATCCTCTAATACACGCTGGCTAATTGATAGCTATACTATCAAGAAAAAGAGGAATTTCAGCATACGCCAGCTTCCAATCATTATCCATGTAATCTTGTCTATTGATAGCAATGAGATCACTAATCAATTCACCATAAGTCATATCAAACGGAATTTTGGAGGGCAGAAAAAAGGATGGAAAGATCAGATCAAAAACAAAGTGAGGTAAAAATAGAAAAGGAGTAACAAACACCCATTTTAACAGCACAAAGCTAACAGCAAAAAATTCGAAGTACTTCAACACCAAAACCAATAGGATTAGCACCGGAACTACATACAAACCAAGACCAATAAGATTTTTATAGGCTGGGACTTCCAATAGCGGAAAAGCCAATCCGGTGTTTGACTTCAAGTGTTCAAAGGTTTTTCTCAAATCGTTCCTTTTTAACATGACACGAAGTGGTGTTAATCCTTCTATTTTATAGTGATCATCCAGAATTGTACGCAGCGCATTCCTTGTTTTCACATCAAAGACCTTAAATAAGAATTTTTCAAAAAACAGTGGGTTCTGTTGTAGCACTACTAAAATCTTATCTTTCAAATCCTCTTCATCTTTAATGACCGCGGCATCTAACTCATCTTCCGAGAAGCCCATGTAAACACAAAAATCACCGAAGACTCGTTTTACATCTTTGTTATTCATGGCATTGATAGAATCGATCTAATGTACTACCCCTATCTGGCACAAGTCTTCATAATCAAAATAAAAAAAGAATTGAGGCTAGCAAGCAAATATTCAAATAAGTATTTGAAATTGAATATGTTTAAGAAAGTTTTTTGGGGGCACAAGTCAAATGTTGCTAATTGTCAGAAGACTAGCGCCAGATTAGGGGGCTGGGCTATCTGCACCCTCGGTTTTTAAATACCCATTTCGATGCTTCCTTTTGGTCCGACCAATGAAGTTATTTCGAAGCTATTTACTTCCTCGTTCTTCTTGTCAAGAATTAGATATCCGTCAACTTCTAATGTTTCTGCCGTCATCCAAGATGAAAATGAAAACTCTTTACTTGGTTCTCCCATGTAGTCCCTAACTTCCTTGTGATTTACATAGTCTTCCCAATCAATGTCAATAGATGCATTCACTTTACACTTTATTGAGAACCGAATCAATTTTTCGCCAGAATTTAACTGGCTTACACTGTCAATCTTATAATCATCATACAGCAGAACTTCTGTAAACCGAACTCTACCTACTCCATACGGAAAGCCAGTCAGTACTTCTTCAAGTTCGGTATTCTCTAAAAAGTCTACGAATTCTTTGTCCAACCATTTTTTAAAGTTGAATTTTTCGACTTCTCCTTTTATGAGTTGCTGTTTTAGTTGTTCCAGTTTTTTTAATCTCGGAATAATGAACTCGTCATTAAATTTTGAAATTGATGTTGATATTCTAAAATTTTTATTGCCAGTTAACTTGTCGGTAAATTCAGCTGAAAGTGTTCCATTTTCTCCAAAGTCCTTTGTGTTATTAGTTATAAAAACTATTTCCTCTGTACCCCACAATTCTAGATGTTTTATAGTTTCCCAAATGAGAAAATCTCTATAGCCAGAGTCACCTTTCTTAAAAGGTCTTCGTCTTTCAAGTATCTTCTTTACTACAGATTTGTGCTCCATCTTTGGATACCCTAATATCTCAGTTTTTAAATCCTTGAATTTTGTATCAAGATATTCCCTGTAGAAGTCAGCTGCTTTTGTTACGTCTACATGAATTGGAGATTCAATTTCTTTCTTTAATAGTCGAAAAAGTTCCTGGTTTATCTGTTTATGGCTATTGATATTTTCCGTCAAAAATTCATAATACTTATTTACGGCTTCGTCTATAACTATTTCAGGAATATGAAGGGTCGCGGGAATAATGCCTAGGCTGTCAATAAATACCCTAGAGTGTGGGCTGTCAAACCAAAAATCTTGAACAATAATATTTGTGTCAATTGTAACTTTCAACTCTGTCTCTCTTTAAGGGCCTAAGTTCTATCGATAGCCTTGCCGCCAACATTTTTATATCGGAGACTCTGTCTGCTATATACCCTTATTGGCTACCTAAATTTAAGCCTTTTGCTAATCAGTCCAAAGGACTGCCCCACTTCACCCCCCAATTTAACATTGGGTAATTCCACCTTCCCTTAATATCTTTGCCGCCTATTTTTACGCTCTTATGATCTCAGTTGACGCAGTTACAGTCGAATTTAGTGGCACCACGCTCTTCAGCGATATTACCTTCAACATCAACGAAAACGATCGCATTGCCCTCATGGGCAAAAACGGGGCGGGCAAGTCCACGCTCCTCAAAATCATTGCGGGCGTCAACAAGCCCACGCGCGGAAAGGTGTCGGCTCCTAAAGATGCCATCATCGCCTACCTGCCCCAGCACTTGCTCACCGAAGACAACGCCACCGTGTTTGAAGAGGCGTCCAAAGCGTTCGGTAAAATACTGGACATGAAGAAGCAGATGGACTACCTCAACTCTCAGTTGGAAACACGTACGGACTACGAGTCGGAGGAGTATTCTAAAATCATTGAACAAGTTTCTGAACTGAGCGAAAAATATTACTCCATCGAAGAGATCAACTTCGATGCGGAAGTGGAAAAAACGTTGATGGGGCTGGGCTTCCTGCGCAGCGATTTCACACGCTCGACCAAAGAGTTTAGCGGAGGCTGGCGTATGCGTATTGAATTGGCTAAGATTCTGTTACAAAAGCCGGACTTGATCTTACTCGATGAGCCTACCAACCACCTGGACATTGAATCGGTGCAGTGGCTGGAAGAGTTTTTGAAGACCAACGCCAAAGCCGTGATTGTGATTAGTCACGATAAAATGTTTGTCGATAATCTCACCAACCGCACCATCGAAGTAACGATGGGCCGCATCTACGACTACAAAACCAACTACTCGCACTACTTGCAACTGCGTCAGGAAAGACGCGAGCAGCAGCAAAAGCATTATGACGATCAGCAGAAAGAGATTGCCGACATCACGGCTTTCATCGAGCGCTTCAAAGGCACGTATTCTAAAACATTGCAGGTGCAGTCGCGCGTGAAGATGCTGGAGAAAATGCAAATCATCGAAGTAGATGAAGTAGACACCTCGGCTTTGAATTTGAAGTTCCCTCCTGCTCCGCGCAGCGGAAACTATCCCGTGATTGTAGAAGGATTAACCAAGCGCTATGGCGATCATGTGGTGTTTCAGGATGCCTCGTTTACCATTGCACGCGGTGAGCGCGTGGCTTTGATCGGTAAGAACGGTGAAGGTAAATCTACCTTGGTGAAGGCGATCATGGGCGAGATTGATTTTGAAGGCAAACTGCAGGTGGGCCATAATTGTATGATCGGCTACTTCGCGCAAAATCAGGCCGCATTGTTAG
>PJQF01000262.1_pt1 | contig 20716 bp, 11 predicted proteins | sample 1503741 | NCBI WGS metagenome assembly PJQF01 (sample SAMN07775949, study PRJNA414020) | Biofilm metagenome, whole genome shotgun sequencing project. | isolation source: biomolecule (vanillin) treated reverse osmosis membrane biofilm | place: India: Nagpur | collected 2017-03-21 | reverse complement strand
CAGCATAGAAACGCGACCGTCTGTCTTGTTTCTTTCACGACACACTCCGCGCTAGAGGGGGTTGATCGTGGATTTTGATGACAATGGAACTTACCAAGAAATGGGGCGACTAAACTTTAATCCTGATAATGTCAAAGAGAATTTGCCTGAACAGGTGCGATTAACCAGTAGCGACACCAAAGCCGTACTTCATTTACACTGGGGACCTCAATAGAACATTGTATTGCTAAAGTATAGCCAAATTAATTTTCCGTAAGTAAAACTTTGTTATCAAGCCATATGTCTAATTCTTTACCAGCAAAGAATCTAAAACCAAATGGCAGGGCAAGATACTTTAGTAAATCTGGTCTTTTAAAAGCTAAGTGATAATAGTGTACGGTCATTAGTGATTTAATATTACCGTCATACTTTTCAGTTGTTAACCACCAACCAGTCATATGATTAGGTGAAGGATACCTAACTGCTTCAACCGATAACCCTTCATAAATCCCTTGTGAAATTACTACCATCTGATTGAAAGTAGGAAATGAAGCTAGGGCAAAAAAATCTTTACATACTTTTTCCTGCTCGGTAACAACTTGAATTGAATAATCTACTCCTTCAACAAAATTGGCTCCGTCATAGCTGGCTTCCCAAAGATTATAAAATGAATCCGATTCAAGAACAAATTTCAAAATCCAAGAATGATACGATATAGTTTGATCTGGATTAATATTTGGTCTGCTATCTATAGAGTAACTTATCAAATAGCGAAGAACATCATAATAGTTATCAATACTCTGCTGCTTAATGAGAAGCTTAATCTCCCTTCCAATAAAATTCTTTAGACCATCAGTATACAAATAACTTGACTGTTGATCAATTGATATTCCTCTACTAGTTATCATTTACCACTCTTTTTTACTATCGCACTTACTGTCCCCCCTTGACTATTACTACAACTCAAACACTGAGGATATAATGCTTGAGGATACCCCATTGGTACTAAAGCACTTGGTGGCTGGTGGTCCAAAACAAAGTTACCACTCTTAGTTCCTGCATTAGTAGTTCCGCAAGTATGGCAACCTGTCGTTGCACCAATTGCATTTACTTGAGCTCTCTCCGAAGCTGTAAAATCACGCGCTTGACTTCTTGCCGGTATAGATTGAGCAGCATATGGACCAGGTTCTAGTGTACTAACTTTAGGTGCTTTGGTTGCTACAGTAGCGGCCTCATCAGCTACAGTTTTTACTTCTGCAACCGTATCATCAACTTTACTTATCGCCTTTGATTCTCCAGAGGTAGTAGTCAGTTCAGCATGTGCCTGACCTGCCATTACCATTTCGTTCATCAAGTTTGCTCCGGTAACTATACCATCTTCACCCTCCTTTCCTGTCATCTCGTTATATGCGTTACCTAACTCATTGAGTAGGAGCATAACACCTGCTATTCCTTGTTCAAAGAAATTTAGATTATTGGCAGGTGGTTGCTTTTCTTCTTCCTTTTTGACTGGCTGTTTAGATTGAGGATCAGCTGTCTCTAAACCTTCTAGTTCTATGTATCGAACAACTTGGTTCTCGCTGAATGCGTAGGGACTGTTATAAACATAATCAGAAGCCAGAGGATCAACATTAAAGAATCTTCCAATATCTGGTTGGTGATTTCTCCATTTGAAAGAGTCCCAATTCAACCCAAGATCATCAACATGCTCTTGCCCTTGGAATAACGTGAATTTGTTTGGAGTTGAGTTCTCACGCGAGTACGAATTGAAGCGCATCCCAAAGGGATAGTACTCGTCAGATTGAACAACGGGTGATTTTACTTGAGTGACTTTAAAGTCATCGAAGTAGACTTCTACTGGTGTTTCATTTTCGTTACTTAACCAGATATACACATACCCTGCCTCGGTAATGGTAATGTCATTATCCGGTGCCAGACGGTAAAAGTCAACATCCGATCCATTTTCAGCTCCTCCTAATAGGCGCTTATAACTACTCTTACCCGGAATGAGATTATTATCTCGATCAAACACCAACCAATTCAAATACGCTTTTGGTGCTGTGCCTGTCTCACCCGATTTAGTTAGTGCGGTGCTAAACGGTACCTGTGGTGCTGGTGTATTATACCCGGGGCCGTCTACTATGGTGCCAGGTGCGGCCGTACCTGCGGCTATGGCATTTACAAAATTGGTAAAGTTTGGATAGTTGGCATCGGCCACAAAATACTTGGCGTAAGCTTCTATTTGGATTACATCACCCGGCATGACCGATAGTGAGCGTGACAAACCAATTTTCTCTTTTTCAACACCACTTAATCTAACCGAATAACCCGGAGTAGTAGTGGGGTTTGTTCCATTGGTACGGTCAAAAACATGGCTATAGATTCTTCTGGCCTTGTCGTAGTATAAAAACTGTCCTTGCTCGGTTGTTTGATTAGCCATCTCTAAGGTAGCGGTAGTAGTCTCCACTTCATTTGCCTTAGAGGTGAAAGTCAATCGCACGTTACCTAAATGATCTTTCAGGTTATACTGATACTCATTGTAATTTCCGCTGGCTGCATCTTTCACAATCCGTCCTTCCTCGTGGTTAATGAATTGAAGCACGTTGTTTTCATAAATGTACTCTCCCATGTAGTCTGTGGTTTTGGTTACCACATTGTTGGAATTATATACCTCCTGCTTTAGTTTTCTTCCACCTGCATCGTAGGTGTATTTAATGTATTCATTTGTATTCTTGGTCACTCGCTCCGGCAGGTTCAAGTGGTTGTAAACTATGTTTCCGGTGATGCCTTTGTTTTGATCGGTCACCATGTTGCCGTTGACGTCATAGGTATAATCATTTCCGGTCGTAGTTTCTACGAAGCCTTCCGTATCCACTGCGCTATCGTCTACCTTTTGTAATTGATTGCCGAAATACGCATAACTCAGGTCGTCCATCTGGCCATAGGTGGTGATCCCTCCTACTACTCCGGTCTTGCCTTTTCGTGTTAAGAATTGAATGTTTCCATTCAGATCATACCCACTGGTGTTAGCTTGGTTGTTCCATATCTTCTCATCAAAGCGGCCGTTGCGAGTAGGATCGGTTATGTTGTAGTACTTCGCTTCAATGAGGCGGTTCATCGGGTCGTACGCGTATCCATACGAGTTGGTACGTGCATCGGGGCCTCGCCAAACTGTTTCGCTGATGTTACCATTGTATTGGGGCGCACCGCCATTCGCTGTTGGTGTATTGTAGTTCAAATTCATGCTGAACAAATCACCGACAGTAGGTGCAGTCGCATCATTTAGTTTGGTCAGCCAGCCGCGGATGTTGTAGCGGTAGTCGATGTTTTGTTTGTATTGCCGGCTGCCATCGGGTGTAGCCGCTGGATCGGTATTGTGTAGGTTCTTGGTCACGAGTTGCCCAATCTCATTGTACTCGTTTTGCGTCAGTAATATCGGTGTTGCTCCGTTTACGCTGTGCCATGTTTTTAGCAAGCGTCCGGCATGGTCATAATCAAACGTGCGGGCTGTTGTTTTGTCTGCCACCGATGGAAGGCCATGAACGGTTTTGGTTGCCAGTACTTTACCGGAGAAATCGTAGATATTGGTTGTACAGTCTTTTCCACCCTTGTGGTTGTCGGCTATCGATTGGATGGTGCGGTATTTATCATCATAATACACTACGTTTAATAAGAAGGTAGTCGGTGAACTGCCCAGCACTTTGGTTTTGGAGGCAGTCACTTGACCTTTTATTTGTTGATTCCACGTAGCCTGTGGGTAGGTTCCTGTCGCTGTTGTTTGAGAACCCAATTGCCCGGTTCGGTAATCGTTAGCCGGATCGTTGCTGTATAATGCTTTAAAGCTGTAGTCATCATAATATGTTACGGACAACACTTCAAAGTTGGTCGTAAAGTTTGTTCCTGTTAATACGGTATTGGTGTATCCGTGGTTGGCAACGTCTCCATTATAGGTTTCATAAAAATTAGTAGTACTTATCAAGTTGCTCATTCCTGCCTGATCCACCGTACTGCTATGGGTATATGTACCCGTCATAATCGGACGATTTAACGCATCGTATTTCGTGAAAAGCCATTGGTTCTGCAGACGCTGATTGCCATCCTGGGTCATCACCAGACGGTCTCGGTTATCGTACACCATATACACCCAGTCCGCTCCCGGCACTTTCTTGTGCGTCATTCGGTTTTTGTCATCATACTTATATTGAAATACAAAATTGTTTACAGTTTCTTCTGCAATTGACAATGTTTCATAGGCAATCTCAGTTGTGTAAGGAGATGCACCCGCAGCATTGATAGAACGTATGCGATAAAAGTACTGAGTATTTGGCGTCAAGCCTTGATCAACATATTCAGTGGTATTGGCAGCAGTCGTATGGATCAACGTAAATCCTGTGCCGCTCGTAGTTGAGCGCTCAATCTGAAAGCCCGTCTCCACCAAAGATGCATCTACCCATTTGAGTTTTATTTGTGTAGATGAAACGGCAATAGCAGATAAAGTTGTAGGTGGTGCAACCAGCGTAGTTGCTGTTGACTCAGTTGAGTAAAGTGAATTGCTTACCGCATTAATTGCTCGGACGCGATAATAGTATTGTGTTTCTCCTGTTAATCCAGTATCCGAATACGAGGTTGCATGTGCCACAGTAGTCGCAATTAGCGCATACCCACTACTCGCTGTTAGCGACCTTTCTATCTGATAGCCCGTTTCATTGGAGGAAGCATCTGTCCATGTCAGATTAATCTGATTCGTAGAAAAAGCGGTAGCGACTACATTCGTAGGGGCAACCAAATAGGTGGCTGCCGAAAATACTGTAGTAAAACTCGAGCTTCCGACCCCATTCGTTGATCGGATACGATAAAAATAGCGCACACCAGGGTTTAGTCCTGCTGAAGCAAAGAAGACAACATTCGGACTTGTGTTAAAAATAAACGAAAATGGGCCAGTTGCAGATGTCCCTCGCTCAATTCGAAATGCCGATTCATTATTCGAGTTATCTGTCCAAGTAAGATTGATTTGTGTGATAGAGGCAGGTGCCGCCCCTGGTGAGGTGGGCGCAATCGGTGCGGTTATGGGCACAACAATTTCCGGTGAGTAAGCTGAAAGCCCTACCGGGTTTTTTGAACGGATACGATAATAATAAGTAGATCCATTGGTCAATCCGGTATTGGTAAAGGTAGTTGCATTAGCCGCAGTTGTGTTAATTAATGTATACCCGCTGCCTGAAGTAGTGGACCGCTCGATCTCATAACCGGACTCATTAGTAGCATTATCGGTCCATGACATACTTATTTCGGTTGTGGTAGAAGGCCAACCTCTAAACAAAGTAGGGACAGCTGGTACCGTTAAACTGACGGTTAGCACAGAGCTGTTAATAGCAACCACACCATTTACTGCCTGAATCCGATAGTAGTATACAGTTCCAGTGGTGAGACCTACATCTGAAAAAGAGACCGAGTTGGGAGGAAGACTGGCAGCCACTACGAAACCTGCTGTAGTGGAGGTAGTTGACCGCTGGACTACATAGCCCGTTTCAAAATTATTGGGGTCGGTCCATGTAAAATCAACTTGTGTTGGAGAAATAATGGTATGTATTACACCGGTAGGCCCTGCAGGAATCCCAATATAAACACTTGCTACAGGTGAATAACTGGAGGCACCCACCGCATTGATGGAACGAATTCTGTAGTAATACCAAGTATTCACCGTGAGGCCAGTATTCAATCGTGAAACCGTGTTCGCAGCATTCGTAAATACCAGACTAAATCCGGAAGAAGCGGAAGTGGAGGAGCGTTCAATCTCAAATCCTGTTTCGTTGTTCGATGCGTCTGTCCATGTGAGCGTTACTCCTCCCGAAGAATTAGTTAAACTCGCCACAAAATTGGTGGGCGTACTGGGAGCTGTTGTAGCAACCATCACTTCAGCTGTATTAGCCGAACTACCTACTCCATTGGTGGAGCGAATGCGATAATAATAGGTTGTATTGGCAACTGCACTAACATCCGAATAGGAGGTTGCATTTGCTGCGGTAGTAGTCACAATCGTAAAGCCAGAACCCGAGGTGGTAGAACGCTCCACAACAAAACCAGTCTCGTTGGTAGAGGCATCTACCCAGGTAAGGTTAACTTGTGTAGCAGATGCAGCTGTTACTGTAAGGGTGGTAGGAGCTGCCGGTACAACAATAGCCGTACCAATTTGTGTGGTATAAGCGGATGGAAGACCGCCATTTAGTGCACGAATACGATAGTAATAAGTAGTGCCGGTGGTAAGCCCGGTATCTACAAAGCCGGTTGCATTTATAGCTGCGGTTGTCACTAATACAAAACCGGTTCCAGATGTAGTTGATCGCTCTACGCCATAGCCGGTCTCTATGGTGGCATTATCTACCCATGATAAAGTGATCTGGGTGGGCGAAGTGGCAATGGCGGTAACACTGGTAGGCAATGCCGGTGTAGAGGTGATGGAAGTGGCTTCATTGGTATAAGCAGAAGTAAGCGCTCCATTGATGGCGCGTACTTGAAAATAATAGCGAACGTTTACCGAAAGCCCGGTGACCGAGCGTGTAACCTGATTAGCTGGATTGGTGGCGATCAAGCTATAACCACTGCCTGCCGTGGTAGACATCCATATCTGAAACCCTGTTTCATCCGCAGAGCCATCCACCCAAGCCAGATTAATGCTGGTGGTTGTACCAACAGTAGCTGTCAATCCGCTCGGTGCCGAAGGCGTAATCGTAGATGAACCCGTTTGTGTTGAATATGCCGAACTGCCTGAGCCATTGGTAGACCTAATGCGGTAATAATACATGGTATTAGCAACAACTCCCGCATCTGAGTAGGATACTGCGTTGGCAGCCGTTGTAAATATTAATGCAAAACCGGTGCCTGAGGTAGTAGAGCGCTCTATTTGAAAACCGGTCTCGTTGGTAGAAGCATCTACCCACGTAAGGTTGATTTGGGTAGACGAAGCTGTTGTCGCTGTTACTGATGTAGGCACAGCCGGAATTTGTGCTATCGCTGTTATGGCTGATAGACTTAGGGTAATCAACAAGGCGAAACCTCGTTGTATTTTTTTTGTTAATGAAAAGGAAGCTACAGCTTTATTCATCACCAAATCGTTTGGTATACTCAAGTTCATACCAACCATACTCTGTATACTGTTATTTTTTTTCTTCATCTGATATTTCATTCTTGCAATACAACTTTCTTATTGTTCCTGTCAGATTATTTTAGTTTGTCAATGCTTTTACAGCCTCCGGAGGTAAAACCATAATTAGGTTACCTAGATCATCATAGATATAATAGGTCTGTGCCCAATGACTATCAATATTAATTTGTGCTGATCCTGCAAAAACTTGCACTTTCTTCAAAATTGTTTTTCCTTCTTTGTTTATATATTCACGTACTTCACTTCCATGTTCATCTTTTGTTGACTTGATTGACAACTGACCACTCAAATAATATCCACCACTGACACTTGAGTTATTTAAAGCACTTTTTACAGGTACTCCTTCAACGATTTCCCAAAATACAATGCGTTCCTGGCCTGCATCGCTACCATGTATGTTTACAAAATACCCATGTGATATTGCTTTATCGTTATCCTTCCATTGCTGACCAGGGCCAAAACTTTGGATAGGGCGATTCAAAGGAGATGGTTCGAAGATAGTTTCGCTAAAGGGGCGAAGGTCACTAGAGATCTTGTTTGACATTCCCTCAGAATAGGGATTTATAAAAGTTTGACTATTTACAAAGTTGCCCATTCCATCGGTCAGGTTAGGTTTATACCAACCATCAATAGTATTAGTGGTTACTGGCAGATGAACCTTCGATGTTCGTCCATATAAATCATAAGTTGTTATTTGAACAAAATCCTTATTGGAGGGGGAGGCTTTCATGCCTACTGTTTGCATCAAACGCCCAAGGCCATCAAAGTAACTAGTCGTTACATTCTTATCTCCAATACTCAAAACATTCACCGATTCAAAGTCTTGCTTTCCAGAGACGTTTACTGTTGTTTCTCTTATGAAGTTGTAATTATTAACTAAACTAACAACCACGTCAATATAAGGGAGTGAAGTACACGAGTTAAAATCGCTACAAAACCCACAATTATTCCTGTTTTTTAAGGTGTATCTAAAAGTGCCCACAGACGTAGGTGTATGGATAAAACTTGATTGTCCTATAAACTGCTCAACAAAGCCATCAGAGCTTTGTCCTCCAAGTTTATTGCAAGAATAATACGGAGTGCCAATTCCACCGGAACTAGAAATCGTTACAGATTCTCCTAAGTAAATCGCGGTTTTATTTGAAGCTATAGTACCGTTTGTTGGAAGTGGGCCAACAACGACATCTATATAAGGCTCGGTCATGCAATCACTTTGATTAAGGCAAAAACCACAATCTGTTTTATTTTTTAATCGGAATCTGTAAGTACCAATTTCAGTTGGAGTGAATTGAAATGATGCCTGTCCAATGAATTGTTCTTGGAATACATTCCATGTTTGTCCACCATTTGTGCTTGCCCAATAATATGGGGATCCAATTCCTCCATTACTTGAAATTGTAACACTCTGGCCAATGCAAATTGCACTAGAGCTAGATTGGAGCATACCATTAACTGGTTTCGGTATTACGATTACACTCACCTGCTTCGGTATTGAATTACAAACTGGTGAAACACTTTTTACTGAAAAGACATAATTTCCTGGTTGTTGGGAGTTCGGTATTGTTAAGCTATTTGACTGCGAAACGATTGTTCCTATGTCATTAAACCAATTAAACGAGTTTGTAGCACTACTTGCTGTTATTATTATCCCAGCACCTTGGCAGGTTTGAGTAAGGCCAGATACATTGGGTGCTGTTTCGAAAGCAACCTTTGTAAATGTAGTTGGTGGACAAGTACCTGTTACTTTAACAAAGTAGCTATCTACTAAAGGCATATTAAAATCTGAAATTTCAAAATAACCTGAGCTATTAGCACTCACTAACGTATACCCTGGTATTAATCCCATTGAAGGATCATTAATACTCTGATAATAATAAAGCTGGTATTCACTTGTAGCACTGGTGTTGTTTGTTGAAAAACGAATTTTTGCTTTTCCATCATCACAGTAGCGGGCATAAACTTGATTAAGCGCAAGTGGGGCTGAAAGTGATATACTAAAACTGCCACCTGAAGAACAACTTGACATTGCATCACTCACTGTATAACTTACAGTTGTACCTTGTTGGGCATAAAAAGAGAAATCAACATTGTTAGTTTGACCGAAACTGTTAATAAATATTCCTGAAGATTGACTTGGAGTAACGCTTCCATTTAAGAACCACTTTACTTCTCCATCAATCCAATCAGAACTGCTGGAAGTAACAACTAAACGAACTGAAATTGTTTGTGGTTCACAAATAGATGGTATAGAGACAATCGAGAAAGAAAATGGGCATTGGCCAAAAGAATTCAAACTAAATGACAATATGAATCCACTTAGTATTATACTTGACTTTAAACAATTCATATTTAATTAACGTTTATAGTTGTACTCATAAATCTTTAAAATATTCCCGTCTTTATCCTTGACCGATTTGAGCCGATTTGACAAATCATAAGTATAATATGTGGCAAAATTGTTGTGGTCTATGCTTTGTGTAATTCCAATCAAAGGCTTATAAAAATAACTAGTCACTTGGGCTTTTGGCAACTGATTTCTTAAAGCATTAATCTTAGACCGAAATGTATCAGAGGGATTGTCAAGGCCAGCCTCATAGTCATATTGTTCTTTAGTTAAACCCATGAAAGTGAGAACTTCAACAAATGAAGCCCCAAGAATTGAAGCGATAACACTCGTTGCTTTGTACCCATATAAAAAAGTAACCGAAACACCGTCTCTTTCCCTCTGTTCTAGCACATTTCCATAAACATCATGATGTGTACATTCTAAAACATTAACGTAATTACCATTACCTAGACTCTTTTCTAACCTAGAAAAGACAACTAGTCCGTTTTTTATTTCATAACTTTTTAAACTCTTTTCAATGACTTTATCATTTGTATATTGAATTCGTTGAAGAATATTTCCATGCATATTTCTAATAACCATTTCATCTTTGGCAATTGATGCTACTTGTGCTAAGCTTCCAATGTTATCCATTGGATATTTTAGAATTGTAATTTTACTCGCATTGTTACTTATCACTTCAGTCAATTTAGTCGGCTGAAAATGATTCAAATTTTCGTAATCATAAGAGTTCGTTGTTAGCAATTCGGTAGCAAGTCCCGATACATCATAAGAGTAGATTGAATTTGTTTTTAATGATACTCGATTAAACTCAGTTACCAATGGGGTGAGGCCTACTAGATATTCATTATTAAATCCAGTACCACTTCCGTCATCATAACTAACCTTTACTTTAAGTCCGTTATCTGAAATCGTGGCAAGTTGTCCATCTTTGACCCATATCGATGTATATATTGAATTACTCTTCTCGAGAATTCGGAAATTCCCTCCAGTGTTAGAATAGATTTTTTGCTCTAAAGGGATATTTGATAACCAAGTCTTTAAAATTGGTAGGGGATATGGCTCAGACTGATACGCATCTCCAATTTTTGCAAACTGATATTCGATTTTGCCATTTTCCCCATTTTCGCCTTTCAGCTCAATCACTTTTTCATACTCAATTCCAAAAGAGTTATTTAATGGCCCATCGTAGATATGGAGAAATTGACAAATAGTCTGATAAACAAATGAACCCAAAGGTGTATCAACAACTCGTTGACCAAACCGTGAAGACTTGCCTACAAATTGTGGCAGCTCAATCGATTTTGGATTTATGTAATTGTATTTTTTTTTCTCGCATTTTCCGAAATCATCACATGACGTAATTCTTGAAACACGAAGACCATCTACAAAAACTTTTCGTGAATTAGGATTAAATGGTTTTGATATGGATAAGGAGATTGTAGAATTAAAATTGGAATCCCAAGTTTCCGTGCTTAGTGATACAGAATAACTACCAGCACTTACACATCTGATGAAAGTATTGTAAGTCGTAGTTGCAATACCTTGCGAAACACTATACTTCGCTGTACTCATAAAATCAGGTTGGATGTTAGTTGGGCCTGTAAAGGTAATCGTTGGTGGCAACCAACCTATCAAATCATTTGTGACTTGCACCGCTGTAATAGACAGCTCTGTATCGGAATCAAGGGCAAAAGCTATATTGCGTGTTTGACCTGACGCTAAGTTAACGTTAACGATTTCGTTCATTTCAGATGTTCGAAGCATCTGAGGCATACTCGATATAGAACAGTTATCATATTCAACTTGATTTGGTTCATAATCAATAATGATTTCACCACCAGTTGGATACTTTATTCTTTTTAGTAGTCCATACTTTGCAAAGTTTGGATCAACATGCCTGTTAGAAAGCCATGTATCGACAGGTCTTATATAACCAACTTGCGAAGTAAAATAGAAATCTTCAATGCAATCATTAGGATTCAATGTTTCATTTGATTTCCCATTGTAAAAACCCCAATAGTCTTGCGAGTTATATCCGTTATTATAACCAATTGCTTGGTGTAGTCCAGGGAATGAAGAATCTTCGTTTATATAGTTAAATTCATAGAAATTATCTAGTTTCTGCTGTACATCTAAGAAGTTTACACGTTTAAGTTTTAATCTAGTGTTGTTACCAAAGTAACCATATTCAAATGATATTTTCTTCACAAGGTCATTGTTGAGGTTATAAACTTGTATACTAGAAAGAGTTCTCATATCCGAATTACCAAAAGCCGTTTTTACATCTTCTCGAACTTCGCCCTTTTCAAATACTATTTTTCCTAAGTCAAATAAAATCTCCTTTATGACTACCTCATTAGTAGTAGAAAGCCTTGAGCTCACATCCAAACTTTTCAAGTCACATACTGAATTTCCATCCGTATCATAACCATCTATTTGTTTTAAGGTTACAGTTCGAGAATTATCTTGTTTATTTATTGTACCATTACTCTGATATACAAAGTCTATCAATCTGTTTTTAGGTGTCGTAACTCGAGACAAAAACCATGCGCTTACCCCTGTTTGATTGACATCACTTGGGTCCGTAGTTGCTGGAAAATTAGGGGAATAAGTGAACTGCGAAATACCTACTACTTTAAAATCATACGTGTATCCCAACTCGTCAATTATTCTAAAAGATTCAAGTTGGAACGAGCCTGGAACAAATATGGCTGTAATCTTTAAGGGTGATGCAGGTATTTGTTGTATCTGCCTATTTTTGTCAAAAAAGAATCTTCCAGACTTGCCAGCTATATTAAATGAAAAAATATCCGGTTGTGTATCAGTCTCACCACGTGATGCTCTAAATAAAAATTGATTTCTTTCAGTTAATGAATAAAGTCCATTGAAGTAATTATTTAACTCACCTTGAGTGTTAAAAATACCCGCAGGACAATCATCAGGTAGCCCATTTACTTGTCGAATAATTGCGCCTCCTAAACTTAAATCCCAACCATGACCTACCCACGAGGGCACGTTAGCTACAATAAGTCCTCGATTATTATAAGACAAGGATATTGGTATTTCAATATCACTGTATGCAATGTTATATAAAGGTACAGAATAATTTAATTGACCTTTACTTAAAGAAACTGGAACATCTTCATACTTCTGAAGTGAAGCTACGTTAGGGGATTTAGGGAGAATATCCTTTACAGTTGGCTGACTAAATGAATTAATTGCTAATAAAAGGAATCCAACGGATAATATAAATTTTGTCATACTCTGAAATCAATAATGAATTAAATTGTAAAGATGCAACAAATTAACTTAAAATATTTTATTTATATTCACAAGTACAAATAGAAAATCAATAAAGAATCTAAACAAAGAAGGGGAATGAAAAACTAGCTGGAATCTGGGCTGACCGAGTTTGACTGGGAAGTGGTTCAGTTAAAAAAAGCAATGATGGAATCCGCCAAAAAAACGGTGGTGCTCACCATCTCTGAAAAAATTAATTCTTCTCAACGATTCAAAATCTGCGCCACAGGTGAAGTGCACACACTCATTACTGAGTTAGAGCCATCGCATACGCTGTTGGCACCTTTTCGGGAAAAAGGTTTGGAACTCATGTAATTCAATTCATTTAATTTGGAAAAGAAATCTTTCCCATCGTAACCGAAGGAATTCCTTCTCTATTTCTGCCAAACGAAACATGGCCGCCACAAATGCTTTCATTTGCCAAGGTGGCGAACAAAACAGCTTCTTTTGCATCTGGATTGATACCAAGATTTGTCGTTGTTAAAAAGCGGGCATCCTTTAGTTGACTTTGAATCCGCTCCATTAGCAAGGGGTTGTGCATGCCACCACCACTGGAATATATGACTGGATTCGAACTGTTGCCTATTGTCTTCTTCATCGCATCGACAATCGTATCGGCTGTGAGTTGATTGAGGGTGGCCATACAATCTTCCACCGACAGATGAAGTGTATTTGTTTTTTGTTGGGCGCGTTCTAAATAAGCGAGATTAAAAACTTCAGGGCCGGTTGTTTTTGGGAACGACAGATTAAAAAATGGATTTTGCTTTAACTCGTAAAGTAATTTAGGATGGCACTTACCCGCACGAGCTATTGTTGCATTCTCATCAAAATATTTTCCCGGAAAATGCTTTTGTGTAAGGGCATCCATCAATGTGTTACCGGGTCCTACATCTGTACTAAATACTTCTTCTGCACGAAGATTGCCGGGCAAAAAAGTAAAATTGGCTATGCCACCGATATTTAACAGAATTCGATCTTCACCTTTCCTTGAAAAAATCAGATAATCACCGTAAACGGCTAAGGGTGCTCCTTCTCCTCCGGCCGCAATATGTTTTTGTCGGAAATCACTTATTGTAATGATTCCGGCATCCACTGCTAAATGATCTCCATCGCCAATTTGCAAAGTCGCGTTTCCAAATTTTTGTTGTTGATGCTGACGGGCTGGAGCGTGATAAATAGTCTGTCCGTGGCTCGCGATTAAATCTACGCTCGCGGTATTGATTCCCCATTTGCTTAACGCCTGCATAATCATCTTTGCATGTACCTTTGCTACCCAAGGATTAAGCAAACAAACCTTTTCTAGGCTAGCTACTTCTTTTGCAAATACCGCTTTTATTTCCTGCTTAAATGAAGGATCATAACTTACCGTTTCAAATGCGACTAACTCTACCTGAGTATCTAACCCTTGTCCACGAAATTTACAAAGTGCAATATCTAATCCGTCCAACGAAGTGCCCGACATCAAACCGATGATAAACCTGTCTTTTTTATTGGCGATTTGATAGAGCTTTTCGATTTGCTGATTCATGTACTTAGTATTATCGTGATGACCGCTCTATTCGCGACTTGCGTTGAAAGGCCTCTACTGCTTCAACCTTTCTACCGTAATGTAAGCTTGCATTGATCTCATAACCGTACAATAAAATAATAGTCACCAGTTGAATCCATGCCATTAATGCGATGAGTGCTCCGATAGATCCATACACTTTGTTATAACTTCCGAAGTTGGTGATGTAATACGAAAATCCATAAGAAACTCCTAAAATGGCAAGTGTTGCGAGTAATGAGCCAATGGAGAAAAAACTCCAATTGTAATGCACCGCTGGTCCGAAAAAATAAATACAAGAAATGGCTACAAAAAACACAATGAAGATAACCAGAAAACGGAGAATGAATAAGAAGTAAATCGTGTACTGATCTAAGTTGAGGTGACTAAACTCGGAAAGGTGGCTCGTTACATAGTCCAACGCAAACTGCCCAACTACTAACAGCAAAATTGCCGAAACCAATACTAAAGCCAGCATAATCGTTAATGCTAAGGAAGTAAGCCGCATCCGAATCCAGTGGCGCTTTTCCACGGTTCGGTAACATGCATTGAAGGCCCGCATCAATGCCAGCATTCCGTTTGATGAGAGGAACAAAGCAAAAATAAATCCGAATGTAAGCAAGCCCCCGCGTTGATTGCTAATGATGTCAAAAATGGTAGAAGCAATAGCGCCATACATGGTAGCCGGTACAAACTCTTTAACAAAATCCATGATCGATTCCGTTGTTACCTCCGGAAAATACACAGAGATATAAGGCAACAATGTGAAAAGAAAAATGATGGCAGGAAATGTTGCTAAAATAAAATTGAATGCCACTCCGTTGGCGCGATCCATAATTTCGTCTTCCTGGATATTATGGCCAAATATTTTTAAAAACTTATACAGGGATAAATCATCGTAGTGCTTAAACTTTATTTGCTTTAGCCAACTACGACTGGTGCGTGCGGTTGAATATTGAAGAATTCTCTTTCTGGTTACGTACTTCATTATTCCATTTGCAATGTTTCTTTCTTCAATAGATTTACTTCATGCTTGGATGCTTTGCTCGGATAAACCCTAAAAATAAGGCTTCAGCACATCCATAAATACTTGCGGTGGCCTGCATGGTCGGCCTGTTTTTTTATCTACAAATGCCAAGTGTGTTTCGCCTTCATGAATCAGTTTTCCGGTTCCGTTAAAAATCGAATAATAAAACGCAATGCGCACACCCGGCTTTTCTCGAATGGTTGTCACAATTTTTAAGTGATCATCGTACAAGGCCGCTTGATGAAACTTCGACTTGTTTTCTAACACCGGCATCATCACCCCCATGTCTTCCAATTCTTTGTATGTAAGCCCTAACTGTCGCAAACTTTCTACACGACCTACTTCATAATACATGGCATAGTTTCCATAATAGACATAACCCATTTGGTCGGTCTCTCCATAGCGTACACGCACAAATGTTTCAGAGGTATACATTATTTTCGGTTTGCTTCGGCTTTCTTCATTTCAGCAGTCAATGCTTTTTGATATTTACGCGCATTCACATTGTGCTCGCTCAGGTTCGCTGCAAAATTGTGATAGCCTGAAAAATCTTCCTTAGCGCACATATAATAATAATTGCTCTTTTTGTAGTTGAGTACAGCTTCAATACTTGCTATTTGTGGCACGTTGATAGGCCCCGGAGGCAATCCTGCGTATTTATATGTATTATATGGTGAATCAATTTCTTTGTGTCCATTCAACACACGCTTCAAACCAAAATCACCAGAAGCGTAAACCAGTGTAGGGTCTGCCTGCAACGCGATGTCTTTCTTTAGACGGTTTAAATACAAGCCAGCAATCAGGGGCGCTTCATCTTGTTTAACGGTTTCGGCCTGCACAATGGATGCGAGGATAGAAACTTCAATGGGTGTTAAGCCAATTTCCTTCGCTTTTTGTCTGCGCTTTTCGTTCCAGAATTTGTTGAATTCTTCGTGCATTTTTTCAATCAGGTCGGCCGGCTGCACATTGAAATACACCTCATAGGTATTGGGCAAGAACATGCAACGCACATTTTCTTTTGTAAACCCATCGCTGTTATTTTCAACAAAGTCATCCAATGCATCTTTAAACTCATCGGTTGAAACGCCAATATTTCGCGTCAGCTTTTCCGCCAATTCATCGGTCAGCCGCACGTATGAAAATGTGATTTTTACAGGCTCTTGTTTTCCAGTCTTTAAAATCTTAATCGCCTGCAGGTTGGTCATTCCTTTGCGCAGGATAAATCGACCCGGAATAATTTTTTTATCATAGCCCGAGAGGCGAGCCAAGAAACTAAAAGATACCATATCATTGACAAAGCGTCCTTTACCTAAGTCCGTAAGCACCGTTTGATAACTGGAGCCGGGTTTGACAATAAAAACCCGATCATCTCCTTCCACCAAAATGTTAGGTACATAAATGATCTGGTAAGCGTAAAACGTAAATGAGATCAGCAACACCGATCCTACTAAAAATAAAACAAGCTTAACTTTCTTTACTTCTGCCATAACTCAAATTGATCTCAAAAATACGAAAGTATCTGCACACTTATGTTGATTGGCCTCTCACAATGGGATGGATGATTTACACAATTGTTCGGCTAAATCGTTCTAACTTTGTAGCCATTATGGCAGCCGAGTTTATTACCATTCACCCGCTCAATCCGGAACCGCGAAAAATAAGCCGCGTGATTGACGTACTTCAAAAAGGAGGTGTGATTGTTTATCCTACCGATACCATTTACGGAATAGGCTGTGACTTGATGAATAAGCGTGCTGTAGAAAGGCTCTGCCAAATTGAAAACATCAAGCCACAAAAAATGAATTTATCCTTTATTTGTAATGACCTCAGTCACATTTCAGAGTACGTAAAGCGGATTGACACGCCAGCATTTAAGATGTTGAAGAAATTACTGCCCGGACCTTTCACATTTATTTTTGAGTCAAACTCCAATGTGCCCAAAATACTGGGTGTAAATAAAAAAACGGTAGGCATCCGAATCCCCAATCACGCCATTCCGGTAGAAATTGTGAAGCTGTTAGGAAATCCATTGATTACTTCTTCGATTAAAGACGATGACTTAATCAAAGAATATACGACTGATCCGCTGGAGATCTATGAAGATTTTAAGCACAAAGTTGATATGGTGATCAGTGGCGGGCAAGGCGGAAACATTCCTTCTACTATCATCGATTTTACGTCCGGAGAACCTGTGTTGGTACGACAGGGACTAGGCGACTTCGGATATTAATTGCCATCTGTAAATTGGCTTTCCAATGACTCTTCTTTCTCTAGATCTAAAATGATTTTTTTGTCGAGTGCGCTTTCTTTGATCACATTATAGTTATCCCAAAAATTTTTGTCGTAAGCATCATCCTGAAATTGCAAGCCATAACTTTTCATTTTCTGGCGGGAATTGATCTTGCGCTTCGTATTGAAATCGATGGCGTTGATCAAAAGTTGTTGCTGCAATTCGGTCTCAAATTTTAAATCATTTGTTTTAGCATCGTACCAGTTAATCTGAGAATTCACTGTAAGATAATTGAGATATAATTTTCCTTCATACGATTTAAAATCAACCACTCGCTTTACTTTTACCAACTTACTGATTAATCCACCTTTTTTGCCGACAAAATTATCTGAAATGTTTTCATCTTCTAGATGGATGATGCCAAATGTCTTTTTATCAACAAACAGACTCATGCCATCTTGTGCCAACGAAATCACATAAACCGGTTGGTTATTGAAATAACTGTCCTTCTCACGTGTCAATAAGTTCAGAAATTCATCTTCCTCCGGAAGGTGGCGATACCGAATGCTGTTATGCAGTAGAAGGTCTTCCAATAAATTTCCCTGATCGAAAAAAGTAGTGAACTTACTTCCATAGCCTAAACTTCTACGCACTTGTTTTAGTGCAACCCGTTCGCGCAACTTGTACTTATTTCGGGGCGGTTCATAATTTTCATCATAAATTTCAACGGCTGCCTCCAGCAGGGAAATGTAGGTATCTGCTACTTTCTTTAAATCGCGATAAAAGCCTTCCATTAAAAAGGGTTGATCCGGATAGTTCGCACCCATTCGTGAAATCGCAATACGCATAATGTCCCCTCCATTCAGTGAATCTTTGATGGTGACCTCTTGCAATAGATAATTAGCCCGTTCAAGACGGATTACGAGGGAGTCAGTTAACAACGACCAAACCGGCTGTTCAAATGACTTGTAGCCAAGCATATTGACAACCAGAATATCGTTTCGTAAACTGTTATCCAAATGAAAATCAAAATCACCTTGCAGGTTGCTGATGGTGCCAAGTGCCTTGCCTTGGATACCTATGGAGGCGAAAGGAAGAGCCTCTTCGTTTTCTTTATCCACGATACGGCCGGAAATGGTGATTCGTTGTGCCTCACAAAACCAGGCCGTCAAAATCCACAAACAGGTAAGGCAATACTTCATGTAGACGATACTCCGCACAAGTTAGCACTTAATTAGTTGGTAGATTATCGCTATCCAACGAAATATATGTCATTTCATCGCTAAGATGTGATATTAAAAGCGTTTACCTACAAATTGTTATTTTTATAAGGAAACTTACCTCCTTGAAATTTCTTGACCGCATACCGAAAATCTGGAAACGCGCCTATTGGCTGATCTGCCTTTGGTATTTTATCAACTTTGCCATTAGTGCCATTATTGAATGGCAGTTAGTTAATCCTGCTTATTATGTACTATGGAATGCCTTCTTCTTATATGAGGCATTATGCCTCTTCATCATATTAATTTTTCTTTGGTCACATTGGCTTTCTTCTTTCAGGCCAGTTATTCAGATTGCGGGGCATGTGATTGGCATTATTTCTTTCTTTTTTTTAATGGGTACGCTCTCCTACTATTTTAATGATTACATGGATGGGCTGGTATACTTTGAGCATTGGAAGGAATACATGCTGGAGTTATTGAGTTGGGAAGCGCTTCGTTTTCATGATCAGTATATCATTACAGTCGGCATCTATTATGTGATTCGCTATTTCCAGGGAATCCAAAGGCAGGAAAAAGAAAAGAGTTTACTGGCTATTAAAAATAAAGAAATGCAAATTTCTCTTCTCAAATCACAGATTAATCCTCACTTTCTGTTTAACACCCTGAATTCGATTAGCACGCTAGTGAATACAAGCAAAGAACAAGCGCGAAAAGTAATCACTAACCTTTCCGATATTTTTCGGTATGCGCTGGATGCACACAGTGAGGAGATGGTAAAGTTGTGTGACGAAATTGTGTTCATTGAAAATTATTTAAAAATTCAACAAGTACGTTTTGGCGATCGGTTACGTTTTGAGAAGGATATTGATATAACCTGCCTGAATATTGAAATTCCTCCCATGATTCTCCAGCCTTTGATTGAAAACTCAGTGAAGTATGGGATCGGGCCGAAAGAAGATGGGGGAACCATTTCGTTGTTGGTCAGACGCTCCGGAAAAGTAATCATGTTCGAAGTTCGAGATGACGGCTTGGGCTCCAAAGCAAAAAAAGTTATGGACGGAAGTTCGAGTGGAATCGGAATGGCCAATACAGATTTACGATTGAAGAGTTACTTCGGGCCTCAGTCAGGGTTGAGAGTGGTGGCTACTGAAAATGGATATAGTGTGCGATTCTTTGTAGAAGAAAAAATGGTGGTTACAAAAGAAGAAAAATTAGAAGCGAAAAGTATATGACAAAATCGACCTGCATTATTATTGATGACGAAAAACTGGCACGTGATCTATTACGTGAATATTTAGAATCAATGGAAGAGATTGAGCTATTAGACGAGTGTGCCAAAGGGTCGGAAGCAGTAGAAAAGATCAACAAACTAAAGCCTGATCTTATTTTTCTGGATGTGCAAATGCCCGGCATGACCGGCTTCGAAGTATTGGATGAAATTGATCATGAGCCATATGTGATATTCATTACTGCGTATGATCAGTATGCGATTCGTGCTTTTGAGAAAAATGCCGTTGATTATCTCTTAAAGCCTTTGGATGAAGATCGCTTTCGGCAAGCCATCACTCGTGCGCTCAAACGAAAAAAGATGGAAGATGGTGGCTTAGAGAATCTCTTAGGCAGTTTGCGGCAGGTTAATCATAAAGGAACTTACGACTCTCATATTTTTGTACAGAAATCCGAAAAGCTCTTCAATCTACCGGTCGAAGAAATCGTTTATTTAGAAGCCTCAGGCGACTACACGATTATCTCAACCAAAAACGATCAATTTGTAAGCTCCTCAGGTATTGGCAAACTGGAAGAAATGATGAATCCCGATATCTTTATTCGGGTGCACCGCTCGACCATCGTAAATGTCAATTACCTCAAGGAAATTGAACGCCACTTTAATGGGGGTAT
>PJQF01000261.1_pt1 | contig 20729 bp, 19 predicted proteins | sample 1503741 | NCBI WGS metagenome assembly PJQF01 (sample SAMN07775949, study PRJNA414020) | Biofilm metagenome, whole genome shotgun sequencing project. | isolation source: biomolecule (vanillin) treated reverse osmosis membrane biofilm | place: India: Nagpur | collected 2017-03-21 | reverse complement strand
GTTGGCACAGGCCGTAGTCAATTACTTGGGAGAAGTTCCTTCAGTAGTCGTTACCGGATTTGAAAGCGTCACCGGAAAAGGAGTGAAGGCGACAGCCGATGGTCAGGAGTATTATGTAGGCAGCAAACGTCTCTTAACAGAATCCAACATCACGATTTCAAATGTGCTGTTGGAAAAAGAACAAGCTTGGTCTCTTTCATCTAAAACAATCATCTGGTTTGCGAATCAAACGCAGGCGCTGGCAGTAATGGCCATTGCAGATCCTGTCAAAGCTACATCAGCGCAAGCAATTCAAAGTTTACACGATATGGATCGGGAAGTTATCATGCTCACAGGCGATCAGGAAGCAACGGCAAAAAACATTGCACAGAAAGTGGGCATCACACAGTATCATGCCGGCTTTCTGCCACATGAAAAAGCAGACTTCATCAAAGAACTGCAACGCAACGGAAAAGTAGTAGCCATGGTAGGTGATGGCATCAACGACAGTGCTGCGTTGGCTCAAGCAGATGTCAGCATCGCAATGGGCAAGGGCAGTGACATTGCCATGGAAGTAGCAAAGATGACCATCATCTCTTCGGATCTTTCAAAAATCCCCATGGCGATACAGCTGTCCAAACGTACGGTATCTACCATCCGGCAAAATTTGTTTTGGGCATTTATTTATAATGTGATCGGTATTCCTATTGCAGCGGGTATCTTGTATCCGATCAACGGGTTTACCCTTAATCCGATGATTGCAGGAGCAGCGATGGCTCTGAGCAGCGTGAGTGTAGTAAGCAACAGCTTGCGATTGAAGTGGATCAAACTGTAATTTGTGTGGTAAAGAAAGAGTAGGAGCGAAAAAAACAATCCAATTAAAAAGACGAACAATTAAATTTAAAATACAATGGAAGATTCAGTAATAACCAAGTTGGCAGCAGAGGCCGGAGAACGTTTTCAATTCAAGACCAACATCAATTGCAGTGGGTGCGTAGCAAAAGTAACACCCGCGTTGAATGAGGCGTCAGGTATTGTTCATTGGGAAGTGAATACAAACAGCAAAGAAAAAATCCTGACCGTTCAATCAGGCGGCATCACCCAAGAACAAGTGATGGAGGTGGTAAAGAAATCCGGGTTTCAAATCACAGCAATCGGGTCGTAACGTGTTATCGTCATTCCTGGCAAAGTGAGTCACAACATCCGTCTTTGATGAAGTGAGTTTCGCTTTGCAGCGGATGACAGTAACGTTACAGCAGGAGGGATGCAGAAATTGTTAAGGATGTGTATCGGGCTTCAAATTGCCTTTGATCAGCAGATTGTACTCTTCACAGGTTAGGAAGCCTTGTTTATGACAATAGCCGCAGGTAGAATAATTGTCGCCAAAATAGCCTTTCTTCACCACCACGGTACTTCCCTTGCACACCGTGCATAACACCTTTCCGGTAGGACCACAATCCAGTGTATAGTCCTTCGAAAGCACTTCGGATGCTTGTAAGGCTTCGCGTTCACGTTCCTTCAACAATTCGGCTTCAGCCTTAGCGAGCCATTCCACAGCTTGTTCCGAAAATTGTCCGGTAGTTCCCTTTAACTGAATGTATTTGTTCAGCCAGTCCACACTCTGTTTGTATTTGCCAATATGAAAGGAGTTCTTTCCGAAGTGAAAAGTCAGATCGCTGGGCACACTGCGAATGGTGCTCAAAACCACCTTGAATTTTTCATCGGCTTCTTTATACTGTCCTTCTTCCGATAACCGAATGGCGGAATCTAATTTCATGGTAACTCTTCGCTGCTTGTCGATTTGGCGTTGTTCTTCCATCGCCTTGATTTTATCTTTTTCAGATTGCGCAGTAGCAGTCAGGCAGCTAACGAAGAGGAGGGCAATGAGTAGGAGTCTTCTTGAATTCACGTGTACGAATTTATAGTTTAGATGAAGTCTTTCTTATTTAAGTTGAGCCATTCCAGCGCAGAATTGCAAAATATGTCTTCTTTTGTCTTCTTCGGCAGGTTCATATCATCAATAAACTTGCCAATTTCTAAGTCGCCCAACGGAAACGGGTAGTCGGAACCCAGCATCACGCGTTTAGAGCCCTGAAGCTTAAGCACATAGTCCAGCATCAGCGGGTCGTGTGTCACACTATCTACCCAAAATTGGCCCAGATAGTTCCTCGGGTTGATGGGGTTGTCGATCGCCACAAGATCTGGGCGGCATTCAAAGCCATGCTCAATGCGGCCAATGGTAGGCAGAAAGGAGCCTCCCGCATGGGCAAACATCACCCGCAATTTCGGCAAGCGATTAAACACACCTCCAAAGATCATCGAGCAAATGGCGCGAGAGGTTTCTGCGGGCATGCCTACCAACCAGGGAAGCCAGTAGCGCTGCATCTTCTTTTCGCCCATCATGTTCCAGGGGTGGACCATCACTGCCAGATTCAGCCTTTCGCAAGCTTCAAAGATTGGAAAGAACCTTTCTTCATTCAGGTTTTCGTCATTGATGTTCGAGCCAATCTGCAAGCCCACCAACCCAATCTTCTTAAATCGCTCCAGCTCTTTAACCGATAGCTCGGCATCCTGCATGGGCACGGTTCCCAATCCAATGTATTGCTTGGGGTATTTGGCAACCAGTTTGCCTATGTGGTCATTCAGAAACTGCGACAGCGCCAGACAATCCAATGGCTTTGCCCAATAAGAGAACATCACTGGAATGGTGCAGACCACTTGCACTTGCGTGTGAAACTGTTCGTATTCTTCGATTCGGATTTGCGGATCCCAGCAGTTGCTTTTGATTTCCCGGAAGAACTGGTTCCCCCGCATCATTTTGGCAAAGCCTTTTTTGTGATGCTGGAGATAGATGAAATCGCCATAGCCAAACTTTTCGCTCCAATTGGGCATCTTTTTGGGCAAAATATGGGTGTGACTGTCGATTTTAAGCATTTCCGGCTTTAATAATCCTGCAATATCAGAGTTTTTGAGTGGTGGAACAAAGAAAGTAAGATGCTATATGTGGCCCTTGAAATACAGAACCAAACCACCTTTTTAGTTACATGTAAGTTAGTGGTAAGTAGAATGAGAGAATTCAACCATTTGGCAACTTTATGGTTATTACTTTTGCGATGATGATTCGAACTGCGCTGGTTGGTGTTTTTCTCGTTTCCGTTTTCGGAGCTATTGCGTACATCTTCTGGAAAGAGGAAGTTCGCTATACACTGCCAACTCCTATACCCGCCAACTACCGGGCGGTAGCTGTTGGAGAAACCATTCCCACTTCCGATTTAGGCTTGCCCAATAAAGCACTCTACTTGCATTTTTATAATCCGGATTGTCCGTGTTCGCGATTCAACGCGCAACACATTCGTCAGATAATCCGCTCTCATGGAGACAGCATATCTTCTTTTGTGATCGTGCCGTCTGCTCATGACATTCCAACGGCCAGGAAAGAGTTTGGGGAGGCCATGGACTTTCGCGTAGATTCACAAGGCGCCCTGTCCAAGGCGTGTGGTGTTTATTCAACCCCACAAGCCGTAGTAATAGACGAAAAGGGAAAACTGTTTTATCGCGGTAATTATAATCGCGCGCGGTATTGCACGGCTCAGGCCACCAACTATGCAGAGTTGGCATTAGTGAGTTTAATCAATGGTTCCAGTCCACCTGTGTTTGATTTGTTTGCTACGCAATCCTATGGATGCTCATTACCCAACTCGAATTCGGCCACTGTTTCTTTAATTTATCAATAACTTCTCGTATTTTAAGATTCATTATTCATTTTAATTCCCCAGGCAATGAATAGCACACCTACACAAACCAGTTCAATCCAAATCGATAAGTCGATTGTTTTTAAAGACATCAATGCCAAGGCCGATCGCTTTATTACCAAGGCACTGCTGATCTATTTTGTGTTTGGTACCGCCATTTCGTTTGTCTATGGCACAATTACCGTTGGTTTAGGAGTCGGTACACTTTGTCTCGTAGCTTATTTTGGAACCAAAGCTTGGTTACCCAACAGTAGTTTATATCAATATGTGCTGGGAGTGGTGTTAGCCATTTTTACCGCCCAATTTATCTATCAACTGCATGGCATGTTTGAAATGCACTTTTTTGTTTTTGTTGGATCAACCATTCTGATTGCGTATCAAAACTGGCGGTTGCAGTTGCCATTGATTTTGTTGGTGGTTATTCATCACGGCACCTTTGCCTATCTGCAATACGCGGGTAATTCAGAAATCTATTTTACACAGTTAGCTTACATGGATCTGACCACCTTTTTAATGCACGGTGCATTGGCAGCTGTTATTGTGGCGATTTGTGGTTGGTGGGCTTATGAATTTGAACAACGAACTATTAACGAATACCGCAACACACAGTTGATGGAAAGTCAATTGAAGAGTGTGGCGAAGAACATCACCTTTGCGGAAGAGATTAGCAAAGGAAATCTGGAGTATAAGACCAGCCTCACCGATAGCTCTGATGAATTAGGGAATGCGTTGCTCAAAATGCAGCAAAGCTTAACAGTGGCTGCTGCGCGTGAGCGCGATGAGAGATTCGTAACACTCGGTATCAATCAGATCAGTGAAATATTGCGCGCGAACAACTCCAACGTGCAGGTACTAACCGATGAGTTGATTCGTGGCATTGTTAAATACATGGGCTTGAACCAAGGCGGTATATTCTTATTAGAAGGAGAAGGCGATGAAGCCTATTTAGAATTGAAGGCCTGTTATGCATTTGAACGCAAGAAGTATTTGAAAAAGCGGGTAGAGATAGGTGAGGGGTTGATCGGGCAATGTTACTTAGAGCGCGACACTATTTATTTGAAAGATGTTCCGGAAGAATATATCCGTATCACCTCCGGTTTAGGCGATGCACCACCTTCGAATGTTTTATTAGCGCCTATCCAAACGCAAGATGAAATTGTAGGCGTGCTGGAGCTCGCTTCTTTCACTGAATTAGATCAAACCAAAATTGAATTCGTTAAGAAAATCTGTCAGAGCATTGCTTCGTCTGTAGTTTCTACCCGCATCACAGAGCGCGTACAACGTTTGCTGAAAGATTCACAAATGCAAACCGAGCAACTGCGTGCACAAGAGGAGGAAGTAAGACAAAATATGGAAGAGATGAATGCCACGCAGGAAGAAATGGCGCGCAAAGAACAAGAATACATTCAGCGCATCCAGGAATTGGAAGCTCGTCAGCAATAGCGCAAAAAAATCAGATTGGTTATCTTAAAATGAAAAGAGAAGAAGTGATTTACTTCTTCTCTTTTTTCTTTTTCTGAACGATATAATCGATTCCGTAAATAAGACTGTAGGCAATAATTGCAAACACGATGATGTAGCCAATCGTCATGCTGTTTTTGCCAACAGCCATACGCCAGTTGGTCCAGCCCAACAAAGGGACGAAAGTTCCTACCATCCTTGGCGGTAATTGCTCCTGACGAAAGCGTTGGCTTCGTCAAAGTTGGTGATCTTCATGTTCTTCGCATCCCACAGCAACTTCTTTCTGCCAAGATATTTGTTGTCGGTCTTCATCATGTAGCTGCGAATGGCCAGGTTGCCCATCAGCACGGCTTCCGTAAATGGTCCGGCATAATCGAAGGATGAACTCAACTGCATGTTGCCGTAGCCTTTGGTGCAAGCTTCTACCCATTCGGTATAGTGCGCATTTTCACCTCCTACAATGCGTGGAATGGTTTGTTTCGGTAAAGTCACTTCTTTCATACGCTTGCTGGGTAAAAGGATCGGAGCGCTGTTGTAGTTACCCATCAGCTTGCCTTTGGTGCCTTCAAAAATATAACCGCCATCCCATGATCCCATTTGCTCATCGGGCAGCAGTTCATCAGGACGTTTGGGCAACAAGCCACCGTCCATCCAGGTGAGTTTAATATCACCTTTACCATCTTTGCGGGGAAACTTCAAATGGATAATCGAAGAAGACGGGCAGCTATCGATGTAGTTCGCTTCTTTGAAAAATCCTTCCCATGCAGTTGTTGTGCTGCATTCTACTTCCGATGGATAATCGATCGGCAAAATGCGGAATGCCGCATCCATGATGTGACAACCCATGTCGCCCAGTGCGCCCGTTCCGAATGGCCACCAGCCGCGCCAGTTGAACGGCAGGTATGCCGGATTGTAATCAATGTATTTAGCAGGTCCGAGCCACAGGTTCCAGTCCAATTCACTCGGCACATCAAATTTTCCGGTTGGTGTAGCAATGCCTTGTGGCCACACCGGACGGTTCGTCCACACTTGCACGCTTGTCACATCGCCAATCAATTTGGCATCCACCCACTCTTTGGCCGTGCGCACGTGATCCGCGGAAGCGTACTGATTGCCCATTTGTGTGACTACTTTGTATTTCTTCGCAGCTTCAGTCAGCATTCGTGCTTCGTAGATGTCGTGTGTCAATGGCTTTTGCACATACACATGCTTGCCTCGTTCCATCGCAGCCATCGCAGCCACCGCATGCGTATGGTCAGCTGTAGAAACAGAAACCGCGTCAATGCCACTTGCTTCTTTGTCCAGCATCACCCGAAAATCTTTGTAGTACTTCGCGTCCGGAAAATTCTCCTTCGACTTCACTGCCATGCGATCATCTACATCGCAGAGAAAAGCAATTTTTGCTTTCGGATGTTTTGCAAATCCAGTCAAGTCGCTCGTTCCTTTACCACCCACGCCAATGCCCGCAATGTACACGGTGTCGCTGGGAGCAATAAAACCTTTGCCTCCCAATACAAAGCGGGGAAGAATAGTGAATGCGGCTGTGCCGACTAATGCTTGCTGAATGAATTTCCTCCGGGTGGTCATAGAATCAAAAGTGGTTTATGTTAATGATGAAATGATTTATTCGTTTTCAAACTTCACGCTCTCGGCCAACGTGCGCTCGTCATACTTCAAACCGTATTGATCGAGCACCTCTTGTGGCACACCATCCCATTGATTGGGTCGGTTGCCTTGATAACCAATATCGGCTAAACCTATTTTACTGGTGTAAAAACCGGTAGCGGTTAAATCGCGCAGCAGATTGAAGAAAGCCACGCCTTGCGTCATTTCGGGTTTTGCCCTTTCGGGGAAGGCGATTTCGTCTACCATTTGAATTTGTTGTGCCGATGTACAGTCGGTAAATGCCGCGTTGAAATGTTTAAAGCATTGGATGTCGAGCCACTTCAACCCGCCACGTAGCGGAGTTTGATGGCGCGGCATGTCTTTTACAATAAACTCGATAAAGTCGGGAACCCCGGCTTCGGTAGCAGAACCCGAAACTTCATCTTTCGGAATGATAATGTCTACTAAGATGGTGATGGTGGCCATCTCGTGCGCATCGAAAAACTTCTCAGCCGAAATCTTTTTGAAATGTTCCAGTTCGTTCGGCTGACGATCCGGTCCTCCGGTGTTGGCTGCCGCTTCAGGCGCAGTTTCTTGTTTGGCAGGCTCACAGCTTTGCAATAGCGCGGCAGCGGAAAGAGAACCAACTGCAAACGTCTTTAAATATTTTCTTCTGTCCATGGAGAATTAAGATTTAGGATTTAGGATTTGTGATTTAAGATTTGATAAGATTCGGTTATTTCCCCTTGTCTCATATCTCATAGCTCACGTCTCTCGTCTATTTTAAATATTCTGTTTTTTCATTTCGTCAATAATGTATTCGCTGGCGCGCATCGACAATGCCAAAATCGTCCAGGTAGGGTTCTTATCCGCCTGCGATACAAATGGCCCGCCATCTACCACAAACAAATTCTTACAATCGTGTGCCTGATTGAATTTGTTCAAAGCCGATTTCTTTTTCTCATTGCCCATGCGCACGGTACCCACTTCGTGAATGATGCGCCCCGGTGTTTCCAGTCCATAATTCTCTTCCGGACCTTTCACACCCCAGGTAATATCGCCACCCATTTTGTGAATGATCTCCTGGAAAGTTTCTTGCATGTGTTTCGCTTGCTGAATTTCGTAGTCGCTCCACTTGTAGTGAAAGCGCAACACTGGAATACCATATTTGTCGACTACGTTTGGATCGATTTCGCAGTAGTTGTCTTCGCGCGCAATCGCCTCACCACGTCCGGCCATTCCAAAGCTGGCACCGTAGTAATAGCGGTAATCTGCTTTTAGTGAAGCACCGTATCCACCGGCTTCTTTTTTCTTGCCATCTGGCCCGGCATATTTTCCATTAATGCCTTGAATACCAAAACCAAATCCATAACTCGGCATGCCCATGCCACCCCAATATTCGATATGATAGCCGCGCGGGAAATTCAATTTCTTATTGTCTAACCACCACGGAGAATACAAATGCAAACCACCAACACCATCTTCGTTGTAGCGCTTGCGGTTGAATAACTTAGGCAATACACCACCCATCGCCACTCCGGTCGAATCATGCAGGTATTTACCCACTACATTGCTCGAGTTGGCTAATCCATTCGGGTGCGCACTTGATTTTGAATTTAATAAGAGACGTGCTGATTCTCCGGCACTCGCTGCCAGAATAACCACGCGTGCATTCAATTGGTATTCTTGCAGATCGTCTTTGCTTACATACGAAACGCCTGTGGCTTCTCCTTTCTCATTCGTCAATACTTCGCGTGCCATGGCGTTGGCAATTACATCAACATTGCCCGTGTTAATAGCAGGCTTTACCAATACAGAAGAAGCAGAGAAATCACCATACACCGTGCAACCGCGATTACACTGCGAGCAGTAGAAACATTTTCCGCGCTCGTCATTGATTTTTTGAGTGAGGATGGAAAGACGCGAAGGAATTACTTTCACACCTAATGAGGTGGCGGCATCTTTTACAAACAGTTCATGCAAGCGGGGTTTTGGTGGAGGAAGAAAAATGCCATCCGGCTCATTATAAATTCCTTCTTTCGTTCCAAAAACTCCGATCAACCGATCAACTTTATCATAATAAGGAGCAACATCGTCATAACTGATCGGCCAGTCTTCTCCTAAACCATCAATGCTCTTATGTTTAAAATCATTCGGGCCAAAGCGCAAGGAGATGCGTCCCCAGTGATTGGTGCGTCCGCCCAACATGCGCGAGCGAAACCAGTCGAACTTGGTTCCGTCTTTTTGGGTGTATGGCTCGCCTTCAATTTCCCACCCGCCATACGAAGCATCAAAATCCCCGAAAGGGCGGAAGGTAGTACCCGCACCTCTGCGTGGCGATTCATACGGAAATTTGAGTTGTGTCACATTTTTAGCCGGGTCGTACATGGGACCCGCTTCGAGCAAGGCTACTTTGATTCCGGCTTTCGATAAAACATAGGCAGCCATTCCACCGCCAGCACCCGATCCTACAATACACACATCGTAGGTCTTCGTAGATTTTTTTATTTGTAAGTCAGGCATAAGGTATTCAACAGTTTTAAATGTAAGCGATCTTTTTAAAATTAACTACTGATAATTGATGAGTGTCACCAAAAAAAATACTGCTTTCAAAATGCTATCTTTGTTAACATCACCTAATCATGATCGTATGCAAAAGAGTATAACGCTTGTCTTAATCCTGATCAGCTCCTTTAGTTATTCGCAAACATTGCTGGAGCAATTTTTAACACATCCTACTGAATCTGGATTTACCGCATCTAAAGACGGTAAGAACCTGGCATGGGTGCTGAACGATCGCGGTAAGCGTAACATTGTGGTAAAGTTGGGAAGTGAGTTACCTAAACTGATTACCGACTATCAACAAGATGATGGTCAGGAAATTACACAGTTGGCATTTTCACCCAATGGATTGAAGTTGCTATTTGTTCGTGGGGGTGCACCGAACCGCGCGGGTCAAAATCCTAACCCGGCTAGCTTGGCAGAAGGGGCAGAGCAATGGATCTATTTTAAAGATGTTGGAACGAAAAGTGCGCCCGCCAAAATCGTAGATGGCAGCAGTCCCGTGTTTTATCGCGATGGGTTGAAGTTTCTCTTTGCCAAGGGAGGTCAGATTTTTGAATCTACCTTAGAAGTCAATGCCGTTCCCAAGCCGCTCTTTCTGGCACGTGGTCATAATTATCATCCGCAGTTTTCTCCGAACGGTAACGAAGTGTTGTTCATCAGTGATCGGGGTGATCATAGTTTTGTGGGCGTGTATAGTTTGATTTCAAAAACTATCAAGTGGATTTCACCGGATATTACCCGCGATGACTTGGCAGTTTGGTCGCCTGACGGAAAAAGTGTCGCGTTTATTCGAATGCCCGGAATGAAGATAGGGGAGTTGGAAAACTTTACGAACGGCACCCCTTTTTCGGTGGTCGTTACCGAAGTAGAAAGCAATCTCACGAAAGTGATTTGGAAATCTCCGGTTGCCGATGGTGGTTTTGCGCAGGGTTATTCGGCTACACCATTGGCATGGGTAACGGCCAACCGTATTTTATTTCATTCTGAACACACCGGATGGAATCACGTGTTCTCGATCAATCCGGATGGGAGCGATTTAAAAGACATCACACTCGGTGATGGTGAGGTAGAAAGCTTTGTGGTGGATCCTGCCGGTCAGTTTATTTACTTTGATGGAAATCGCGAAGACATCAACCGCAGACATATTTGGAAATCCAACGTGATCAGTGGAAATCCGGTAGCCGTTACTTCCGGTGAAGGAATTGAGATGTATCCCACCTTTGGTGGCAATGAATTGTATTGTTTGAAGTCAACCTTCAACACAGCTAAAGTCATAGCGCGTGTGGATGAAGCGAAGAAAGCAACGGTTCCTTTGTTCCCGCAGAAGATGACAGCATTTAATTCTTCGCTGTTTGTAAAGCCGGAAGCTGTTACTTTTAAGGCAGCCGATGGAACGTTGATCCACGGACAGTTATTTATCAACCGATCTATTCCTAATAAAAGAGCGGGCATTGTGTACATGCACGGAGGCCCAACACGCCAAATGTTATTGGGATTTCATTACAGTGACTATTATAGTAATGCCTACGCGTTTAATCAAGTGTTGGCCAATCAGGGGTATGTAGTATTGTCTGTCAACTTTAGAAATGGAATTGGTTATGGCCGCGATTTTCGCATGACGAAAAATCAGGGACCGCGAGGTGCTACCGAATATCAGGACATTGTAGCAGCCGGAAAGTTTCTTCAATCTTTACCTGAAGTAGAGCCCACTAAAATCGGGCTATGGGGCGGCTCGTATGGCGGTTATCTCACAGCAATGGGCTTGGCGCGAAATTCTGAGTTATTCAAAGCGGGGGTGGATCTGCATGGTGTACATGATTGGTCGTTTGATGGACAAGACGCGACCAATAGCTGGGGTTTACAAAAATCGGAGAGTGACTTGGCGAAGAAATCTTCTCCGGTAGCGGATCTTTCCAAATGGACAGGCCCGGTGTTGATGGTGCATGGTGATGATGATCGAAATGTGAATTTTCAACAGACAGTAGACTTAGTCGAAAAGCTGCGTGCGAAAAACGTGCCGTTGGAACTTTTGGTATTACCAGATGAAGTGCATGGCTTTTTGCGCTACGAGAGTTGGTCGAGGATATTTACAGCATCAAAGGATTTCTTTGACAGGAAGTTAAAATAGATTGATGTGAAGAAACTAGTTGTACTCACCGGAGCAGGCATCAGTGCGGAAAGCGGCATCGCTACCTTTCGGGATTCAGGAGGACTATGGGAAGGCCACCGCGTGGAAGATGTAGCAACACCAGAAGGGTGGATGCGCAACCCGAAGTTGGTGCTGGACTTTTACAACGAACGCAGAAAGAAGGCCCTCGAAGTGAAACCCAATAGGGGTCATGAAATTCTGGTAGAATTAGAAAAAGATTTTGATGTAACGATCATCACACAAAACGTTGACGACCTGCATGAGAAGGCCGGATCAAAAAATGTCTTGCACTTACATGGCAAGTTGTTCGAATCGCGCAGCACAAAAAATCCACAACTCATTTATCCTATCAATGGCTGGGAATTGAAATTAGGAGATGTGTGTGAGTTAGGATTACAACTGCGTCCCAACATCGTGTGGTTTGGTGAAGCCGTTCCCATGATTGAAGTAGCAGCCGAAGTAGCTGCCTCAGCCGATGTGTTTGTGGTGGTGGGAACTTCGCTATTAGTCTATCCGGCAGCCGGACTGATAGACTATGTCGAAGACAACGTGCCCAAATTCATTGTTGATCCGAAGAAACCGGAAGTATATCATGTGCCCCATCTGGAATTTATCACCGAAGTTGCCAGTGTGGGGATGGCTAAATTAAAAGCAAAGTTGTTGGCGGAATTTACTTGGTAAGATCCAATAAAAACTTCTTGAACTTGTTGGTGTTGAAATTGGTAGTTCCTACTTCCTGCGAAACAATTTTTCCTTCTTTGTTGATGATGAAGGTGGTCGGAATGGAAGGAACATTCAATTGCTCCGTCAAATAGCCGGAAGGCATGTAGACCGGAAAAGTGAACTTCTTGTCCGCGATGTATTTCTTTACTTTCGGTTGCAATCCCTCTTTATCCAGCGATAACATCACAAATACAACTGAATCCGGTGGGAGTGAATTATAAAGTGCTTGTATGCCGGGCATCTCGGCTTTGCATGGCCCACACCACGTAGCCCACAAATTCAAAAAGATCACCTTCCCTTTGAATTGCTCGAAAGCATACTTGGTTTCATTTAAGTCCTTGATCTGAAAATTGTAATCAAAAGCTACCGGCTTTTTGGTGGCAGTCGATGCGTCCATCAAACCGGTTTTCAATGCGGTAGATTGGGTGATATAGGCGAAATCGCCCAGCAACCCGGTAAACTTAAGCAGTGCTATGATGGCTACCGCACCGATTAACGTGATTAAAGCCTCTTTTAGAATTTTCATTTTGGCCCGGTTATTGAATACTTTTACTCCAAATGTCTATAATTTGATACCTTCGAACAATTAATTTAGACCATGAAGCGCAAAATTCTTTTAATTCTCCTCACTGCGTGCTCCCTGCATACGGCCTATAGTCAAAAGGTAAAGTACAAAGACCTGATTGTTTTGCTGGAAGCCAAGCAATTTGAAAAGGCGGAGCCCTTTCTGAGACGCTACCTCAAAGAAAATCCGGACAATGCCAGTGCGATCTTATACATGGGCATGACGCTTCAGGAGAAAGCCGCTAACAATGATGTACTAAAGAATACAGAAATACTCATATCCAATTGCGATTCGGCAATCTTATTTTACGACAAGGCCTACAATGCTATCACGGAAAAAGAACTCAAGAAAAATGATGAGTATTATCAATCATACAGCCGCAGGGATATGCGGACCGGTGAGTTTGTGATCAAGCTTTCGGATGTGCGCTTGGATCTGGAGTTGCGCGTGAAAAATCTGAAAGAAAGAAAAGAAAAAGTCCGTGAGCTAAAGAAATACTTCGTGGAATCTGAGAAGTTGTATGGCCGTGCCAATGCAGCGTATAAAGATATTCAAACTTCCTACGAAACCGAGAGTGCTTTTTATCTGCGATCAGATGAAAAACTGGTTGCAAAACTGCAGAGCCTCGCCTCCGTCTTTGATTCGGCATTGGTAAAATTTGAAGCCTACCGTGGTGTGCTCAAGCAAATTAACAAGCCGGGTTACAATCAACAGATCAATCTGCAGGAAGTGGTAGACATGAAGAAAGACGGTGCGACACCTGCCGATTTTATGGTAGATGACCTCCGCGTATGGGATTACAAGCGGTGGACCAAGGCTACCATCGATGCCATTCAGAATGTGATTAACCCGTTGCGCGATCGGTTAATCAGTTTTGATATTGCACTCAATAAACTTCACGAAAAAATTAAGAAAGATTCCGTATCGGTTGCAACGGAGTTAGCGCAGTTTCAAGATGGTCTTTTGTATGGGCAATTACGAAAATACGATGCCAACCCATTGCCGATTGATGTGTTTGAAATGAAAAAAGTGGAGATGACCTACGTTTCGACAACCATTGAACACAAGCCGTTTCGCGATACCAGCAATGTGAAATTACGCTTGACGTACCTCACAAAGGAATTGGCCGATTTACAACAGCTGGATAGTGTTACCAGCCAACTCTATCGCAGAGACCTCGCCAAAGATGCCATCAATTATCAGCAATTTATCACGAAGGCTTTCGGTACCCAACAAGTATTATTCAGCTATATTTCCTCTACCCTTGATTTCGCCAAGCGCGAAAAGTTGCGCAAGCAATTTGCCTGGGAACGCACTATGCAGGCTACGAAATGGATGTTGAGCGGAAAGGACTCGATTCCCCTCTTTTTAGATCAAACCACCAAAGAACTGAACTTCAAGCCGCTATCTATTATAGATGAAAAACTTACCGTAGGCATTCATTATCAGGATTCCATTGCGAAAGGTTATCTCTATGCGATTACACCTACACGCATTGCTGATGCCGGTGCTAGTTTTGACCTCGATCCGGTTATTTACTCCAAGCGAAATCTGCCGATCACGAAATCCATTTCAACGGTAGACGCTACTTCCACACATTACTTTGCAGTGATTTATTCGGAAAGTAAAGTAGAGGAAAAGTTTCCGGCTACCTTGGTAAAGATTACACGCGGCTCAGGCCTCGCTTGGTCAACTGTGCTGAAATTCGATATGATGCCCAGCGAGTTGACGTTCAATGCAAGCAATGGAGAACTGTCCGTGAAAATCACGAATGGAACGGAAAGCAAGATAATGGCGATTGATAAAGATGGAAAGCAACTTCAGTAAATGAAGTTGCTTAACCAAAACCTAGTTTCCGGTTAATTTTTGCCAATCCTGGAAGCGCATGGTCATGCGTACTCTCATCTTTTCATAGTTATCCCAACTATCGGAAACATGGTAAATGCTGGGTAGGGCTTTTACTAAAAGTTCGTTGTAGTCGGCATGATATAATCCACCACCATAATAATAGTAGGTGAACATATTTCCTACACGGCTGAACAATTCAAAGCCCAGGTAGCCATCCCAAATTTCGCTGAGAATGGTGCAGGAGATTTCGCGTCTCTTGAAACGAAAGATCTGACCGGAGGCCTCGTCTTCAAAATATTCAGAATACAAATCGGAGTCGATGATCCAGCCCAAATACATTCCAATATGAACATATGCTTGTTCAATGGGCAAGGAATCAGGGAAGTTTCCTAGGAAGTGCGACTTGGCGTTGTCGTAAATGGTCTTTTGTATTTCGGCTCTTTTTTCCATAATTCAAGTTTAAATAAAATAGTTGAGAAGTCCGATTATTTGGTCGGGTTTGTGTAAGGCTTCAAATCGGCCAACACTACCTCGTTATTCTTTCTATTTACATCGGCCAGGCGCAAGCTAGGATCAATTTCAATGCTTTCTATATCGCTTGCCTTCCGGCTGATCTTAACGGTGTAGGTTGGATTCACCCAAGGCCAGGCTTCAACGGTGGTAAATGAAACCGAAGGATTGTCGTTGGGTTTACCTCCCAGCAATTCATTCAGCGGAATGTATATGATCTCTTTTTTTCCGTCTTTGTACGTCACCAGTAAATCAATCGGCATCGGGAATTCACCGATTCGATTCAGATCTACCAATGTTTCGTTTTCCACGCCAACCACACTTCCAATTCCGTAATCAATGCGTTTGGTCGTGTTGATCCAATAGCGCAGGTACCAATGCAGTTGCAACCCCGAAACCTTTTCCATCACGCGGATAAAATCGTTCGGCTCCGGATGTTTCATTTTCCAAGTGTTGTAATATCGTTTCATCCCAATATAAAAATTCTTCTCACCCACGATGTATTTCAATTGCTCCAGAAAAACGGCTCCCATGCTGTAGGCCATGGTGCTATAAGCGCGATTGGTATTGAAGTGATCTGAATGTTGGTTGGCCGGCTCCTGCAAACCGCTGTTCACCAGACTAAAATAGCTGGCATAGCTGCCCTGGTGATTAGAGGGGTTGCCCAAAATTGAATTCATGGCTTCGTCACTGGCAAAATCGGTAAAGCCTTCGTCCATCCACGCGTGTAAACCCTCGTTAGAGGCCAGTGTCATCTGATACCAGCTATGTGCCACCTCGTGTGCCATCGTGCCGCTGACGCCTGCTAAAGAGCCTTCACCGAGAATGAGTGTACACATGGGGTACTCCATGCCGCCATCGCCTCCCTGAATGATGGAATAGCGGTCGAAAGGATACTTTCCAAAGTGCTCGTTCAGGTATTCAAACACCTTCACCGCATACTCTTGCATTTTCTTCCAGGTTTCGGCTGTCTTTTCATTTTTCTGGTAGAAGAAGTGCAGTTCCGGACCATTGGGTACCTTGGCTTTATCATGCGTGTATTCCGGATCGGCTGCCCACGCAAAATCGATCACATCTTTGGCTTTGAAGTGCCACGTGAGGTTGCCGGATGGACGCTTCACGTTGGCCGGATTGGATTCGTATCCATGACCAATCTGATCCGGGTTTTGAAGTGCACCCGTTCCACCTATTACAAACTTTGGATCGATGGTAATTTTCACGTCAAAGTCGCCCCAAATGCTGTGAAACTCTCGTGCAACATACTGGTAGGCATGCCATCCCTGAAAATCATACTCTGCCATTTTCGGATACCATTGCGTCATTGAGTAGGAGATACCCTCGCGGTTGTTGCGGCCGCTTCTGCGAATCTGAACCGGCACCTGCGCTTCGAATTGCAGATCGAACGTAGCCTTCGTTTTCGGTAGAATCGGTTTGGCCAATGTTACTTCCAACACGGTGCCATTCACCTTGTAGGAGAGATCCTTTCCGTCTTGCTTCAATGACACAACATGCTGGTAACCAATTTCGTCCTCCTTCAGCTTCGAGATGCGATCCATCACCCGTCTGTCCGGATCCGGTAAATTGCGCGAGCGCACATCCATCATACTTCCGGGTTGAAAGGCATTGAAGTATAGGTGATAATACACCTTTGTCAGTGTGTCGGGAGAGTTGTTGGTATAGACTAGCTTTTGGGTTCCTCTAAAGCGGTGATTGGAACTGTTGAATTGAATGTCCATCGTGTAGTCCACGCGCTGTTGCCAATAGTCGCGCTGTGCAAAAAGACCGGAGCATACACAGGTAAACAAAATGATTAGTAGGTGCTTCATAGAGTCGGGTTTAAAGTTTCCCAACCAAACAGATTCAATTCATTCTATTCGATCAGGAAGTAGGCAAAGTATTGAAAAGATGCCGACCGACCAAGCGCCATTCGCATCAACGGGGTTTAAAATTGATCATGCGGGAAAGTGTGAGCGAAGTAAAACTGTTTTGAGGCAACGTGCTCTCTTCTTTGGGCAATGCCACCGGCCAGTTGTAGGAATAGGAAAACGTAAACGACCAATTCTTTTTGGAGAGGCGCAGGGGCAAGGCAAGTGCATGATTCATGAGCCCGAATTCATTCGAGTCGGTTTGTTGGATGATAGGAAGCCTTCGGCCCAAGAGCACACTGTTGCGTTGCGCCAGTTGAATGCTGGTGATGGTGGCATTGCCAAACAGCATTTGGTAGGTAGGAGTGAAGGCGATCCGATCGAGGCCTAGGAATTTGTATTTGCGCAAGCTTACGGATAACCCCGGTGTAATCCGGTGAGCTGTTTGTTCTCCGAAGTAAAAGGAATAATCTAAACGCAGTGTCACCGGTTTGATATCCACGAAGTTAGAAACCCCCAACATATTGGTCAGCGGATTTTCCACATTAATATCCTGATTGTTATAAATCAGCCGATCGTAGGAGACCATGGCGGTGTAGTTCTCATGGAAATTTTTCAGATAGCCCGCTGATACCGTAGTCAGATACAAACTGGGGTTGTACGCTTCGCTCCAGTACATGCTTACATCGGCAAACAAGCCCGACTTGTGATAATAGGATGCACCTGCCGTGGCACCGTATTGGTTGACACCGATGGATCGCCCTGCGGAAATAATGTTGCTGTTGAATCCGGCACGGATCACCATCGAAGAGCTGACGTCCACTTGCGATTTCAGCAGACTGTCAATCATGTTGAAGATGGAGAGTGAGTCGGAATAGCTAAATATAGAGTCGAGTTTATCGATGGAAAACGCACTGTCGGCCAGCGTGGGTTGTGGCGAAGCACCTTTGTCTTGTGCCCTGATTAAAACAGGAATCGTCATCCCGATCAACAGGATGACGAAACTTACTTTCTTCGGAAAATGCATCAATTGTTCTTTTCCCTGGTTCGTTGTTCTAGTTTTTGACGAAGATTTTCCCGGTTCTCTCTGCGCATCTCTCTCAAATCCTCTCGCTCTTGCAAGCGCTGGAGCAGCATCCTCCTAAATTCTTCTTCGGCTTTCGGCAAAGTAAGCAATTGCTGCGCGGAAATTACTTTCAGGAGGCGTTCGGAATAGTTTTTCTCTAAGTCCACATTTTGCTGTTTCAGTTGCAATGCCAGTTTAATCAACTCCTGGTCGCGCTCCGGTTTTGGTCTGGCCGGATCTTGCGTGCGCTCCGCCTCGCGCAGCTGCTTGCGCAATTCCATGCGGTGCTCCGTAAACTCGCGGTAGATGGGCCAGAATTTTTCGGCTTGCTGCGGAGTGAGTTTTAGTTTTTCGGAAATCAACGCAATGCGGGCGGCTTGGATAGTGGCCTGTGTCTTCGGGTCTTGTTTTTCAGGTGTGTCTTGTGCCATCGCGGTAAGCGCGCACATGAAAAACAGAATAGGGATCAATCGCTTTTTCATAAGCTTAAAAGTTAAAATCATATTGTTGCGCGGCTTCGTTCAGTTCAGCCGCATCGATATCTTCGTGTGTATATAAATTTTCCAGTGAGGCATTGGTAAAACTGCCGTTTTCCAGAATCTCTTCCGTAGAGATTTCATCCGCTTCCAGATAAGCCAGCAATTCGCTGGTTGGAACGGAATCCAGATTGGCCACCGGGTCGCTGGCGACCTGCACTTTGGGCCAGAAAAGCACCGCACCGATTCCAATGATTAAAACAGGAATCGCCAGCTTTAGAGCCAGGCCCCATTCGCCTGCCCACACCGACCGGGACTCCGGTTTTTGAATCCGGGCCTGAATCCGCATCGGAAGATCTTCGAAGTAGTTGTCAGGTACCTGGAAGGGTTGTGCTTTGGGTATGTCTTCTAGCTTTTTCACGTTGTTAAATCTGGTTCTAAGATCAATTTTTGGTATTGAAGTTTAATCACTCCTCTAAAAATTCTTCTATTTTTTTTATAGCATGGTGGTAGCTGGCTTTCAGGGCACCTACGCTGGTATCTGTTATCTCCGAAATCGTTTCATACGGCATGTCATCAAAGTATTTCATGTTGAACACCAGCCGTTGTTTATCCGGCAACTTTAAAATGGCTTTCTGTAGTTTTTTCTGAATCGCGTCTCCATCCATATCCGGGCTCGAATCGATCTTTGCCTCCAGTTGCTGACCCACGTCTTCAATCGGCAGGAAAAAGCGTCTTTTCTTCTTATTGAGAAAACTCAGGCACTCATTGGTGGCAATCCGGTAGATCCAGGTGAACAGCTGCGCATCTTCCCGAAAGTTGTCGATGTATTTGTGGATCTTGATGAAAATCTCTTGCGTCAAATCATCGGCATCATCGTGGTCGATCACCATTTTGCGCACATGCCAATAAACCCTTTGTTGGTACTGTCGAACCAAAAGATTGAAGCCGTAACTACGGGTGTCCGCATGGCGGATTTTTAGTAGCAACTCTTTATCGTCCAAAGGGCATTGTTTAGGAAATCGCAATTTAGACAATTGTGTCTGCTCTTGGTTTAATGGGGGGCTCACCTTTATTTACAATTTCGCATTTATGCGGTAATTGGCCTTATATTTGAGATGAATACGAACCGATGCGTTCCCGCTTGACTATCCTTTTGTTATGCGGCCTGCTGGCAGTAGCCTGTGGCCCCGATTTGACACCCCAAAAGTATCGGGTCAAGTCCATTTTACTAAGTTCGTATGAAGAATACAGTTTTGCGTATGCCAATGACAAGGTGCAGAAGATTACCGGTACCGATCTGACGACACTCACCTATACGTATTATGCTGATTCCACCTCCATCCGTCACACAAATGCCGATGGGAACACCTACCAGTTTACGAAGTTGTCTTTTACAGGCGGTCTGCTGACGAAGTTGAAGGTAAGGTGGAAGTTTTTGAATACATGGTACAGCGACTCGGTTCGATTTACTTATTCCGGTTCTAATCCGATAGCCATGATCAACAAGAATGCCACCTATCAACTGACGATGGCCAACGGAAATTTGACCTCCATGAAGCGCGGGCTGGGCGTAGTTCAGATAACCAACACATTCGACACGATTCTCAATCCGCTGCAGAAAGTATATTGGCTGGATCCCTTTTTCAGAATTAACGGATTCAATGCCGTGCTACAGCCTGATGCCATTGCCCGCTACTTTTCGCAGAACAATTTAGCGGTCAGCACGAAGAGTGTGAGCGGGATTACCGAGACCGCGCAGTACAGTTACGTTTACCTGCATGGCATTTTGCCAAAATCCATTAACATGAACATCCGTTCCAACAACAGCAACATCAGCGATGTGGTGTTTGTGTTTGATATTCAATACGAGCCGAAGAGTGGGGGAGCTTCGCTTTAGTCTTCCTGTTCTAGATTGTATAATCTCATCATTTAGTGAATCATCTGGTTTTTTGGATTTATATAACGTTTGCTACTTACTTTATTAGCATTATTTTCTTTCCATTTCACAAGCCCCTCGCTTCATCTCGGAGAGGAGTCTTATAACCGATGTTTTTGTTGATATATCGTTAGTGATTTCGTTATATATAACGAATCAAGCCTCGACTCCGTTCTAAAAACCCTCATTCTGCTTCAATTTCAAACATTTTTAGTTTGGCACACCA